>Ga0102589_1001843_pt1 | contig 26641 bp, 27 predicted proteins | sample AraplaMF_Col_mLB_FD_76858 | JGI IMG/M metagenome (GOLD analysis project Ga0102589, IMG submission 76858) | Arabidopsis root microbial communities from the University of North Carolina, USA - plate scrape MF_Col_mLB | ecosystem: Host-associated > Plants > Roots > Endosphere | place: USA... | reverse complement strand
CACCGAAAGCAGCTGGTGTTGCATGTGTAATTTCAGAAGTAGCAACGAGTCCCGTTGATTTCCCTTTTTCTTTCGCTTGTTCAAGAACAGTTTTCACTTCTGCTTTATCATTATCAACTGCAATTGCCGCATTATATGTTTTAATTCCTGCTGACATAGCTGTTGCTGCTGATGCAGAGTCTGTGATATTTTCATGTTCATCTTCCGGATATGTCTTTTGTGTCCCTACAAGATGCTTATCAAACTCTGTAGATTCCATCTCGAATGTTTTCGGATTATCTTTCATATAACGATGAGCCGTCATGTATGAAGGACCCATACCATCTCCAATTAACACAATAACATTTTTAATCTTTGCATTGCTTCCGCTCTCATCTGCATTTACTTCACTAGAACGTGTAAAATTCCATGTTGCCACCGAAGTAACTGCTAACGACGCCACAACTGCAAATGGCCATGCTTTTTTCACAAACTTTTTCACTGTCTTGTCCCCCTAATTAGGTTATTCATTTCCCACTATCAAATTTAATAGAAGACTATTAAGAGAAAATTAGTTATATGTAAATTTTTTGTTAACTTATGTAAATATCAGTTATAATTTGTATAACTTTGTCTTTTCATATCAACCATCTTCCCCTTTACAATTAAAATATAAACAAGTTGGATTTCATGTAACGTAAATCTCTTATTTAACATTTTCAATCTACTTTCATCAAAATTAATAGAAATGTGGTGAGCATGTATGAAAATAATAAAGCTAGACGAAACTTTTATTTTTGATCTACTCGACCTTTGCAAATCTATTGGATGGTTACAAGAGAAAGCATTTATGAAAAAACAATTCGAAATGTATCTTTCTATTGGCACACTTATCGGTTATATGCATGAAAATAAACTGATTGCAGCTGGAGGAGTATTTCCATTTAAAAATAGTTTTTCTACTATCGGCATGTTAATCGTCCACCCTAATTTTCAAGGCCAAGGAATCGGACGTATGTTGCTTAATCGATGCTTAGCACACACTCATCCAAAACAACCAATTGCACTTATTGCAACAAAAGCTGGAGAACCTCTTTATACGTCATGCGGATTTCAAACAGTAACGACGATTCATCGTTTTGAGAAACAAACTACTAAAACACATATTACTCCTATGCAACAAGTGACAGAACAAGATCTTGAAACACTTATTTCTCTCGATCAAATTACAACTGGCACTAATCGTTCTTTCCTTTATTCATTGCTATTACCAAGAGCGAGCCGCTCTTTTAAAATAGAGAGGAATAACTGTATAGAAGCTTTTTCCTTATGTATACAAAAAGGTAATATATTATGCGTCAATCCACTTATCGCAAAGCAAGAGAAGGATGCTATTCAATTATTCAAGAAGATCTGTGAATGTTGGAATGGCACAGTAAGGATTGATGTCCCCCATTCACAATTTTTATTTCGTAAATTTCTTCAAACAGAACATTTCCAAGAAACGCTCCTTTCACCTCTTATGATAAAAAACGGTAGCCAACTTCCTGGAAATCGTAATATGCTATTTGCTATGATAGATACAGCGTTATGTTAGAAAGGGGACACCTAATTGAAGCGATTTAGCTATTTTATGGTAGGTTGTCTTACTCTTACACTATTAGTAGGATGTAGTGCAGCAGAAAAGCCAGTAGAACAAGTAAAACAAGTTAAAAATACACTTACAACGAAACTAGCTACAGAGGAAAAAATGGTAGAAATAGATGGTCAAACCATTTACTTTAAAAAGATCGGTAATGAAAAACCACCTTTACTTATGATTCATGGATTTGGAGGATCTTCAGATGGTTTTCAAAAGATTTATTCAGACTTAGCGAAAGATCATACAATTATTTCTGTAGATGCTTTAGGGTTCGGGCGCTCATCTAAGCCGATGGATTTTTATTATTCTTTCCCAGCCCATGCAAATTTGTATTATAAATTAATGAAAAAACTAGGTTATGATTCGTTTGCAATATTGGGACACTCAATGGGCGGAGAAATTTCTCTTAATTTAACGTATTTATATCCCGAAGCCGTTACTCACCTTATTTTAACTGATGCTACAGGCGGTCCGCATACACTCGTTAATAAACAAGGTTCACCAAAACCACAATTGTCGACCGATTTAAATGCCGTCTCTGCTATTGCAGATTACGATGAGAGCAAAGTGAAATTCAAACGTAATGATGAAGAGCACTACAATAAAATGAAATTATGGCCTAGACGTCTTCAAATCAATGCAAATGAATTGAATCAACCAACCTTAATTATATGGGGAAGAAATGATAGTAGCGTTTCTTGGAAAGAAGGAGAAACGTATCATCAATTCTTAAAAAATAGTACTTTTCATATTATCGAAAAAGGTTATCATGCACCATTTCGTCAAGAGCCACAAGAATTTGTAGGTTATGTAAAAGAATTCTTTAAGAACAATCCTATCAAAGTTGAAAAATAACATAAGCGGGTATCTCATTTTGAGATACCCGCTTTCATATATTAAGCAGCTTGCTTTTGGCGTTTTTGAGTTTTTGATCCTAATACTTTCGGAATAACGAAGCCATCTATTCCAAATTTACCAGCATTCATGCCAGAGACTAGAACGAATATTGATAGAATAGCCATTTCAGGGTTTACACCAATTGACCCACTAAACATATAGGAAAAGTTCATTACAAGACCGAAAAAGACCGCTGTTTTTGTTAAACAGCCTACAATTAAACCAATTCCAACTAAAATTTCTCCCCATGTTACAAGTGTATTAAATAGCTCAACGTTTGGAATTGCGAAATCTTGTAAAAATGATGCCCACCAAGATTGAACAGCCGGTTGTGCTCCTTTAGACTTTTCAATTGCCCCCTGTAAATAACCAGTTGCATCGAATCCTTTTCCTTGTAGTTTACCGATTCCAGCCATTAACCATGTGTAACCAAGATACACTCGAATTACTGCTAGCACAAAAGAAACTGCTTTGTTTTCTCTTAAAAATTGAATAACCATATCTTCCTCCTAAAGTTGTAATTAAGTTAGTTACAGATAATATAATAACATTAGTCACTTATTTTTTAAACGTTAATTATGAATAATTCGTGACATGTGTATGAAACATTAAAAACTAACGTTTATATAGTAACTTTTATTACCTGTAAAAACTTGAACATATCATACCATAAGTGATAATGGTTTTCATTGAAGAAAATGTAAAAAAAATGTGAGTTAAATGTGAAACACATTTATTCGAATATAAAATAAACGTGTTTCACACTACTTATATAATCGAAATGTATGTGTCTCTTTATCAATTAACCGTGCTTCTTCAAAAGCCTCTCCTAACGTTTTTTCATGGTTAATAAGCGCGTAAAATAAGCGTATTGTAAACATAAGTGCCGCATTCCCATCTACATAATCGATCGATCCAATATACGATTTCGCTCCACTACGTAAGAAAGATTCTGCTAGTTTTTGCTCCCCTAACGTACACCCACTATTTACAATATGTGTATTATGCAATTTTGCATATTTATAAATTTCTGCTGTACCAAAGTATCCCCTCGGTTCATCTTGTTCATATATATCTTCACCTAACTCTTCCATGACAAACTTTCCTTCCTCACCATGAAAGCAAAAAACAACATAATCGATATCATTATATAGACCCTTTCCAGAAAGAATATCTGTGAACTCTTTTGGTCTACCAATCCAGTATGTTATAACTTTTGCCCCAAAATATTCAAGCGATGCCCGGATTGATTGAGCCTCTAAATCAGAATTAAAACCAACTACTAGTGCAACATTCAATATACACCCTCCATCCTATCATTAGATTTCATCCATCAAACTTTCAAACGCTACATCCATTTCATATATACCCGTTTCTTGCAAAAAATCAGATCTAGTTAAAACGATTTTCTGTAAATATTGCCTATATGCTGTAATCGTCCCATCGTGAGATACAATGCAAATTCTTTCAGCTCCCAGTTCATAACACCAGAGAAGAAATTCATCTACTATTTGCCGAAAACGATTCTCTGAAATAGTATTTATACCTCCCGTCCATAACTGCTTATTTGTACTTTTCTCTATCGAAAAATGTGGAAATAAATTTGCTATCATTCCCTGATCTACTATGTGGTCACATGGTAATGTTTTCGCTCCTTCTCGATAAGGAAAAATACGTGGGGATACATATGGATGGACGACTTTTTGACAAGCTAGCTTCTCACTCCATATTGTCGCCGTTTGTAAAGTTCTAATTGCAGGACTGGCAACTAATATATCCGTTTCTTGCAATGGCACATTGTATTGAAGTAATTTAGCCTGATTCCTTCCTTCATCCGTTAATGATGGATGCAACACTTGTAAACTTCCCGGCAGATTTTTTGTATGTTCTCCTTCACCATGCCGAACAAAGACGAGTTTCATACCCATCCTCCTCTCTCTGAATTCCTTCAATATAATTTCTTCCCTATCTCATCCATTATTCCTGCTATATGGAAAACCGATATGTAAAAAAGATTTGACATAAATAATTGGAAAATATTACAATTATACATGTAAAATATTTTTTACACCGGGGAGGGAATCACAAATATGAAATGGCTAACTATCTTAATTGGAACGATTATATGGGCATATATAAACGGATTTTTTAGTAGTGATAAAACTGCTAACCCTTGGATTACAGATGATGAACGGGAAACAAAAATTAAACAGAAAGCAATTATTGCAAGCTGGTCTGGTGTTTTTATGTTTTGTACCATTAACCTTTTAAACAAATGGTTAGGTGTAGGAACAAACGATACATCGCCTTACTTACCACCTTCTGTCGCAACTATTTTAAAAGAAAATGTTGAGTTACAAATTTTATTTATGCTATTTATTACGTATGGAATATTTTATATATATTATCGAAGAAAACTAAGTGCTTAACTTTTATCTCATGATTATCCTCCTAAATGGTTATAGTAATTAGGACAAAATGAAAGGAGCGATATAAAAATGAGTAACTCGAATGATTTTTTAGATACACTGCATGAAAAACAAGCAAAAGATGAACAGAATAGAAAGCATCAGGGAAACGGCAACCCAGCGAAAAAAAAGCCAAATAAAACACATAAATAACAATAAAAAACGTGCCTAAAAGTATCTTGTAGGCACGCTTTTTTATTCTTCTTTCACCGAGATAACATTTTCCCAGTTCCACTTCTCATAATACCACTCTGGTACATCTATATTTTCAATCCACTTCTTTTCTTGCTTTCCATCACTATTTGCAACCCATACATTGGCCTTATTACGGTCTGAACGTATCCATATTAATTGATTGCTCTTCTTCATAAAAATCGGATGATAATCACCTTGCTTATGAGGTGGCTTTGTAATTTGATGTCGTTTATCGCTTGTACGATCAATCTCATATAAAGATGGCAGTGGTCTTTTTTCCGGCGGAGTTTCTATTCCTGCCTCTTTTGCCCTTGAAACGATAATTACTCTATTGTTCTTCCATGCAAAATCCCAATCAACATAACCTTTCGGCGTAAATGTGTTCTGCTGAAGCACTGGCAGTTCTTTTACTTTTAAGTGTTTATTCTCTAACGCAACTCTTCCGCTTCCTTCAATATAAGCTAATATATTGCTAGATGGCGCCCATTTGAACCATTGTGTGTTTAATAACATTTGATCTACTTTTTCAAACCGACTGCCATCTGCTCGAACTAAGCAAAGTGTATTACTATCTGCTGACCATGAAGCTGTTGGTACCGCTAAAAAGGAAATCCACTTTCGATCCGGTGACCACTCAAACCCACTTGCAACTAGTGCTAAAAAATCATCATGTTCATTTGGCAATGCATACAAATGCTTCATTTTGTGAGGATTCATATGTGCATCTTTTTGCACTTCATATAGCTGCGCTCCTGTCCATCCAGTTGGAAGTAAGTGTGCTTCAGAAGATACAAGAAACTTCTTTCCATCAGGGTACCATGCATAATCACCTACACCAGCTGATACATTTTCAAAATCAGCATTCTTTTTTTGAACATCAAACGTATGTAATGTATTCGCAAATACAAATGCAATCGTATTGTCTGTCGGTGACCATTGATAATTTAATACTTCAGATTGAAATGGGCTAACTTTCTTTCCATCTTCCAGTCGGTACATTTCCAATGTGTTTTGCTTCTTTCCTTTAGCATAGGCAATCCACTTTCCATCATGAGACCACTTCGGCCCTGTTATGTACTCTCCTTTTGTTATTTGTTTTTCTTTTCCCTCAATTTTAACCCAAAGGTCATGATGACGAATAAAGGCAACTTTCGCCCCATTATGTTCCGCACTAGCAATCAAAATTGAAGATAAAAAAATAAACAATCCCACACTACTACTCACAATAATTTTTTTCATACGTTCCTCCATTTTTCTTATAGCATTCCTCATATGCCACTTACTATATGCGACTCCCGCTCCGTATTAAATGCACAATAGTTGTGCATTTATCCCCATTAAGGCTGGGCTTCCCTCGCTGAATATTAACCATTCGACATAATCCCCAAAAATTTCCCAAGAAATTTTTAATTCAAAGAGGATTGGTATGAATTATGTCGAAAGTATAGTTTAGCCAACATTCGTTTTTATATTTCACAACAAAATTGTAAGATTACTTTTCTGAATATTGACACTTTTTGTTAGGGGGAGTTTCAATGAAAAAAACTACATCTGCACTATTAAGTATGGCGCTCGTCTTTTCTAGTTTTGGAACTTTAAGCGCGCATGCTGAATCGCTGCAAAAGGAGAAGCAATTTAGCCCACAGTTAAAAGCAAATATTGAACAATGGGGAGAAAACAAAATTGCGCAAAATGTTGAAACAAAAACAGCAAAAGAAATTTCAGTCATTGTAGAGTTGCAACATGCTCCACTCGCTTCACAAAGTAACATTCAGCATGCTCCAGATTTAAAAAATGGCAATGCGCAATCATACCATGCACAACTAAAAAAGGCACAAGAGGATACAGCAAAGAAAATGAAAGAAAAAGCACCGAATGCAAAAATAAAAGAAACGTATAGTACGTTATTTTCTGGATTCTCTATTTCTATCCGAGGAGATCAAGTTGCTGCTTTAGCTTCTTTACCTGAAGTAAAGGCAATTTATCCGAACTTAACATATAAGTTACATGAAACAGCAAAAAGCCCTACGGATTTAGAAACACCAAACGTTGGAGGTCCTACAGTAGGTGCTCCTGAAGCATGGAAACTAAAAGATCCATCTGGCAAACCGCTTGATGGAAAAGGAATGAAAGTCGCTGTTATTGATTCAGGTGTAGACTATACACATCCTGACTTACAAGCAAATTATATTGGCGGCTACGATACGGTCGATGAAGATAATGATCCGATGGATGGAAACGTACACGGTACTCATGTAGCTGGCATTATTGCTGGTAATGGAAAAATAAAGGGGATTGCTCCGAACGCTTCGATACTCGCTTACCGTGTCATGAATGATGGCGGCACTGGTACGACCGATGATATTATTCAAGGTATTGAGCGCGCTATTCAAGATGGTGCAGATGTTCTAAATTTATCTCTCGGTCAAGATTTGAATGTCCCTGATCAACCTGTAACAATGACGTTAGAACGTGCAGCAAAACTTGGTGTTACTGCAGTCGTTTCAAATGGAAACGATGGACCAAAGCCTTGGTCTGTTGATGCTCCTGGTAATGCAAGTAGTGTCATCTCTGTTGGTGCATCTACTGTTTCTATTCCATTCCCGACATTCCAAGTAGCTGGTTCTAATAAATCTTACCAAGGATTACCGTTATCAAAAGCAGATTTTCAAGTAGGAAACGATGCTCAACTTGTCTATGTTGGCTACGGTAATTCAAGCGATTACGCTAAACAAGATATGAAGGGTAAGTTCGCTCTCGTCTTACAAGGAACTTCAAGCACATTAGTAAAAGCAGAACAAGCGAAACAAGCTGGCGCTATCGGGGTACTACTAATTTCTAATGAAAAAGAAATTAATAGTATGCCCGAATATTTTGGACGTGAAGATGTAGCTCTTCCGGTTATGCAGCTATCAAATACAAATGGCGAAGAGTTGAAAACTTTAATTACAAAACGGAAGAAAAATATAAAGATTGGACAACCGAACAAAAACGAACTTATTGGTAACTTCAGCTCAAGAGGACCATCACAAGGAAGTTGGCTTATAAAACCTGATGTTATTGCACCTGGAGTAAAGATTACAAGCACAGTGCCACGAGGTGGCTATGAATCTCACAACGGAACAAGTATGGCTGCTCCGCAAGTAGCGGGAGCCGTTGCCTTACTGCGTCAAATGCATCCTGATTGGACGACAGAACAATTGAAATCTGCTCTTGCCAACACTGCAAAAACATTAAAGGATGTCAATGAAAATACATATCCTGTCATGGCACAAGGATCAGGTTTAATTAACATTCCAAAAGCAGCCCAAACGGATGCGTTAGTGAAACCGAACAACGTAAGTTTCGGTCTTATTAAACCAAATAGCGGCAAAGTGAAACTAACACAAAATATTACGTTACAAAATCTTTCTAACAAAAAGAAAAACTTTTCAACTCGTATTGAATTACTAGATACAAAAACAAAAATCCAGACTTCTTTCCCTTCTTCAATTAGTTTAAAAGCAAATAGTAGCATCGAAAAACCTTTTACGATTACTGTAGATAGCTCCTTACCACAAGGCGTATATACAGGAAATCTGTATGTAAAAGACCAAGGAACAAAAGAAGAAATGCGTATTCCATTTACATTTAGCATCGATCCGAAAGAATACAAGCGTATTGATGGTCTTGAAATCGTTAATTCTACTTTCAGCCCAAATAATGACAAAATATTAGATGACAACTTAATCAATTACTATTTAGTTACACCAGTTGAAGACATAGCCTTTCATGCTAATTTAATTACGAAAGACCGCGTGACATATCAAGGCATGGTATATCAAGGTAAAAGCGAAACACCTGGTTATAAATCTTTCAAATGGAATGGTACAAAAACTGATGGATCCCCGTTACCTGATGGCTTGTACCAAATCGAAGCTGTTGCTTCTAACTCTGGCGGAGAAACAAAGCAAACAGGAGCGGTGTTTATTGACCGAACAGCACCTAAGTTAACACACGAAATTGATCAAGAAAATCTTATTATTAGAGGAAACGTTGATGATATTCTACTAGATTGGATGACAGAATCTGGTTGGATAGCACCTGGTATTCCAGTGAGAATGCAATATGAAATTAACGGAAATGGCATATGGGAAAGTGCCTTCCTAAACACTTGGGAGAAAAACTATGAAATTTATTTCGATCGTAATCAATTACAACAAGGAAAAAACACAATTCATATTGTAGCAACAGATGCAGCTGGAAATACAACTAATTTAAATGTTGATCTAGAAGTAAAATAAGGTCATACCAAGATTTTTTCGCCCCTATCCAATGTTCCGATAGGGGCTTTTTCTATTTCTCACATAAACATTTGTTAAATAATTCTGAATGTTGTGATAGAATTTTCATAAGCGCTTTCATTTTAAAGAGAGGTGATACAAGCTATACGAAATCGATATACAGTTTTATAGAAAAAAGGAGGATGTTTAAATGACAAAGAAAACAGAAATCCCATCGCATTTAAAACCATTCGTATCCACACAGCATTATGATCAATACACACCGGTGAACCACGCTGTATGGCGTTACATTATGAGACAAAATCATAGTTTCTTAAAAGACGTTGCTCATCCAGCCTACGTAAACGGATTACAATCATCTGGTATAAATATAGATGCCATTCCTAAAGTAGAAGAAATGAATGAATGTTTAGCACCAAGTGGCTGGGGAGCTGTAACGATTGATGGACTTATTCCAGGCGTAGCGTTCTTTGATTTTCAGGGACACGGGTTATTACCAATTGCAACAGATATTCGTAAAGTAGAAAATATCGAGTATACACCGGCTCCTGATATCGTTCATGAAGCTGCAGGCCACGCACCAATTTTACTTGATCCTACATATGCAAAGTATGTAAAACGCTTTGGACAAATTGGAGCAAAAGCTTTCTCTACAAAAGAAGAACATGATGCGTTTGAAGCTGTTCGTATATTAACAATCGTAAAAGAAAGCCCGACTTCTACACCTCAAGAAGTTGCAGATGCTGAAAATGCGGTAATTGAAAAACAAAAATTAGTTTCTGGTTTATCAGAAGCAGAACAAATTTCACGCCTTTTCTGGTGGACGGTAGAATACGGGTTAATTGGAAATATAGACGATCCAAAAATCTACGGTGCTGGTCTCCTTTCTTCTGTTGGTGAAAGTAAACATTGCTTAACAGACGCTGTAGAAAAAGTTCCTTTTTCTATTGAAGCTTGTACAGGAACAACTTATGACGTAACAAAAATGCAACCTCAACTATTTGTTTGTGACTCCTTTGAAGAGTTAACAGAGGCACTTGAGAAGTTCTCTGAAACGATGGCCTTTAAAACAGGTGGTAAAGAAGGTTTAGAAAAAGCGATTCGCTCTGAAAACCACGCAACTGCTGAGCTAAATAGCGGACTACAAATTACAGGTACATTTAATGAGACAATTGAAAACGATGCAGGTGAAGTGATTTACATGCGTACAAATTCACCAACTGCATTATCCATTCATAATAAACAACTAGCGGATCACTCTACCGCTGTACACAGTGACGGCTTTGGAACACCAATTGGATTACTTACTGAAAATATTGCATTAGAAAACTGTACAGACGAACAATTACAATCATTAGGAATTACAATTGGAAATAAAACATCATTTACTTTTGCAAGTGGCATCCATGTAAATGGAACGGTAACAGCAATTCAAAAAAATGATAAAAAGATTGCTCTTATCTCCTTTATCGATTGTACCGTTACTTATAAAGAACGTTTATTATTTGATGCTTCATGGGGTGCTTTTGATATGGCTGTTGGCTCAAAAATCACTTCTGTATTCCCAGGAGCGGCAGATGCAGCAGCGTTTTTCCCTGCTGATGAAGAAATAGAAGCAACTCCAGCACCTCTTACATTAACTGAGCTAGATCGTATGTATCAAACAGTTCGTGATATTCGAAATGAAGGTATTTTACACGAAGCTCATATCGAACAGCTAGTGGCAATTCAAGAAGTATTAAATAAATTTTATGCGAAAGAATGGCTGCTTCGCCTTGAAATATTAGAATTGCTTTTAGATCATAACAAAGGGCATGAAACATCCGCAGCATTATTACAACAACTTTCTACTTTTACAACTGATGAAGCTATAACACGTCTTATTAACAATGGTCTTGAACTATTACCTGTAAAGGATGTGAAAAATGATGCTACGATTAACTGAAGAAGAAGTTCAAGAGGGATTATTGACAGTAGATAAATGGATGATAAAAGATGAAAAATGGATTGAACGAAAATATATGTTTTCCGACTACTTAAAAGGAGTCGAATTTGTGTCTGAGGTCGCCAAACTATCAGAAGAACATAATCATCATCCATTTATTCTTATCCAGTATAAAGCAGTCATTATTACTTTGTCCTCCTGGAATGCAAAAGGTTTAACGAAACTCGATTTTGAGCTTGCCAAACAATTTGATGAACTATTTGTCCAAAATGAAAAAGCCATTATAAGAAAGTAAAAAAGAGAAGCCTTTTTAGGCTTCTCCTTTAATTTTGAAATGGATACTATGTCCAAATGGATCCTCGACCTGTAATATTCCATCCTTGTACGTAGCAATCTTGCCAATATTTTTTAAGCTTTCACATACTTGCTCTTTTTGTTTTTCATCCGCTAGTACAATTGTAAAATATTTCAATCCAACGGAATTTGGCATTTGCGGTGGTATCCCTTCACCTTGCCACGTATTTAAACCGATATGGTGATGATAGCCGCCTGCTGATACAAAGAGCGCTCCATTGCGAGCTGGGATTGTTACTTCAAAACCAAGACCATCCACATAGAAACGTTTCGCTTCTTCTAAATCAGCTATATGGAAATGAACATGCCCCATCACAGTACCAGCTGGGAAACCATTCCACACACTTCCTTGCTGTAATAATTCTTCACCAGCTAACGGGTTACTAACAAATGGTAGTTCTCCATTCTCATTACGCCAAACTTCTTTTTGGCGATCATGATAAATTTCAATCCCGTTTCCATCTGGATCAGCTAAATAAAGGGCCTCACTAAAGTAATGGTCGGCTCCGCCGTGCAGTGGATACACCATTTCTACAAGATGACGAAGAATATTGGCTAAATCTTGTCTGCTCGGTAATAAAATTGCGTAATGATATAAACCCGTTCTCCCTCTTTGCTTTGGCAAAGCTTCTTTCTTTTCTTCAATAATCAGGAGTGTTTCGTTATTTTCATTACCAAATGTAACGACCATTTCATCTTGTTTTAATACTTTCATACTTAGTACTTCTGTATAAAACTCTAGTGATTTCTTTATATTTGATACATATAAATGAACAACATCAAGTGTTGTATCGGGATGAAGTTGAAAACTCATCTTGTTAGCCCCCCATTTAATTTAGTTCTTCTTTGACATTTTCTCTTTGATGAAATTATCTACAAAACCGTCTGCTTTCGCAACAAATAAGTACGCACCCATTGCTAACAATGCAAGCTCTAATTCGAATCCAGGATTTTTTCCATCTCCTAATAAACCAGCTGACCATTTTACTTTTACAATTGCGCCAACCATAACAAGTGCGAACAATAATCCAATATATCTTACACCTAAACCTAGAATTAATAATAGACCACCAACTACTTCCGCTGTTGCTACACCGTATGCAAGACCTCCTGGTAAACCAATGCTTGTGAACCACCCTGCAATATTGTCAATCCCCGATTGGAATTTTGTTAAACCGTGCATGAAGAACGTTACCCCTAACACGATACGAATAATTAAGTTACCGATATGTTGATTCATTTCTTTCTCTCCTTTATAGTTTTCTTATACGAAACTTTTATTTACATTACAAAACATACACTAATTTTTTTTATTCGTCAATTCATTTTCACTGGGAAAAAATATATTTTTTTTGCTATGATACAAATAGTTGTTTACAAAAAAGGAGCTTGATTTTATGAATATTGGTTCTGCAATACGTGAAATTCGTCAACGTAGAGGCATAACAATCGCACAAATTTGTGAGGGAACAGGTCTTTCTAAAGGATTTATGAGCCAAGTTGAAAATAATAAAACCTCACCATCTATCTCAACTTTAGAAACGATCTCCAATTTCTTAAACGTTCCCCTTCCCTATTTATTATTAGAACAAAAAGATCGGCTGAAAGTTGTCAAAAAGGTAGAGCGTAAATACAGTGTATACGGAAAAGATGAACAGAGAATTGAACATGTGGCAGAACAAGGTGGCCTTCGCCTAAATCTTGTAGAAATTCCTGCTGGGTTTCCGAAAGAAAACACACCAAATGCCCATGAAGGGGAAGAGTGTCACCTTGTATTACGCGGAAAACTAGAAGTTCAACATGGAGAAGATATTGCAATTGTAGAAGAAGGTGATTCTTTCTCCTGGAATGCATGTGTTCCTCATATCGTTCGTAATATAGGGGATGAAACTGCATTATTACTCATCTCTAGTCATGCAGAAAATCGAAAACGTGTTTATTAAATAAAAAAGAAGCCTGCAAACCAGGCTTCTTTTTTATCCCCTTATAACCCCATAGCTTGTCCCAACTAGTACAGTCTTTTCGTCTTGATTGCGATAAACTGACTCGATTGAAACCTTTTTGTATCCTTCCATCTGTTCAATATTAGTTAAAGTTAATTCACAAGTGATCGTATCTCCTGTAAAAACTGGTCTAATAAACTCACTTACTAATTCTCTTGCTATGTAATGTAATTCTTCGCCTACTTTCGTTCCAATGCTAGCAGTCAATAAACCATGAACCATTAAACGTCCATTTTCATCATATTCCATATGATGCCTACCTTTATCTCCTGTAATATTTGCAAATTCAAAAACCTCTTCTTCAGTAAATCTTCTTTCGTATTTAAATACATCCCCAATTTTTATACTCATTTTTATCCCCCTAATAATAAACAGAATTTTCTTTTATTTTATCATAAAATGAGTCTTAGTTCAGTTTATATTATTAGAATATCGAGCCTTTTTCTCTTTATCGATGCCCATCTTTTTTTGCTATTTGATACCCATAATACGCACATGTTCCATTTCTCGATAACTCTCTCACCTCAAAACCACAACTTCTATAAAAATCAAAATTACTCGCGGATGTATGTGCAAACCAGTCGCCATGTGGTAGCTTTTGCAAGCAAAGAGCGACAAGTTTCTTGCCTAATCCCTTCCCTCTATATTCATATTTCACAACTAAATTTACTATGTTCGCGACCATGATTCCATCAGAAATGACCCTCACCATCGCAACCATCTCTTCTTCATCCCATATTGTGAATGCCCATGTTGAATTTTCAAATGCTATCGTAAATTTTTCAATTTGCCAAGAAGGGATATTATCATTGCTCCAACCGGCATCTTCGAATAAGGTTTTAATTGCATATGCAGGTACACCATTCGTTCCCTCGCGAATAATAAGTCCATTATGATAAATGTACATGTAATCCCCCCCTTATTTTTATATACCATTCTTCAAAAAATGCAATTTACCTTTTTTCACCCAACACGCTTAATAGAATAAACGAGAACATCCATCCCATGAAATGAAGTTGTCTTCTCATAACTAAGTCCTGTTTTTCTAGCAACAAAGATGGAGGCGGGGTGGTCCGGATTAATAAGAGAAATTAACTTATTCATTCGTAACGCTTGGAATCCATAGTCTCGAAATGCTGCCGCTGCTTCTTTTGCATACCCTTTTCCCCAATACTGAGGTAATAACCAATAACCAATTTCAATTTCCTCTTTTCCATCTATTTGCTGCTTTACTAATCCTGCGTGACCAATTCGTATTCCCGTTTCCTTTTCAATCAATACAAATAAACCGAGACCGTTTTTATAGCTAGGAATCACCCATTCCTCCAAACTTTTTTTGCATTGCATATATGTTTTTAACGTCCCATTTCCAATATATCGCATTACCTTCTCATTTCCCCATAGTGAGGCGTAGAACTGTAAATCATCCATCGTATATTTGCGAACTTGTAAACGCTCTGTATGAAACATCTCTGCACTCCTTCCCACGAATTTGTACTTACCTACACGATCATGTTTTGGATATATACTAAATGTTACTATCTATTATAAAGGAACTAAAGACTAAATACAGAATATTCAATCTCAAAAGAATTAAAAAAGGCAGTAGACAAATGTTGTCTACTGCATCCATATCATAACTAGCATAAAGAAAACTACAATTGAGGGGGGTGTAGGATTTTCAAATATACTAGATACTTATCCCGTTCTAACGGGCGGTAAACTTTTCAATTATATAAAAGTGAAAAGTTTACCGCACATAAGAACCTTTGCAGTTATTATGTGAGCACCGTTAAGTACTCAAATACACGCTGTGCTTTTTCTCCACCCATTCGTGCATGCTGAAGAAGGGAAATACCATGTGGACCAGATGCACATAATGCTTCTGGTTGTGCTACTAAAATAGCTTGTACAACTTCTAATTCACCAAGCATAGCGGCCGCGAAAATATCCATTCGAGCGCCCTTTTCTAATAAATAAAGAGCAATGTCTTTACGACCTACATGCGCCGCTGCTCCTAACGCACTTTCCCAATCTGCTCCTCCCCAATTGTAAGAGGCATGAAGTAAGCTTGGCGATTCAGCCAACCGTTCTTGTACTTTTTCTAAATCTCCGTGAGCTGCCATAACAAATTCCCTTACTAACTCAGTGGTAATACATTCTTCTGTTCGCATCTTGCTTCTCCTCCTTTAGAAATTCGTTTCGGTGTAAAAAATGGCTTGTCGCTTCCTTGAAAAATATCTACCTCGATGCCGAACACACGTTGAAACATTTCATGACATAACACTTCTTCTGGTATACCGTCATACTGAAGCTTCCCTCGCTTTAATACGAGTAAACGATCACTATATTGAGCCGCTTGGTTAATATCATGTAAAACCATTATAATTGTCATGCCAAACTCCTCATTTAATCGTTTCACAAGTTCCATTACCTCCAACTGATGAACGATATCTAAAAAGGTTGTTGGCTCATCCAATAACAAGACATTTGTACGTTGTGCTAGCGTCATTGCAATCCAGGCTCGTTGTCGTTCTCCTCCTGATAAAGATTGTAAAAGACGATATTCATACCCTTCAAGATTTGTAACAGACAATGCCCAATCAACAATTTCTTCATCTTCTTTATTTAAGTGACCTCTCCATGATTTATGAGGACCTCTTCCAAATTCAATTAATTCTTTCACTGTTAAATCTAATTGATGATCATGCATTTGTGGTAACATCGCTAATTGCTTCGCTACATCGGCACTTTTCATCGTATGAATATTTTTTCCATCTAAAATGATATCCCCTTCGCTTTGTTTAAGTAGTCTTGCCATTAAACGAAGCAAAGTAGATTTCCCCGATCCATTCGGCCCAATTAAACTAACAACCTCTCCAGCTTTAATATGTACATTCATATTTTGCATTTGAAATCTTTCAGAATGTGCGTAAAACACTTGGTTAACGGAAATCACGCTGTTTTCCTCCTCTATGAATTAAATATAAGAAGAATGGACCGCCTAAGAATGATAGTAAAATACCAACAGGCAATTCAATTGGATCGAACCAACTTCGGGCTATCGCATCCGCGAAAACAAGTAATATCCCTCCGCCAAGGCATGATAATGGCAGTAAATATTTATAGTCATTTCCAACTAATAAACGTAACATATGTGGTACGACAAGACCGACAAATCCAATAAGACCAGAAACACTAACTGCAATTCCAGCTAGTAATGTACTTACTACTATTAAATAAAACCGGCTTCTCTCCACGTTATGACCTAATAACTTCGCCATTTCATCTCCTAGCATTAATACTCGAATATGCTTAATACCAAAGAAGGCTAATATAATAGCGAATATCGCATAATAAACAATCATGTTTAAATGTGCCCAGCTTACACCACCAATGCCACCCGCTAACCACGGTAACACGGATTGTACTTTATCACTATGTAATAACATTAGCGCTGACGTTGCTGCACCAATTAAAGCATTGATTGATACACCTACTAAGACAATCCTTGAAGGCGGTGCCCCTTTTTGCCATGATAAAGCATAAATGACCATCGCCGTTATGAAAGCTCCTAAAAATGCCCCGAGTGGTAAGAAAGCCATATGCTGAGGAAATAAAATCATAATTACAATTGCTACAAGGCCTGCTCCAGATGAAACGCCGATAATACCAGGGTCTGCAAGAGGGTTTCTCATAACCCCTTGCAGCAGTGCACCAGATGCAGCTAAACATGTTCCTACTATAAATCCAACGAGCACTCTCGGTATACGAAGGTCCCATACGATTCGATGAACTGTCGAATCTTCATCTTGTATCCCCGTTAGAATATCTCGTAAAGAAAAGGATAGGCTTCCTGCGAAAAGACCGTAACAAAGACCTAAAACCGTTAATACAACTAAAGTAACTGCTATTATCCATCTTTTTTTCGCAAAAGGATGTTCCTTTTCCCTTACTACTTCACTACTTTCCATACTTATCATTTCCTTACATCTTGTATACTTTTATACATAAAATCCATCGCTTCTGTGACTTTTGTTCCAGGGTTTGATCCAAATAAGTCAGGTGGCAAAATAACGACACGATTTTGCTTTACTGCATCTAAGTTTTTCCACGCTTCATTTTTCATCATTTCGCCTTCGAATGCTTTTTTAACGCTATTTGGATCTCCATGTGTAATTAAATAAATCACATCTGGATTCGCCTCAATAATGCGTTCTACGCTTAACTGCGCATATTGCGGATATTCCTTCATTTCTGGAAAATTAGCTGCAATATTTTTCCCGCCTGTTTTTTCTAAAATATCACCTGATAAAGATGTTGGTAATGCTGCTAAATACGTACCGGGTGCCCCATACACTAGCAATGCTTTTACATCGCTCTTTTTCTCATATGTCTTTATTTGATCATTAATTTTTTGGTTAAGTTCTTTCGCTTTACCTTCCTTCTTCATTATCGTTCCATATAGTTCAATATTCTTTTGAATATCTTGCAAGGAATTCGCAGAAGAAATCATTACTTTCGTTCCTTGTCCTTCAACCGTTGGAACATTCTTTTGGAACCCATTGTTAGCAATAAGTACATCAGGCTTTAAGCTAGCAATTTGCTCAAAATTCGGTTGATGTGCATTCCCAATTACTTGTACTTTCTTTATATCCTCTGGAAGAGTTATTTTTGCATCCGGACGACCTACTATTTTTCCACCTAAAGCATGAATAATATTCATGTCTCCCATACTTAATGTTGCAAAGGTCTCTGGTACTTTATCAAACGTTACCTTTCTTCCTGACAGGTCGGTAACTTCTACTTTTTCTTTTTCTGTTTTTGTTGCAGATGCTTTTTCGTCTCCTTTTGCACTGCAGCCTATTAATAAGAAAAAAATAGATAAAATCGCTGTGAATAGCGTAATAGATTTTTTCATTCTTCCACCTCTAACTGATAATGATAATCATTAACTACTATTCTACTTTAATTGATAAGGATTATCATTGTCAATATAAACCGCATACATTTTCTAGAGAAAAAACAAAAAGCGTTACAAAAAAGATTTCTTCTTTTTGCAACGCTTTATTTATCTATATTATTCACATTCGTTTCCCTCTAACTCGTCTCGCATCACTTTCACACGCTGAAAGAAAAAGAAAGATAAACTTAAAAATATAACGATGCTCCCCATCATAACAAAAGGTTGTATCGTTTCTTTTGCTCCATTCGGAATCAATAAGCCAACCATTAATAATGTACTTACAGCGAGAAGAACTTGTCCGAAACGAGTATAATCTTCTATTTTTTCTTGTAATTCTTTCATTATATTCTCACTCCTCCATTTCACTGTATCATATTCTATTATACTTAAAGACAAGTAAATACAGCCATTCTGGGAGATGTTTTCCAAAAGAAAAAGAGCCGCTTTATGGCGGCTCTTTCATAACCATTACTCACCTTTATATGCTTTCATATAAATTTCTTTCAGCTCTGAAATGAGAGGAAGTTTTGGATTAGCTGTTGTACATTGATCTTCAAAAGCTCTTTCTGCTAATAATCCAACAACCTCTTCAAATTGGTCTTTATCTACTCCTTGTCCTGCAATACTCATATTAATATTTAAGCTTTTTCCAAGTTCAATAATTGCTTGGACAAGTGATTCCACACCTTCTGCCGCCGAACTTGCTGGGAGCCCGAGCATTCTCGCAATATGTGCATAGCGTTCATCAGCTACAAAGTGCTCATATTTTGGGAACAATGCGTGTTTTCTTGGCTTAATAGCATTATAGCGAACTACGTGCGGCATAAGTATTGCATTCGCACGACCATGCGGAATATGGAATTCCGGTCCAATTTTATGTGCTAAACTGTGATTAATACCTAGAAAGGCATTGGCAAATGCCATCCCTGCGATTGCAGAAGCATTATGCATTTTTTCTCGTGCTTCTTCGTCATTTCCATCTTTAAACGCTCTTGGTAAATATTTAAATACGAGATCAACGGCCTTTAATGCTAATCCATCTGTATAGTCATTTGCCAGAACAGACACATACGCTTCAATTGCATGCGTTAGTACGTCCATCCCAGTGTCTGCTGTTACATGTGGTGGTACTGTCATTACAAATTGCGGATCAACAATTGCTACATCTGGCGTTAATTCATAATCTGCAAGTGGATACTTTATATTATTTTTCTTATCTGTAATTACCGCAAATGGTGTCACTTCTGATCCTGTTCCTGATGTTGTTGGAATGGCAACAAACTGTGCCTTACTTCCTAATTCCGGATATTTACATGTACGTTTTCTTATATCTAAAAACTTCTGTTTAATTCCATAGAATGTTGTTTCTGGATGCTCATAGAAGAGCCACATCCCTTTCGCTGCATCCATTGCTGAACCACCACCAAGTGCGATAATTACATCTGGCTTAAAACTTCTCATCATTTCCGCACCTTTAAACACAGTTTCATCTGATGGATCTGGCTCGACCTCAAAGAAAACTTCAACTTTTACATCATTTACATGTTTACGTAAATAATGCGAGACCGTATCTACATATCCGTGCTCAACCATTCCTGGATCCGTTACAATAAATGCACGTGAAATGTTAGGCATATTTGCTAAATATGCTGTCGCATGTTTTTCAAAATAAATTTTTGGTGGTAATTTGAACCACTGCATATTCTTTTTTCTATTTGCCAACCTTTTTATATTTAATAAATGTGTCGCTGTTACGTTTTGAGATACTGAGTTTTTCCCATACGACCCGCAACCAAGCGTAAGTGATGGAATAAATCCATTATATATGTCACCGATTCCACCTTGTGATGAAGGAGCATTTACAATAAGGCGGCAAGCTTTCATACGTAATCCAAATTGCTTTTGCACTTCTTTATTTACAGAATGGATGACTGCTGAATGTCCTAAACCACCGAGGTTTAACATTTCTTCGCAATATGTAAATCCTTCTTCTAAGGAATTCGCTTTTACACAAGCTAATACTGGGCTCAGTTTCTCACGAGATAGTGGATACGCTGCTCCGATACCTTGTATTTCAGCTACAAGCATTTTTGTATTTTCAGGTACAGTAATCCCAACTAATTCGGCAATATACTGTGCTGATTTCCCAACAATATCACTATTTACTGCACATGTATTTTCATTAATAACAAGCTTTTCTAATTTTCTTCTCTCTTCTTCTGTTACAAAGTAACAATTGTTTGCAATCATTTCTGTTTTCACATCATCGTAAATTTCCTTATCTACAATGATTGCTTGTTCCGATGCACAAATCATACCATTATCAAATGTTTTTGATAAAATCAAATCATTAACTGCTCTTTTTACATGCGCTGATTGCTCTATATAACATGGTACATTACCAGGACCTACACCTAGCGCTGGTTTCCCAGTAGAATAAGCTGATTTCACCATACCAGCCCCTCCAGTTGCCAAAACAAGTGCAACCCCTTCATGATTCATTAATCGTTTCGTTGCTTCAACAGAAGGTTTTTCAATCCACTGAATACAATGTTTTGGCGCCCCCGCCTTCACTGCTGCATCATATACTGTTTTCGCCGCTGCAATGGAACATTTTTGTGCGGAAGGATGAAATGCGAAAATAATTGGATTTCTCGTTTTTATCGCGATTAATGCTTTAAACATCGTTGTCGATGTTGGATTCGTTACTGGCGTTACCCCAGCTACTACACCGACCGGTTCCGCAATTTCTATTATTTCTTCATGAGGATCTTCGTGAATAATCCCTACTGTTTTATCTTTCTTTATGCTATTCCAAATATATTCAGTAGCAAAAATATTTTTAATGCATTTATCTTCGTATACACCACGATCCGTTTCTTCAACAGCCAACTTTGCAAGTGGCATATGTTGATCCACACCTGCTAATGCCATTTCATGAACAATGTTGTCAATTTGCTCTTGTGTAAAACTTTCTAATGCTTGTAAAGCCTTTTGACCGTTATTCACTAACGCATCAATCATCTCTTTTACTTCCTGCATTTCATTTACAGCTTTCTCTTTGACTACCATGTAAATTCCTCCTATTCTGCTATCGTGGACTGAATAAGACCCTACAGGTCGTAATTAGTCCCGATTAGCGCAAAAAAATAGAATTGCTTCCCTACATGAACCTCATTGTTTGTGAAACATTTCACAAGTTTGTTCGTGAGTAACATTTCATGAACTTAATATACATGAAATGATTTCATTTGTGTATGTCTATTTTGTGAAACATTTCACAAAATAACATAATAAAAATGCACCGCCTATATGAGCAGTGCATTTTTACTATGCTAGTGCTTGTGCTAAATCTTCAATTAAATCTTCACCGTCTTCAATACCGACAGAAATTCGAATTAATGTATCTGTAATTCCTAACTCTTTACGACGATCTGCTGGGATTGATGCATGTGTCATTTGAGATGGGATAGAAATTAAACTTTCTACTGCTCCTAAACTTTCAGCAAGTGTAAAGTATTGTAATTTCTCAAGTACTTGATTTAATGTTTCTTCGCTATCTACATCAAATGAGATAATAGCACCAAATCCATTTGCTTGTTCTGTTGCAAGTTCATGGTTTGGATGTGATGCAAGGCCTGGGTAAAATACTTTATTTACTTTTGGATGGTTATTTAAAAACTCAGCAATAGCGCGTGAATTCGTTTCATGCTCTTCCATTCGAATTCCTAATGTTTTTAAACCACGAAGTAGTAAGAAGCTATCTTGTGGGCCAAGAATGCCTCCTGTTGAATTTTGTACAAAGTGAAGGTCTTCTGCTAATTGCGGACTATTTACAACTACTAGACCTGCAACTACATCACTATGACCTCCTAAATATTTCGTTGCACTATGAAGTACAATGTCTGCTCCTAAAGAAATCGGGGACTGCCAATATGGCGTCATGAATGTGTTATCAATAATTGTTAATAAATCTTTCTCTTTAGCAAGAGTAGATATTTTTTTAATATCAGTAATTTTCAATAATGGGTTCGTTGGCGTTTCCACATAAATCGCTTTCGTGTTTGGACGAATTGCTTCTACAACTTCCTCTAAGTTTGTTGTATCTACAAATGTATGCTCAATACCGAAGCGGTTTAATACTTTCGTAATCACACGGTACGTTCCCCCATACACATCATCTGTTAAAATAACGTGGTCACCTTTTGAGAACAACATAATTGTAGCTGTAATAGCAGCCATTCCTGAACCAAATGCAAAACCAGCATGGCCGTTTTCTAATACAGCAATCATTTCTTCTAAAGCTGCACGTGTTGGGTTGCCTGTACGTGAATATTCATATCCTTGATGCTTACCAACTGCTTCTTGTTTGTACGTACTTGTTTGATAAATCGGTACATTTACAGATCCAGTTGAAGGTTCTCCTATGCGAATACCATGAATTAACTTTGTCTTTGCTCTCATTTTTTATTCCCATCCTTTGTATATGTCTTTACTTAAATAGCGCTCACTACTATCAGGAAAAATCGTTACAATATTTGTACCTGGCGCCGCTTTCTGTGCTTCAAGTAAACTTGCATGAAACGCTGCTCCTGAAGAGCTCCCAACGAGCAGTCCTTCTTTTTGCGCTAATTCCTTCACTCTTAAAAAAGCATTTCGATCAGAAATTGTATGAATGTCATCAAAATAAGATGTTTTCAAAAATGGCGGGATAAATTCAAGGCCAATCCCTTCTGTTTCATGCGATCCAGCTTTACCACCATTCAAAATGGATCCTTCTGGTTCTACAATAACCGTTTTTATATCTATATTTTTTTCTTTCAAATAAGATGCAGTCCCCATGAATGTACCACCAGTTCCTGCTCCTGCAACAAATATGTTAATCTCTCCGTTAAGTGCCGACCACAGTTCAGGACCTAGTGTTTTGAAATAAGCACGAGGGTTTGCTTCATTCGCAAACTGACTTGGAGAGTATGAATTTGGTATTTCATTTACTAGTTCTTTTGCTTTTGCAATTGCACCAGTCATTCCTTGCTCAGTCGGCGTATGCACAACCGTTGCGCCTAGCGCTTTCATTAACTCTTGTTTTTCAATACTAAATTTCTCTGGTACACAAACGATAACGTGTAAATCATGTTGTAACGCTGCAAGTGCCAGTCCAATACCAGTATTTCCGGCAGTCGGTTCAATAATTGTTCCACCCTGAGTTACAAGCCCTTTTTCTAGCGCATCTTCTATTAGTTCTCTTCCTAAGCGATCCTTAACGCTTCCACCTGGGTTATAAAATTCAAGCTTTGCAAATAAACGGACCCCTTCTGGAAGTGAAAAACGAGTAATTTCTACAATTGGTGTATGACCAATTAATTCATGAACTCCACGATATATATTCATCGTGTTCTCCCCCTTATTTGCCAATAAAGAAAAGGCAACTGTATGTATTTTCTTTATATGAGACAGTTGCCTTTTTGTTACATTACTTTAACTCTTCTAGTACTTTTACGATAAAGTTTGTAGAATGAAGAGCTGCTTGATCTAAAAATTGATCAAATGAAACATTTGATTCTTTACCAGCAATATCAGAAAGTGCACGAATAATAACAAACGGAACTTCATATTGGTGGCATACTTGTGCAACAGCTGCTGCTTCCATTTCTACTGCATAAAGATCTTCAAATTTATCACGAATTGCCGCAACGCGGTTCGGATCACTCATAAATGAATCGCCTGTTGCAATCATACCTTTTACAACTTGAATATTTTCTTCTGCCTGCATACATTTCTCAGCTAATGCAACTAATGCGTCATCAGCTTTAAATCCAGGCGGCATTCCTGGCACTTGACCATATTCATAGTTAAATGCTGTTACATCTACGTCATGGTGACGAACTTCTGTTGAAATAACCACATCTCCAACATTTAAAGAGTGATGGAATCCACCAGCTGAACCAGTATTAATTACTTTTTCAGGCTTATATCTTTCTAATAAAATCGTCGTTGACATCGCTGCGTTTACTTTACCAATACCAGACTTTAACAAGATTACTTCATGTCCTGCTAATAGCCCTTTCGTAAATTCACAACCTGCAACAGTTTCTGTTTCTGCTTGTTCTAGTTTGTCACGTAAAATACGTACTTCTTCTTCCATTGCTCCAATTACAGCAATTCTCAATCTAATCCCTCTTTCTATTGCTTAGTTGCCTCCATTACCCAAACGAAATGATTTAATCTCGTGAACGTTACATGGAAGCCATTGTTTTCAAAAATAGATTGCATGATAGGAATACGTGTATAGTATTCTGTTTGCAAATCGTTTGCTAACTGATGAAAACCTCTTTGTTTTGCTGTTTCAACAGTTTTATCATATGCATCTTGATCTGCAAATATTGTATCAGCAAACACTATTTTACCACCTTTGTTTAGCAATTGACTATACTTCGCAATCGCTACGTCTTTTTCTTCATCTGTTAAATGATGAAATGCATAGGTGCTCACAATGGTATCAATTGAATTTGGAACTTCGAATGAAAGAAAATCACCTTCTGTAATTGAAAACTTTTGCGGCAATTTTTCTTTAGCAATCATGCGCATTTCGCGTGACGGTTCTATACCGTAAACTGTACGACCAGCAAGTAATAATTTATTTGTTAAATTGCCAGTACCAACACCAAATTCTAATACGTTACCAAATGACTTGTTAACTACATCCTCTAAAATGTCCTCATAACGGGCGAAAACTTCTTTATATTGTATATCTTCACCTTGTACGAATGAGTCGTACGTATGAGCCCACTCATCAAATAAACCATTAAATTCTGTCCCCATAAAAATTCCCCTTTTTCTTATCGGTTTTATCAGTATAATATGCCCTCTTTCTAAAAATGTCAATTGAAATGTACATGGTATTTCCTTCTTTTCTTTGTTACACTATAGGTGATTACATAGGAGAGGGGTCGTCTTCGTGTCATTTACCTTTGAAATGTTAGAAGATAAAGTAGAGTTTTTTGAAGCGGGAGACTTAGCTTCTTTAGAACGAAAAATTAGTGAACAAATCGATAATAATAAAGCACTTATGCTTGAGGTTCATCACATCTCGCATCAAATGGTTATGGATCCGGAAAGCAAAAGACCATATTATAGCGCGGTTGTTCATTTTAAATTAAAAAAATTACGCTAACTAAAAAAGAGAAGCTCATAAGAGCTTCTCTTTTTTAGTTTAGAGTTTGAACAAGTACTGGTTTCCAGCCTTCATTGTCTACCCAATCAATATTTACATAATATTTTTTACCTGATTGTTTATCTTGTACGTTACCGTAAGCTTTATTCTTACCGTTATTTCCGATTCTATGAATAACTAATTGCTCTACTGGAACGTCAATTGCACCGGAAATTGCTTGATTCATCTCATTCCAATCTGCTGTACCTTTTTTAAACGTCATCGCAGGTGTTGCGCCTTGCTCTGTACCTACTGGCTTCCAAGAAGATTTCGTATAAGCATCGGTTGCCTTTGGCTGTGTTTTTTCAGCTGGTACTTTCTCGTTAGCTTTCGCTTCTTCTTCAGCTTTTTTCTGTTCTTCTTCAGCCTTTTGCTTCTCTTCTTCCTTCTTCTTAGCTTCTGCCTTCTCTTGCTCGTTCTTCTTCGTCTCTTCTTTACCTTTAGCTTTCTCAGCTTTATTCTCTTTTGTTGTTTGCTGAGCTACTTTTTTATCACTAGAAGACGCTTGCTCTTTTGTTTCAGGAACAAACAATTGATATGCCACAATAGCTACTGCTACTAATACAATAGCGATTGCAATATTTAAAACACCGTTTTGACGACGTTTTTGTTGTTTCTGTTGGAATCTAGATCCTCCTGCCATTCTTCAAACCTCCATGCAGTTTTTCATACTTGCTATTGTAACATTAAATCTAG
>Ga0102589_1001841_pt1 | contig 26661 bp, 25 predicted proteins | sample AraplaMF_Col_mLB_FD_76858 | JGI IMG/M metagenome (GOLD analysis project Ga0102589, IMG submission 76858) | Arabidopsis root microbial communities from the University of North Carolina, USA - plate scrape MF_Col_mLB | ecosystem: Host-associated > Plants > Roots > Endosphere | place: USA... | reverse complement strand
CACTTAATCCTAATTCTCGAAATGTTGTCAATGTTACTTCTCCTTTTCTATCCTATACTTATCATTTAAAAAAAGGCGTTTTCCGAATTTGCGGAAAAGCCCTTTTCCTGAATGCTCACGTATATAAACGGGCGTATATTCTTCGCGAAAATACTTCTAAACGTTATTACACTTTATCAATTATAAGTTTTGTATGTGCAAAAAGCAAACCCAACTGTTACCTTATTTCATATAAAGAGCTTTTTTCTTCACTTTTATTTTTTTATTTTTTACTGTAAGCGCTTATTAGCAGTTTCCACTATTTTTGTATCTATCATCCCTATTTACACGCACCAATTATTTCAACATCGTAATAACTTCTTCCAACTTCATTCCGCGAGATGCTTTCACTAATACAACGTCTTTCACATCAACGACTTCTTGTAAATTTTTCACAAGCTCTTCTTTATTGTCATATACTTTTACACGTTCATTAGGGAAGTTAATTTTTGCTCCTTCAGCAATTTGCGCCCCAAGTCTACCGTACGTAAATACATAGGAGATTCGTGCAGGGTCAATTAACTTACCAACTTCATAATGAAATTGCACCTCTTGGTCTCCAAGCTCTAGCATATCACCAAGAACAACAATTTTTTTAGAAAATCCGTCTAAACCATTCATTAAATGAAAGGCAGCTTCCATAGCTGTTGGACTTGCATTATATGCGTCATTAATAATTGTTAACCCATTTTCTGTTTTCACAATTTCCATTCGCATACCTGTCATTTGAAGTGTTACTAAACCTTGCTTCATTTCTTCCCACGTTACACCGAAGTATTTCGCAATCGCCATTGATGCAAGTGTATTATACACATTATGCTTCCCAAGAACTGGAAGATAGAACGCGATATTCTCATCCTGATTCATCTTAAAGTACGTTCCTGTCGCCTGCAACGTTACAGATGTTGGATAATAATTATTCGCCCTTGCATCACCAAATGTAATTGTCTCCGCAGCTAGGTTCATGCTCGGAACACGATTTGTTAAAAGCGGTTCATCACCATTGTATACAAATACTCCACCATCCTGTAATCCTGTAACAATTTCAAGTTTCGCCTCAGCAATCGCATCGCGAGATCCTAAATCCATCAAATGTGCTTCCCCAATATTTGTAATGATTGCAGCGTTCGGGCGAGCTAACTTAGATAAAAATTCAATTTCACCTCGGCTCGACATTCCCATCTCCAATACAGCCATTTCTGTATTTTCTTCTAGGCTTAAAATAGTAAGCGGCAAACCGATATGGTTATTAAAGTTCCCCTCTGTTTTTTGAACCTTAAATTTGGTTGCAAGGAGGCTTGTCACAATATCTTTCGTAGACGTTTTACCGTTACTTCCTGTTACACCTATAACTTTTACATCTAACTGATCACGATAGCTTTTTGCTAATGTTTGCAGCGCTTCTAATGTATCTTCTACAAAAATCACTGGTATATTCACAGGAGGATTTTGCACATTTTTTTTCCAAAGCGTAGCTACAGCGCCATTTTCAATTGCTTTTTCTACAAAAGAATGACCATCAAAGCGATCACCCTGAATCGGAATGTATAAGTTTCCTGTTGTAATTTTTCTTGTATCAATAGATACACCTTGTACAGTTTCATTAACGTATTTTTCCGCTAAACCTGCACCCATTACCATTTGCTCTACTTGTTTTAACGTTCGTTTCATCATACATACCACTCCTTACATAGAAGAAACACTATTCTCTTGAATAGTGCTTCCCCCTTTTTTGTTAGATTGTATATTTAATTTTTTGCTTTTCTTCGTGACGCTCAATTGCCAAACGAATCAATTCTTCAATTAACTTCGGATATGGCAAATCCGTGTGTTGCCATAGCAGCGGGAACATACTAAATGGCGTAAATCCTGGCATTGTATTTACTTCATTAATATATACTTCCCCATCTTTCGTTAAGAAGAAATCCGCTCTTGTTAATCCAGCACCATCTAAAGATTGGAATGCACGAATTGCATCTCTTTGAATCGCCTTTGACTCTTCTTCTGTAACTTCAGCTGGAATAATTAATGCCGTATCGCCATCAATGTATTTTGATTTATAATCATAAAACTCTTTCTTCGGTACAATCTCACCGATAACAGAACATTTTGGCTCATCATTACCTAAAACGCCAACTTCCACTTCACGACCTACAATATTTTCTTCTACGATAATTTTGCGGTCAAATTGGAACGCTTCTTCAAATGCTTTTTCTAATTCTTCACGATCTTTACATTTATTGATACCAACACTTGATCCAAGGTTCGCTGGTTTGACAAAGCATGGGTAGCCTAATACTTCTTCTACCTTTTCATAAGCTGCTTGGCAATTTTTCTCCCATACACTGCGAATGAAAGATGCATACTTCGCTTGTTTCAATCCAGCTTCAGCAAAGATATTTTTCATAACAACTTTATCCATACCAGCAGCTGATGCTAATACACCGTTACCAACGTATGGAATATTCATTAACTCTAATAATCCTTGTACTGTTCCATCTTCACCATTCGGTCCATGTAACAGCGGGAAAATAACATCAATTGCCTCTTCTTGCTTAGAAGAAGAAGGTATAATTTCTGTACTTAATGATACTGGAGAAATTGCATTTTCCTCTCCATTCATTTGCAATGCTTGCACGCTCGTTACTTCACCTTCAATGCGTTCACCACGCATCCATTGGCCTTGCTCTGTAATATAAATTGGATGAATCTCGAATTTTTCTTGATTTAATGCTTTAATAGCAGCAAGAGCTGTTTGTAATGAAACTTGATGCTCTGCTGATTTCCCACCATATAATAAACCTAATTTAATTTTCGTCAATGAAATCACCCTAACCAATTGTTTTCATTTTTCTATTTTAGCACTTTTTATAAAAATAGGCAGTTCCTATTTGAAATAAAGTAAAACTTTTCTCAATAGGAGTCTTACCGCCTTCGAATAGCGCGATAAAATGAAACTTCCATAAAGTGAAACTTTAATCAGTGGGGATTTTCTTCATCCCTCACTGATTATTAGTTGTACGAATCCGGCTTTTACGGGCAATTCCCCCCACCTAACTTCTTTACTTTTGCTGAATTTTGAGGCGGGGGTCTTACTGCCCGCAAATAGCGGGATAAATGGCAGAACGGTTTCACCAATTGCATTTTTACGAACAGCTATTGTAAATTCATATCCTTTTCTTGCACCAAATCTGTGTCATCCCTTGATCTAGTTATGTATCTAATATATATGAAGAAATGCTGTTTTTTGTGTATGTCACCTATTGATTAAGAAGATTGTTTCGCCACATTTCCCTTTTGTCTTTGTTCTACAAGGTGATCTAAAGAAATATATACAAGACCGGCTATTACACACCCCACTCCTAAAATCGTAAACAATACATGCCCAAGCGATCGATCAAGTAGTAGTCCGCCAAGAAGCGGGCCGAACGCATTCCCTGTAATCCACTGCAAACTTGCCGCCCCCATATATGTTCCACGTAAATGCTCTGGTGCCAAATTTGCAACAAATGTCATTTGTACAGGAGACATAATCATTTCACCTAGCGTATATACCGCATAGACAACAAGTAATGTTATTAAAATAACCGTACCCTCTGTTCCAAATTCACCAAACCACCTTGGAAGCCAACCGATGAATAACAGCCCGATTCCAAATAACCATGCCCCATATAACATCGTCTTTCCAACTGGTTTATCTGTTGCCCATTTTGAAATTTGGAATTGGAATAAGACAACTAACAAGCCGTTTAAAGCCATTAAATATGGATATGGGTTATTTTTCCCAAAGATTTCTTTCATTTCATTATCAAAATGAAGGGGGAGCATGCCTTCTGTTTGCGAGAAACCCATGGAAATAATAATACCAGCCAATAAATAAATCATAAGTACCTTATCTCTCAAAACAACTTTCCAAACAGATTCTGCTTCCTTTTTCGTATTCCCGTTCTCTTTCAATGCAGTTTTCGGCATCGTTTCTTGAATAAGCATTAACACAAGAAGTGCATAAAGCAGCATTGTAGAGGAAGCAATAATAAATACAAGGTTTTTCGAAAGTACAACTACAGAAGCACCCATAATCGGTCCGATTGCCGCGCCAATATTATGCCCCATTCGCAATAAACCGTATGCCTCCGTCCTCTTTTCAGGCGCTGTGACATCCGCTACCATCGCCGATGCTGCTGGATGAAATAATGAATTACTTAACCCTAAAAAAATAGACAAAATAGCATAAGGAATAAATCCTTCTATAAATAAAAAACCGAGCATCAACAATGCATTACTTGCCATCGAAAATATCATAATAGGTTTTCTACCATATATATCAGCAATTCGGCCACCTATAAGCGAACCAAAGCTTGCCGCAATAGGAGAAAGCGCCATAATAATCCCTACTTGTAATAAAGAATCTACTTTATCTTTTAAATACAATGCAAAAAATGGCATTAACATCATCATTGCAATTCCATTCAGTGTTTCTCCTATAAAACGAATCCACACATTACGGTCCATTGCTTGTAATTCACGCCATGTCTTTTTCATTTACAACACCCCTTTAATCAACCACTCCTTATCTTATATTAATTTTAGAAAAATGTAAATTTTCAAAATAAAAGATCCGTTCTATTCTATTTAGAACGGATCTTTTTCCTATAAATTCGCTGCATTCTCCTCATCTTTTTTATTACTTAAAACACTATGCTTTCGACTATATAAGAAGTAAAATGCTACACCAATCACCATCCAAATGCCGAAACTCATCCATGCGGTTCCTGATAATTGAAGCATTAAATATACACAAAAGATAACCGTTAATGCAGGTAAAACTGGTACAAGTGGCACTTTAAAAACACGTGGTAAATCTGGGTGTGTTTTTCTCATTACGATAACCGCAACTGCTACAAGAGCAAATGCCGATAATGTTCCCATATTTACAAGGTGTGCTAATACATTTAAGTCGATAAGCCCCGAAATAAGTGCTGCGATAATTCCTGTCGTCCATGTATTTAAAAACGGTGTTTTAAATTTCGGATGAACTTTCGCAAGACGCTTTGGTAATAACCCATCGCGACTCATTGCATATGAAACACGAACCTGCCCATACATCATAACTAACATTACAGTTGTAATCCCTGTAATTGCTCCTACCGAAATAACACCCGCTAAACCATCTTGTCCAATAAACTGAAGTGCGAAAGCTACTGGATCAGAAATATTCAGCTGACCATAAGGTACAATTCCTGTCAAAATAAGTGAAACAACGATATAAAGAATCGTACAAATAAGTAATGATGCTATAATACCAATTGGTAAATCGCGTTGCGGACGTTTTACCTCCTCCGCTGCCGTTGATACAGCATCAAATCCAATGAATGCAAAGAATACCGTTGCAGCCCCAGCCATTACACCATCAAGACCAAATGGCATGAACGGCGTCCAATTTTCCGGCTTTACATAATTAAAACCAGCAAAGATAAAGAGTAATACAACTGCTAGCTTAATAAAAACCATAATATTGTTTACGCGAGCACTTTCACGTACACCTCTAGATAAAAGGGCAGTCATAATTAAAATGATAATAACAGCTGGTAAATCGATAAGGCCACCCTTTCCTGTTCCAGGAGCAGAAGATAAAATGGTCGGAATATGAATCCCAAAACCTTTTAACAAAGATTGGAAATAAGCAGACCATCCATTGGCTACCGCAGATGTTGCTAATAAATATTCCAACATTAAATCCCATCCAATTAAAAATGCAAATACCTCTCCCATCGTTGCGTACGTATACGTGTAAACACTTCCCGAAACCGGAACAGAAGATGCAAATTCTGCATAACAGAATGCAGCAAAGGCACAAGCTAACGCAGCTATAGCAAATGATAAAATGATAGCTGGTCCAGAATGTTTCGCTGCCACAACACCCGTAAGAACAAAAATACCTGTCCCGACAATAGCCCCAATTCCAAGCATTGTTAAATCCAATGCTCCCAATGTTCTAGCTAATGTTTTCTGTTTACTTTCTTGCATTAGTTTTGCAATCGGCTTTTTTTGAAAAATTTGCTTCATAGCATGCACCTCTAAATTTTAATTTTCTGAAAATTTTAATTATTTCTTATTTTACTCATAACATATTTTTTAGTCAATACTTTTGTCGAAATAAGCAGAAAAATATCTCATCAGCTAGTAGAATAAAATGCAATCAACACACAACCATTTCCATTATTTTGGTTTTTAACCATATTAAATTCGTAATTCGATATAAAAAGATAAATAATATACAAACAATACATATAACTATATCCCTATATCTTTTTATAATTATTTTTGATATTCTATAAATTGTCGATTCCAACCAAAGAAAGAGGCATAATCATTTTATGAGCATGCCTCTTTCTTTTATCTCGCTATTTACGGGCAGTGGGCCTCCCCTGATGGAAGTTTCACTTTATTTAGTATATGAACCTTCTTCAATCCAGCTATACATATACTTCTCATCTTCCGTTTCATGCGCTTGTTTCACAATACGGAGCGGACGGAACGTATCGATCATAACCGCTAATTCAATTGTTTCTTTTTTCCCTAAGCTTGCTTCTGTTTTCCCGGGATGCGGCCCATGTGGAATACCACTCGGATGGAGTGTAATTGAACCTTCTTCTACACCTTTTCTGCTCATAAAGTTCCCTTCTACATAATAAAGAACTTCATCACTATTTACGTTACTATGATAATACGGTGCTGGAATTGCTTCCGGATGATAATCATATAAACGCGGCACAAAAGAACAAATAACAAAGTTATGACCTTCAAAAGTTTGATGAACTGGCGGTGGCTGATGAATACGGCCTGTAATCGGTTCAAAATCTTCTACATTAAAGACCCAAGGATATAAATATCCATCCCATCCGACAACATCTAAAGGATGATGTCCCATAACATGTTTATGCATATAACCTCTCGACTTTGTCATGACAACAAACTCGCCTTTGTCATCATATGTCTCTAATTTTTCCGGCCCTCGAATGTCTCTTTCACAGAAAGGGCTATGTTCTAATAATTGACCATACTCATTACGATAACGACGCGGTGTTGTAATTTGGCTATTCGCTTCTACAACAAGGAACTTAGACTCTCCTTCATCTGGAATAACTCGGTAAATTGTTCCGATTGGAATCGTTACATAATCACCTTTCCGGTAATGAATCGTTCCAAACATTGTCTCAATTTTCCCAGTTCCATAATGAACGAATAACATTTCATCTCCATCACCATTACGATAAAAATAATCCATTTTTTCTGTCGGATTAACAACACCAATTAATAAATCTTCATTTCCTAATATAAAATTCCTCCCACTTACCGCATCTCCAGTTTTTCTATTCTCTTTCGTGCGAAAATGACGATGAGCAAGCGCCACATCTTCTTCATACTGTAACTGACAAGAATGCGCTAACGCAGCATGTCCTACTTCAGTTGGCATATAATGATGATACAAAATAGATTGTGTACCAGAGAAACCTTTCGTTCCCATCACCTGTTCACGATAAAGTGATCCATCTTCTTTACGAAATTGTACATGTCGTTTATGAGGAAGCTCCCCCATGTGACGATAATACATGCCCATCACCCGCTTTCGTTTCTTTTTTCACTGTGTTACGCAATGTACCTAGTCCAGTGATCGTAAGTTCTACAACGTCACCATCTTGTAACCACTTTTCTGTACCAAGTTCTAAAATACAACCAGTGCCAACCGTGCCAGAACCAATTACATCTCCTGGATATAACGTAACATCTTGCGAAGCACGTTCTATCATTTCTGCAAACGTATAGTAAATATCTCGGAAATTCCCTTTAGACAAAAGCTCCCCGTTCACATGGGCAGTCATTTCTAAGTTATAACGTTCACCAGTGCGATAAACATCTAACTCCTCTTTTGTAACAAGATAAGCTCCTAATGAAGTAGCAAAGTCCTTTCCTTTTGCCGGACCAAGCCCTACTTTCATTTCCTCAGCTTGCAAATCTCTTGCGCTCCAGTCATTCATAATACAATAACCGAAAATATATTCTTCTGCTTGTTCACGCGAAATATTTCTTCCCTCTTTCCCAATAACACAAGCGATTTCTAACTCATAGTCAAGCTTTTGAGTTTGTTTCGGACAAGAAACTGTAACTTCTGGCCCGATGACAGCACGGTGATTTGTAAAATAAAAAACCGGAATATCATACCACTCTGGAACAACATCTAATCCACGACGTCCACGAGCCGTTTTGACATGTTGCTCAAATGCATAAAAGTCACGAATACTACCTGGGTTTGGGATGGCTGCACAAAGCTGCACATCTTCCAAAGCGTACATGCCACTTGTTGGTTTTCGAATACCATGGGCTATTTCTACATACTCATCTGCTTTCTCTAAAAAAGCAAGCATAGATGAAGGAAGAGTGCCATTACTTGCTATATTCATATCAATTACTTTGTCACCTTCCAGCCAACCAGCTCGCATCTCTCCTGAAGGAAGACGAAATGTAATCAATTTCATCAATTTTCCTCCTCACTATTTATACAAAATGAAACTTTAATCAGTGGGAGACACAGCCCCCACTGATAAGTCAATTTTTATAGATTTCCGCGTCGTTCTTGCTCTCTTTCAATTGATTCGAATAGAGCTTTAAAGTTTCCTTCTCCGAATCCCCGAGAACCTTTACGCTGAATAATTTCGATAAATAATGTTGGGCGATCTACAATTGGCTTTGTGAAAATTTGTAGCAAGTACCCTTCATCATCACGATCCACAAGAATCTTAAGCTCTTTTAGCTTATCAATTTCTTCATCGATTTTCCCAACGCGTGCTGTTAACTCTTCATAATACGTATCTGGTGTATCTAAAAATTCAACTCCGTTTGAACGAAGCGCTTCAACCGTTTTCACAATATCATTTGTCAACAATGCAAGATGCTGTACACCTGCACCGTTATAAAACTCTAAGTACTCTTGAATTTGTGATTTTCGCTTTCCATCTGCCGGTTCATTAATTGGAAACTTAATACGGCTTCCATTTGTCATAACTTTTGACATTAGCGCGGAATACTCCGTGCTAATATCATCATCATCAAAATGAATCATTTGTTTAAAGCCCATAACGTTTTCGTAATAGCTAACCCACTCTTCCATTTTTTCAACGTTACCAACAACATGGTCTACAGCAATTAAACCTGATTCGTCACTCGGAATATCAAAATCAATCTTCTCATAACCAGGCATAAATGTTCCTTTATAATTTTTACGCTCTACTAGCGTATGGATTGTATCGCCATACGTACCGATTACTGCTTTTTTTAATGTTCCTTGTTCATCTGTTAACTCTTCAGGTGGAGCAATCGCAACCGCACCTCGTTTTACAGCCTCTGAGTATGCTTTCTCAACATCATCAACAAGTAAAGCTACGTCTTTCACTCCGTCACCATGGATCTTTACAAATTCTGCAATACGGCTATCACTATTTAAAGTCCCAGACACAACAAAACGCATGTTTTTTTGCACGAGAACATAAGATACTTTTTCACGATTCCCTGTTTCTAATCCCGAATAGGCAACAATTTTAAATCCAAACGCTCTTGCAAGGTAATAACTTGATTGCTTTGCATTTCCTACATAAAATTCTAAATGATCGACATCACGTACCGGAAAGAAATCCTCCATTTGTGCAGCTAACGTATCCATAGATTTTTGTTTCATAAATTCCTCATCCCCCTGTAAATAAATTGAATGTTACATACTTAGAACCATCCGAAAACGCTTCCATCTACCAATAAAAAAATTAGTTAGCAAGCTAACAAATTTCTGACCTTTTAAAGTTTTCTATCTTTTCTGTCAAATTCCTCTTTTTTTCTCCTATATAAAATTCGACTTTTTTCTATTTAAAACAACATAATCAAAGCTGGTAGTATGTCTCTTTATTACCTCAAAAACAAAAAGACCCTAACATATTAAACATCTATAATACGTTAGGGCCTTTATTTTTTTAGGATAATTGTCTTAATAAGATATAGGTAATTCTGTTTCTCTATATTCATTATACTAATACATTTGTAAGGAATACAATGAGCGCTGTTAATACTGCTGCTCCACTCGCCGATACTAATAAATCCATTTTTGTTACTTGTAATACTTCTTTGTTTTCCATATTCCCCATTCTCCTTTCAGCTTTATTTTGCAATCTTCATTCTGCTCTATTACTTGTACAAAACTTCTATTATACTAATACACTTGAAAGAAATACGATTAATGCTGTTAATACTGTTGCTGCTCCTGCTGATCCTAATAAGTCCATTTTTGTTAGTTGTAATACTTCTTTGTTTTCCATGCTTCCCATTCTCCCTTCAATTCATAATTTTATTTTTATTTGGTACTGTCCGTTCTACTGCTTGCACAAAGTTTCTATTATACTAAAACGTTAGAAAGAAGTACGATTAATGCTGTTAGTACCGCTGCTCCACCTGCTGATCCTAAGAAATCCATTTTTGTTACTTGTAATACTTGTTTGTTTTCCATGTTTCCCATTCTCCCTTCAACTTATAACTTTCTTTTTATGTGATACGATCCGTTCTACTGCTTATACAAAATTTCTATTATACTAAAACGTTAGAAAGAAGTACGATCAATGCTGTTAATACTGCTGCTCCACCTGCTGATCCTAAGAAGTCCATTTTTGTTACTTGTAATACTTGTTCGATTTTCATATTTGCTCTCTCCTTATTAATAGATATTTATATGTAATTTCCAAGAAATGATTAATTCATAGTTTTTATCTTAACGTTACATTAAATTAACTTGTGTAACGTTTGTAACATTAATGTAACATAAGTTTTTTCATACTGCAATATAAATACATAAAATTTATTACATTTTTTTTACGATATTATTAATATTTTTTTATAAACCCCTTTATACAGCGGTTTCCAACACATACACACTTGTAACATTAATGTAACATTGGGGTTACAAATCGAAATAAAACGTAGTAGAACGAGCACCTTTTCAATTTTGCTCCCTCATCATACTCTTTCGGAATCATTTTAAAGTTTGTCTCATTAACATTTCCATAAAGCCCAAGATAAGTTTATATGTTTCCTCAAGATAACTATGTATAATAAAAAACAAAGAGGTGGTCAGTTTGAAATTAATCGCACTAGATATGGATGGTACACTACTATCATCTAATCTTGAAATCTCCAAGGAAAATTTACAAGCTATTCGTGATGCTAAAGCAGCCGGTCATGTTGTAATGATTTGCTCTGGTCGTGCAAAAGAAGATGCTTTAAAACTATTGGAAGAGTATCAATTATCACTTCCAGTTGGAGCAAGCAATGGGGCAATTGTTTACGTTGATGGAAAAGTAATTAACGCACGTTGTTTACAAAATGCTAAAGTATACAAGCTTGCTAAATTACTAGAATCTGAAGGATTTCCATATAAGTTGTACACAAATAAAGGAGTTTATTCTCCTTATAATTGGAATGAAAAAGTAATGCATGCATTCGAAGAAAATAAGCATGCACTTGATGTCACAATTGAAGAACTGGAACGAATTACAGAGAAGCAAAAAAAATCGAACTTAATTACTGATTTCCAAAAAATCGAAGATGTCGTAAATAATCCAGAGTTAGAAATCTCGAAATTCTTTATTTTGACGTTTGACGCAGAGCATCGCTCACAACTACTACAGTCTTTACAAGAAGATAAAGAAATTATGGTTACAGCATCAGCTCCGACAAATTTAGAAATTATGGACAAGTATGGTCATAAAGGAAATGGATTACAAGAAATGGCGTCTTATTTCAATATTCCAATTCAAGATACGATTGCCATTGGAGACAACTTTAACGATGTACCAATGTTAGAGGTAGCTGGCCTATCTGTTGCTATGGGGAATGCTGAAGAAGATGTAAAGAAATTATGTGATGTTGTTACATTAACAAATGACGAGCATGGTGTTGCTCATGCAATTGAACAGTATGTACTAAAACAACCATCCTCAAGCAAATAAAAAAGGACTCTTTCATATTTGAAAGAGCCCTTTTTCTTTTACACATGATGACAAGCAACGAGATGCCCTTCCCCAACATCACGAAATTCTGGTACAGCTTGCTTACAAATATCCGTTGCAAACGGGCAACGTGTATGAAAGCGGCAGCCTGAAGGTGGATTCGCTGGACTTGGAATATCACCTTGCAAAATAATTCGTTCTCGCTTAACAGTGGGATCAGGAATTGGTACAGCTGATAACAGCGCTTTCGTATATGGATGAAGCGGATTTGCAAACAACTTGTCACGGGGAGCTGTTTCCACAATTGTCCCTAAATACATAATTCCAATTTTTGTACATAAATGTTCGACAACACTTAAATCATGTGAAATAAATAAATAGGATAAACCTTTTTTCTCTTGTAATTCACTGAACAAGTTTATAATTTGTGCTTGAATAGATACATCTAATGCTGCAACAGGTTCATCAGCAACAATAAATTCTGGATTTAATACCATCGCCCTTGCAATAACAATACGCTGGCGTTGTCCTCCCGAAAACTCATGCGGATAACGATCAATATGATATGGTGCTAAACCACATAGTTCTAATACTTCTAACACTTTTTCACGAACATTCTCTTTCGTAGCTAAGCCATGTGCTAGCATTGGTTCACCAAGTGCTTCTCCAATTCTCATCCGTGGATTCAATGAACTAAACGGGTCTTGGAATACAAGTTGCATATTAGGACGATACTTTCGTAATTCCTCTTTCGATAACGTATGAACATCTTGCCCTTTAAATTTCACTTCACCTTCTGTTTTTTGAACGAGACGAAGAATAGTTTTACCAATTGTCGTTTTTCCACTTCCAGATTCACCTACTAGACCAAACACTTCACCTTTATTAATCGTAAAGCTTACTCCGTCTACTGCTTTTACATGCCCAATCGTTCTACCAAATACGCCGCCCTTAATCGGAAAATGCGTTTTTAAATTCTTCACTTCTAATAAAGGTTCACTCATTGCTCTGCACGCTCCTCATATAACCAGCAAGCTACTTTATGATGATCTTCATGCACTCCAAGGCCTGGCGCCTCATTCTTACATATATCCATGCAACGTTCACAGCGACCACTAAAGTAGCAAAATTCATCTAAACCAACTAAGTTTGGAACTTGCCCCGGAATCGAATAAAGTTTATCTGTTCGTTTCCCCATTACCGGCTTTGATTTTAATAATCCTTTTGTATATGGGTGTTTAGGATTTTGGAATAGCTCCAGTACAGGTGCTTCTTCAATGACTTTGCCACCATACATTACAACAACATAATCTGCCATTTCTGCTACAACACCTAAATCATGTGTAATTAATAAAATAGATGTTTTAAATTCTTCTTTTACCTGTCTTAATAAATCTAGTATTTGTGCCTGAATTGTAACATCTAGTGCTGTTGTGGGCTCATCAGCAATTAGTAATTTAGGGTTACAACTCAGTGCAATCGCAATCATGATCCGTTGCAACATCCCACCGCTTAGCTCATGGGGATACGAATGAACAATTTCATCAGAACGTGCAATACCAACCTTACGAATTAATTCAATAGCTTTTTTATATGCTTCACTTTTACTAAGGAGCTCATGCTCTCTTAACGTCTCAACAATTTGTTCTCCAACAGTAAAAACTGGGTTAAGAGATGTCATTGGTTCTTGAAAAATCATCGCGATATCATTTCCTCTTAAACTTCGGAGTTCTTTCTCTTTCATCCCCAAAAGACTTTGGCCTTCATAAAGAATATCACCACCAACAATGCCGCCAGATTCCGCAATAAGTCCCATAATAGATAAAGCCGTTACACTTTTCCCACAACCTGATTCTCCCACTACACAAACTGTTTCACCTTCTCGTACAGAAAAGCTAACATGATTCACAGCTTTTACTGTACCTTCTTCCGTATGAAAGTGTGTTTGTAAATCTTTTAGTTCTATTACTGCTTTACTCATGATTCCTCACCTACCGCTTCATTTTTGGATCTAATGCATCACGAAGTGCATCACCAAGTAAGTTAATTGATACAACTGTTATAAAAATCGCAAAACCAGGCGGTATCCATAACCATGGACGTTTTTGGAAATCAATTAATGAGTTTGCTGCACTAATCATATTTCCCCATGATGGCGTAGGTGGAACAACCCCAAGACCTAAATAACTTAATGCTGATTCACTTAAAATAGCTCCCGCTACACCTAACGTTGCCACAACAATTAATAAAGGGAATACATTCGGAATTAAATGATGTACAATCTTCCGGTAATCCTTTAATCCTAATACATCAGCAGCTTGCATAAATGATTGTTCACGAAGTGTTAAAATTTGTCCTCGTACCAGACGTGCAAGTCCCGGCCATCCAATCAAACTTAACATGATCATAACAACATAAAGTCGATATTCAGATGGAAGTTTCCATTCTGATAAGATAGCACCCATAATGATAAGTAATGGTAATCCCGGAATAGACATTAACACGTCTGCAATACGCATAATAATATGATCTACAATACCACGATAAAAACCAGAGATAGCTCCTAATAATGCACCGAGTATGACGGATAGTAGCATCGAAGCTAAACCAATTGTTAATGAAATTCGGCCAGCTTGCATTAATCTCGTTAAAATATCTCTTCCCAATTGATCTGTGCCAAGCCAATGTGAAAAGTTTGGTGGTTTATTAATTTGTGTTACTTGAATTGTTCCAGAAACATATGGTGAAAAAAATGGTCCAATAAAACAAAATACAAACATAAAAATCAAAGTATAAAATCCAAATAGTGCTAATTTATTTTTCTTAATTCTAGTAAATGCTTGTCGCCATGGCGAAGTCAAATTTCCTTTTCTCTTTTCTTTCTTCTTTACCGTTACAATAGTCTCCATCTTTCTCCCTCCTTACTTTAATCGAATACGCGGATCGACAATCGCATAAACGATGTCTGCTAAAAAGTTTGCGATAATTGTTAGGCAAGAGAGAAACATTGTAAATGCCATTAATACCGTATAATCCCGAAAACTTAACGCTTCTAATTGAATGGTCCCAATTCCTGGCCAGTTAAAAATTTGTTCAATAATAATTGCACCAGAGAACAATCCCGGCAATTCAAATGCAAGTAATGTGATTGCTGGTAAAATCGCATTTTTTAGTGCATGTTTATAAATAACGGCTTTTTCTTTCAATCCTTTTGCACGTGCAGTACGGATATAATCCTGTCTTACGACCTCAAGCATGCTCGTTCTAAAATAACGAGTCAATGAGCCGACACCAAGGAGTGTTAAAATAAATACCGGTAAAATCATGTGCCTTAGTACTTCCAATATGTACGTAAAACCCGTCGAATTACTTCCTATATCAATCATCCCACCAATCGGTAATAAATGAAGATCAACAGCAAATACTTTAATTAAAAATAGACCGATAAAGAATGATGGGAATGACATCGCTGCAAAAACACCGATTGTTACAAGTGCGTCAAACCATGAATGTTGCTTTGTTGCTGAAATAACACCCACAATAAGTGCAATGATCCAAGTAAAAAATAAAGCTGCAACAGCAACAATAAAGGTATTCCAAATAAATTTATTAAGTAATGATGTAACAGGCTCTTGGTATTGCAGCGAGAAACCAAAATCACCATGTAGCGCATTACCTAGCCAATGAAAGTATCTTTCTATAATAGGTTTATTTAATCCATACAATTCTCTTAATTCCTGTGCACGTTCTGGCGTTAACTTTGGATTCGAATCAACATAATCTCCCGGCAGAAGAGCAAATAAGAAAAAAATAATAATAGATGTACCAAACAAAGTAGGAATCATTTGTAGAAACCTACGAATGAGATATGTTTTCACCTTTTGTCTCCCCAATCATAGTTACTTAAAAATAGAAGAACATTTTTTCAAAACAGCAAGAACTAACAACTGTATGAAAAAACGTCTTCTATTCATTAATTACTTATCTCTATTGTTCAATAGATAAAACAGGTAAGTTTGAACTAATGCTATCGTATTTTTCTGGATTAATTCCTTTTACACGTGCATTGTGTGCTGAAATACTTTTACGGTAATTTAATAAAATGACAGGGGGATCATCGCTTAATTCTTTATATAATTCTTTATAAATAGGTTTTCTTTTTTCAATATCAACTGTTTCAATACCTTTTTTAATTAATTCATCCACTTTGGGGTTACTATAACCCGCTGAATTATCTGGATGCGTAGATTCAAACTCACCTACAGGTTCACTCGGATCAGAAATGATCGATGTTGCAACAGCTGCTAAATCATAATCAAACTTTCCAACTTTCGAAACAAGTGTATTAAAGTCCATGATTTCTGGATTAAATTCCACACCTAACGCCTTATAATTCTCTTTCGCAATTGGTATAAACACCTCTTCTTGCTTTCTTCCACTTGCCGCATAATAACTCAACTTTAATTTCTGCCCATCTTTTTCACGAATACCATCAGATCCAACTTTCCAACCAGCTTCATCTAACAATTTTTTTGCTTTCTCTACATTGTATTCGTATTGATTTATACCCTTATCATCATATGCCCATGATGTTGGTGAAATCGGTATATTCGCAACAGAAGCATTCCCTTGGAAGTATGTATCTACATATTTTTTACGATCTAATCCGTAAATAAGCGCTTGCCGTACTTTTTTATCTTTTAAGTATGGCTTCTTATTATTAAAGTAAACGAATGAGTATGAGCTCACTGTTTCAATATTGAAATTAGCAAAGCCTAAGCTCTTTAATTGTTCAATATTGTCATTATTCGCAGCAAACCCATCATAGTCCGTTTCTCCTGTTTGGAATAACTGGAAATTCGTGTCAGGTGTTGTAATTTTATAAATAAAGTTTTTAACTTTTGGCTTACCAGCATAATAATGTTCATTTGCTACAAATCTTACCTCTTGACCTGGGACATACTTTTCAAATTTATAAGGCCCTGCTGCCATTGGTTTACCATATAAATCTTTTAAATAGTTTAAGCTAGTATTTTGCTTATAATCTTTTCCATAATAAGCCTTAGATAAGACAGGTCCTCCCAAGTTTACTAACGCTTGTGAGTTTACTTTTTCCGTCGTAATTTCAATTGTTTGCGGATTAACAACTTTAATCCCTTCAATCGATGTAGCTTTTCCTTCTTTATAATCTTTTCCACCTTTAATTGCATATTGTAAAATATCTGTACCACCCTCATAAGCCTTATCATGTAGCAATGTTAATGTAAATGCTATATCATCTGCTGTTAACGGTGAGCCATCACTAAATTTTAAATCTTTTCGTAAGTGAAACGTATACTTCAATTGATCAGAAGATACATCCCATTTCTCTGCAAGCTCTGGAACTGGTTTCCCTTGCTTATCTGTTGATACAAGAGACGCAAATATAACTGATGTTACGTTACCGTCCCAACCATTCTCTTGGAAATAAGGTAAGAACACACCACCAGGTTTTGAAATCCCTAAAATAAGTGTATCTTTTCTCTGCTTCGCTTTCTCAGGATTTTTTGATTTATCTGTCGCTGCAACCTTCTCTATTTTTAAATCTTTCACATCCTGCTGTTTCGCCGGCTCTGTCGAAGCCTTATCCTCTTGTCCCCCACAAGCCGATAACACAAGCGAACTACTCAGTAAAACAGAAAACACACCAGCCCATTTTTTTGTCTTTTTCTTCATTGTCCCCACCCTAACTTTTTTTAATAATTACACCTTATGAACTGCTTGCCTTATATATGCCTCCCACAGCAACATTTTATAACCCATCGGAAAAGTCAGTTTTAAATACAAAAAAATAGATGTTTAGAGGGGTAATAATTTTATTCCGACCTTTCCGCTAGACTTTATGGTTATTAGCTTATATTGTTCGTTATATTTTGTCAATTCTTTCTATTTAAATATTTCAAGATTTTTATAAAAGCTATTGCTGGATTTTTAATTTAGGTAGACTTAACAATATTCCATTATAATTACCTTCCTGTAATCCTTGTATTCTCGCATTATGTGCAGACACAACTTTACTATTATTTTTACTATGAAGAAACGATTAAAAAAATAATTCTATTATTCAGTGGACGAGCATAGAATGCTAACAAACTACCAAAAAGGGGGGCGAAAATATGGACAAACTATTCCAATATGTTCTGCACTATGTTGCATTAACACTCATGATCGTCGGGGCATTACTACTATTTCCGTTCTTCCCAAGGTTCGTCCTCTTTTTAGCATTTCTCTTTATGCTCGGAATTGCGATTGCTATTTCTATAGGGGAAGACGATACACAAAAAGAAAGCAGAGTTCAGCGGGCGAAGCTGTAGACTCTGCTTTCTTTTTTCAATCATAACGTATTCTTGTTAAACCGATTATAAAGAATACACCAGCAAATAACATAAGTATACCAATATATCCTGCTATATCTGCCAATGTCCCTCCTCTTGCAATCAATTCGGTAAATCCACGCATTGCCCAAGTTTGAGGAACAAAGTTCGCTGCGGTTTGCATCCATTCTGGTTCTATTTCAATTGGCCAATACAGCCCACTAATCATGCAAGTTGAAATAACAACGATATTACCTAAAGCTGACTGCTGCTCCGTTGTTTTCACAATACTTGCTAATAATAGTGCTAAACCAATGACCGCTAACAATAACACTGAGACAAGTATGATTATCCCTAGTAGATTTCCCCACTGTACATCGAACAAAACATTCGTTAATACCATTAAAGTTCCAAATTGAATCCATCCAATTAAAAAGAAGGAAAGTATATATCCCCCAAGTATTTGAGCCTTTGAAACAGGCGTTCCTAATAAACGATACCAAACGCCAAGTTGTCTTGATTTTAAAATTGTTCCTGTCGCACTTAGCATCACAATCATTACAAAAAGAATAGAAAACCCTGCTGCTCGCCCTGTTACGTTATTCAGCTTTTTCTCCCCAGGTACAATGGATTCCTTTTGAAGTGAAACTGGTTCTACCTTTGTATGAATCGTTTCATACATCTTTTCCCAGGACATTCCTCCTTTTTTCTCTGAATCCCTTGCTGCCGCTACTTCTATGTCCATCTTTTTCATTGCACTTTGTAATACTTGTTCTACAGAGGCTCCTCCCGTGAAATCAGCACTTGATTGGAATTTAACCTTCTCTATCTTCCCGTCCGTCATACTCTTTTGAAATTCTTTTGGAATTGTCACAATACCTGAGGACTTCTTATTTTTGATTTTTTGTTTCGCTTCCTCATACGTTACCTTTTCTATAGAAATTAAATCACTTTTCTTTATTTCCTCATAATAGGAGTTGGATAATGTAGATCCATCTTGGTCTACTAAACTAATATTTACTTTCTCGTTTCCACTTCCACCTAAAAGTCCGCCAAAAATGAGTGTGAAAATAATCGGCATTCCGAACATGAGTGTATAGCTTTGTGGCTTAATTAAGATTTGTTTTAACTCTAACCAGCAAAGCGCCCAAACTTTCTTCATGATTTCTCCTCCTATCTCGTACGCAAACGGAAGGTTCCGATGATAACGGAAGCAATACCCGCACTAGATAAACTTAATATAACTGGAAGTAACGCATACCATGATGTACCCGACATAATGTTTAAAAAACTTGTAAGTGCCCATTTATTCGGAGCGATGTTAGCAATTGTTTGAAGAGTATCCGGAAATGCATAGATTGGTAACATAGATCCACCTAATATAGCTAACAACTGAATTCCAATGCCACCCATTAAATCCGCTGTTTTTTCTTCACGAATAAATGCCGCGATGAGCATAGATAAGCCAGAAACACAAATTGCATAAGCAATTCCTACTACTACAATTTGTGAAACATCTTCACCCCAATTCACATGAAATGCGTAATAAGTAGCAACTACAAATACTCCAAATTGAATACAAGCAAATAGTAATGTACCTAAAAATTTACCTAATAATATGGCAAAAGAGCTTGTCGGTGTGCTTGATAATCTTGCTAATGTTTCAGTTCGTTGCTCTGTTATAATAGATTTTGCTCCTACTGTTATGTTATATAGTAAAAACATCACTAACATTGCTGCAGCATAATATTGCATCGCAGCCACTGTTTTTTTGCCGATTGTTCCTTTTTCAATTCCATCCGTATTCGAAGCCGCCACTGCTTGTAAATTAGCACTTACCTCTTTTGCAACCTGTTCTATATTTCCTGGCTGTGCCTTTGCTAAATCTGTTGCGACAGTCTTAGTAGAAACGGCAACTGTTTGCACACGCTCTGAGAAGGAACGAATAAGCGATTCAGCTATTTTTGCTTGTATATCTTTTGATGGATCAGTAATCAATTTGGGTTCTTTTAATTTTCCATCCTTTATATGTTCACTCCACTCGTTTGGAATAATCATTCCAACATCAATTTTCTGTTTTCTTAGCAGATCCTCCAGCTCTTTTTGTGAAGCTACGACCTCTACCTTCACATCATCCTTAATCTCTTTTGAATGCAATACATCTTTTTGAAATATATTTGCAAACTCATCTGTTCCTTCTTGATAATAACCAATCACCGTTTTAGGTAATCCACCACTATCTAATATGTTACTTAGTGCTGATCCTAAAATAGTCGTTAATAGAAGTGGCATAAGTAACATCATCATAAATCCACGCCGATCTATTAAACGAATTTTTAAATCTTTCCATGCAATAATAAAACTTTTCATGAGTTCCTAACCTCCTTAATCACGAAGTGAACGCCCTGTTAGCTGTAAAAAGAGAGCTTCTAAATTTGGCTCTTGTACTTCAAGCTTTAAAATTTGCACATGATTTTCTACTACGATCGAAACAACCGTACCAACAGCTTCTCCAGTCTTCAGTCCAATATCGAGTGTATTCGTATCCTCATCAATGATAATCCGTTCTACAGTGGGAATTTCTTTTACTTTCTGCAGTAACTCCTGGCTATAACGATTCAGTTGTAACTTCACCATAAAGCCATCAGCAAGACGATTACATAACTCCGTTTTCGTTCCTAGTGCAATTACCTTTCCATAATCAACAATTGCAATTCGTTCACATAAATACTCCACTTCTTCCATGTAATGGCTCGTATAAATGACCGTCATACCTTTCTCATTTAATCCTTTTACCGTCTCTAAAATATGATTCCGTGATTGTGGATCAATCCCGACTGTCGGCTCATCCATAATTAATAACTCTGGTTCATGCATAAGTGCCGCACCAATGTTAATTCGGCGTTTCATTCCACCTGAAAATGTTTCAATTTTGTCCTTTGCGCGATCCTGTAAACCAACATATGCTAATACCTCATCTGCTCGTTTCTTTGCAATAGCTCCACTTAAACCATACATTTTCCCCCAAAAGATTAAATTTTCTTTCGCAGATAGCGTAGGATATAAAGCAATATCTTGCGGGACAATACCGATCTTCCTTTTCGCATCTAATGGATATTCTTTTACAGATTTCCCCCCAACTTTTATATCACCGCCATCATATGGAATAAGCCCACAAATCATTGATATCGTCGTCGACTTTCCTGCACCGTTTGGACCAAGCAAACCAAATGTTTCTCCTTTCTTAACTTCAAAAGATACATTCTTTACAACTTCCTTCTTTCCAAACGACTTTGTAATATGATCTACGACTAACATGCCGATTCAGCCCCTTTGCATTAATCTACAATTTCATTGTAAAAAAACATCCTCTTTCTTCCATCACCCTTAAGATAGAAATGCAAAATAAAAAAGCAGCATAATTTGCTGCTTTTTTATTTTTCTCTATGCCAAAAGTCATGTGTATGTTGTAATACCGTATCTTACTGCATATATAGCTGCTTGTGTCCGATCCCTCAGCTCCAGCTTACTGATTAAGTTAGAAACATGATTTTTTACGGTTCCCTCTGTAATAAACAATTTCTCAGCAATTTCTTTATTATTTAATCCAAGGCCTATTTCTCTTAATACATCTATTTCACGCTCTGTTAATTGTTCCACTTGCTTTGGCTGATTTTGCTCTGATATTTCCACTACTTTTGTTCTTTTTAGTTCCTTCACAATTTGCGCTGTTATATCTTGTGGCAATACCGCTCCCCCTGCATGGACCGTTAATATTGCCTGAACAATTGCATCTGTCTCCATATCTTTTAATAAGTAACCGCTCGCTCCTTGCTCTAATGCTTCAAAAATGAGTTCACTATCATTAAATGTCGTCAGCATAAGAACCTTCATATCAGGGAACCTTTCCCTTATTAAGCGAGTCCCTTCAACGCCATTTATACGAGGCATTCGAATATCCATCAAAATAATTTCAGGTTGTAATTGTTCTGCTATTCGAACTACTTCATCCCCATCATTTGCTGTTCCCACCACTTCAAGTTCTGAACGTAAATTTAATAGCATTGCTAAACCATCACGAATAAGTGACTGATCATCAACGATCATAATACGAATCATTTCGTTCCTCCTATTACCCACGTCTTTTCCTTAAGTGGAAACTCAATCTGTAATCGAAAACCCTTCTCTTTTTCACTTTCAAATCGAATGATCCCACCATGTTCTTCTACACGTTCTTTCATATTTATTAAACCAAAACCAGGACTCACTTCATTTACGCCAACACCATTATCCGTAATCGATAGCATAACTTTTTCATCTAAACACAATAAGCTAACTTTACATAAACTAGCTTTTCCATGGCGTTGTGCATTTGTTAATGACTCTTGCATAATACGCAACAAAGTAGGTTGTAATGACAATGGGATTATAATTGGATCTCCCTGTAAATGAAAGGTTACTTGTACTTTGGTTACCTTTGAAAATTCATTTAACATTCCTTTCATATTTTCTATTATGTTCCCTAGATCTCTTTCTTCCTTCAACGCACGAACTGAAGCTCTTACCTCTTGAAGGGATTTTCTAGCTAATTCATGGCATGTATGTAAAACTTCTTCTGTAGCATCTGACTTTTGCTTCCATAAAGCCTCTGCAAGCTGCAATTGAACAAGTAAAGCCGTCATATTATGACCAACTGTGTCATGAATTTCTCGGGCAATATCGTTCCTCTCCCGAACTGTAGTTAGTTCTTCTACTTCTTTCGCATAAAGCTGTAATTGTTCATGCACTTCTTTTAGAGCTATATGTGATAACGTCAATTTTTCGTATTGATCGTCGACAGTTTGGCGGGCTACTGTCAGTTTTTTAATTAAGTTCCCGGATAAAGCACTGAAGACAACGAACATAAAATTAATAGCATTACTATCAACTTCTATCTTTCCAGTATATTGATACGTATATAGTAAAATAGCAGACCAACATACAAAGAAAAAACTCACAAAAAAATATACAACTGCTTTTCGCCACGTATGAATAAATACTCCTACCGCATCAATCCCAAATATAATTAAATACAAACATGTCTCGGGAAATAAAAAACCTAGTAGTGCTGTAACTACTCCATTTGAGAGGAATACATAAAATTCAAGCCTTCTCCCTTGATGTGGTTGTATAAGTAAAACATGATTTATAACGTACATTAAACATGCAATACCAACAAATATTTGTAACCCTACTGTTTCACGTGAAACATGATTTATATATACCATGCAAATCATAACAATCGTAATGAGACGCGCATACCTTAACATAAAATTCTCCTCGCGTTTTTGAACTATTGTTTTAAATCATACCAACATGTAAAAAATCATTTTCACAATATAACATAAAGAAAATTATACCATTTCCATCTCGCGTTAACGGATATTAATAGAAAAACAAGTCACCCCCACATCTCCTAAGAGGATGACTTGTTTTTCTTTCATCTATTCCATCATACTATCTAATCGATTATATAATTCCGCCCGTAATCGTTCTTTTTCTGTTTTTTCTTTATATAACCGTTCTAACTTTTCAACATTGCTTGTTTCTTCCATTGTGCACTCCAGCGCATATATATCTTCTTCTATATACATAAGCTTATCTTCAATTTCTTCTATACCAATAGATTCCTTCTTTTTTACATTCATTACTTTAATTTTTGGAACCTCTTGTTGTTTCACTTCTTCTTTCTCTATTCTCTCTGCCCATTTCTGACGTGCCCATGCATAGTTCCCCGCAAATTCAAACAATGTATGTTCATCGATCCAATATGTTTTTTCAAACAATTTATTTAAAAAGTAACGGTCGTGTGAAACAGCAAGAATGGTTCCATTATATTGTTCGAGAGCTTCTTCCAGCACTTCCCTTGATTCGATATCAAGATGGTTTGTGGGCTCATCTAGCACAAGGAGGTTTACATCTTGATACATAAGCTGTGCCAAACGTAATCTCATCCGTTCACCACCGCTAAGCTGATTGACCTTTTTAAAAACGGCTGGACCATAAAATAAAAAGCGAGCTAATATATGGCGAGCTTCTCCTTCAGTTACAGCTACATGCTCCCGGAATGCTTCCAATACATTGGTTTTTACGTTTCCATAAGCATGCTGCGATAAATAACCGATTTTCACACTACTACCGATTCTGATCTCCCCAACATCTGGTTTCATTTCTTCTAATAGCAATTTTAATAATGTTGTTTTTCCTGTACCGTTACGTCCAACAATAGCTGCACGCTCTTGAAAACGCACATGTAAATTTGCTCCCTCAAATAAAATACGCCCAGCAAAATTTTTGCCAACTTCCTTCATTACAATAACATCTTTTCCGCTTCTCTCTTGTCCTTCAAACTGAAGCCCCATTTGTTTTCTTTCTAAAATTGGCTTCTTTAACTTTTCCATCCGTTCTAACGCGCGTTCCATATTTCTAGCACGTTTATGCAGTCCTTCATTCGGAGGATTCGCTTGATTCGCCCATTCCCTTAAACGTTTAATTGCTTCTTTCATTTTCTTTATTTTCTTTTGCTGTTCTTGATAAGATTGGAACTCTTGGAGTAATCTTTCTTCCTTCTCCTTCACAAACTGTGAGTAGTTCGTATGATATACATGAATTTCTCCGTCTTCCAAGTCAAAAATTTTCGTAACGACTTCATCAAGAAAATAACGATCATGTGAGATCACAACAACTGTTCCTGTATACTCTTTCAAAAATTGTTCGAGCCATTCTACTGCAAATAAATCTAAATGGTTCGTCGGTTCATCTAACAGTAGTAAATCTGGTTTCTTGAGCAGCATATAAGCAAGACTTACTTTCGTCTGCTCCCCGCCGCTCAGTTCAGCAAAAATTCGAGAAAATAGCTCCGTTATTTGTAAACCATTTGCTACTTTCATGATGTTCGCTTCTATTTCATAACCACCTAAAAACGAAAATTGTTCTTGCACTGCGCCATACTTCTCCATTAACCTCTCTAAACTAGTTGGATCGTGTTCCTCCGCCATACTTTTCTCTAAATTTCGCATGTTTCTTTCTAATTCTTTCTCTTTTACAAAGGCAGCGCTCAATACATCATATACATTTGTTTCACCAGCAAACTTCGGAATTTGTGCTACATGACCAACACGTGTCCCTTTTTTCATATGAATTGCTCCAGCATCTACATTCTCTATTCCTGTTAATAGCTGAAAAATTGTGGTTTTCCCGCTACCGTTTCTGCCAACTAATCCAATGCGTTCACCATTTTTTATTTCAAGCGATATATTTTCAAATATGATGTTTCCACCAAAAGATTTCGTTACATTGTTTACACTACAAATTGTCATTTTCCGTACTCCTTTCAACGTAAAAAAACATAGGGAAAGAAACTTTCCCCATGGTTTTTGGCATAGAAAAAGGAAGCCAAATAGCTCCCTTTTCACACGTTTTATAAAATGGGTGAAGAGATTTCTATCGTTCAATAACTGCTATGCAATTGCTAAAAAAGGGCATACGTATCCCGTTAGCAATCACATCATGAAAAATCGCACGACAAAAATAGATAAAATCTAAAAATTTTGCGCGTGCAGCTAAAGAACGTTTCATCTCATTCACTCCTTTCATACGGAATTTAATACTTACTCCTTTATTATACTTCCCCATTTGATGTTTGAATAGTCATTTTTCTGAAAATAATGAATATAGACTAAACATTTCAACAAATTACATCCAATCTTACACAACTGTTATGTTCACGTAATGGAAAGCAATAGTACGAAATCGTGCCTCCTTATACAATAAAGATGTAAGCAAGAGGTAAACAAAAAGAGGAAACAGTCCTGATGAAAGAAATCGTAAAAGCAGTCTTCGAGGTGTTAGTAAACGGACAAGCAGTTGTAATAGAACTAAACCGACTATAAAAGGAGGAATAAAAATGATGAACATGGTAAAAATGATTCTCCACGCTTTAATTGATGCAAAAGCAGTTAGCCAAGAATTAAATGAACAATAAAAAGGGGAAAATGAATATGAAGAAAGCCATCTTTGCAATTGTAGGTACATTCTTTGCCTTACATGCACTGAAAAATAGAAAAAAGAAACAAAATGAAAATACTCTATATTATCCATACACATTATTACAAAAAAAATAAAAGACAAGATACCCAAGTACAATTAGGATATCTTGTCTTTTGTTTTTTCTATTAAAAATTGTT
>Ga0102589_1001839_pt1 | contig 26692 bp, 28 predicted proteins | sample AraplaMF_Col_mLB_FD_76858 | JGI IMG/M metagenome (GOLD analysis project Ga0102589, IMG submission 76858) | Arabidopsis root microbial communities from the University of North Carolina, USA - plate scrape MF_Col_mLB | ecosystem: Host-associated > Plants > Roots > Endosphere | place: USA... | reverse complement strand
AAGGAAACATTTCTTTCGACTATTAAAGACAAATTTTACGTGTTAGCTTTATGATTGGAATTGACTCAAGGAAAATACGCTATAATGACGACAATCATTTTATAAATAAATGTTGTGATCCCTTTCCTCGGCTCCACTTTAGAAACCGGGACTATAGTAGTAAAAATATCCACCTGTGTAAATTTATTCATTACAGATGTTATTTTACTCATTATTCACCGAGTAGTCGAGCCTAAATTAATGGATAACTATATCTTGATTGGTTTACTTGCAGGATCTTAAATACCGTCAAATAAAAAAGGTCATCTTTGTAATTTTTCTTTTACAAAGATGACCTTTTTGCTATTTAAATCGTCTATATAATAGTAAGGCTTATTGAATACGACCGAAGCCTACTAAATATTGATTCCACCAATCAAGTGATTCAATGACAACACCTTTATTTTGAGCATCGATCATCGTGTTGTTTCCTAAGTAAATACCTACATGCGCTACGCCTGAACCATAGCTGAAGAATACTAGGTCACCTACACGTGCTTCACTTGCTGAAATACGTTGTGTCGCTAAATATTGTTGTGATGCTGTACGTGGTAAAGATACGCCTGCTTGTTTGTAAGACCATTGTACAAGACCTGAACAGTCAAATCCTGTTGATGGGTTACTGCCTCCCCAAACATAGCTACGGCCTAAGAATTGCTTTGCAGTTGAAATTGCATCACCTGAAGACGCAGTACCTGAACCAGAACCAACAACTACTTTTTGTGGTGATTTTACATCGTTTGCTTTGCTGCTGTTGTTAGCGTTGTTATTGTTATCGTTACTGTTATTATTGTTATCGTTACTGTTATTATTGTTATCGTTGCTGTTTGTTGCTTGTACTACTGGAGTAGTTGCTTGAAGTGCACGTAAACGAGCTGCTTCTTCCTCTGCCGCTTTACGTTCTGCTTCTAAACGTTCCTCTTCTTGTTTCGTTGCAATTTGTGCCTTTAATGCAAGAGATTTCGCTTCATTTTCAGCTTTTTTTACTTCCATTTCGCTTTCCTTTTGTTGAAGCTCTTGGAATTGCTTTTGAAGCTCTTTTTGTTTTTCATCTAATGTTGTTTTTTGTTTCTCTAAATTAGCCTTATCTGCTTCTTGTTGATCTACTAATTCTTGGTCAGCATCCATTAATGTTTTTACCGCTACGACACGGTCCATTAAATCTGCTAAGCTTCTTGCTTCAAGAACAGCATTTAAATAAGTACCTACAGTATTATCTTGAGCTTGGTATGCAGCCATACGATCACTTAGAATCGTTGAACGTTGCTCAATACGTTTTTTAGTATCTACAATATTTACATCAACTTCTTTAATATCAGCTTGTACTTTGTTAAATACTTTTACTTTTTCATCGATCTCTTTTTGTAGTTTAGTTAATTCTTCATGTAGCTTTTTAACCTCTGTATCTACTTTAGCTTTCTTATCAATCATTTGTTGAGAAGTTTCTTCTGCGTGCACTACTGTTGGTTGAACTGTATTAAATAATAAGCCGCCAGCTAGTGTTAATGCTAGCACCATCGACTTACGCCATTTATTGCGCTTACCCACGTTTATTCTTTCCCTTCACTAGTCAATTTCGCTCTTAGTATTTTTATGTAATCACTTGAACGATTCTATTTATTTTCTTATTTATATTCTTATATTTTATTAGCCTTTTAAAGTTTAGCATTATTAGCATAACTTTTATACTATTTCACGTCTTTTTAATCGTTTAGTAAAACTCGAAACATTCTTGTAACATTCACGTAAATTCTTATATATTCTACAAAATAACGTTTTATTCTACATATCAACGATATTAACTGCTTTACCATTAGTCCCACTATTTACTTTGTAATGTTTTTGTAATATTTCTCGAGAACATTTATCAATTATGCCTCGGCATAATCGCGTCCGGAATCGGCTGGAGGCTTTAGGCCAAAACGATGTTGGTCACTCAGTCGTTGCCACAGGACGTGGCGTTCTTAGACTGAGTTCCTTTATTTCATCGGATGTTTGGACACCCGCTGTAATAAGTTAAAATAAAAAAGGTAAGGGAGCATTTCCCCTACCTCAGAATAGATATAACAAATGTGTTTTAATAAACAAAGATTGATTTTCACTTCGAGTTGGCACTTCCTATTGTTTCATAGAACGTAGCGCCTGGATTGAAAGACGTACTAAAAGAATGGCACATAAAAATAATCCTAAATATGCGGCTGTATTTAAGTAAACAGCGTACGCGTCAAGAATAAATTGTGATATTGCTAAAAGTGCTACAGAAATGATACCAAAGGTAATACCTACAAGAAGTAAGACTAAACGGGAAAACAAATGTGTAATAAAACGAGCATTATCCTCATCCGAAAAAACATCGTGATGTAGGGTAATTTTCCCGCTCTCCACCCGTTGAACGAGCTGGTCAATTCGCCTTGGCATTTTTCGCAATGTGGGAATAAGCATTGCTAATTCTTCTTGTAAACGTTCCTTTGTTGCCATTGGTTCTTTAAACGGCTTCAGGAAGGTTGCTCGCATATATTCGGATGAAAAATCTTTCGCTTCCGTAAAAATATCAAAACTTGGGTCAATTACCCGTAATGTCCCATCCAATGTTACTAATGAACGAAGTGCTAAACCTACTGCCGGATAGAAAGTAAGACCGAAATCACGAACAACCGTAAATAATGCATGAATTAATTCTTCTGTCGGAATTCGATCCACGTATGAGATTTTCAATAGAATTTGATCAATTGCCTGCTCTATCTTTGCACGTTCTGCATGATCAGCATTTTCAACCAACAATGTTACTCCGTCAAATAAAACACTTGAATCATTTAAATGAATCCCCGTTATAATTAGCTTTAAACCCTCTTGTTGTGTAGCTCCCAAACGGCCAACAGCCCCAAAATCAAGTAGTATCGGTGTGCCATCCGTCTCATCAATATGAATATTTCCTGGATGTGGATCTGCATGAAAAATACCCGAAAAAAGCATCTGTTCAAAGAAGGAATATAAAACAGTCCGTGCAAACTGCCTACGATTATTTCCAAATCGATTAAACTCAGCCGTAGCATTTGCGACGCTTTTCCCCCGTACATATTCCATGACAATAATATTTTCATTACAATATTCTATATAGATTTTAGGAATCTTCACCTTATAATCGCTTTTAGCAAGAGCATTCTTCACCTGTATAGTATTACGAGCCTCAATATCTAAATGAGTTTCCTCGCGTAACCCATCGGCAAATCCTTTTGCAAGCTCTCGAAAGCCAAGTGACTCAGCCCATGTTGATTTTTTTGAAAGCCAATTGGCAAACTCCTCTAAAATTTCGAGATCGTCTCGCATAATCCCCTTCACTTCTGGACGTAGTACCTTCACCACGACTTCATCAAAATTTTTCAATCGCGCCTTATGCACTTGTCCAATAGATGCTGCCGCAATAGGCTCCATTTGAAAGCTTGCAAATACTTCATTCATAGGCTTAGGTAGTGAATCTTCCAAAATTTGCGTTACCTGTTCAGACGATAAAGGCTTCACATTATTTTGTAACTTCTCTAACTCGTCAATAAAGATAGGCGAAAATAGTTCCTTACGAGTAGAAAGCACCTGACCAAATTTAATAAATATCCCACCACATTGCTCTAAAGTTATCCTTAAAGCAACGGCAAGCTCCTTTTCATTTTCTCGTTGTCTTGCGTATTTAATCGTTTGAACAACGCCATTTGTCACTGCTATTTTTAACACCTGACGCAAACGTTTTTGTTGCCGCCAGTAGCTACGAAGGCGCAATAATAAATTTTTCCTACCATTTCGACGGTCACTAGCTGTAATACCACTTGGATCAAAAAGCTCAAAAACTAGATAGAGCAACATCGAAATTAGTAGCATGCTGCCAATCCAAACAAGTGTACTAACCTCTGTCACTGTTTGCATCATTGGTTCGTACAAAAAGTCCGTATGACGTAAATAGGTATACCAGTAAACAAAGGACGTTAGTGTCACACTAATGACTACAGAAAGAACCCTGCGTATAAAATTAATGTTTGAACCAATTAATCGACCACTTACAAAATAAATAAGCACTAACACAACAATCATTTGGATTGCAAATTTCAAATAAATCAACAGCGTCACCTCCGATGCTACTTCCTAATACTGCTAGTATAACAAATTACGCCCTGTACTTCTTTTATTGTATAGATCCACAGACCTGAGAAATAGTTACTTTAATAAAGGGTGTGGTTTAATAAAAGTATCTTTATTCGGCATTGAGTTACCATCTATATCATGAAAAAATAGAGGCAGTCCTTCCGCTAAGACAGGATGTATAACTTTCGTTGGATCTTGTCTTTGATGGTGAATATGCAAATGGGGTTCTGAGGATGAACCGCTATTTCCAACACGTCCTATGAAATCCCCCTGTTCTACAGTATTTCCCACTTCAACCGAAACGCTACCTTTTTTTAAATGATTGAGTAAAAGATACGTACCTGTTTCTTTTATTTTTATGTACACATAATTTCCTTCTATAGACTTAAAATCTTCTGTCCCTGGTGTAATGTCAGCTTCATTATTTGAAACAGCAATAACAATTCCAGAAACAGGTGAGTAAATTTCTTTATTCCATATTCCGTAATCCTCATTGCTTTCACTATTATTACTATATGGTTCCATTACTAAATCGTAGGCCCATCTCTCTGATGCCCATACTGCATGAGGCAAATTTTCTTTAACATCATTACCGCCCCACCCAACTACAGTTTCTGAAGTTAATGGCCAGCTTACAGTTATAGATGGATGAGCACGTTCAATAGTGTTCGGGTAAGCAAAAGGAGTAATATTCATGGTCATTAGTATTGGAAAGATTAGCATTATGTTTACGACTATATTAATAAACAGCTTTGCACTTTTCTGCTTTTTAACTATATATATAATCAACATAATCAAATTAATCATCAATCCTAGCGCCCCTAAGATTGGTAAAACTAATTTAAGTATTGCCCATGAATACGCTCCATATATGCCACCAATAAAAAAGACACTGATCCATAGCAATAAAATAAATCCTGTTAAAGCACCATTTGTGTAACCATACTTTCGCAACATTTTTTTAATAATAAACTTCCTCCTTATTTCTAAAATCTTGTAATAGCAATCACCATTACTAAATATAGCAATCGAAGGATAACGCGCCTATACGGCCTCAGATGTAGATTTCCATCTTTAGATAAAAAAATACCTTTAGACAAAAATTATCTAAAGGTAAATCGAAACGCATATTATTTCATTCCACTTCATTAGTTAGTGGAAAGCACTTGCTCCCAATTTATTGTGCCATTTTTAACTTGCTCCCGTTTTTCTTTATTCATAATATCATTAGGACGTCCGCCTTTAGGCCAATCTTTACCATGATTATCCCATTCAGGTCGATCCTGCGATAAAATAAAGGCTGCTAAATCAGCGGCATCTTGATCTGTCAAAGTACCTGCTGTACCGACTGGCATATTATTTTTGATGTAGCCAGCCATTTTCGACATTCTCGCCATACCCGCTCCATCATTAAATGAGTCTTTACCCCATAATGCCGGACCTGTATTAGCACCTGTACCTGAGCCATCAGCTGCGTGACAAGCAATACAAGACTGAGCATATACTTCCTCACCGTTCTTAACATCAGGTATAGGAATGTCCTTCATGGTACTTGTACCTACCCATTCACGCTCCGCCCCGATAGGTACACCTTCTGAAATGTAGGCGAAGTATGAGACCATTGCTTCTAACTCTTTACTATTCATGTCAAATTTCTTACCGTTCATACTACGAACCATACAACCGTTAATACGCTCCTCAATCGTTACAATATCACCTGAGCGTGCAATATATTGAGGATAATTCGCCATAACACCTACCAATGAAGAAACTTGCTCATCATAACCCGCCCCTGCATGACAGCTCGTGCAAGACAACTGATTCCCAACATATTCTTCTGCGGCAACATGTGTATTATTTACAAGCTCATAGCCATATAATATCGTTTCCTTCATAGGTCCATCCGGTACTTCTTCAATACTTGGTGGCGCATAGACAACTGACTGAGCAGCTGATGATGTTGGTATTTTCGTTTGTACAGCGGCTTCTTCGCTTTCTCCTTTAGCATCCCCTAAAATTTTGTCGCTAATGACTGCTCCTACAAAAAGTGTACCTGCTAACAGTACTGTCCCCGCTACTCCTGCTACTATAGGTTTCATCTATAATACCCCCCTTTGTATAATCACCTATATTTTAGCAAAGTAGCATGTTTTTCGATGTGAATTTTCTCACACCTCACGTAAATAGAACCATTTAGAGGATAAAATTATAAATTCTTTTGTTCTATAACACATCAAACGAGACTTAATACCTTTTGCAGTATGTATTATTTCCTAATCAACTTCACCTTGGTGTAATTGTTGCTTTCGCACAGAAAATATCCGCTGAAGGGACGATAAAAAAATGCCGAGCACAGCATTGCACCCGGCATTATAACGTTCCCTTATAATTTACATTCACCATCAGCACAAATAGCTTCACCATCACCCACCATCTTTAGTACCGGCTGAATACCAGCTACCTCTGCTGCTTGATGTAAAGTTCGTACGAAAACCTCATTTGGCTCTGCACCTTTAATACCGTAACGATTTTCAAAAACAAAGAACGGAACACTTTGTACACCTAGTTGTTGGGCATCATAACGATCTCTGTCTAAAGCTTCACTGAAGTCGTTTGATGCTAGTACATCTTTTGCTATTTCAACGTCTAAGCCTAAATTTTCAATGACTTTTAATAAGAACCCGTCATCGTTTAAGTCTTTTCCTTCTGTAAAATAACCACTCATTAGCTCTTCCGTATAAACCGACTCTTTACCAAACTGTTTTGTCCATTTTGCCAATCGATGAGCTTTTTCAGTATGAGCTGTTTTCATATCTTCAAAATTGTAACGCAAGCCAACCTCTTCAGCCCGTATTGCTATACCTTTAGTTATTTCCTTTACTTCTTTTAATGTAGAGTCAAATTTTGCAGCCATCCCATCATATAAAGTTGGTGCGTCTTTCTTAGGCGTATGTGGTCCAATTTGATATGTTTTATATTCAATTTCTACTTGCCCTGAATAACCCGCCATGTCAATAGCACGCTCCAATTCCCGTTTGCCAATATAGCAGAACGGACATGTAAAATCCGAAAAAACCTCAATTTTCATATACTACTGCCTCCTACAATATATCCATCCAAATTTTAATAGCAGTTGCTAATATAAGCACCGCTAAAATAGCTTGTAAAATCTTTGTATTTAATGTTTTCCCCGCTTTTGCACCTAGTGGAGCAGCTATTAAGCTAGCTACAATCATAATGATCGCTGGATAGTAATTAACTTGTCCCGTCATCAATTTTCCAATCGTCCCGCCTATTGAGGATATAAAGGTAATAGCAAGGCTTGTAGCGATTGTCATACGCGTTGGTATACCTAATACCACTAGCATAATAGGTACTAACAAGAAACCACCAGCTGCCCCGACAATCCCTGATCCAATACCAACTATAAACGCCAACACGGCTGCTACTGTTTTATTGAACGTTACTTCATCTAAAGGCTTGTCGTCAATTTGCTTCTTAGGAATAAACATCATCACTGCAGCAATCAACGCCAATACACCATAAACAATGTTAACTCCCTCTTCAGATAAAAATTTGGAGCCATAACTACCAACGAAACTACCTACTAATACGGCACCACCCATATATATAATCAGTGATTTATTTAAATACCCACCTTTTCGATATGCCCATACCCCTGCCATAGAAGCAAACAACACTTCTACTGCACTAATCCCCGATACCTCATGTGCTGAAAATGCCGCAAAACCAAGTAAAGGTGGGATATATAATAACATTGGATATTTAATAATTGCTCCGCCAATTCCTAGCATACCTGATACAAACGAACCTACAAAGCCAATTAAAAATATTGTAATGATCCATGCTAAATCCATACTTTTCCTTCTTTCTGGTTACTTCACTATGGACTAATATTAAACGAAACGAGGGTTGTTCTACCTTCAAATAGAAGAAACAACCCCCACCAGTCTTAAGCTTTCTGAATAAAGAACGTAATGACACCAGCATCTTCAGATTTGTCTAAAATTGCATGACCACCTGCTTTTACCCAAGCTGGGATATCCGCTAGAGCCCCCTTATCTGTTACTTGAACCTCTAAAATTTCCCCTGAAGCTAATGTATCTATCGCTTTTTTTGTTTTCACTATAGGCATCGGACAAGATAAACCCTTTGCGTCTAGTTGTAAGTTTGATTTCATATTTTTCTCCTTTGGAACGGCAAAGGTTGTAAGCGATTTTGCCGGTTCTGTTTGTTTTTTTACGACTTTACGAAGGATGAGCGCCTTCGCTTTGCGGCATTTACACGCTATAACCATGCATGCGTAATCATTGCATTTCAACATATTTTATAAAATTTAACTATCGAACTGCACAGCGGTTCGGACCAATCTCCATCTCTGTTTGCTCATCCTGCGTTGGGGTAATCTTCCCCATATTTACTCGACGAATTTCTTGATATGCATTTGGCTGTGGAGGCAAATGCTCTGTTACGACACTTCGGAATTCTGCTTCATCTTTAATATTTAAGCCGTGATTTTCGGCAAATAATTGTCCAAGATGTTTTGCTACAGTCCCATCTTCATTTAGTTCATCAATAATCATAAAATGAGCCGGTAAAACTATTAAATCATCTGATAATTCTCTGTATCGTTTGTACAGTGTTTCGCGTAAATCACCAACCCAGTCTTCTGCAAGACCCGCTAAATCTGGGCGTCCAATTGAATCAATAAATAAAATATCTCCAGTTAATAAATACTTGCTGTCCACAACAAATGACGTTGAACCAATTGTATGACCAGGCGAATAAATTGCTCCTACATCAATTTTAGAGGCGCCAACTTGTACAGTTGTTCCGTCAAGCAAAGGTGTATAGTCAAACACAACCTCTTCAGCATCTTTTGGTGGTAAATAATACGTCGCACCAGTAGTAGCGGCTATGTGTCGACCACCGGAAATATGATCAGCATGTAAATGTGTATCAAACACATATTTAATCTTTACATTTTTCTCTTCTGCAAAGCTTGTGAATGCGTCTGTAAAACGCACAGCATCGATAATCGCAGCTTCACCCTCAGAGATGACCATATAAGAAAGACAACCCTTCCCTAAACGTACAAATTGATAAAGCTCACCACCACCTGTTAAATCTCCAACTTTAATAGGTTCTAAATATTCACTCCACGTTTTCATTCCACCTTCTAAATAAGCCACAGTACGTCCTGCTTCCGATAACATCTCAGCCACCATCAGCGATGAACCTTCTTTCGCACAAACGACTAACACATCTTTATCAGCTGGTATCTTCGGTAAAATATCCTCTACGCCGTCTAACAGCTCAAAATACGGAATATTAAGGTATTCAAATTTATGGCCATCAATTTTCCAATCTTCGAATGCATCTGCATTTCGAACATCTAAAATAAATAATTCTTCATTATTAATTACTTTTTTCGCTACCTGCACTGCACTCCATTTTAAAACCGACACTCTTATTACCCCCCAAGGTATTGTTTTAATGATTTTTTTAGCGGAAAGGTTACCCTCTCCGCCTCTATTGTTAGTTTAGCTTCAAATTAATCAGAATGTTAATGACGGTGCTGCATCTTTTGCAAACTCTAAGAACGTCACAGCTCCCCCGACCTCGATACCTTCAACAAAATCATCTGTCGTTAAACCCATTACATCCATAGTCATTTGACACGCGATAAATTTCACACCTAATTCTTGTGCCATTTCCACCAATTGAGGAATTGCCGGTACATTAGCTTTAGCAAACCCTTCTGCATAATGCTCCGCTCCCGCAGGCATAGGTAATGCATGCATCCCTTGTTTATGAATTAAATTTAACCCTTCGAATGTAAAGAAGATAGCTACCTCTTTCTCTGTAGCCGCCGCTGCTGTTGCGATATTGAACACCTTATACGCATCGAAAAGACCACCGTTACTTGCAATAATTGCTACTTTATTTGACATAATAAATTCCTCCTAAATGTTTTTTAATCAATTATGCCCCGACATAATTGCGTCCGGAATCGGCTTTGTGCTTAGGCCTGCGTGATGCAGGTCAGTTAGCCGTTATCGCATGGATGCGATGATCTTAGGCTAACATCCTTTATTGAACTCCTTTCCGATTCCGTGACATCCGCCGGAGGCTTTAACTTCTTTCAGCTGAGCTGAAAGAAGTTAAATCGCCCGTCCAGGAAGTCATACCCGGCAGAACGTTAAATACCTTTGTAAAGCCATGTGCCGTAAGCTTTTGAGCAGCTAAATCACTACGCTTCCCTGTTCGACATACGACATAAATCTCTTGCTCTTTCTCAAGTTCAGAAAGACGTGCATCTAGCTCACCCATCGGAATAGACTTCGCTCCCTCGATGTGTCCAAAAGCAAACTCCGCCTCCTCGCGAACATCGAGAATAAGTCCTCCTCTTTTCACGGCCTCTCCTAACCCAATTGTTCGTTCAAATGTTCGCTCATCCATTGTGTCGTCTGAGCATTTACGAATGTAGTGTTTAAGTACACGTTCTTCTTCCACTGTCCCAACGTATTGATGACCCACAGATTCAGCCCATGCAGCAATATCCGCCTTCGAGCCCTTATCTGTTGCTGATACTTCTAAAATTTGACCATCTACTAAATCAGCCATCGCCTTTTTCGTTTTAACAATCGGCATAGGACAAGAAAGCCCCTTGGCATCTAGTTGAAAATCCGCCTTAATACTCATAACTTCCTCCCTCATACCTACATGGGTATTATTTCCGCTAAAAAAATATAGCAAGTTCTACAGGTTCCATGCATCCCCTTACTTTACTTCACCATCCCAAGCAAGCATACCACCAACCATATTGGATACATCGAAGCCTCGGCTTTCTAAAAACTGAGTTGCACTGCCACTACGACCACCTGATCGACAGACCATAACATATGATTCATTTTTATTTAGCTCATGCATACGAAATTCAAGTAAGCCAAGTGGGATATGAATAATTCCTGGAATGTGTCCTGACTCCACTTCATCTACTTCACGTACATCAACTAAATTTATTGCCTGACCTCGCTCCAAAGCTTGTTGTACTTCCTTTGTTGAAATTTCCTTCATGCCGTTCTCCTCCTAATACGCACTCATGCCTCCGCGGACATTTGTTACACGTTCAAATCCTTGCTTTTTTAATTGCTTACACGCCTGACTACTACGCATCCCACTTTGACAAATGACCACTATCTCTTTGTCTTTCGGTAATTTATCAAAACTTGAACCAAGTGGCATATTTTTAAATTGAGGGATGTTTCGACCCTTATATTCAGCTGGTGTACGCACATCGATAAAAACTTTATCCTTATCATGCAAAATATTTCTCAATTGCGCCGCCGAAATTGACTGCACTCCTTTCGTCGGTTTCATTCGCCAAACGAAAAACGCTATAATAACGGCAAGTAAAATCCACATTCCCAAGTAATACTACCTCCTCCCACATACTATTCAGGGTATATAAATTTATCTGCTTTTCACGACTAAATCCATCGCTTCTTGGATGACTATATTCACTTTTTCCGCATCCCCTTCAGCAGTAGTTACACATTCCAATAAATTTTCACTAACAATTACTCCAATAGTCCGATCGACCGCAGAACGCACGGCAGATAGCTGTGTAATCACATCTTTACAGTCTTTATCTTCTTCCATCATGCGTAAAACACCACGCAATTGACCTTCTATTCGCTTTACTCGATTAGCCGTTTTTGTACCGTAAGCCATACTATCACGCCTCCCTTCATAACGATTGATTGAACTTGCTTACGTGATTCATAATATACCCCATCAGGTATAATGTCAACATGCAAGCTCGAATTTTTTTAAATCATTGTTACAACGTCATTTCCCTCTTGTATGAACGTTTTAATCTGTCACTTTCAGGTTGTTACCCTTATTTTCTTATCTTTCAGTTACAAAAAAAGCGAGAAATCCGACGAATTTATCATCGAATTTCCCGCTAAATAGACTTTGAGAAGACTTATTTCTTTTTAATAGTTATTGTCCAAGCAGCTTCGCCAACTTGTTCATACTCCGTTACCTCATGCCCTTCTTCAGCAGCCCAACGAGGAATGGATTCTGTACCTTGTGTGCAATCAAATTGCACTTCTAATTCATCTCCTGAATTTAAGTCTTTTATGGCTTCTTTTGCTTCCACTAAAGGAAATGGACAAACCATCCCCATCACTTCTAATGTTCTTTTCATATAAAAACACTCCTTTTTTACGCTGTTATTACGCGAGCGGCTTGCTTAGCTTTTTTACTTGGTCGAACGAATACAAAGTAAGATGCTGTCCATGTACCTAAAATCATAAACCCTAATGAAATCCAACCTTGCCAAGTCATCATCGCTGTCATCACCAATCCATTACCAATTGAGCAACCTCCTGCTAAACCTGCGCCTAATCCCATCAAAAGTCCACCACAAAAGCTGTTAATCGCTGTTTTTGTATCTGGAATACGGAATCTAAATTCACCACTCATTTTTGCTGCGAATAATGATCCAAAGAAGATCCCTAGCACTAGGAAAACACCCCAGTTGATGAAGCTAATTTGTCCAGTCACTAAAAATTGCAAAATATTAGCAGAAGGTGTTGTAATGCCTAATCCACCTATGCGACCAGTAGCAACACTTAATGGCCATGCTAAAGTCGCAATCACACCAATAATTATTGCAGTAATAAATGGATGCCAACGTTTTTCAAATAAAATATGTGCTAATCCCGTTTTCTTCGGCTTTAACCCTGGGATCTTCACTCGTGGCTTCTTTAGCTCACGGTAAATGATAAAAGCAACAACTACTACAAAAATCGTTATAATCAACCAGTTGTTTACGCCAATTGTCTCGGCAATAGAATTACTTTCAATGCTCGTTTCTTTAATAGCCTTATCCAATGGCAACAATACGCCCGATTTCACCATTGCTGCTACAAGCATATAACCAGCTAGCGCAATCCAACTGCCAATTAAACCCTCTCCTGCACGATACCAAGTCCCTGTTGCACAACCACCAGCGAAAATAATGCCAATTCCAAAAATAAATGAACCAGCAATAACAGCTACGATTGGTAAAGAACCAGCATTGAATTCAAACACCTTCAAACTAATTAATGTATATACACCAACACTTTGAATTGCTATCGCAATAAGTAATGCGTAAAACATACGGTTATCTTTTGCCAAATATATATCGCGGAATCCGCCAGTTAAGCAAAAACGCCCCCGCTGCATAACAAATCCAAGCAAAGCTCCACAAATAAGTCCTGTAATAATCATTTGACCCATTTATCATTCTCCTTTCAATAACCTAGTATTCTTATAAGGTATATTACCACTTGTTTTACTACGAATTCAATTACTTTTTTATAACTTTGAAAAATCTAACAATTTTTCGTATCTATGCATGCAAAAACCCTTGCTACAAGTGCAGATAATCACTCTTATAACAAGGGTCTGTATATTTATTTTGCTATTTCCCTGCATTCTATATCCTATAATTCCATAAATATCGCCAGCATGAATCTTCAAGGATGCCGGATGAAACGCATCAAATACAGCTTTCTTACTAATATATCTCTTAGATAAATTTTGTAATTATAACACCCCTCATTTTGTATTTAATCTATAGAATTACAATGTTTTAAAGGTTAGAAATACTGTGATTCAGTTTTGTGATAACATGTTCATGAAATTCCGGTAATTCCTTTAACGGCTCTTTAAATGTAATTAGCACCTTTTCAATACCAATGAAACTTAATTCTTGTAATTTAGTAGCTACTTCATTATAACTACCGATTAACCCTGTACGAAAACCTTCATTATTAGCTACAAAATCACTTAACTGAGTAGCATTTTTCCACATTCCTAACGTTTCTTTGCGATTCTGGAACTGCAGGATTGCTTCCTCATCGGCATGGTCAATAATAGATTGAAATTCTTGGAACGCTTCTTCAGAAGTTTTACGGGCAATCACAAATGCATTAACAGCAAATTTTATCGTCCGACCCGTTCTTTTTGCAATCTCAGTTACATTTTCAATCTGTTTTTGCAACTCAACAATCGGAGCTCCGTTCATAAAATAAACATCACTGTGCGCACCCGCCATAACTTGAGCATCCTCTGAATTACCGCCTTGATAAATTGGAGGATATGGCTTTTGAATTGGTTTTGGTGTAAGCGTCGCATTTTTTATTGTATAGAAATCTCCCTCGTAGCTAAAGTTATCTTGTGACCAAAGACCTTTCAATACCTCTAAATACTCTGTTGAACGTCGATAGCGATCTTCGTGGTTGATCCACTCAATACCAAAGGTTTCTTGTTCTTTTTTAAACCAGCCACTCACTAAATTAATATGAAATCTCCCATTTGAAATGACGTCTATCGTTGAACCTATTTTGGCTAAAGTTGCTGGATGGATGAACCCAGGCAAAACAGCTGCTATAAAGTGAATATTTTTCGTTTCAGCAAGTAACGCTGCCGCAATCGTTAGAGCATCCAGCTGTCCTTCTTCAGCACTACCATTACCACCAATATTCCCTATATATCGAATCGGATATAAAACAGCATTTATATCTAACTTTTCAGCTAATTTTATCAATGTTTTATTGTACTCAAAGCTTCCTTCTGTATTTTGCTCTATCCTAGAACGTAAAAATCCACCTGCTAAATTTGCGCCCCAAATAACAAATTCCATTCAATGATCACTCCATTTATTCAAATAATGGCAATACCTTTTCACCGAAAATTTCCGCTTCCTCTTTATGAGGGAAGCCCGATAAAATAAAGTGCGTTACACCGATATCAATATACGCTTGCAATCCTGCTTTCACTTGCTCTGGTGTACCAACAACGGCGGTTCCTGCACCTTTTCGAATTTTCCCGATACCTGCCCAACTGTATTGATCAAATCGCTCGTTTTCAGCAGTAAGGACGTTCATTCTTTTTTGAGCCACAGAATCTACCGTTTCATAATATCGATTAAGATTCGATTGTACAGGGTTTTCTATTTTACTAATAATGTTATAAGCAGCATCCCAAGCCTCTTGTTCTGTATCCCGTACAACTATATGAATTCGAATACCGTACTCTAATTGACGATTATACTTTTTAGCACGATTTTCAACGTCTTGAATTTGCTCCTGAATGCCCGCAATTGGCTCCCCCCATTGCAAATAAACATCTGCAGCTTTAGCAGCTATTTCCTTAGCCACATCGGAAGAACCTCCAAAATAAATAGGAATACCTTTTTCTTGATAGAGAGTAGGGATTAACTTACCTTCAGTTACATTAAAAAACTCGCCATCATGATGAAACGATTCTCCTCGCCATGTTTCTTTCACTACAGTTAAAAATTCATCTGTACGTTCATAGCGTTGTTGATGTGATAAATAATCACCGTCTTGGGCTAGCTCTTTTTCTGAACCTCCAGTTACAACATTGACCAACACTCTTCCCTTCGAAAATTGATCTAAAGTTGCTGCCATTTTAGATGCAACTGTCGGTGAAACAAAGCCGGGTCTAAATGCAATTAAAGGTTTTATATACTTTGTCTTATGAATAATAGCAGACCCTACAAGCCAGGAATCTAAATAAGGAATACCTGTAGGAATCAAAATCCCTTCAAATCCTGCTTTTTCTGCCGTTTGAGCTACATCTACTAAATACTCAAAGGTCGGCTCTCTTTCAGGCTGCTTTAACCCTAAATACTTTCCATCTCCATTTGTAGGAGCAAACCAATAAAAATGTGGTTTCATAGTACTCTCTCCTTACCTAATTAAATTCTTCAACTAACTTTAACAGCCGATCCTTTTCACTATAGTTTTGATATTGCGCTGCAAAGGTACGAACAGGATCACCTGAATAAAAACGTTCATATAATTCGTGACGAGCTCCAAGCTGACTACCTATTAAATCCCAAGCTAGTTTAATAAACCTGGTTCTTGCAAATGCACTTGTATGTGTACCTCCATAATACGCCTGTAACTTGTCACCTATTGGCCCATCGAATTCTTGAATAGTAGATGGCACTTGCAGTAATCCACTTGCTTCAATTTGCTGTAATATTTCCAAAGCACGTGGATAATAACGTGTACCTAAATTTCGAGCAGTCGTTAAAAATCGTTGTTTAGGTAGATAAATCCCATTGTGTTCGACAGCTTCATATTCAGCCGCATTTAATAAACCCTTTATAGTTTCTAACTGTATGATTAACTCACTTAATTTCTCTTTTACATGTAAAAACTCCGTCGCTCCAGCTGTTTCGGCTAATTCGTTGCCAATTGCTACTACAGATTCTAATTTACTAATCAGGCGTACGACCGTTTGATGCTGACTTAACAAAGATGATGCCGTTTCAATTCGTAGCTTCCAAGCTAATTCAGGATCTTCTGCTACCAACACCCTTTCCCAAGGGATTAAAACATTATCAAAAATTAAGACAGCATCCATTTCATCAAAACGAGAGCTTAAAGGGTGGTTGCTTGTATCCGTAGAAGCAAACGATTCTCGACATACCAAATGTAGCCCTTGAGCTGAGGTTGGAACATAAAATATATTTGCCATTGGTGCTTCGTCTAACCCTCGCTTATGATAAGAGGTTATGAGCAGTTCATCTACATATGGCGCTGCTGTAGCAATTGTTTTGGCACCGCTCACAAAAATTCCTTCTTCATTTTTAGTAACTACACGCAACTTCCCATGCTCTATCTCTTCTGCAGATTTTGAACGGTTTTTTTGCGGGTCATGTGCTGCTACCGTTGATAATAAATCTAAATCACGTGCCGCTTCGTATAGTTTTTCAAGCTTTGTTGCAATGCCCGGTGACAAAACATCTAATTGTTGTCTACTTGCATACCAACCTACTAACTGCGAACGAGAATATTCGGATAAACGGCTCATCACCCCAAATGTTTCATCTACCCAGCGTTTATAAGCTAAACTTTTCCTTTTCAAATCATTGATTGATGTTGGAACTAAAAAAGATAAATGGGCATTTGCACCTTTTTCCGTTTCATACGTTAAAATCGATTTTGTTGGCTCCACTGTTTGTAAATTTAATAAATGTTGTATTGTTTGAACAGTCCCTTTAAAGGCCTTATGGTTTTCTAAATCATTAACAATCTCCCCATCTAACCAAACTGTTCGCCCATTATTCAACCTCTGCAAATACGGAATCGGCGTATTCATCTTCGTTTACCTCCCTTTCAATCAAATTATTCAAAAAATGATTTAACTTATTTTTCAAATAGGACTTATCATAAGTTTCATACTGCAATGCATAAACCCGAATTGGATCTCCTGTGTAGAACCGTTCGTATAAATCGTGACGTGAGCCAAGTTGACTGCCAATAAGTTCCCACCCGACTCTAAATAAATTTTCTTTTGTTCGTGCATCTACCTTAGCCCCTTTATAGTATTTAGAAAATAATGGGTATAATTCGTGGTTTTCTAAAATCGGAGTTGACGATAATTGAATAAAGCCTCCTGCACCAATCTGCTTTAAAATATCTAGAGCACGGCCATAGAAATGGGTACCTAAATTTCTTGCTGTTTGTAGTGGAGTAATATTAGGTAAATAAACATTCTGCTCATTTAGATGCCCTTCTTTTTCTGATGAAATTAATAAAGCTTCAATACTATCAATTTGTGTATAAAGCTCTCCTATTTTCTCCTGAACATGCAGAAAGTAATCTGCACCAATTGATTGAGCTATTGCCGTTGTAACTCCAGCAATAAATTCTAATTTTGATAGCAAACGAACCACCGTTTGATGCTGTGCTAGCGCATCGAGTTGCTGATGCCGATGAGCTTTCAATACGCCTTCAGGTGACCCCTTAATAAGCACCCTATCCCACGGAATTAGAACATCGTCAAATAATAAAACAGCATCCATTTCATCGAATCTTGAACTTAATTTATGATGCTCTTTATTTGAAGCAAATGATTCTCGACAAACGATTTGTATTCCAGGTAAGCTTAATGGCACAATAAACATATTTGCTTGTGCTATTTGATTTGGTGATAATTTTTGCGGAGAGGTGACAATGACATCATGTGCATAAGGAGCACCAGTTGCAATCATTTTAGCCCCTCGTACAACTACCCCCTCCTCGGTCTCCCGTATAATACGCAATAATGCATCTTCATCTTGCTCTTCTGCTGGTTTCGAACGATCAATTTGTGGATCCAAAATTGCAGTAGTAACAATTCGCCGTTCGTCTCTAGCTAACTCATAATATTTCGTTATTTTTTCAACGAACCCAGCATCATATTGCGCAAACTGATGACGATCCAAATAGTATCCGGTGATTAGAGAATTAGCATAATCTGATAAACGGCTCATCACTCCATAGGTTTTATTCGACCAGAGAGCAAATGCTTTCTTACGCTTTATTAAATCCTCATAACTACGTGGAATATAAAATGCACTATGAACAAATCGATTACTTTTCGGACTTTTAAAACCAGCAATACTTTGATTGCTCTCATCATCTAGAAGTGCTAATAAATACGTGATAGTTTCTAATGTTCCCGCAAAGGCTGGATGAGTTGTTACGTCCACTTTTATTCCGTCCAGCCACACACTTCTTCCATCTTTCAAACTTCCACTAAAAGACATTTATTATCTCCATCTCCTTTTTCATGAACACAAAAAGCTCCCACCAAATCTCCTTCGCAAATCTTCGCTTAAGACATTAATGAGAGCTCCACTTTTATGGTCACTATGAATATTTTTTATGGCCGATAAAAAACAAAATCGGAGCTTTTAGTCCTAAAACCAAAGCTCCGATTTTTTCAGTCGCCACATTATATAAATTAATTTACATATTAAACCAATTAAAACCGATAAGTCAAGTCTATTTTAAAAATCATTTATCAATTATGCATCGGCATAATTACGTCCGAAAACTTTAGGACAACAAATGTTTTTTGCCCGAAAGCGTAGCGTCAGCAATGTGTTTTGTCTATGTAAAAGGCATTTACTGAAAGAAGTTAAAATCCTTATTGATTTATAAAAAAGCGTTTGCTATAATCCTACTAATCCAATTGGTATTAAAATATTTACTGACCGGAATCACCGGAGGCGTGTAAACAATTGTCGTTTACGCGTTTTTTTATTGCTTATATTTAGTAGTCAGTGTCAACATTACTTTTCTAGGAGGACAAAATAATGAAACAACTTCTTTTCCTTTTAAGTACCATGCTATTGATATTAGTATTAGCTGCTTGTAGTTCAAACGGGACTGCACAAGAAACATCAAATAAAACAATTAAAATAGGTTTTACACCTGGTCCATACAGCGACCAATTTCAATATGGCATTGCACCGATACTAAAAGAAAAAGGATACACAATCGAAACAATTAATTTCAGTAATATTGTCCAGCCTAATATCGCTTTAGGAGATGGCTCGATTGATGCTAATATTTTTCAGCACACGGCCTATTTGGAAAATTTTAAAAAAGAGAAGCATTTAGATTTGACAGAAATACTTAAAGTTCCTACTGCACCAATGGGAATCTATTCAGACCGTTTTGATTCTATCGACAGTTTAGAAAAAAATAAAGAATATACAGTAGCAATCCCTAATGATCCAGCTAATATTGCACGTGCCCTACGAATCTTAGACGATCTTGGATGGATTGAATTAAAAGAAGGTTATTCACCCATTGCAGTGAGTAAACAAGATATCACTAAATATGTATACACCATTGAATTCGTTGAAATGGAGCAAGCACAATTGCCACGTTCACTGTCTGACGTAGATTTTGCACTTGTAAACGGTAACTTTATTTTGTCATCCGGAAGAAAACTATCATCGAACTTAGCATTAGAGGACCCACCCTTTGAATACCAAAACCTATTAGCAGTTCGTACTGAGGATAAAGATAAAAAGTTTGTAAAGGATTTAATTGAGGCATATCATTCTGCAGATTTCCAGAAATTTATTGAATCCAATAAAGACTACGAAGGATTTCACCGACCAAATTATTTTAAAGACTAATTCTTTATGAAATTAAAAAGATGACGTGCTTTTAAATAAGAGCACGTCACCACAATTTTGAATTTTATTTTACTAATTGCATTGCTGGACCAAAGAATTCATAATGAATTTTTTCGTCTTTCACGCCAATCTCATGTAAATTTTTAATAACTGCTTCCATAAAGCCAACAGGTCCACATACGTAAACATCAGCATTATTGGCTACTTTTTCAGCTAATAATTCTTTTGTGATTTTCTTATCTTCATCAGAATATAACACTGTATACGTTGCATTTGGAAGCACATTTACTTTCTCTTTAATATCATCGCTAAATGCTACAACTTTTTCATTGCGTGCACATTGGATAAAGCTCACTTCATTCGCCGCATCACCTTTTAGCGATTGAAGCATACTGTTTAATGGAGTTACACCGATACCACCACTTACAAATGTAATTGGAGCCGAAGTTTCTTCTAAGATAAACAGCCCTGCTGGAGCACTTACATCTACTAAATCCCCAACTTCTAATACGTCGTGAATAAAGTTAGATACTTTACCATTTGGCGTATGATCGCTTTCGCGTTTTACTGAAATGCGGTAGCCGTCTTTAGTACTTGCTTGCGAAAGCGTATATTGACGATTCATTAAATATTCTTCGCCTGGTACTTTCACACGGATACTGATATATTGACCAGGCTCATAAGTTGGTAGAGGGGAACCATCTTCATTTTCAAAGTAAATAGATGTTACAAGATCACTTTCTACTACTTTTTTCGCCACTTTCAACGGTTTAAATAAGCGCCATCCACCATTACCCTCAGCTTTTTGATATAGCTCTTCTTCTACTTGAATGAAGATATCCGCAATGACACCATATGCTTCCGCCCAAGCATTAATAATGTCATCTGTCGCTGCATCACCTAGCACTTCTTTAATCGCTTTTAGTAAGTTTTCTCCTACTATTGGATAGTGCTCAGGTAAAATACCTAGACTACGGTGTTTATGGGCAATTAACATTACCGCTGGCAAAATTGCTTCTAAATTTTCAATATGGACTGCTGCAGCATAAACTGTGTTTGCTAACGCTGTTTGCTGACGACCTTTTTCTTGGTTTGTATGGTTAAAAATATTTAATAATTCTGGATGAGCCTGAAACATATTTTTGTAAAATGTTTTAGTAATCTCCACTCCATGAACTTCTAATACAGGAACTGTTGCTTTAATAATTTGTACTGTTTCTTGTTTTAACATATCGCATACCATCCTTTCGTGATTACAATATAACGCTATCAATCCCTTAAAGCAATATTTAAAATACATCTTTAACAAAATGGACATAATTAATGTATTTTAAATACATCTTTAAAAAAGTATTGAATTTATAATACTTCAAGGTAAAAATGCTATAATTATTTTGAACTATAGAAAGTAGGGTGTTCTTATGCGCTTAACTTTATACACAGATTACTCTCTTCGAACGCTCATCTATTTAGGTGCGAAGGAAGATGGCCAATTATCAACTATCCAAGAAATTTCAGATGCATATAATATATCGAAAAACCATTTAATGAAGGTGACACACCAACTTGGATTATTGGGCTATATTGAAACGATTCGAGGCCGTGGCGGAGGAATTCGCCTAGCAATTGATCCAAAGACCATTACAATTGGTGAAATAGTACGCCATACAGAAGAGGATTTTCATCTTGTCGAATGCTTTGATAAAGAAAATAATCTATGTAAAATTGCACCGGAATGTCAGCTAAAAGGCGTATTATATGAAGCACTACAAGCCTATTTAGCCGTCCTAGATCGCTATACTCTAGATGATTTTTTACATTCGAAAGAAAAGTTGATGGCATTGTTGCTTGGCGAATAAAAATACCCGCACAACTCAAAGTTGGACGGGTATTTCTTTATGTCTATTTTACTTTACAATGCCTTTGAAAAGAAAATCATATCTAGTGCACGTATTCCATTTTCATAGATTGGCTCTGGGTAATTACTGAAAAAATCTTTTTCAATCGCTTCCATACGAAAACCAGCTTTTTGATAGAAGGCAATATTATCAATACTAGAATTTGCAGTTCCAACTATTATCGTTTTATATCCCTGAGATCGACAAACTGTTATTATTTGTCGCAATGCTTCTTTCCCAAGCCCTTTACCTTGATACTTCGGTACAATCGCAATATTTTTTAACTCAACTGTCGTATCAGACTGTTCAAGAAGTAACGCTACACCCGCTAACTGCTCGCCACATTTAATCTCATATAATTCACCATCATTTAAATATTCTCGAACAGCGACTTCACTTTCATCAGCTAATAATAATTGTGGTAAATAGTCTTCTCGCACACCTTCCACTTTCTTTAAGGCTGTGCGATATCGAACAAAATCTTCGCGCTCAAAAACATTTAAAACACATGGCTGCTTTTCTTTGACCTCTAGCCATGAATGCTCCTGCGGAAAATCCTTCTCAACTCCTAATCGAATAAATGACAACTTTTCCTGCGCCTTTTGTGAGCGTATATTGACCTTTCTAGCTCCTGCAAAAACACGCTCTAGCCCTAACTCAAAGAATGCAATATCTAAAATCGCAACTTTTGATTGGAGATTATAGCCTTTTCCCCAGAATTCATAGCCAAGCCATGAGCCAATATGACAGCTCTTTTTATTGTAATCAATAAACATTAATGCCGTCACACCAATAAGTTGCCCTTCCTCATCCAGAACAACTCGAGGGACTGTCTTTCCAGCTTCTTCGTCCACACATTCACGTTTAATAAAATTAATCGTATCTTCCACTTTGCCAGCGGGTAACCCTAGTGCATCTCGAACCTGAGGCATAGAGGACAGTGCATGCATCGCTTCAGCATATTTTATATCGTGTCTCACTAAAGTTACTACCATATGCTATTCTCCTTTTAATATGATAAATCCTTATTGCAACGGATTTTGTATCATTCTCTACTAATGAAGTTATTTCATCCATTTATATATATTTCTTTTGAAAATCAATTATACGTCAGTTGCCAGGATACACCGAAACGATCCTGAATCCAGGCAAATTTCTTAGAAAATCCATAATTATTAAGTGGCATTAACGCTTGTCCACCCTCTAAAATTTGAGAAACTAGACTGTCTATTTCTTCTTCAGACTCACATTCCATAAAAATAGAAGTTGACGGTGTAAATGTAAAGTTATGCTTTATTACACTATCATTCACCATCATTTTCAAACCTTTTAAATTAAGAATAGCCATCGCAACCTGTTGTGAGTCTTCCATATAAGTTAAGCTTTCCACCTGTAATTCTGAAAACCATTGTTGATATTGCTGAATCGCTTCATTGGCTTGACCCTGAAACATTAAAAATGTAGTGGCACTTTTCATTTGTTTAACTCCCCTTCATATTTTGTAATCCATTGTGCTGGTGTCATTTTTGAAACAAGCTCTCCAATTAAATCATAAGGAATATTTTTAGTGTTTGTAAAACGAATACAGCTTTTCCCCATATTGAGTTTCGTCGGTACTCGTTTCGCATACTCCTCCTGGAACCACGAGAGTAACGCTTGATCTGCATAAATGCCCATATGATAAACTGCAATATGACGTTTTTGTGCAGCAAGACTTATAAAGGGTAACGGAGTATTCGGGGTACAATGGTAGCCCTTCGGATAAGTAGATAAAGGGACAACATAGCTTATCATGTCATAATACATATTTTCTTCAAAACCCTCTGGTAAATTGTTTTCTACCACATCTACAAGTTTAGCAAAGCCCTCCTGCCATTTTTCATCTACTTGCTCAATATAAGTCTTTTTCATACGCTGTCCCCTTTTCAACATAGTATTATTGCCAAGTGTATATCTTTATATGTTATTTATGCTTTACCCTCGGCCTTTGCCTTACGGTATAATTCCTTTGTTTTGTAGCCTAATCTAATAATTTCACGCATCTCCTCTAAGCGTGCTACTTGAGTCTCTTCCTTTTTCGCACTATAGATATAACGAGCCCAGTCCTTTTGATACCCCGGTGTTAATCCATCATAAAATGTTAAATCATCCGGATTTTCCGCAAGCGAATCACGCAATTGAGGAATCATACCTTCATAGTCACTAACGCACTGACTACTCGCTGTCTTCTTCCTGCCACGTCCCTTACCATCTCTCTTTATACTTAATATAGAAAATGTCTCATCTAACGACATAAGACTTGCAAATTTATAATCACTGCCAACAATGTATTTTTCCTCGTCCACTTGAATTGCTGGGAAGATTTCATCGCGATGGATAAACTGTTCATACTTCTTATTCCCCTTTTTCGGATAAGCAAAAAATAAATAGCCTTGTTCCGTAAGAGTGTTTAACTTTAGTGCATTCTGTAAATACATTACCATTTCATCAATATTAAACACAAAGGCAATTATACGATCATAAGGTGAATTTCCTGTTTGGGATATTCCCTCTAATTGCATCTCCTGAGGTTGATTATGAATGGCAATGGACAGTCCATCCTTAATTTTAAATTTCTTTTGCATAGTTTTGACACCTCTTCTAATTATCAATACAATTTTCTCTTAGTTTTGATAGTATAGCTGATTTAGTAAAATTTTCGTACAAAAAAAAACGCTCGAACAATTTTCTCGAGCGTTAAAAGTTAACAACTACTTTATTTTTGTAGTCGCCACTATCCCTTTAATAATTGGAATGGCTATTACAATTATCACGATTGGTAAGAACCACCAACCGATATTCTCTGCCTCCCCTAGTGCAATACGTATCATTTGGAATGATATAGCTGCAAATAAAATTAGACAGAGGTTTTTTATTTCATTCAATCCTTTTCGGCTATTCAAATAAAATGCCTCTACATTACTTTCGTTTAAGCGTGCCGGGTAATTATGCATATGAGGAGCTTTTTCAAGCAACCCTAGTAAGATCCATAGAAATAGTCCGATGAACGGAAGGATAAGTAACTCTATTTTTGAACCCCAACGATCAACTTCTCCTGCTCCATTAAAATGACCTGGAATCTCTTCGGGAAGTTTGCCCCACATTACAAAAATATAAAGAATGGACAGTACAAATAACCCGCCACCGATATAATCCCAAGTCTTTTCATATTTCGTTTTCGGCAATTTCAAAATCGGCCTATACATCTTTCCACTTCCTTGCTTATTCCTTTATTCATTCTACGTTACTACAATTCATTAAGTTTCAAATTTATGAAAATTGTCATAATTGCTAATGTTACATCAGTAACTATCCGCTTTCACTAACATTAAATCGGCAATTTATTCTACCTTTTTTATCATTCTATCTACAATTTACTTCTTTTTTTGATTCTATCGATTAATGTGAAAATACTCATAATACTTTGTAAAATTCATAAAATCTGATATAAATGGTATATACATATTTCATTTTTTTGTAACATTTCTACTAAATTACTGAGAAAGGAAACAACAACTATGCGATTTACTATCTACAAGAAGTTAGTACTCGGTTTTTTTATTGTTATTTTAGTTTTAGTTGGCACAATCGGATTAAATTTTAAACAGCTTGATTCCGTTAACAAGACATATCGTGTGTTACTCGAAGAGCAAACGACTAAATCTATTAGTATTCAAGAGCTACGCGCAATTGCTAAACAAGAAATTGCAAATATGAGAGGATATCTATTACTTGGGGACAAGCAAAATTTTCAAAGTAATAAGGCTTCACGTGAAGAATTTAAAAAGAAATATGATGAATTAAAGGCTTCGTTCGATTCTCAAAAATCGATTGAATTATTAGAGGCAATTAATAAAAGCGAGCAAGATGTCCAAAAGTTCGCAGATCGAATGTTTTCATTAAAGGATGCTGGAGAAACAGAGCAATACGAAAAGCTTGATAGTACACAAGGCCGCCTAATTAATAAACAATTCGATGAACGTGTAGCTAACCTCGCTAACTATCAAGATGAATATATAAAAGAAAATATCGCTGCTACATCTAAAGAAATCGAATCCATTAAATTCCAAATGATTGTTCTTGGCATCTTTGCTGTTGTTATTAGTCTCATCATAGCTATGGTCATGGGAAGCCTTATTTCCCGCCCTATCAAGCGTATGGCTAAAACTGCGAAAAAGATTGCTGATGGCGATTTAACAGCTGAACAAATTCACATTAAGAATCGTGATGAGGTAGGTGATTTAGCACTTGCCTTTAATCAAATGGCGGTAAATTTAAAGGACCTTATTACAAATGTACGTCATAACACTGTGCAAGTAAGTGGTTCTTCTGCTGAATTAACCGCAAGCGCTGAACAAACAATCCAAGCGACCGAACAAATTACTTCCTCTATACAAGAAGTTGCAAGTGGCTCCGAGGCCCAAGGAAAAAATGCTACTGAAAGTTCGGCAGCTATGAAAACGATGACAAAAGGCATTCAACAATTGGCTGCGACGACATCTGCCGTTTCAGAGCTTGCCATAGAAACAAATACTGAAGCTAATAAAGG
>Ga0102589_1001837_pt1 | contig 26702 bp, 27 predicted proteins | sample AraplaMF_Col_mLB_FD_76858 | JGI IMG/M metagenome (GOLD analysis project Ga0102589, IMG submission 76858) | Arabidopsis root microbial communities from the University of North Carolina, USA - plate scrape MF_Col_mLB | ecosystem: Host-associated > Plants > Roots > Endosphere | place: USA... | reverse complement strand
CCCCTCGGACGAGGCAAAAAGCGCCTCTCTGTCAGGGGCGTGGGCGTCCTGCGATTCTGAACGAGCCGCTTCCGCTTTTCTTAAGAAGTTAGGTGGGAGATAAACTGCCCGTAAAAGCCCGATTGGTGAGGGCTAATAATCAGTGGGGGATGAAGAAAACCCCCACTGATTAAAGTTTCATTTTATATGAATGTACTTTTATTTCTCTCCATTTTTGCACCTTCATATCATAACAGGAAATTGTCTCGTCTAGAAAGTGAATTCAAATAGAATGTATATTTCTATGAATATGAAAATTGTAATAGTTTATGTGGAATTCAGAAGATATAATGAATTATAACAATTGGGTTTTTTATCCATCCCTATTAATGTAGTAGTGCTAAAAATAGAATGTAAAGGGGATAGAGGTTGTGGAAGGTTATGTAGCACAAGAGAAGAAAACAAGTCAGATTCAAGTAGTAAGAGCAGATATAAGTCATGTCGAAGGGATTGCACAGGTTTGTATGGATGGGTGGTTAGCGACATATGATGGTTTGCATAGTCAGGAATATATCGATCGAGTCATTGAAGAATACTATAATTACGAGCGTATTCATAAGGAAGTACTGACGAATGACGAAAATTGGTATGGTTGGTACGTTGCACTTGAAAACGGGCAGGTTGTTGGAGCGATTGGTGGAGGGACAACAGGTGAAAAGTGTGGAGAAATTTTTGTCCTCTATTTAGATCCGAATCGAAGAAGAGAAGGCATTGGGACATTGTTAGTAGACTGTTTTACAGAAATTCAAAAAGAAAAAGGGATTTTAGGGCAGTGGGTGTCAGTTGCAAAGGGGAATGAAAAAGGAATTCCTTTTTACGAGGCAAAGGGATTTGTAAAACAATTTGAACGTCAGGACCTAGGAAGTACGGAAGAAGAACAGGCTGTATATTACAGGTACTGCCGAAATATATAGCAAAATAGCCTCTGCTAAAGAGGCTATTTCATATTTACATGTATCTTTTGTTCGTAGTGCGCAAGCTGATTATTGTCGAAAACAGAAGTATGATCGTATATGCTTTCATCTTGTAAAACAGTGGGTAAAAAATGCTTTGTTAAAGCGTTTATTCCTCTATTTTCTTTAGATAAAATCCAAGAACTATGCTTCCAATCTAAAATTCCTTCAGCTACTTTTTTTGGAGTATGATATGAAATATGTGCTGGGAGGTTAGCGGTAAAAAGGTACAATCCATCGAAATTTGTACTGTCACTTGTCCATGATAATGTTCCTTTATAGGTGACTTCTTTCTCCGTTAAATGTAGTCCTGTCTCTTCCTCAATCTCACGTAGAATACATGCCATTGGCGTTTCCGTTTCTATCATTTTACCCCCAACGCCATTCCACAATCCTTGCAGCGGTGCTTTTTCCCGATTTAGCATTAATATTTCATTATCTTTTCTTATAAAGCAAAGTGTTTGGTTGTACATGTAATTCCCCCTTATTTCTATAATTCTACATAAATAGCTAAATTCCATTTCATTTCGCGGGAAATAATATGAAAAACAGTAGCTTTGTCGAAAGCTACTGTTAGAAAGAGGTTACCTTTTTATTTATAAACTGAATGAGCAATAAAAAAACAATCGACATACCGACAGTTGTAAGAACGAGCGCCCATGCAAGTGGCATGTTACTAGCATCAATTGCCATATAAATGGCAGTTGGGATCGTTTGTGTTTTACCAGGAATATTACCAGCGAACATAAGCGTCGCACCAAATTCTCCTAGGGCGCGAACGAAACTTAAAATCATTCCGCCAAGTAGAGAAGGGAGTGCGAGTGGTAATGTTACATGTAAGAACACTTGTAATTCATTTGCTCCAAGGTCTCTAGCCCCGTCTTCAATTTGTTCATTGGCAATGCTAAACCCCGCTTTTGCTGATTGGTACATAAGCGGAAATGCAACTACAGTTGAAGCAATCACAGCAGCCCAAGATGTAAACATAATAGATTGTTGAAACAAAGTTTCGATCCACTGACCGAGGGGACTGCTTTTTCCAAAGATAATAATGAGGAAAAATCCAATTACAGTGGGCGGCAGTACCATCGGTAATAGAAAAAAGGTTTCTAACAAAATTTTATAGCGCTTCGAGGACCGAGCTAAAACACGTCCAACTATCGTTCCAAATACCATCACAATGATTGTAGAAAGTGCAGCAACTTTTAGTGAAAGAATGATAGGTGACCAAAATGTATCAAATGTCATCGTTACAATTACAACGCTGTAAAACCATATTTTTTAAAGATCGCCATAGCGTCTTTAGACTGTAAGTATTCATAAAAAGCAGTTACCTCTTTTTTATGTTTCGTTGCTTTTACAATTCCTAATGGATAGCGGATTGGTTCGTGTGAATTTGCCTGGGCTGTGTTAGCGATTTTCACTTTCTTTGAAATAAGGGCGTCTGTTTTATAAACAATCCCCGCATTAACATTTCCTGTTTCTACGTATGTTAATACTTGGCGCACATCTTTTGTGTATACAATTTTACTTTGAAGGTCGTTCCAAAGATTTAAATGAGTAAGCGTCTCTTTTGCGTATTTTCCAGCTGGAACAGATTCAGGTGTACCTAATGCAATTTTTGTTGCTTGCTCATCTTTTAACGATTGAAAGTCTTTTAAATTACTATCTTTAGGAACAACTAATACTAACTCATTACCGAGTAGGTTTTTTCCTTCTTTTTGATCAATAAGTCCTTTCGATACGAGCGTTTGAAATTTATCTTCTGCGGCAGAGAAGAATAAATCAACAGGAGCTCCTTGTTCAATTTGCTGTTGAAGCTTGCCAGAACCATCGAAGTTAAATGAGAGCTTTATATTTGATTCTTTCTTTTCATATTGTGCTTGAATCTCTTTTAATGCATCTTGTAAACTAGCTGCTGCAGAAACGGTAAGTTCAACCTTTTCTTCTTTAGCAATTGTTTTTTCTTGTTTATTTGTGTTTGTACATCCTACATTTGTTACGAGAAGTAGTGTGAATAAAATACTGCAAATTAAACGAAATATGTGCTTGTTCATTTTCATTTCTCCCTTCTTTTATCCCCAATCTAATTATAACTAGATATAATTAATTATAAATAGTTATATTTAGTTATGTTGTGATTTTTCTCACGATAGTGAAAATAAATAGAAAGAAAACTGGAATTTTTGTTACAATGAAGGCAGAAAGCGAGGAATCGGCTTATGGATCATCATTCCTACACAACAGAAGAAGTAGCGAAACGGTTAAAAGTATCAAAATTAACAGTGTATGATTTGATTAAAAAAGGTGAATTACCCTCTTATCGAATTGGTAGGCAAATGCGTGTTGATGCTAGTGATTTAGAGCAATATATTACAAAAATGAAAACAGGAAAAGTCCAGGTAGTTTCTTCATCTATGCAAGTAATGAACCCGCCAAGTAAATCTGATTCTTGTATTATCAGTGGACAAGATTTGTCTTTAGATATGTTAACGAAACATGTAGAGAGCCGTTTGAAAGTTTCTAATATGTTAAGGGCATATCAAGGGAGCTTAACAAGTTTGATTCAGATGTATCAAGGAAAAGGAGACATTGTGAGCCTTCATTTGTTCGATGGGGATACGGGGGAATACAACATTCCGTATGTAAAACGAATTTTAGTTGGACAGCCTTGTATTGTTATGAATTTATTATCAAGAACATCAGGTTTTTATGTGCAAAAAGGAAATCCGAAACGAGTGCAAACATGGAATGATTTATGTGGTACATCCATTCAATTTGTAAATAGGGAAAGAGGATCTGGTATTCGAGTTCTTGTCGATGAACAGTTGCGTATAAACGGAATATCAAAAATGGACATTTGTGGATATGATTGGGAAGAATCAAATCATATTGGTGTTGCTTCTCAAGTTGCAAATGGAAAAGCTGACGTAGGAGTAGGAACAGAAAAAGTCGCGCAAATTGTAAATGTAGATTTTGTTCCGCTTATACAAGAACGTTACGATTTAGTAATTTTAAAAACAGAGGAAAACATGGAGCTGATTGAAACAGTAAAAAAGGTATTACAGTCTCCTGAATTTCAAAATGAATTGCGTGCTATTGGTGGTTATGATATAGGTAAAACGGGTCAAATTATGTATGAAACAAACTAAAAAGTGCTGCTTGTAAGATTACAGGCGGCACTTTTAGCTATATAAAGGGGGAGGGGGGTTATACAAGGACATGTGCAAGCGCGTAAATAACTACGGTAAGAAGAGCGGCGCCGCTTACAAGTCCCATGTAATCAAATTTATTAAAAGTAATGTTGTTCATAGTGATCTCTCCTTACTTATGTAATGCAGTAGCAACAATTTTGCATCGATAAAGGGGATAACACAAACCGCCTTGTAGTTACAACCTTTGTTTAGTATGTGAGTGCCTTTTCGATGTTTTTTGCTGCCCTGTTTCTGATTTAAGTATATGACAGGTGAAAGGGAGTAACTATCGAATTAGCTTACAGTAGCATTACAGTTTTGTAAGGAAAAAATTTTAAAAATTGTCACTTAATTTTATTACCAACTATTAATACTTAGTGTTATAATCGAAAATATATAAATCAAATTAAAAAACTGGCATAAAATCCTTTTCTGCCACAGGCAATGTTCAAATAAAGAGAGAAAGCAAGTGCAGGTTATTTTTTGTTCAGCACGGCAGCAACTTGTGTGTTGGAAAGTCAAATTGGATTTATATAAATACAGTTATAAAAAATTAAATTGTAGAAGGGAACAGATCGAATGTATACATTCATTGTAAGGGTGTTGAAATATATATTTAAAACATTTGGGAAAGTGGAGGTATATGGAAAAGAAAAATTACCGCAAAGCGGAGCATATGTCGTAGCTTGTACTCATAGAAGTTGGATGGATGTTGTCATGTTAGCGACGGGGATGTTACCAACAAAAATTTACTATATGGCTAAAAAGGAATTGTTTGAAAGTAAATTTGGGAATTGGTTTTTTAATGGGGTAAATGCGTTTCCGGTTGATCGTGAAAATCCAGGACCAAGTACGCTGAAAATTCCATCTAGGTTATTAAAAGAAGGAAAAGTTGTGGGAATTTTCCCGAGCGGAACGAGATCTGCTGAGGCTACTTCATTGAAAGCTGGTGCTGTTACAATTGCCTTTCGTTCTAATGTTCCGTTAGTTCCGGCTGCATACGTTGGGCCTAACAGTTTAAAAGAATTGTTTCGTGGAAAAAGAGCGCAATTAATTTTTGGTGATCCGATTCAAGTAGAGCAGTCAGAACAAATGGATCGTAAAGAAGTGATGAAACTGATGACAGAAAAATTAAATGAGACGTTTACACAGTTAAAAGAAACGTTGCAAGAGGATAAAAGAGCATAATGATAATAGGAAAAGACGACCTGGCATAGAAGGTCGTCTTTTCAAATTTATCTATATAAGGGGAAAGGGGACACAAAATTATATAAGCATTACTGCGGCAACATAAATGGATGCTGTAAGAAGAGTCGCGCCGCCAGCAAGCCCTACGTAATCAAACTTGTTAAAGGTAATTTGGTTTTCCATTATAATCTCTCCTTATCTGATTTCATTGTACGAAATCGGGGGCATTTCAACTATCGAATTAGCTTACAGAAAGCTTACATTTTTGTAAGAGAAGTGTAAGGCAGTTCAATGGTATGCGTAACCTTTCTTTTCTAAACTGAGAGAAAGGTTACGCATAAAATGCAAGGGAGGAAACCAAATTGGAAAAGATACGGAGACGTATATTTTTTGGGGCACTTGCTAGTATTGTTATCGTTGTCTTACTATTACCAACAAAGCTTGGTCCAGTAATTGATAAGTATAATCCGTTTTATCAAACGAAAGCGTATTACACAATTGTAAAAGGGATTGGTCAACATATTGGAGATGGCTGGTATGAATATGAGTTTGTTGGATATGATGAAGACGGACGGGAACAGAAGATTACAAAAACGATTCAGAAAATGTTAAAACAAAATGAACCGTTAGAAATCATTGCAAAAGGGCGTTATGCTGAGAGATTAGTTGAAATAGATAAAGAAGATATTCCGTTAAATGCGAGAGGGAAACTTTTAACAATACAATAAAAAGAAAGACATATTACAATACTGTAAGGTATGTGTAATGTAATTCGATAGTTGCGATCGTGGGTATGACCTATAATAAAAATAGAAAGAACGAAATACATCTTTCTGTCTGAAGTAATAATGTGATGAAAAGGATTAACAACCAACTATATGTAAGTCTCATCTCAAAGGAGATGGGACTATTTTTCTACCTTACAAAAATGTAAGGTTTACGTAAGCAAATTCAATGGCTCTTTTGTCATATTTCTCTCATAATGAAAATAGATATAAAAGTTAGGGAGATTATAGAAGGGAGACGATTGAAATGCAAAAAGAAGAAGTAGTTAATGTTCCGTTAGTAGAGTGGTTTAGCTACTTTGGTGTTGCGATTGTATGTATTGGGATTTTTGATATAATCACAAACTTTATTGTTTAATAATATAGATGAAACAAGAAGGCGAGCCTTCTTGTTTTTTTATTTTATATATATTTTAGAAATTTGTACTATATAAATGCGAGTTGGTGATATAAAGGCCACTTTCTTTTTATGGGTGGGCGAGAGCATCTGGCCATGTATAGGGGCCCTTTCCTGCCGTGTGCGGAGTTTAAAACAAGAGAGTAGGTCATATTTTATTCTGCACAGCAGCGACCTTTATGTCGGAAAATGAAAGTGGATGTCGCTATCAATCATTGAAACTCGTTTTGATAATTGATAGCAAAATATTACATTTTTATAGTTGTTTCGTATCCTCTGCATCGTAAAATCAGCCTTAAGAAGGATGTTGGTGCTGTATATTCTTGGTATGATAGATAAGGAAACAGTTGTATATACGTAATGCTGAAAGGGGACAAATTTCAGCGAAAGAAGAGGGAATACACATGAAGAAATTCTTTGTAGGATTCTTAGTAGTTTTAGGAGTATATATGTTTTTTCGAGGCGAATCAGCAGGTGTGGGGAAACCTGTAAATCAGATGAGTTATGTTGATTCAGAAGAAGCAAAACAGGCGAAACAAGTTATTAGCGAAGAGGCTAAGAAATATAATCTTCCAGAGTGGATACCCCTTACAATTGCTGAGCATGAGAGTCGTTTCAATCCGAGAGCTATTGGAGATCAAGGAACATCGTTTGGGTTGTTTCAATTGCATCGCGGTGGTGGACTTGCTCCTGAGAATCTAACAGATGAGGAGTTAAAAGATCCGCGGAAAAATGCTGAAATTGCTATGCCTCATTTGGCAAAAGGATATAAAAGAGGTATGGAAAAAGGGTTAACAGAATTTGAGTTACTTAAATATGTAGCGAACACATCTGGCTGGCCGGGTACTCTCGGGCCAGAGTGGACTGATAAAAACATGAAATATAATATCGGACTAGAGAATGTATATTATCAAAATAAAGGTGTTATGAAAGAGTAGGTCCTGTGATGACCTACTCTATTTTTCTGTAAAATATGTCGCTAGCTGCGCTTTTACTGCTTGTAATTGCATAGAAACTTGAGGGATTTTATAGCCGACGTATAGTGGTGAAACGACAAAGCGAGGAACGACTTTACATATAATGTTTCCATTTAAGCCATAAAAGAACATGTTATAACTATTACATCGTTTATGAAAGTCTTGTAATACGTAGCGTATAGTTTTTTGAATATAATCGGCCATTAGATCCATTTGATTTTTATTTTCTATTATAATGTTAAACTCTACGAAACCGATAATTGGATGAGTAGAAATATTTAGTTCAATTCCATGTTCTTTGCTTACAACGATTCCTTTGAAATGTTCGATTCTTACATTTTGTCGATAGTCGACTTGTTCCATACCAATAATTTGCATATGGGCATGGTGGATTGTTCCTCCTGATAGAGGTCCGTGGTTTTTATATAAAATAACAGATTGGAATTTTCCGCTTTCTTCTAATGATAACCAGTGCCCAACTGAAAATCGGATAAGCTTTCGCATATGCTCTTGTGTATAGGTTGCAATATGATCATGACAGTTATCAGTTTCGATAATGACTGTTTGTAATGTGTTTTGTAATGTTGGATATTTATTTTTTAGCCAAATAATTGTTTCATCTGTTTCTAAAATGTCGCTTAGTTGTGTTTGATCGCAAAATGGGCAAGCTGTTTCTTTATTTTGCATACTGTTTGGTTTTTGTTGTCCAATCTGATTTGAAAAGTATAGCTGTTGTTGCATCTTTATATTTCTCCCCCTATTTGTCATACTCCAACTAATACATATTCGTGAAAAGTCATTTTAAATCCTTTATAGTAGAATTAGGGAAAGATAGACATATTATAAAAATTGCTAGCAGCAATTTGTGATAGAGCAAAACAAAGACGAGATACTCTTCCTAATTTAGGATATCTCGTCTTTATTGTTTTCGTTATCTTTTTATAAATTGTTAATTTCATCAATGATTGGTTTTGCATCAACTAAAATGTGAATAACGGTTTTTACAATATCCAGCACGTTCTATTCCTCCTTATGATTTTGAACCACAGCTGCCTTTTATATATGAATGTGTCTATTTACATTATTTTCAGAAAAATGACTATCCAAACGTGTTTTAGGAGAGTATAATGAAAAGGTAAGTATAAAATTCCGTACGAAAGAGGTGAAAGAGATGAATCGTTCTATAGTTATGCGCACGCAATTTTTAGATTTTATCTACATTTGTCGTGCGATTTTTCATCGTGTAGTTGCTAACGGGATACGTATGCCCTTTTTTAGCAATTTCATAATAACTATTGAACGATAGAGGTCTCTTCACCCATTTTATAGAAACGTGTGAAAAGGGAACTATGGTGGTTCCCTTTTCTATTTTGAAATGAAAGCCGTGGGTAAGGTTCTTTACTCATGGCTTTTTTACGTTGAAAGGAGTACGGAAAAAATGATGATTTGTAGTGTAAACAATATAGCGAAGACGTTTGGTGGAAATGTCATATTTGAAAATATATCATTTGAAATAAAGACAGGTGAACGCATTGGGCTAGTTGGTCGAAACGGTAGTGGGAAAACAACAATTTTTCAACTATTAACGGGAATTGAAAATGTGGATGGCGGTGCGATCCACATGAAGAAAGGGACGCGTATTGGTCATGTTGCCCAAATTCCGAAGTTTACTGAAGGAATGACTGTGTATGATGTATTATGTTCTGCGTTTGCGAAAGAGCAAGCATTAGAAAGAAAGATGCGTGAACTTGAACAGAAGATGGCGGTAAATGTTACGGAAAAAATGATGGCGGAGTACGGAGAAATACAGGAGCAATTTTCGTTCCTAGGCGGTTATGAAATAGAAGCAAATATTATGAAAGTGGCTAATGGACTGCAAGTGACAGAATTATTTTCACGCAATTTTAGGGAGCTAAGCGGCGGTGAACAGACGAAAGTGAGTCTTGCATATATGCTCCTTAAAAAGCCGGACTTATTGCTTCTAGATGAACCGACAAACCATTTAGATTTATTCGCAGTGGAATGGCTTGAGCAATTTTTAAAGGAATATGACGGGACAGTCGTTGTGATTTCACATGATCGTTATTTCTTGGATGAAGTCGTAACGAAGATTTTTGATTTAGAAGATGGAGAATTATATGTATACCATACGAACTATTCGCGGTTTGTAAAGGAGAAAGAAGAAAGATTGTTGCAAGAGTTTCAAGCGTATCAAGAGCAGCAAAAGAAAATAAAGAAAATGAAAGAAGCCATTAAAAGGCTTAGAGAGTGGGCCAATCAAGCGAATCCGCCAAACGAGGGATTGCATAAACGTGCCCGCAATATGGAACGTGCTCTAGAGCGAATGGAGAAATTGAAGAAACCAGTTTTAGAGCATAAGCAAATGGGGCTTCAGTTTGAAGGACAAGAACGCAGCGGTAAAGACGTTGTGGTCATGAAAGAAGTAGGAAAGAGTTTTGATGAACGTGTTTTATTTCAAAATGTAGAATTACATGTTCGTTTTCAAGAGCGCGTTGCGGTTGTTGGACGGAACGGTACAGGAAAGACAACGCTATTGAAATTATTATTACAAGAAATGAATCCAGATATAGGTGAAATTCGCATTGGTAGCGGAGTAAAACTCGGCTATTTGTCTCAACATGTGAATGTGGACAGTAAACAAACGGTATTAGAAATGTTCAGGGAACAGGTAGCAGTAACAGAAGGAGAAGCACGTCATATACTTGCTCGCTTTCTATTCTACGGCATGGCTGTATTTAAAAAGGTGAATCAATTAAGCGGGGGCGAACGAATGCGTTTGCGGTTAGCGCAGCTTATGTATCAAGATATTAATTTTCTTGTACTCGATGAACCGACAAATCACCTTGATATTGAATCAAGAGAAGTATTGGAAGAAGCGCTTGAACAGTATAATGGCACAATTTTAGCGGTTTCTCATGATCGTTATTTTCTAAATAAGTTGTTCCCTAAAACGTATTGGATTGATAATCAAACAGCGTATGGATTTACTGGGAATTATGCCTTTGCACGTGAAAAGTGGCAAGAAAAAAGAGAGAAAGAACAACGAAGCGTTGTGAAAAAGGAAAAAGCACCACCTGTGCCGAAGCCTATAAATAAGGAGATTATCGATCTGGAAGAGCATGTTATGAATGTGGAGCAAAGTATATACGAACTAGACTGCAAAATGGCTAAAACGAAAAATATTGCAGAGTTGGAGAGGCTGCATAATGAAAAAGAGCGAAAAGAATTGTTAAGAACAAAATTATATGAGGATTTAGAGAATGATATAGATATGTAGAATTAAAAAGCTGGTGGATACCAGCTTTTTAAATTGTGTATGTATCTTATATATAAATTCATTTAAGTCATCGCTTTGTTGTTGTACTACACGTGACCCGCTTAATTTTTAGATGTTGATTCTTTTTTTGTAGAAAATAACCACATGAAAAATTCATAAAATACGACTATAAATAATGACTGTATAATATTCTCGATCCATTTGAATTGATTATAATTGTTATAATCAAATAAAACGAGAATAATATATAGGGGAATCAAAAAAATTAAAGGTCTTTTAAGTTTTAGATTCATAAGGTACCATTCTCCTTTACATATTAACCACAATTCCACTGTAGCATAAAACACTTACAGTTTCTATATATTGGAATTTCAGTATGACATTCCTGTTTTTTAAGAAAGATGGTTTGATGATTCGGATGGGGAGGAATATGGAGTCTGTATATTTTGTTTGAATACGGGGGGAAACTTTATGCTAGGATATGCCCGGCTACTTACGATTGTTCTCATTTGTATTGTGTATGCTTTGCATATTCCACATGGGAAACTAGGCTTACAATTATTTGTTGGCGCTGCTTGTCTGATTTATGTTGTGAATCATTGTTTGCTTATGATGCCTCGTAGCGGAGAGCGACGAATATTTTTTATATTGTTATCGAATGGGATTGTAACAGCTATATTTGGATTCTTATTTCCAAAAGTAGATTTGTATTTAATTTTGTTCGGTGTAGATGCGGTAACTTTATTTATTAATATTCAATCGAAAATGATAGCCCGTTTTTTTATAGGATTTTTCTTTATCTGTTGGTTTGCTATTTTAATATATTCATATCAATATTTTGGAGCGTTTGAAATTTGGGGCAATATTATTTCGTTTATGTTCGTTGTATTTAGTGCTCTTACTGGCGGGTTAATTAAAAAACTAACATTAGCTCGCCAAACGGTAGATGAACAGTATGAAAAGCTAACTTCATCACATGAAGCGCTTCAGGAGGCACATGAGCAATTGCAGCTATATGCAAAAGAAGTGGAAGAATTAACGGCAGTGAAAGAGCGAAATGATATTGCACGTGAAATTCATGATACGGTAGGTCATAATATGACGGCATTACTTGTTCAATTACAGCTTGCTGAGGAATTATTGAAACAGAAATCAGATCAAACTGGAACGGTTCTGCAAACATGTCATGAGTTAGCGAAAAAATCGTTGCAAGAGGTGAGGGCCTCTGTGCGAACTTTGAAAGAAGAAAATACAGGAGACTTAGTCAGTAATATTAGGCAGATGTTAAATGAATTTTCGAATGCAACAAATGTGAGAACGACATTTAAACTGAACGGTGATCCAGTCATTATTCCGTTATCATTACACCCCACTATATTGCGTATTATGCAGGAATCGTTAACGAATGCAAAGCGTCATGGTAAGGCAGGTACATGTGAAATGAAACTGTCTTGTTTAGATGGAAAGGTGCATATTTCTATTTCTGATGATGGAACAGGCGTAAATGAAGTACATCCTGGTTTTGGACTAATCAATATGAAGGAGCGCGTAGAAGAACGCGGGGGAATGATTCGGTTTGAAAGTGAAAAAGATAAGGGATTTCAACTAAACGTGGAGTTCCCACTAAGGGAAAAGACGTGGGTGATAGGGGGCGCGGTATGATTCGAATTATGATTGTTGACGATCAGTCGCTAGTTCGTGATGGATTAGCGATGTTATTAAATTTACGCCCAGAACTTGAAGTGGTTGGAACTGCAAGCGATGGAGAAGAAGCTGTGCAAAATGCAAAGCGGCTTCAACCTGAAATCATTTTAATGGATATTCGGATGCCTCGTACAAACGGTGTGGAGGGAACGCGTTTAATAAGGGAGCGATTTCCTCATATAAAAGTACTTATGTTGACAACGTTTAATGATAGTGAACTTATTTTTGAAGCGCTTGAACAAGGGGCAAGCGGCTATTTATTAAAAGATATGGCGACAGATACAATTGTGCAAGCGATCTTGACTGTGCATGCCGGAGGAGTTGTACTCCCGCAAGATATTACCGCTCAAATTGTGAAAGAATTGAAGAAAACGAAAGATCATGTTGCTGAGCAGTGTGTTCCAGAACAAATCGGACAGTTAACAGAGCGAGAAATAGAAGTGTTGCGGGAATTAGGATATGGATTAAATAATAAAGAAATCGCGGAGAGATTATTTATTACGGAAGGAACGGTAAAAAATCACGTCTCCAATATTATTAGTAAATTGGAGCTTCGTGACCGAACGCAAGCAGCTATTTTTGCTGTGCGGTACGGTGTGACAGCTTACATATGACTTTTGGCATAGATAAGTATGAAAAAGCAGCAGATGATGCTGCTTTTTTGTTATGCATTTTCTATCTAAAGAGCGATGGAAAGATGAAGGTTTTTTTTTACAATCATAGTGAGATTACATTAAAGGGGTTGAATCGACATGTTAGTCGTAGATCATATTACAAAGTCTTTCGGGAAAAAAGAAGTCGTGAGGGGCGTATCATTTTCGATTGAGAAAGGGGAAACATTTGGACTGCTTGGTCCAAATGGTGCAGGGAAATCAACAACAATTTCAATGATTTGTGGGCTCTTTCCATATGATAGCGGGGATATACGTGTTGGTGGAAAGTCTGTGAAAGAGCATCCGATGGAGACGAAACAAAAAATTGGTGTTGTTCCGCAAGATATTGCTTTATATCCGACACTTTCGGCGAAAGAGAATTTAATTTTCTGGGGGAAAATGTATGGACTTAGCAGAGCGGCAGCGAAGAAACGTGCGGATGAAGTGCTAGCGTATGTTGGTCTAGAAGAACGCGCGAAAGATAAAATTGAAACCTTTTCAGGCGGTATGAAGCGCCGTGTAAATATTGGCGTGGCACTTATGCATGAACCTGAACTATTAATTATGGATGAACCAACAGTTGGAATTGACCCGCAATCACGAAATCATATTTTAGAAACAGTGAAAAAGTTAAATGAAAAGGGAATGACAGTTATTTATACGAGTCATTACATGGAGGAAGTCGAATATTTATGTGAGCGCATTGCGATTGTAGATCATGGAAAGGTCATTGCGCTTGGAACGAAGAGTGAACTATGTAATCGTCTTGCAGATGGTTTCATGGTGAAGCTACAGGTTAATCATTACGACGAACAATTATTGCAGAAATTACAAGCACTTCCTGTTGTAGAGCGTATTGTAGGGGGTGAGGATTCGAATACGATTGATATTGCTCTAACACATAGTGATGCAGTTGGTATGGTCGTTTCAGAAGTTGTTGGAAATCGTGTGCAAATTGCAAAGCTTGAAGTACAAGAACCGAATTTAGAAGCACTCTTTTTACAACTAACTGGTCGTTCACTTCGTGATTAAGGAGGAGAGAATATGAAAAGTTTTATTATCGCATGGAAAGATTTTAAGATACGCTTTACGGATCGGCGTGGTTTCATGATGATGTTACTTATGCCGCTTTTATTAACAGCTATTTTAGGGTCAGCTTTAAGTGCGGTTATAGATGAAGGCGGATTACCGAAAACAGTAATTGGCTACTATCAGGAAGATGAAGATACGTTTGCTACTATGTTTCGAACAGACGTATTGGAGGCAAAAGAAATAAAAGATGATGTGAAAGTCGAGAAAGTTTCGTCGCGAACCGATTTAGAAAAGATGTTGAAGGAGAAGAAGATTGACGCTGGGATTATCATTCCGAAGCAGTGGAGTGAACATATACAAGAAGGGAAATTTAAAAAAGTTGAACTGCTTACGGATCCTGCGAAAGACATACAAGCAAAAATTGCAGATTCATTCATTCAATCTTTTGCTGAACGAGTGCAAACGGTAGCTTTTGCGACAAAGAGCGTAGTAACGGACCTGGCGCAATCTCAACAAGGGAATGTGCAAGAAGTAGCAAAGAATATGGGAACAGACTTACAATCTATTGCAACTTCACATGAAACTGGAATTCAAACAGGCACAATTGGTAAGAAAACGGTTGTGGCTATGCAATACTATGCGGCAGCGATGTTGGTGATGTTTCTTCTATATAACGTAACAGTTGGTGCAAAATCAATTATAGGAGAACAGCGAACAGAAACGTTAGCAAGGTTATTAACGACACCGACAAGTGCTTATTCTGTCTTGTTAGGGAAATTTTTTGGAACGTTACTATTTGCGTGTATTCAATTTGGCGTATTTGTCATTGCAACCCATTATGCATTCGGTGTGAATTGGGGGGATGACATTGCACAGCTTATTGCAGTGGGAGTTTCCTATGCGATTTGTGTGTCGGGATTATCGATGCTGATCGCCGCCTTTATTCGAGATGAAAGAACAGCAGATGTTATGGGCGGGATTGGTATTCAACTGTTAGCGGTATTAGGCGGTTCTATGTTACCAATTTATGCATTCCCTAGTACGTTGCAAAAACTTGCTAATATTGCCCCAAATAAATGGGCGCTTACGAGTTTTCTAGATATTATGTCAGGAACGTCTTGGAATACGCTATTACCAATTATTTTGAGTTTATCTAGTGCCGGCATCCTTTCCGTTATCATTGGAACATTACGGTTACGGACTAGATAGGGGGAGAGAGCAGTGAAAAAAATTTGGGCGATTTGTTCACTAGAGTTAAAGCAAATATTAATGAAGCCGCAAAGTTATTTTCTTATGTTAGGTATGCCGATTCTTTTCACATTAATTTTTGGTGGACTTCTAGGTGGAAGTGGTAATGACAAAGTGAAAATTATTTTGGTTGATGAAGATCAATCCAAATTGTCGGCGTATTATTATGAATCATTAACGCATAGCGATCTTGTGAGTGTGGAAAAAGGATCATATGAAGAGGCAAAGAAGAAAATTGAAAATAAAAAAGCCTCTGGTATTGTAACAATCGGGAAAGACTTTCAAAAGCAAATGTTAGATGGAAAAGGTGATAAAGTTCTATTTCAATCTAGTGCTGATTTTACAGGCGGTGCTTCTGTAGAGCACGTGTTACAAAATACACTAAAGAAAATGGAAGTGGAAGTAAAAGGAGCGAATGTATGGAGCCAAAATAGCGGAAAGTCTTGGGAAACAATGTACGAAACTATCCATACGAAAGTAGAACCTGTTCATATTCAAAAAGAATCTATTGTAACAGGAAAGAAAACAATTAATGGTGTATCAGCTAGAGCGGCAGGATTTTCAATTTTATTTGTAATGATTGTTATGCTGAGTAGCACAGGAACGATTTTAAAAGCAAGGCAAATGGGAGTGTGGCATCGCTTGTTGGAAACATCTGTTACAAGAGTGCAAGTACTAGCTGGATATATTCTCTCATTCTTCCTAATTGGTTGGCTTCAATTTGGAGCACTCATGATATTAACGAATCTATTATTTGATGTACAGTGGGGAGATATGTTAGGAATTATTGTGCTTGTTTCGGTGCTATTACTTGCTGTTATTGGGCTAGCTTTATTGTTAGCGAGTGTGGTGAAAACGACAGAGCAACAATCGGCATTAGGAAATATCGTCATTATTTCAACTTGTATGATTAGCGGACTGTATTGGCCAATTGAAATAGAACCGGAGTTTATGCAAAAGATTGCAAACTTTGTCCCGCAAACATGGGCAATGCGCGGTTTTACAGAATTAATTGCGAGAGGAGGAGCACTGGCAGATATAGCAGGATATATTGGAGTGCTACTTTTATTTGCTGGTATCTTCTTTGTCATCGGTTTAACAAGAATACGTTATGATTGAAAAAAGAAAGCAGAATTTACAGCTTTGCACGCTGCATTCTGCTTTCTTTTTCTTGTTCTCCCGTTGACCTAAATGAAATGATAATCGCAATCCCGAACATGAAGATACACATTAAAAAGAGGACGAACGTCGGGAAGAACGGGAATAAGAGTAATGCTCCTAATATGACGAGCATTAAACAAATATAGTTCAAGACGTGTAGGAATAACTTGTCCATGTTTTCTCCCCTTTATTAAGAATCTGTTATTATCGTATGCATGTCTAGTAATTAATAGAATGGTTTTTGAAGAGAATTTTCGCGTAATGTAAATGTTGTAATATGTAAGTTGCTGTTAAGAAGGATAAAAAGTGCCGCATTCACGCCTTTGCCCTCTCAGGACCCACCTCCATGCACGCACGATATCTCTTACCTAAAAGAAAATGTTTTGCAATGTGGATTTATATATGTAGCGTGTCATCGCATATAAAATAACAAGCACTCTTTCCAAAATGAAAAGAGTACTTGTTATTTTAAAATCTTTTATTTTTTTAATTTCGTAATTAAATTCCCTTCCAGAAATAAATCGGAAGTTATTAATCTTTTATTTGCTTTTTCGAAATCTTTTTCTGACAATGCCTTTACTTTGTCTCCAGTTTTGAAGTTCCATACTTCGCCTTTGTCAAATGATCCGTGTTTATTTAAAAAGATATAATCACCTTTTGCAAACGAGCCATCTCGAAATGGGACGTAATGATTTTCAACGTTTTGATCAAATAAAGGTTGTCCTAAGAAATATTTATCATTTTGTTCAATACCTAATAAGTATAGAATCGTTGGTGTAATATCTAAATGACCGCTTGCTCGTTCATCAATTTTACCTTGTTGCTTATTTAATTTCACACTATGAACAAGGAAAGGAACTTTATCATATTGACGATCGAATTTTTGTTGTAATTTAATCTTATCTAGTTCTTCTGGAGGTAATCCAGCATCATGGTCTCCGTAAATGGCAAGAATAGAAGAATCATATAAACCTGTTTCTTTCAGTTTTTTAATAAAAACACCTAATGTTTGATCAATATAGTGAACGGAATGAAGGTAGTTCCCCATTAATGTATTTTCTAGGTCGCCTAGTTGTAACTCCCTATGCTGAGGCGGTATTTCAAATGGATGGTGATTTGTTAATGTAATTAAGAAACTAAAGAAAGGTTGTTTCAACTTTGGTAATTGATCCCCCATTTGATTTAGAAAATCCATATCTGATATACCCCAGCCAATTTGTTCCCCAGGTTGAAGATCTTTTGCAAACATAGATTGTTGGAATCCTAAGTTACGATGCATAAACGCTCGATTCCAAAATCCGCCTTCATATCCATGGGCTGAAAGTGTAGCGTAACCGTGTTCATCTAAAATAAATGGTAATCCTTCGAATGTATTATCAGCGAAGTTAAAGTAAATACTCCCATTAAATCGAGATGGATGCATGGAAACTAATGATGTAAATTCACCATCTGACGTTCTTCCTTGGTCGGTCTGATCAAAGAAATTTGGGAAGTAAGTACTCTCCCTTTTAAAGCGATTTAAGTTTGGAGTAATTTCTTGTCCATTGACAGTTAAATCGATAACAAAGTTTTGCAAAGATTCAGCTTGAATGAGAATTACATTTTGTCCTTTTGCTTTTCCAAACTGTACTCCTTTTACAATTTCTTTATTTTGTTCGTGAAACCATGTGTTTATATTGTTTATTTCTTCTTTAGAGACATCTTCTTTTAAAATCATGGTATTTATATATTTATAAATATCGAAAATGTGGTAATTTATAATCCCTAGATGATCTGCAACCCACGAATTCGAAAAGCGAGCCGTTGTAATGTTTGATTCTTTCACGTATGTGTACTTCTCTCGTAGCGGAAATAAGACAAGCAGTGCAATTACGAGGAATACAATTGCGTGAACGATAATACTTTTAGAGTATTGGAATAAGTCTTTTCGAATCATAATGACATAGACGAAAATCAATAGGAAGATATCGAGGAAATAAATAATATCTTTTCCTTCAATCAATGTCCAAATACTGTCCGTTAAATCAGATACTTGCCCAAATTGTTTAATTAAGCTGATAGAGAGTAAATCATGAAAGTAGCGATAATAAATGGCGTTAGATAGCAATAATAGACTAAACAGAAAATCTAGTGTAATTATAGAAATAATCCGCCATTTTTTCGAAAATAAATGAATAATTGGAAGAACGAGTACGATTTCAAAGAAAGTAATGCGTATTGTAATTTCTTGTGGTTCAGCCAAAAATACGCTGTAAAATAAGTTTAGTTTCCATAAAAGGAAAACGGTAAAAATAATGAAGTCAAGTTTTGACAATATAAAGTTTTTTGTCTGAGAATATAATGTCAACATGTAGAAAATCCCCTTTTGTATACACACAGTTGTAATGAAGAATGATAGTGGGCTGTGTCATTTATAAGTTATTTTTATTTTAGCATGAAACAAGGATTGTTCTCTAGAAGACAAAAATTGGACAGGGAGTACATTCCCTGTCCAATTTTTGTTAAAAGATAAGGATTTATCCCGCTATTCGTGGGCAGTAAGACCCCCACCTCAAGATTGAGAGAGAATCGAAGAAGATAGGTGGGGATAACTGTCCGTAAAAGCCCGATTGGTTCAACTAATAATCAGTGGGGGATGAATCCCCCACTGATTAAAGTTTCACTTTATAAAATTCGAGTTGTTTTATCCTCCAGTGTGAAAAGAAAAAATACCTTCCCGTCAGAGAATAAAGTAATTATCTTTGCTGAATAGCCTATCGTACTTGGCTTATTTTTGTAGGGTTGTTTCTAATACATACCGCTCAATTGCATAAGCAACGCCGTTTTCATTATTTGTCAACGTAACAACATCACATAAATTTTTTACGGCAGCTTCTGCATTTCCCATTGCAATCGATAAACCTGCTACCTCTAGCATTGGTACATCATTAAAATTATCCCCAATGGCAATTGTATCTTGTAAAGGGATATGAAAATATTTTGCCATCTCCTGTAATCCGGTGCCTTTATGGCCGTGTTTGTCCATAATTTCTAAGTTTGTTGGAGCAGATGCAGTCACCATCACTGCGTCATCTTTTTCTAATGATTGTAGCAATTGTGTACGATTATCTTTATTGAATGTAAGGATGAAGAATTTTGAAATTTCAATAGTTGAATCGGATATTACATCTTCAATACTTTGGAATGTTGTAATTAAGTTAGCCTTTAGTTGCTTTTCGGTAATTCGTTCAATTTCTTCAATTGTAATGTCAAGAGACTCTTCATTTAGTTGAAAAGACTTTGTAACTTGTTCTTTCCAATTATACGGTGCATACACACCTTTGTTTGTATAGAGTTTATACGGAAACTTCTCCGCTTCGAGTTGCTTGGCAATTTCATATACTTTTTCTTTCTTTAAAGTACGTGAGTGAATGACCTTTCCATCAGCGTATACTACTGCCCCATTACTAGCACCTAGTGGAAGGGATAATTGATATTGCTCAAGTAGTTTTAAAATATCTTCTTTGGCTCTACCAGAACAAATCATAACGATGTGCCCTGCTTCTTCAGCATTTCGGATTGCTTCCAAGTTTTCATTGGAGATTTCTAGATTGGATGATAACAGTGTGCCATCCATATCAAGTGCGATTAATTTCAAAGTGCTCACCTCTTTGTTTCCATCATACTATATATACGCAAGTTAAAACACCGACATAAAGGCCTTCTTTCTTTTTAAAAGGTGGACGAGGCCATCTGGCTGCGCATAGTAGCGACTTATATGTCGCTACTATTACATATATATTAGAAAGCAATAATAGTATTAAAGATTCCTAAAAAAAAAATTGTAATAAATTCATAGAGCTATTGCTTAAATAAAATAGTTATGTTACATTAATGTTACAAACGTTACAGTTGTTACTTAAATGTAACGTTAATTTAAAAAATTTGAACAAACTATTTCTTAGAGATGACATAAATTTTAATTACATATAAATACTTATAAAAAAAGGAGAATGAGAACAATGGAAAATAGAGAAGTATTACAACTAACAAAAATGGATTTACTAGGATCAGTAGGAGCGGCGGCAACATTAACGGCACTAATCGTATTTTTATCAAGTGTTTTAGTTTAATTGTAAAAAACGAGCGGAATATATACATCTTATAAAAGGAGAATGAAAACAATGGAAAACAAAGAAGTATTACAACTAACAAAAACGGACTTATTAGGATCAGCGGGAGCAGCAGCGGTATTAACAGCATTCATCGTATTTCTTGCAAGTGCGTTAGTATAATTTAAAGCAATTTTGTATAGGAAGTAGAGCGGAAAACTATTACAAAGTGCAAGTTACATATAGAAATCTATTAAAAGGAGAATGAGGATAATGGAAAACAAAGAAGTATTACAATTAACAAAAGTGGATTTATTAGGATCAGCAGGAGTAGCAATGGCTTTAACAACATTAATTATGTTTCTATCAAGTGCGTTAGTATAATTTAAGTAGATAATTTTGGACGTGAGAGAAAAGAGGGACTTCGGAAAACGAAGTCTTTTTTTGTTGTACTATTATGTCAGAGCAAATAAAAAACGACATAAAACTTTCTTAGGAGGATGAGCACATTTGGACATGCATAGAGGCGGTAAGTTCCTTTTTCTGCTGCACGCAATGTTTAAAACAAAGGGAGAAAGCGAGTACGGGTCATGCTTTGTTTTACATATCAGTGACTTAGACGATGAAAAAGCAAGATGGGTTTATATAGTGGGGGAAATGTTACTTCGTATGGGATGGATAGAAAAAAGTCGAATTTTCTATGTGAGAAAAAGGAAGGTATTTGACGGAAAAGACAGAAGATTTAAAATTGACAAAAACAAATTGCGGTGCGGTTTGTTTTTTTACTCGTAATTGGAAGCGTTTTCGTTTTGGGAGAAGAAATTAGAAAATTATATTGCAGGGGGATGAGGAAGTTATGAAACAAAAGTCCATGGAAGATTTAGCGGCACAAATGGAGGATTTTTTTCCAGTACGTGATGTTGACCATTTAGAATTTTATGTTGGTAATGCAAAACAAACGAGTTATTACCTTGCAAGAGCATTTGGATTTAGCATAGCTGCATATTCTGGTTTAGAAACAGGAAATCGAGATAAAGTATCTTACGTACTTGTACAGAAAAATATGCGTTTTGTTGTGTCAGGTGCTTTGAATACAAATAGCCGTATTGCTGAATTTGTAAAACAGCACGGTGATGGAGTAAAAGATGTAGCACTTCTAGTAGAAGATGTAGAGAAAGCATATACAGAAGCTGTAAAGCGTGGAGCAGTTGCGATTGCCCCGCCAGAAGAGCTATCTGATGAACATGGAACTCTAAAAAAAGCGGTCATTGGCACATACGGTGATACGATTCATACACTTGTAGAAAGAAAGAATTATAAGGGTGCGTTTATGCCAGGATATGAACCATTTACATCTACTGTTCCGGTGGAAGAAACAGGTTTAGTTGCTGTTGATCATGTTGTTGGAAACGTAGAAAAAATGGAAGAATGGGTAAGTTATTACGAAAATGTAATGGGCTTTAAACAAATGATTCATTTTGACGATGATGATATTAGTACGGAGTATTCTGCATTAATGTCGAAAGTAATGACAAATGGAAGCCGTATTAAGTTTCCAATTAATGAACCGGCAGATGGAAAAAGAAAATCACAAATTCAGGAGTATTTAGAGTTCTATAACGGAGCAGGTGTACAACATCTTGCATTATTAACGAATGATATTGTAAAAACTGTTTCTGCGCTGCGTACAAATGGCGTCGAATTTTTAGATACGCCAGATACGTATTATGAAGAGTTGACAGCACGTGTTGGTCAAATTGATGAAGAGATTGAAAAATTAAAAGACCTAAAAATTCTTGTGGATCGTGATGATGAAGGGTACTTATTACAAATTTTCACGAAGCCAATTGTGGATCGTCCAACTTTATTTATTGAGATTATTCAGCGTAAAGGATCAAGGGGATTTGGAGAAGGTAATTTTAAAGCGTTATTCGAATCGATTGAAAGAGAACAGGCGCGTCGCGGAAATCTGTAAAATGAAAATTTTACTGCCTGTTAGAGCGGGGTAATGGTTAGGAGAGATGCTCCTTCCTCCCGCGCTTTACTTTTTAAGCGAGGAGAGAAAATGATGAAGTTTATTACATTTCGTCTTCCTTCACAAGAAATGCGAGCTGGTTGGCTTGAAGGTGACAAAGTTATTGATATGCATACGGCAAGCCTGGGGGCGCTTCCGTCCACAATGATTTCTTTTTTAGAGAAATCCGATGAATATATGGAAATCATCAGTAAGATTGGTACGCCAGAGAGTGGTATTTATCATGTTGCGGATGTAGAGCTTTGTGCACCTTTACCAAACCCAGGAAGTATCCGTGATTTTTATGCATTTGAACAACATGTAAAAACGGCGCGTGGTCGCCGCGGTTTAGATATTGTTCCGGAGTGGTATGAGATTCCTGTTTTTTATTTTACGAATCATCGCGCTGTGATTGGACCGGAAGAAGCTGTTATTTGTCCGAATGCAACGAAGAAACTTGACTATGAATTAGAGATTGCTTGTGTCATTGGAAAAGAAGGTAAAAATATTTCGCAAGGGCAAGCTCATGAATATATTTTTGGATATTGTATTATGAATGATTGGAGCGCTAGAGATTTACAAGCGCATGAAATGAAGGTCGGCCTTGGACCAGCAAAAGGAAAGGACTTTTCTACATCGCTTGGGCCGTATATTGTGACGAAAGATGAGTTAGACATATATCGAAATGAGGATCGTTACAATTTAGAAATGACAGCTCATATTAATGGCGAACAATGGTCGAAAGGTAATTTTCAAGATATTTATTATACGTTTGCTGAAATGATTGAACGAGCATCTCAAGGTGTTACGCTGTATCCAGGAGATATACTTGGTTCTGGTACGGTTGGAAGCGGCTGTATTTTAGAGCTTGGAACAGAGAGATGGCTGAAAGACGGCGATGTGGTAGAGTTAAACATTACTAGTTTAGGGACATTGCGTAATACGGTAAAAGCAGAAAAGAAAGCGGGGGATGAGCATGTATTATCGTCGCATGGGGGAACTTCCTCGTAAACGACATGTACAGTTTCGTAAACAAGACGGAACGCTCTATCGTGAGCAAGTTATGGGGACGAAAGGTTTTTCTGGTACGCAATCTATTTTGTATCACCATTACATGCCAACAGAAGTTGGGCATGCTTCTTTAGCGCGGTCTTGTCAATTGCAATATGAAGAAGATGTAGCGTTAGCGCATCGTCATTTTCGAACGAAAGAATATAGAAAAATAGGAGATGCCGTGAACGGAAGGAATTTTCTATTAGGAAATGAAGACTTACGAATTGGGGTTGTAAACGGGGCGGAAAAAATGGACTATTTTTATCGCAATGGCGATGGAGATGAGATGCTATTTGTTCATTATGGGTCTGGAAAAATCGAGACAATGTTCGGCACGATTCACTATCGAAAAGGAGATTATATTATTATTCCAATCGGTACGATCTACCGTGTAATGCCTGAAGCGGGAGAATCGAAATTTCTCGTTGTTGAAGCAAATAGTCAAATTACAACACCGCGTAATTACCGCAATGAGTACGGACAATTGTTAGAACATAGTCCGTTTTGTGAGCGTGATATTCGTGGTCCTGAGACGTTGGAAACGTACGATGAAAAAGGTGAGTTTGTTGTGATGACAAAATCGAGAGGATATATGCATAAACATGTTTTGCAGCATCATCCTTTGGATGTTGTAGGATGGGATGGGCACTTATATCCATGGGTATTTAATATTGAGGATTTTGAGCCAATTACAGGACGCATTCATCAGCCGCCACCAGTACACCAAACATTTGAGGGACATAACTTTGTTGTGTGCTCATTCGTTCCGCGTCTATATGATTATCATCCAGAAGCAATTCCGGCACCGTATTACCATAGTAATGTAAATAGTGATGAGGTGCTCTACTATGTAGAAGGCAACTTTATGAGCAGAAAAGGGGTAGAGGAAGGGTCTATTACGCTTCATCCGAGCGGTATTCCACATGGACCACACCCTGGGAAAACAGAAGCTAGCCTTGGTAAAAAGGAGACAATCGAACTAGCGGTTATGATTGATACATTCCGTCCACTACGCATTATAAAAGATGCACATGATATGGAAGATGAGCAATACATGTACAGTTGGATAGAACGAGGCACACATACCGTATAAATGACTACTATGTCGAAAGAACAAACTGACCCAAAAGGTACATAAGTGCCTTTTGAAGTCAGTTCTTTTTTCGTTATCGACCGTTCTTTGCGATATATCGGCGCTTCGACATACAAGTAGTTGATCCGCAAAGCTGAATTATACAAAAAAGTGAAAGGAGCTGACTAAAACGTGAACTTTTTAGTCAGCTCCTTGTAAAGAAATCGACATATTTAAAATACCAAAAATATTTATAGAATGATATAAAAATATACAAATATAAATCATCTTTATAATTTTCATTTGTACTACAATAACGCACCATACTAGTTCAGATCATTCAAAATGGTGATGGAATGACAAATTTTGCATTAAGTTATTGACGAAAAAAGCTGAAATAAGTAAAATGAATTTAAATATTAAATTTTCAGAAAATTACAATTGTTGAGGTGCTGGGGATGAAGCAAATCTTTCAAAAAAAGCCGATTACACAACTGTTGCAAGAGGGAAGTCAGAAGAAATTGGATCGAACATTAGGAGCATTAGATTTAACGATGTTAGGGGTAGGGGCGATTGTTGGGACAGGTATTTTCGTCTTGACAGGAGTAGTTGCTGCGAAACATTCTGGACCTGCTATTATTTTATCTTTTGCATTAGCCGCACTCGCTTGTGCCTTTGCCGCCTTTTGTTATGCAGAATTTGCTTCTAGCGTACCGGTATCGGGTAGTGTGTATACGTATACATATGCAACGCTGGGAGAAGTGTTTGCCTTTTTAATTGGATGGGATTTAATGCTTGAGTACTTATTGGCAACATCAGCTGTTGCAAATGGATGGTCAGCTTATTTTCAGTCTTTATTAAAAGGGTTTGGAATTCAAATTCCAACCATTTTAGCTTCTGCTCCTGGGGCAGGAAAAGGTGGAATTATTGATTTACCAGCTGTTTGTATTATTTTAATTATGACAGTCCTTTTATCACGAGGTGTTCGTGAAAGTGCCCGTGTAAATAATATTATGGTATTCATTAAATTAGCCGTTGTACTATTGTTCATCTTTGCTGGTGTTAAATATGTAAAACCAGAAAACTGGACACCGTTTATGCCGTTTGGTTTTGATGGTGTAATGGTAGGCGCAGCGACGGTATTCTTTGCTTTTATTGGTTTTGATGCCGTTTCAACAGCGGCGGAAGAAGTAAAACGTCCGCAGCGTGATTTACCAATTGGTATTATTGCATCGTTATTAATTTGTACTGTTTTGTACATTGTTGTTTCGCTTATTTTGACAGGTATTGTACCGTATGGAAAATTAAATATTTCAGATCCAGTAGCATTTGGACTTCAATTTATTGGACAAGATGGTTTGGCAGGTGTTATTTCAGTAGGTGCGATTACAGGGATTACAACTGTTATGTTAGTTATGATGTATGGTCAAGTCCGTGTGTCGTATGCAATGAGTCGTGACGGTTTATTACCGAACCGTTTTTCAAAAGTACATCCAAAGTTTAAAACACCGTTTTTAAATACATGGATAACAGGGGTTGTAGCAGCGCTTATTTCAGGACTTGTTGACTTAAGTGTACTAGCTCACCTTGTAAATATCGGAACTCTATCTGCGTTCACACTCGTTGCAATTGCGGTTATTGTAATGAGAAAAACACATCCAGATTTACCGCGTGCATTTAAAGCGCCGCTTGTGCCGATTTTACCAGCACTAACTGTAATCTTTTGTTTATATTTAATGCTTCAATTACCGGCAATCACATGGAAAAGTTTTGGAATCTGGATGGTAATTGGAATAGGAGTCTATTTCTTATATAGCAGAAAGAATAGTGCATTACACAAAGA
>Ga0102589_1001834_pt1 | contig 26730 bp, 2 predicted proteins | sample AraplaMF_Col_mLB_FD_76858 | JGI IMG/M metagenome (GOLD analysis project Ga0102589, IMG submission 76858) | Arabidopsis root microbial communities from the University of North Carolina, USA - plate scrape MF_Col_mLB | ecosystem: Host-associated > Plants > Roots > Endosphere | place: USA... | reverse complement strand
GAAGAGGACGTATTGGCGTATTGGAAAACGGAATTGGACGGGTACAAACGGCTGCAGCTCCCGGAAGCAGTGTCGCCGGAGGCGTCAAGCGGCCGCTCGGAACGAACCCGCATTCATCATCCGGTAAGCCAAGAACTGTTCGAGAGACTAAAAGAGGCTGCCAGACAAAACGGAACCTCTGTTAAGACCGTATGCTTCGCCGCCTACGTAAGCATGCTGCGCATGATTTCGTACGAAAGCGACATTGTAGTCGGACTGGTGGAGAATAACCGTCCGATATGTGAAGACGGGGATCGGATGCTGGGCTGCTTCCTCAACACGGTTCCATTCCGCATGTCGGTGATGGAAGAAGAAGCAACGTGGGAAACGGTCATACAGAGCGTGAACCGGAAACTGCAAGATTTGAAGAAGTACGGCCGTCTGCCTTTATTTGAAATCGTCAAGGCGATTGGCGAAAATCCGTCGGGGCAAAACCCGATATTTGACGTCATGTTTAATTACGTTGATTTCCATGTCTATAATCAAGCGGAACAAATGGAGCGGTATGCTCCCGATAAGGAGCAAATGTTGGAGGTGGGGGCGTATGAAAATACAAATACGCTGTTCGACTTTAGTGTCTCCACAACATTCGATCATATGGCGGTGCTTGTGGACTACCAAAGCCACATTTTATCGGAGGAGTGGGCAGAACGACTGATCGGTTACTATTTCAGCATATTGCATGAGATCGTGGAGCATCCTGCTGCTCGGATCGATAAAGGGGAACTGCTGGCGCCGGAGGAAAGAGATCGATTATTGAACGTATTCGACGCAACATATTCCGTCTACCCACGAGAGAAGACGATTCATGAATGGTTTGCGGAACAGGCGGAACGGACGCCGGATCAGACGGCAGCGGTGTTTGGGGAACAGCGAATGACGTACAAGGAGCTGAATGATTGCGCGAACTTGTTGGCGCGGGTGCTGAAAGAGCGGGGCGTGCGTCCTAACGCAATTGTAGGCATCATGGCGGAACGTTCCCTCGATATGATAGTAGGCATTATGGGAGTATTGAAAGCTGGAGGGGCGTATTTGCCGATTGATCCCGAATATCCAATCGAACGCGTCCGCTACATGTTGGAAAATTCAGAAGCATCCGTGCTGCTCATTCAACCGCATCTGAAGGAGCGGGTGCATACGGTGGACGACCCTACTTCTGAAACAGCTGATATCAAACCTTATTGTGGGCACATGCTGGATTTGAGTCTGGACATGTTGAAGAGCGGGGATAGAGAAGAAGCAATGGATTCTATACCGGAATCGGAACCGGAAGCTAATTCGGATTATCCGGCATACGTTATTTATACGTCCGGTTCGACTGGAAAGCCGAAGGGAGTCGTGATCAGACACCGAAGTGTGCTCAATCTCGTCACTTCCTTGTCGGAACGCATTTACGGCCGCTATCCGTCCAAGACAAGAATCGCTCTAGTTGCGCCATTTGGTTTTGACGCATCCGTTCAGCAAATTTTTGCATCGCTCTTGTTGGGGCATACCTTGTATATCGTACCAGAACACATAAGAAGAGAAGGCCCGGGATTACTTCAGTTCTATCGCGATTATGCCATTGACATATCGGATATGGCCCCGGCGCATATTGGTTTAATTCTGCATGAAGTAGCGTCCAGACAAACGGCGTATATGCCGAAACATTTCATTGTTGGTGGAGAAGTGTTGCCTTATTTCCACGTGCGAGACTTGTTTGCTGCGCTGGGAGACAACTGTCCTATGATTACCAATGTCTATGGCCCTACGGAGTGCTGTGTCGATACGACATCGTTCGATATTGAACCGGCAAAAATACGTGATTTGCGCGCGATTCCAATAGGAAAGCCACTGAACAATACGCGGGTATATGTCTTGGACGAGCAAATGAAGCTTCAACCGATTGGGGCAGTTGGACAACTCTATATTGCGGGAGAAGGTTTGGCCAAAGGGTATGTAAACCGTCCTGAGTTGACGGCAGAAACATTTATAGAAAACCCGTTTGTGCCGGGCGAGCGGATGTATCGGACAGGGGATTTGGGAAGATGGCTGCCCGACGGAAATCTGGAGTATTTTGGCCGAATCGATGCACAAGTGAAAATTCGCGGATATCGAATGGAATTGGGTGAAATTGAAGCCTGCTTGCAGCAGCATGAAGCCATTAGAGAAGCGGTTGTTATTGCCTGCCGAGACGAACAAGGAGATGCATATTTGTGCGCTTACGTGTTAGGAGAAGGAACGTTGGACGCGACGGAGCTACGCCGATTCTTGGGACGGCAATTACCGGGCTATATGATTCCGTCGTTCTTCGTACAGTTAGATGAACTGCCATTGACGGCAAACGGGAAGCTTGACCGTCACGCATTGCCGGAACCGAAAGGCCGTATTGCAAATGGAGGGGAATATGTAGCGCCGCGGACAGGGCTGGAAGCCCGGTTAGCGGAGATTTGGCAGCACGTGTTGGACATAGAGCGTATCGGAGTAAAAGATAATTTCTTCGAGCTTGGAGGACATTCGCTAAAAGCAACGATGCTCGTGTCTCAAATGCACAAGGAACTAAATATCAACGTGCCGCTGCGCTCCATCTTCCAGAGCCCGACGCTGGAGCAGTTAGCTCAAGAGATCGCAGGCATGAAAGAGGATCCGTACGCATCGATCGAGCCGACAGAAGCCAGAGAATATTATCCGGTCTCCTCAGGGCAAAAACGAATGTACATCCTGAATCAATTGGAAGGGGCGGCGCTCAGTTACAATATGCCGAGCGTATTTACAGTGATAGGGCCGCTCGATGCGGAACGTTTAGAGGCGGCATTCCGTGCATTAATTGAGCGTCATGAAACGTTGCGGACCTCGTTTGGGGTTGTCAGCGGGGAACCGGTACAGTTGGTGCATGGACACGTTCCGTTCACAGTGGACGTACACTGTTTGCCGGAAGAGGACTTAACGGCAGTAATGGAGGAAGAATATATTGCCCGGCAGATCGAAGCGTTCGTACGACCGTTTGATTTGGGACAAGCGCCGTTGCTGCGCGTAAGGCTTATCAAAACAGCGACGGAACGCCATGTTCTCCTGTTCGATATCCATCATATTATTTCTGATGGTGTGTCCATCAATTTATTGATGCAGGAGTTTGCGCGCCTATATGAAGGACAGAGATTGCCTGAGCTGTCCATTCAATACAAAGATTATGCCGTGTGGCAGCATGAGCTGGCCCGAAGCGGTAAATTGAAGCAGCAGGAAGCGTTTTGGCTGGAGGTGTTTGCCAGAGAGATTCCGGTATTGAATTTGCCTACAGATTATGCACGTCCAGCGATGCAGCGATTTGAGGGAGACGCCGTGTTCTTTGATATCCAGCAGGATGTGACTCATGGCTTGCGTAACATTACGGCAAAAACCGGAGCCACGATGTATATGGTGCTGCTTGCAGCTTATACGGCGCTCCTATCAAAATATACGGGTCAAGAGGATATCGTGGTTGGTACCCCGATCGCGAGCAGGCCGCATGTCAATTTGGAACCGCTCATCGGGATGTTCGTCGGCACGTTGGCGATGCGGAATTATCCGGAAAAAGAAAAAACATTCGCAGATTTCGTGCGGGAAGTAAAGGAGCGGACACTGGAGGCGTTCGAACATCAGAACTATCCGTTCGAGGAGCTTGTCGGTACTTTGCAACTTCAAAGAGATTTTTCGCGTAATCCGTTATTCGATACCATGTTTGCTATGCAGACCAGAAATGACGACAGCTTGGAAATGCAGGGGATATACGTCAAACAACGAGATACGGAGTTTAAAGTATCCAAAGTGGACATGTCCCTATATGTTCTGGAGGGATCAGAGCGCATCGAGTGCTGCATCGAATACGGCGTACATTTATTCAATAAGGAAACGATAATGAAGATGGCTGACGATTTTATAAAACTATTAGAAGCAGTTAGTCAAAACCCGCTCATTAAATTGAGGGAAATTCAATTGGTAGAAGTTGATTCTGCAGAGGAAAAGATAGAGTTAGAAATAGACGATTTTCATTTCAATTTTTAATTTTATTGTCGGCAAGGTATCTCTTTGGAATAAAGGGATGCCTTGCCATAACTACAAATCTATTCGATCTAAGTTCGAGGGAAAATCAATATTGTTCTCCTTTCAAGTTCCAAATTTACTAAAAATGTGGAGGTATCTAATGGATGGCACTATAATGTTGTGTAAGTAGATAATTACAAAATTACAATATATGGTTTGTGGAGGTGGTTCTCTGATGAAATTGGATCCATATACCCGAAATAAACTAATATCAAGCGGGAATTTCGATAAGGAGAAACAGTTTTGGGAACATCAGCTTTCCGGGGACGTTCCGAAGTCATTTTTTCCTGAACAATATGATTCCCGCTATGAAGAAGATTGTACGGATGGCGTGACATATTCATTCCCTAGCGAGCTTTCCCATCAAATAAAAAAATTATGTAACAATTCTGAATTGGGCATATTTACGGTTATTTATTCGGCACTTTTGTACATAATGCATAAATACTCGGGACATCCGGATATTTTAGCGGTCTCCCCGATCATAAATAAATCAAATATGAACGATGGCGTTATTATTAAGCAAAACATTAATGACTCACTTTCTTATAAAGAGTATTTATTACTTGTAAAGGATACGATTCGTCAATCATACCAACACGAAAACTACCCCTTATGTTTCTTCGATGAATCTTCAATCAATACATTAGTCTTATTAGAAAACCTACACCAACGTTTCTCGACAGAAGATATCAATTTCAACATTTTATTTTCATTTTGTATCGATCACGATTCAATAAAAGGCTCGATTCGATATAAAACCTGTTTATATAAAAAGCATTCTATCAAACAAATCGCAGACCATATTACCAATTTTATGGAGATATCCATACTTGCACCCGATACGTTGCTCCGTGATATTCCGATTATGACGAAAGCGGAGCGAACAAGCATAACGGTTGGATTCAATGATACCGAAGCTGACTATCCAAGCGATGCCACGATTCATCAGTTGTTCGAGAGCCAAGTGCAGCGTACGCCGGATGCTGTTGCCGTCGCGTTCGGCGAACGGGAATTGACGTACGGGCAGCTCAATGCGCGCGCCAACCGAATTGCACGGGTGCTGCGGGAGAAAGGTGTTCAGCCGGACGAAATTGTCGGTATTAGCATGCATCGTTCCTTGGAGATGATTGTAGGCATAATGGCGATTTTGAAAGCCGGCGGAGCGTATGTGCCGCTAGATCCTTCATATCCACAGGAACGAATTCATTACATGCTGCAAGACAGTGGCGCCCGAATCGTCCTAACAGCAGGCACGTTAACCGGGGAGATTCCATTTGATGGGGATCTTTTCGATGTGGAAACCGAGCAATGGAGTGGCGATGACAGCGACGTTTCGAAACAGACTGACCGCAACGAAGCTCCGGCATTGTGCGGAGATGAAACTGACCTGGAGCCTATAACGGATTCGCATCATCTAGCTTACGTCATTTATACTTCTGGTTCGACCGGGGTTCCCAAAGGAGTACCGATTGAGCACCATTCCGTCGTCAACCGCCTGAATTGGATGCAAAAAGCCTATCCGCTTACTGCCGAGGATGTTATTTTACAAAAAACATCGTTCAGCTTTGATGTATCGGTATGGGAGCTGTTTTGGGGAACGCTTCAAGGGGCGAAAACCTACTATTTGGCGCCGGGAGAGGAGAAGGATCCGAGCCGTATTGCTGATGCAATCGAGCGGCAAAGGGTGACGACGCTTCACTTTGTACCGTCCATGCTGCATGCTTTCCTCGAGCATCTTCAAGCCAAGGGGGATACGAGCGGGCTGCAGAGCGTCCGGCACGTATTCGCAAGCGGTGAAGCGCTGCCTGTTCAATGGGCGGAAGCATTTAACCGGTTGCTGTACCGACCGTACGGCGCCAAGCTGATTAATTTGTACGGGCCAACGGAAGCGACGGTGGACGTTACCTGCTTTGACTGTTCGACCGGGGAAGCCTTGGAGCGAGTGCCGATCGGGAAGCCGATTGATAATACCCGAATGTATATTGTGGATGCGAATGGGCAGCTGCAGCCGGTAGGAGTAGCTGGAGAACTTTGCATCTCGGGGGCGGGTTTGTCCCGCGGTTACTTGAACCGTCCGGAATTGAACGAGAAGACCTTTGTGCCGAATCCGTTCGCAGCCGGGGAATGGATTTACGAAAAAATGTACAGAACGGGCGATTTGGCAAGGTGGCTGCCAGACGGGAACATTGAATATTTAGGGCGGATGGATCACCAGGTGAAAGTACGTGGCTACCGAATCGAGCTTGGGGAGATCGAGTCCGTCCTACTCGATCACGAGTCCGTTGCCGCAGCGGCAGTGATGGCCCGGGAGGATGAAGAGGGCGGCAAATATCTTTGTGCGTATCTCGTAAGCATCCCGGAGGCGGGCGAGGACATTGCCGGGGAAGTGCGAGCCTACTTATCCAGCCGCTTGCCGGAACATATGGTTCCCTCATCTATGGTACAGCTGCGGGAAATGCCGATTGGCCCGAATGGGAAGCTGGATCGCAAGGCGCTTCCCGAGCCGGACGAGCACGGGATAGGGGCGCCGGCCTACGTGGCGCCGAGGAACGAGACGGAAGCCAAATTGGCGGAGATATGGGAGACTGTGCTTGGCGTAGAGCAGGTCGGCATTGACGCTCAGTACTTCCATTTAGGGGGAGACTCCATTAAAGGCATCCGTTTGGTAGATGCGATGAATCAAGCGTTCGGCCTTCATATGCATATGATCGACTTGTACAAGCATCCTGACCTCCGCTCACTGGCTGAACACATCGGACGCTTGGAATCGGGCGTATCCGGCCAAGCGTGGATGGAAGCCCAAGAAAGCATAGAGCGTCTCAAGCAGCAGTTGCTTCAGGAGGAAGTGTTCTCTAAAACGGAAATTGAAGATATTTACCCGATGAGCGACATCCAGCAGGGAATGGTGTACTATTCCATGGCCCATCCGGACGATGCAGTATACCACGATCAATTTATTTATCAGATCCGGGAACCGCATTTTGAACCACAGCTATTGGATCGGGCGCTGGAACTGATGGTGCAAAAGCATCCGATGCTGCGCTGCAGCTTTCACCTGGATCAGGCTCCTGGATGGGTTCAAGCAGTGCATAAGAAAGTGGAGCTGCCGGTCGAGCATTTCCATTTGCAAACACGGAGCCGAGAGGAACAAGAGCAGTTTATCCGCGAAGAGTTGGAAGCGGATCGCCGCCATCCGTTCCCGTTAGATCGGGCACCACTGTGGCGAATCAAAGTATGTATGCTGAGCGATGACCAATTGGCGCTGTGCTTTATTTTCCACCATGCGATTTTGGATGGCTGGAGCGTGGCTTCTTTCATTACGGAATTGATGAATGTGTATGTCCGGCTGAAAGAGGATCAAAGCTTCGTGCCCGAGCTGCTGGCCAACAGCTACAAGGCCTACATCGTGGATCAGACGGCGCTCAAACAGGAAGAGGACGTATTGGCGTATTGGAAAACGGAATTGGACGGGTACAAACGGCTGCAGCTCCCGGAAGCAGTGTCGCCGGAGGCGTCAAGCGGCCGCTCGGAACGAACACACATTCATCATCCGGTAAGCCAAGAACTGTTCGAGGGACTAAAAGAGGCTGCCAGACAAAACGGAACCTCTGTCAAGACCGTATGCTTCACCGCCTACGTAAGCATGCTGCGCATGATTTCGTACGAAAGTGACATTGTAGTCGGGCTGGTGGAGAATAACCGTCCGATATGTGAAGACGGAGATCGGATGCTGGGCTGCTTCCTGAACACGGTTCCATTCCGCATGTCGGTGATGAAAGAAGGAGCAACGTGGGAAACGGTTATACAGAGCGTGAACCGGAAACTGCAAGATTTGAAGAAGTACGGCCGTCTGCCTTTATTTGAAATCGTCAAGGCGATTGGCGAAAATCCGTCGGGGCAAAATCCGATATTCGATGCCATGTTCAACTTCATTGATTTTCATGTGTATGATCAGGCGGATCAAATGGAACAGTATGCTCCGGAACAGGAGCAGCTGCTGGAAGTGGGCGGGTATGAGAATACGAATACACTGTTTGATTTCAATATTTCGACGACATTCGATCGGATGACGGTACTGTTGAATTACCAAAGCCACATTTTATCGGAGGAGTGGGCAGAACGACTGATCGGTTACTATTTCAGCATATTGCACGAGATCGTGGAGCATCCTGCTGCTCGGATCGATAAAGGGGAACTGCTGGCGCCGGAGGAAAGAGATCGATTATTGAACGTATTCAACGCAACATATTCCGTCTACCCACGAGAGAAGACGATTCATGAATTGTTTGCGGAACAGGCGGAACGGACGCCGGAGCGAACGGCGATTGTGTTCGGCGATCAGCAGATGACATACAGGGAACTGAATGAACGGACGAATCAGATGGCCCGGAAGTTGAAAAGACAAGGCGTGCAGCCGGATGACATTGTAGCCGTTATAGCAGAGCGATCGTTGGAAATGATCGTTGGAATATTTTCTATATTGAAGGCCGGAGGCGCGTATTTGCCGATTGACCCAGATTTTCCGGAAGAACGGATTCGCTATATGCTGGAGGACTCGGGTGCATCATTGCTGCTTGTTCAATCGCGGTTGAAGGAACGGGCGAGCAAGGAGGAGGCCGGATTATCGTTCCAGTTAGCAGATGCTGTTACTTTTAGCGGCAAGGTGATGGATTTGACCTTGGACATCTTGGAAGAAAACGACGAAGAGGCTGATAATCCAACGCACTTCGCTGCGGAGTCCCATCAATTAGCTTATGTCATCTATACGTCTGGTTCGACTGGCAAACCGAAGGGTGTCATGATTGAGCATCATTCGCTGGTAAACCGTTTGAAGTGGATGCAGAAGCGATATCCGCTTAGCGGGACGGATGTTATCCTGCAAAAGACGCCATTTACCTTTGATGTTTCCGTATGGGAACTGTTTTGGTGGGCGTTGGAAGGCGCTCAGCTTTGTCTGCTTGAACCGGGCGGAGAAAAAGACCCGGGCTTGATTGCAACGGCGATTCGAAAACATCAGGTGACGACCATGCATTTTGTGCCGTCGATGATGCATGCATTTTTGGAATATATGGAGATGCACCGCGAGACCGCATCCTTGTCCTCTTTAAAGCAAGTGTTTGCCAGCGGGGAAGCGCTGCACGTTTCGCATGTGCAACGATTCCACCAGTTGTTGGGCCAAACAAACGGAACGCATCTTGCGAACCTGTACGGCCCGACAGAAGCGACGATCGATGTGACTTATTTCGATTGCGCGCCGGAAGCGAATTGGACAAGCGTACCGATCGGCAGACCAATCGATAATACGCGGATGTATATATTGGACGAACAGATGCGTTTGCAGCCGCTTGGAGTTCCAGGCGAGTTGTTCATCGCCGGGGCTGGTTTGGCCCGAGGGTATTTAAATAAACCAGAGTTGACGGATGAGCGGTTCGTAGCCGATCCATTCAGCTCCAGTGGGCTTATGTACCGTACGGGAGATCTGGGTAGATGGCTGCCTGATGGCAATATCGAATACTTGGGCAGGATTGACCATCAGGTGAAAATTCGCGGGTATCGGATCGAATTAGGCGAAATTGAAACGCAGTTGCTGCGGCATGAGCAAATAATCGAGACGGTTGTAACGGCACAACAGCATGAAACGGCCGAAAATGCGAGTCTCTGCGCTTACGTGGTTTCCAAAACAGAACTGGATCCGAGCGAACTGCGTCGTTTCTTAACGAGTCAATTGCCGAGTTATATGATTCCGTCGCATTTTGTTTATTTAAAAAAATTACCGATTACACCGAACGGGAAAATCGACCGCAAATCGTTGCCGATGCCGGATGTGATCCAAACCCGCGATGAATATGTTCCACCGAGAAACGAGACGGAAGAGCATCTCGCCCAAGTGTGGGAGGCGGTTCTCGGAATAGATCGCGTAGGGATCTTAGACAATTTTTTTGCCCGGGGCGGGGATTCTATCAAGGCAATACAAATCGCATCGCGACTGCAAGTGTATCAATTGAAAATGGAAGTTCGGGATTTATTCCAAAATCCTACAATAAGCGAGCTGAGCAAGTATATCAAGAAACAAGCAACGGTTATCGATCAAGGCCCTGTGGAAGGAGAAATCAAGCTTACTCCTATTCAAAAATGGTTTTTTGGGCAGCAGTTTACCGATATGCATCATTTCAACCAGTCCGTAATCTTGCACAATGAATCTCATTTCGGAGAAGAGCGGATTCGGAACGTGCTGTTGGCGGTTGTGGAGCATCACGATATACTTCGATCCTATTTTATGGAAGACAATCATCGTCAATTTGTTTACCGAGCGGATGCGAAGGAAAAATTGGAATTCCGAGTTATAGACATGACCAATGAAGAAGCTGCCCTCGATAGAATTCAAGAAGAAGCAAGCTTGATTCAATCAAGCATGGATTTGAACAGAGGCCCACTGTTGAAGACCGCATTGTTTAGGACTCGTCGCGGCGATTATTTACTGCTTGTAATTCATCATTTAGCAGTTGATGGTATATCTTGGCGCATTTTATTAGATGATCTTCGCTTGGCGTATAACCAGATTGAGAATCAGGAGCCGATTGTATTGTCGGCCAAAACCCACTCCTTTCAAGAATGGTCTGAACGCCTGCATGTATATGCCGGCAGCAAGACATTGCTTCAAGAAATTCCTTATTGGAGCAGAGTGGAACAGATGGAAATTGCTGAACTGCCTGAAGATTACGCAATCGCAGAAGATGTAGTGAAAGACAATATGGAATTGACATTTTCGATTTCCAAGGCGGAAACGGAGCATTTATTAAAAGATGTCCATCGGGCCTATCATACCGAAATGAATGATATTTTGTTGACGGGGTTGGGCCTTACTTTGAAAGATTGGATCGGACAAAATCATGTACTTTGCAATTTGGAGGGTCATGGAAGAGAAAGCTTTGACGAGCAATTGGATGTGACCCGAACGATGGGCTGGTTTACGTCGATGTATCCGGTTGTGTTGGATATGGCAAGAGCAGACGATTTGTCTTACTTAATCAAATTCACAAAGGAAACGCTGCGCGCCATACCTCAAAAGGGGATTGGGTATGGAATTCTCAAGTATATAACACCTGAGAAATACAAGCCGGACATTCATTTTCAGTTAAAACCGCAAGTTTGCTTTAACTATTTAGGTCAATTTGACCAAGATATCCAAAGTGATTCGTTCTCCGTTATTAGCGGCGAATTATCCGGACCTAGCATTAGTTCCAAGATGGAGAGGCTGCATAAGCTTGATATTGTAGCCATGGTAGTATCCGGGCAGCTGCATATCCGCTTTGGCTACAACCGATTCATGTATCGGCAGCAAACCATCGCAAATCTGGCGGAGCAATACAAGCGCCATTTGATTCGGATTATGGAACATTGCCTCAACAAAAAGGAAAGGGAATCCACTCCTACCGATTTGGGATACGGAAAACTTTCTATCGATCAATTTGACAAATTAAAGAGCTCGTTAGCGAGTAAATTGAAAATTAAGAGCTAGGTGGTGAGTTTGTGGTAGAGATTCAAAAAATGTACCGGCTAACACCGTTGCAGGAGGGAATGCTGTTTCATTTTTTGCTCAACGAAGATACTTCACAGTATTATGAACAGTTTCACTTTCGAATAAACGGCCCAGTCAATATAACATTTTTCGAACAAAGCTTGAACGAGATTATGAAAAGGCATGACGTTTTGCGAACCGTATTCGTCTATGAAGATTTGGAGGATCCACTGCAAATTGTTCTAAAAGAGCGGCAAGCATCTTTTAATTATATAAATATTTCGCATTTACCGGAAAAGGAACAGGAACGATTTGTCGAGCAGTTTAAAGAACAGCATAAAAATGAAGGTTTTCATATATCGGAAGACGTTTTGATTAAGTTGGCCCTTATCCAGATCAAACCGGATTCGTTCCATATGATATGGAGTTTTCACCATATTATAATGGACGGTTGGTGTTTAGGGATTGTCATGAATGATTTCATCGCATTTTATCGTTCACTTGAAAATGGAAAAGAGCCTAAGTTGGGATCACCTTTTCCTTTCAGCGATTATATTCGTTGGCTGGACGAACAGGACGCAGAAGCAGCCGAGCAATACTGGGAAGCTTATTTGCAAGGATACCAGCAACTGGCTTCATTGCCTCAAAAATCGCAGCAGCAAACAGATGCATATGATCATCGGGAAGCCATATTATCGTTTGACGAGAAGATGACGCAGGAGTTGCTGCAAATTGCGGAACGGTATCATGTTACGGTAAATACCATTTTTCAGACGGCGTGGGCCTTGTTGTTAGCCCGTTACAATCAAGCGGATGATGTTGTCTTTGGCGCCGTAGTATCAGGAAGGCAAGCAGATGTTACGGGAATTGAAAATATGGTGGGATTATTTATTAATACCATTCCGGTGCGCGTTCAATTCAAGGATAATATGTCATTCTCGGAATTATTGCAGCAGGTGCAAGAGAGCGCACTTTCTTCCACGGCCTACGACTACCTTTCGTTGGCAACCGTGCAGCGCGTTTCCACGCTAAAAAATAACTTGCTGAATCATGTGATTGCATTTGAAAATTACCCGCTGCAAGATCAGTTGTCAGAGACAAATGATAATGCCGGGTTGGATTTCTCGATTGAGACCGTCACGATATTCGAAAAAACGAACTACGATATCAATATTATTGTCACGATGGGTACATCGTTGGCAGTCAAGTTTGTATACAATGCTGCTGTATATGATGAAAAGATGATCGAAAATATGACCACGCATTTGAAAAGCATTTTTTCATCTATAGCAAAATGGCCGGATATGAAATTGCAACATATCGATATGCTGACGGAAGCTGAAAAAGCGCGCATCCTAGTAGATTTTAATGATACCGAAGCCGCTTATCCGGAAGCGAAGACGATTCATGGGCTGTTTGAGGAGCAGGTGGAGAAGACGCCGGAGCAGGTGGCGGCGGTGTTCGGAGAGGAGCGATTGACGTACCGGGAGCTGAACGAACGAGCCGAGCAACTGGCGCGGGCGCTAAGGCAGCTGGGCGTGCAGCCAGACGATCTCGTTGGTCTGCTGACAGAACGTTCTTTGGATATGATGGTAGGCATTTTGGGGATTTTGAAAGCCGGAGGCGCGTATGTGCCGCTCGACCCGGATTATCCGGAGGAACGGATTCGGTACATGCTGGAGGATTGCGGAACGAAGCTGCTCGTGACGCAGAAGAAGCTGGCAGAGCTCGCCGGAATATTCGCCGGAACAATACTTTATGTGGAAGACGAGCTAGTAGACGAGCTGGGCGCGGTTTCCACGGCTAATCCGGTTAAGGTGGAGATGGTCGCTGAAGAGCGGAACGTTCGAGCAGACCATTTAGCGTACGTCATATATACGTCAGGTACGACCGGGAAGCCGAAAGGAGTGCTGATCGAGCACCGTCAGGTCGTGCGGCTGCTGTTCACGGATCGGTCACGGTTTGACTTCGGGGACACAGATGTATGGACGCTGTTCCATTCGTATTGCTTCGACTTCTCCGTGTGGGAGATGTACGGGGCGCTGCTGTATGGAGGCAAACTGGTTATCATCCCGAAGCAGACGGCGCAGGATCCGGCTGCCTATTTGCAAGTATTGAAGCAGGAACAGGTCACGATCGTGAATCAGACGCCGACTGCCTTCTATCATCTAGCGGACGAAGAATTGCGGTACGCGGACAAGCGGCTTAGCGTCAGGAAAGTGATCTTCGGAGGAGAAGCATTGGAGCCTCTGCAGTTGAAGGGATTCCACGAGAAGTATCCAGAGACGCAGCTGATCAATATGTACGGAATTACGGAAACGACGGTGCACGTCACGTACAAAGAACTGACGGAGGACGATCTCGGGCAAAGCAAGAGCAACATCGGCTCCCCGATTCCGACCTTGACGGCGTATGTGCTGGATGCGGCGCGGCAACCGGTGCCGATTGGCATCCCGGGCGAGCTGTATGTGGGCGGAGCCGGCGTGGCGAGAGGGTATCTGAATCGTCCGGAACTGACGGCCGAGCGGTTTGTGGCGAATCCATTTATTGCGGGCGAGCGCGTATACCGAACTGGAGATTTGGCGCGATGGATGCCGGACGGGAACCTAGAATATTTGGGCCGGATCGATCACCAGGTGAAAATCCGCGGGTACCGGATTGAACTCGGGGAAATCGAGACGCAGCTGCTGAGGCACGAGCAGGTAAAGGAAACGATCGTGCTGGCTCGGAAGAGCCCTGCTGGAGACCCGTATTTATGCGCCTATGTGGTCGTGACCGGAGAATATGGAGAGTTGGATGTAGCGGAGCTGCGCCGTTACTTAGGGCAGCACTTGCCTAGCTATATGATTCCGTCGTTCTTCGTAGCGCTGGAGCGGATGCCGCTGACGTCGAACGGAAAGATCGACCGTCAGGCGCTGCCATCGCCGGAAGGGCACGCGGTAACGGGCGTAGAGTATGTGGCGCCTCGAACCGAGCAGGAAGCACAGTTGGCGGAGGTGTGGCAGCGGGTGCTGGGCCTCGATCGAGTCGGGGTGAGAGACAACTTCTTCGATATCGGAGGAGATTCTATCAAAGGCATTCGGCTGGTTGTTGCCATAAATCAGTCGTTGGATATTCAAATGCACATGATCGATTTGTATAAGCACCCTGATATTAGCTCGCTTGTCGACCATATTGGACGATTGGAATCGGATATATCCAGTCAAGCGTGGACGGAAGCGCAAGAAGGCGTGGAGCGGTTAAAGCAACAGTTGATGGAGCAAGGAGAACTGTTCTCAGAATCGGAGATAGAGGATATTTATCCGATGAGCGATATCCAGCAGGGCATGGTGTATTATTCGATGGCTCATCCGGATGACGCCGTATACCACGACCAATTTATTTATCAGATCCGGGAAACCGATTTTGAACCGAATGTACTAAACCGGGCGCTGGACTTGCTGGTTCAGAAACATTCGATACTGCGCTGCAGCTTTCATCTGCAGCAGGCTCCAGGATGGGTTCAAGCGGTGCATAAAGAGGTGGAGCTTCCTGTTGAGTTATTTGATTTGCGTGATCGTAGCCGCAGGCAGCAAGAACAGTTTATACGCGAGCAGATGGAAGCGGATCGGAACCGGCCGTTCCTACTCGATCAGGCTCCGCTGTGGCGTATCAAAGTATGCATGTTGAGCGACAGTCAGTTAGCACTTTGTTTTATTTTCCATCATGCGATTTTGGATGGCTGGAGCGTAGCTTCCTTCATTACCGAACTGATGAATGTCTATGTCCGACTGAAAGAGGAGCGCAGCTTCACGCCTGAGCCGTTGGCCAACAGCTACAAGGCGTACATAGTGGATCAGATCGCGCTTAAGAAAGAGGAAGACATTATAGAATACTGGAGATCGGAATTGGACGGCTACAAACGGTTGCAGCTCCCTGATGTTACGTTGGCGGGAGCGTCTAGCGGGCGATCAGAGCGGGTCCGAATTCACCATCCAGTAAATAGAGAGCTATTCGAAAGGTTGCAAGAATTGGCAAGGAAGCATGACACTTCTGTCAAAACGGTTTGCTTCGCCGCGTACATAAATATGCTGCGCATGATTACATACGAAAGCGATATTGTGGTCGGGATCGTAGAGAACAACCGTCCTTTATGCGAAGACGGGGATCGGATGCTGGGCTGTTTCCTTAATACGGTTCCATTCCGGTTGGTGATGGATGAGAGGGCGACGTGGAATACGATTATTGGGGACGTGAAGCGGAAACTGCAAGATTTGAAGAAACACGGTCGCTTACCTTTATTTGATATCGTGAAAGCGATTGGCGAAAATCCGTCAGGTCAAAATCCGATATTCGACGTTTTGTTCAATTTCGTCGACTTCCATGTCTATAATTCGGAGGAACAAAAAGAGCGGTTTGCGCCGGATGCCGAGCAACTGTTGGATGTGGGAGCGTACGAAAATACGAACACGCTGTTCGACTTTAGTATTTCTACGACATTTGGTCAGATGGACGTACTGGTTAACTGCCAAAGCAGCGCTTTTCCGGAAGAGTGGGCTCAAAGACTGATCGGGTATTATTTCAACATCCTGCAAGACATGGTGGAACTGCCTGATAACAGTATTGATAAAGGAAGGCTGTTAGCAGCAGAGGAAAGAAAACGTTTATTGATTGGGTTTAATAATACGGAAGCTGTCTATCCGCGAGGAAAGACCATCCACGAGCTGTTTGCCGAGCAGGCGAAGAAGACGCCGAATCAGGCTGCGGTAGTATGTAAGGAACAATATTTGACGTACCGTGAACTGGATGAGCAGGCAGATCGATTGGCACGTGTACTGAAAGAGCGGGACGTACGGCCGGATGGAATCGTAGGACTTATGGCAGAAAGTTCCCTTGAAATAGTCGTGGGCATTTTGGGCGTATTGAAAGCCGGTGGAGCGTACTTGCCGATTGATCCGGAATATCCGGAAGAGCGCATCCGTTACATGCTGGAAGACTCAGGTGCTTCAATGTTGCTCATTCAGCCGCATTTGAAGGAGCGAATGTACGATTGGATCAGCCAACCGTCTGGAGTGGCGAAATCGAATTCGTACCAACTGCTGGAGCTGAGTCTGGAACGTTCGAATGAAAATGAATGGTACGGTCGTGAAGGTGAACGCGAAGCCGCAGCGGCGGGCATATCACTTGAGCCGTCTGAATCTACAGCGGGCCCGCATCATTTGGCATATGTCATCTATACGTCAGGCTCAACTGGGAAACCAAAAGGAGTTATGGTCGAGCACCAATCTTTGGTCAATTTGAGTGTGTGGCATCAACAATTTTATGAGGTGACGGAAGCGGATCGCAGTGCGAAGTATGCGTCGTGGGCGTTCGACGCCTCGGTATGGGAGCTGTTCCCGTACCTGATCTCGGGCGCAACCGTGCATATTCTTCCCGAGGAACTTCGGTTGGATATTCGCGCTTTGAACGATTATTATCACGGCAACGACATTACAATTGCGTGGCTGCCGCCGCAAATGTACGAGCAACTGTCAGAGTTGGAAAACGACAGTCTTCGTTTGCTGCTGACCGGCTCGGATAAAGTCAAAGGGTATAAGCTGGTGAACTATGAGGTATGGAATACGTACGGGCCGACGGAAAGCACTGTTATCTGTACGGCTTACCGCATAGAAGGAGAAGAAACGAACATTCCAATCGGGAAACCGCTGACCAACACGAGAATGTACGTTTTGGATGAATACATGCAGTTGCAGCCGATAGGTGCGCCCGGAGAACTGTTCATTGCAGGTGAAGGTTTGGCTCGGGGTTATTTGAACCGGCCGGAATTGACGGTAGAGAAGTTTGTAGATGATCCGTTCGTGCCTGGCGAACGCATGTATCGCACAGGCGATTTGGGGAGATGGCTGCCGGATGGGAATTTGGAATATTTGGGTCGGATCGACCAGCAGGTAAAAATTCGCGGTTACCGGATTGAAATAGGTGAAATAGAAACTGTTCTGCAGCGTCAGGAGACAGTCAAAGAAGCGGTTGTCATTGCGCGTCAGGATGAACATGGAGTTCCGTTCCTATGCGCCTATGTAGTGGCGACAGAGGAACTTGATGAAGCGGAATTGCGTCGGGTATTGGGGCAGCAATTGCCAAGTTATATGATTCCGGCCTTTTTTGTACAGTTGGAATCCATGCCATTGACTCCTAACGGGAAGGTGGATAAGAAACAATTATTCAATACTGAGCTGGACAAGACGCGATATAAAAATACCGAGTACGCGAAACCTGAAACCGATGTGGAGAAAATCGTCGTTGCGATCTGGGAAGAAGTGCTGGGAGTTAAGGAGATAGGAATAAGAGACGACTTTTTTCAGTTGGGCGGAGATTCGATAAAGGCGATTCAAGTTGCTTCCAGGCTGCATAACCATAATTACAAATTGGCCATTAACGATTTGTTTTATCATCCTACCATTGAACAAGTCAGCCCATATATCGAGATTATGGAGCGCCAAATCGATCAAGGCAGCGTCGAGGGCGTTGTCGAGCTTGTGCCTATTCAAAAAATGTTCTTGGAGCAAGAAACGAATGCGCCCCATCATTTCAATCAATCTGTCATGTTATTCGCCAAGCAAGGGTTTTCAGAGGATGGAATCCGAAAAGCATTTACTAAAATTGTAGAGCATCATGATGCTTTGCGTATGGTCTATAAATATGAAGACGCGGAATATAAGCAGTTTAACCGTAGCTTGAATGGAGAACTGTTCCATTTGACGGTGAGCGATTTACTGCACTGCAACGATGCTGCCGCATTGGCAGAGCGAATTGAACAGGAGGCAAATCGAATACAAGAAAGCATCGATTTGCAAGTAGGTCCTCTTGTGAAATTGGGCTTATTTAAAACGAGTGCAGGCGATCATTTGTTAATCGTCATCCACCATTTAATCATAGACGGAGTTTCTTGGAGAATTATATTGGAAGATTTAGCAACTGCTTATGCCCAAACGATGCAACATAAGCCGATCCAACTGCCTAGAAAAACAGACTCCTTCCAAAGATGGGCTGAGCACTTAACATACTATGCAAACGATTCTGCAATTCAAGAAGAGTTGAGCTATTGGGTTGAGCTAGAGACAATAACGACCAGTCCGTTGCCAAAAGATTATGACTATGGCGAAATTCAACTGCGTGAATTGGATTATGTAGCCGTCGAATTATCTCGCGATAATACAGATAAATTATTACGTCACATCCATCACGCCTACAATACGGAAGTCAAAGACATTCTGTTAGCGGCTCTCTCTTTAAGTCTATATGAATGGGGATTACAAGAGCAGGTAGTCGTGAACCTGGAAGGACATGGTAGAGAAGAGTTGATTAAAGATATCGACATTACGAGAACGGTAGGCTGGTTTACCGCTTGTTATCCTGTAAAATTGCATGCCTATCCAAATAAAGATTTGGGGTATCAGCTTAAAGCAACAAAAGAAAGCTTGAGAAATATTCCGAATAATGGGATTGGATATGGAGTAATTAAATACTTAACGAGCAAGAAGAACAAAAATGATGTTGAACTATCATTGCAACCGGATATCAATTTCAATTATTTGGGGCAATTCGGCCAAGGAAAAGAAGATTCGGAATTCCAAACATCTCCATTTTCAACCGGACGTTCATTAAGTCCAGATTCCAAAGCCCATTATGTCATTGATATGAACGGGATGATAGCGGACGGCACTTTCTCGTTAACGATAGGTTATAGTACGAAGCATTATCAGAGAGACACAGTGAAGCGGTTAGGAGAAATTTATGAAAACGTTCTAATAAACGTCATTCATCATTGTGAGGAGAAAAAAGACACTGAATTTACTCCAAGCGATTTGGTAACTGCAGACCTGTCCATTGAAGAACTTGAAGAATTAAACGAAGAGATAGCTACATTGCTTGATTTGGATGAAGAGTTAACGTAAAACGTGTACGAAAGGACTAAATTAATGTCGAAAAAAAGCGTCATTCAAAACATCTATCGTTTAACTCCTCTTCAACAGGGGATGTTGTTTCATACACTTTATGACAATGATTCCGCTTATCTTACTCAGCATTTTTTGAGCATCGATGGCGATTTCAATGTCCCTTTATTTGAACAAAGTTTAAATGTCGTCATTGCTAGATATGACATTTTGCGCACCATTTTTCGCCAAAATAAAGAGGATGAATACGTTCAAATCGTATTGAAGGAGCGACGGTTAAAAATTCAAACGGAAGACATCTCGCATATGAATGAGGCCGAAATGGAGCAATATGTTCATTCTTATATGAAGAATGATCGGGATCGCGGATTCGATTTGTCTAAAGATTTGTTAATGAGACTTTCGGTATTTCAACTTAAAGAAGGTCGGTATCAGTTGCTATGGAGCCACCATCACATTTTAATGGATGGCTGGTGTTTGTCCATTATCATAAACGAAACGATGCAAATCTATCATGCATTAGTAGATAACAAGCCCTATCAACTAAGTAAAGTTACCCCTTTCAGCCTGTATATAAAATGGCTAGAGAAGCAAAATGACCGTGAGGCGCAACAATATTGGAAGGATTACTTGAAAGACTATAACCTGCAAGCTTCCGTGATAGGAAATACATTTCACGGCCAGCACCATGACGCGGAAGTTTGCAAGACAAACTTTACCTTCAATCAGCATGAAACAGCGGCATTAATGGAAATCGCCACCGCGAGCAAAGTTACTTTCAATACGTTGCTTCAGACGATTTGGGGCGTATTATTGCAAAAGTATAATCAAGTGAACGACGTCGTGTTCGGCACTGTCGTATCCGGGAGACCACCGGAGATTAGAGGAATCGAGGATATGGTGGGTCTTTTTATAAACACGATACCTGTGCGGATTCGATGCCAGGCTGAGACAGCGTTTACCGATTTGTTAAATTCGGTGCAGCAGTCTTCTATCGCTTCAGCTCAATATGATTTTTTTCCGCTTTATGAAATCCAGTCCGGATCCGAACTGAAAAGGGGATTATTCAATCATATTACGGTATTTGAAAATTACCCGATAGCTGAAGAAATAGAGGGAACCGCCCGTGAACAACGGATGGCTATTACCAGTGTGGATGCTGTTGAAAAAACGAATTACGATTTCAACGTTGCTTTTATTCCTGGTCGCGAGTTGATCGTTCAATTTATTTATCATTCACAGTTCGGCGAGGGATATTTTCAAACAATAGAGGGTCATTTCAGAAATATTGTTGCGGCTGTAATCGCATGTCCGGACGTTCGTATTGAAAATATTGAATTGCTTACGAATGAAGAGCGAGAGCTAATTGTGTCGGGCTTCAATGATACCCGCATCGCATATGGGGAGAAAAAGACGTTCCATGAACTGTTTGAAGAGCAGGCGTTTAAGACGCCGGATCATGTGGCAGTTGTATTCGAAGAGGAAAGGTTGACATACCGCGAATTAAACGAACAAGCTGACCGTCTGGCAAGAATGCTGCAAGCGCAGGATGTCAAGCCTGACACCATTATAGCTATCATGGCTGAACGGTCTTTAGAAATGGTTGTAGGCATGCTAGGGATACTGAAGGCCGGCGGAGCTTATTTGCCCGTCGACCCGGGGTACCCGTCCGAACGAATTCGCTACATGTTGGAAGATTCGGGCGCATCACTGCTGCTGATTCAACCGCACTTGAAAGATAAGGTATGTACAGCAGATGTGCAGCAGTCCCCGATGACCGACAAAATCATGTATAGCGGTAAATTGGTAGATTTAAACTTGGCTGACGGCGAGGCGGAGGAATTAGAAAACGTCCCGTTGCACACGAATGTCCAACCGCACCATCTTGCCTACGTCATTTATACGTCCGGTTCTACCGGCAAACCGAAGGGGGTCATGGTGGAGCATGCGGGCCTGACCAATTTGAAAATGTATTTCCAGTCCGTGCTTGGAGTGTCGGAGCGGGATCGCATCGTTCAATTTGCGAGCTGCTCATTCGATGCATCGGTTTGGGAAATGGGGATGGCTTTATTCACCGGTGCGGGGTTGTTCATTCCATCGGAAGAAACGATTCGTCATACCAGTTTATTTATGGAGTTTTTGAACCTCCATCAGATTACGGCGGCTACGCTGCCGCCTACCTATTTGCACCATTTAGACCCGGATGCGGTATTGTCGCTGCGGACATTAGTTACGGCTGGCTCGGTGGTTTCGCCGGAGCTCGTATCTCGATGGAAGAACGAATCCCGGCATTTTTATAATGCGTACGGCCCTACAGAGGCAACCATTTGCGCAACTGCTTGGTTCGAGCCCGGTAATAATGGTTCGGAACGCCGTTATGTGCCGATAGGGAATCCGATTAGCAATACACAGGTGTACATTCTTGATGAAGCGGGGCAGCTACAGGCCATAGGCGTGCCCGGTGAAATATATATTGCCGGCGATGGGTTGGCGCGTGGTTATTTAGCTCGTCCGGAGCTGACGGCGGAGAAATTTGTGGTTAACCCGTTTCTCCACGACGGACGCATGTATCGGACGGGCGACTTGGGCAGATGGCAGCCTGACGGGAGTATCGAATATTTAGGACGGATTGATCATCAGGTAAAAATCCGGGGTTACCGGATCGAACCCGGTGAAATTGAAGCGCATTTATTGCGACACGAACATATTAAAGAAACGATTGTCATGCTACGGCAGGATGAACATGAAGCTCCTTACCTTTGTGCGTATGTGTCGGCAGAAGAAAACGTAGATGCGGCGGAGCTTCGCGGTTTTTTAGGAAAAGAATTGCCGGGTTATATGATCCCGTCATTCTTTGTGCAGTTGGACAAGCTGCCGTTATCGCCAAACGGAAAGATTGACCGCCAGGCGCTGCCAGCCCCGGAAGGAGCGGGTGGAGCCGAGTATGTGGCGCCGCGGACGGCGCTGGAAGCGCGGTTGACGGATATATGGAAAAGCGTGCTCGGCATTGAAAGGATTGGCGTAAAGGACAACTTCTTTGATCTTGGCGGCCATTCGTTGAAAGCAACGACGCTCGTAGCACGGATGCATAAGGAGTTAGATGTTGACGTTTCGCTGCGGATCATATTCCAGTCTCCGGTTCTGGAGCAGTTGGCCCAAGCTATTGAAAGCATGGAGCAGAAGTTGCATGCATCGATTAAGCCTGCTGAAGCAAGGGAACATTATCCGGTTTCTTCGGCACAAAAACGGATGTACATTCTGAATCAGTTGGAAGGTGCGGAACTTAGCTACAACATGCCGGGAGTATATTCGGTGGAGGGGCAGCTTGATGCGGGGCGGCTCGAGCAAGCATTTAGTGGGTTGATCGCGCGTCATGAATCGCTGCGCACCACATTTGAACTGGTAAATGGCGAGCCTGTGCAGCGTGTACATGATCAGGTTTCGTTTATGGTGGAGAGGATAAGCCTGTCCGGGCCGGAACTGTTGAAAGAGGAACGAATCGCACGGCAGGTAGCGGATTTTGTACGCCCGTTTGATTTTGAGAAGGCGCCATTGCTGCGCGTGGGGCTTATTGAAGTGGAAACAGAACGCCATCTTTTGTTGTTCGACATGCACCATATTATTTCAGATGGACTATCCATGAATGTTCTGGTGCGGGAGTTTGCTCGTTTGTATGATGGCGAAAATCTGCAAGAGCTGCGGATTCAGTACAAAGACTATGCGGTATGGCAGCAGACGTTGCACGAAAGTGGATCGATGCAAGCGCAGGAGGCATTCTGGCTGGAGACATTTGCAGGCGAGATCCCGGTTCTGGAGCTGCCAACGGACTATATACGTCCGGCGGTACAAAGCTTTGAAGGAGAAGCGCTCTATTTCCATATCGAGAGGGAGATTGCGGCCGGGTTGCAGAAGATAGCCGCAGATACGGGAGCGACGATGTACATGGTGTTGCTGGCGGCTTATACGGTGCTGCTGTCCAAGTATACAGGGCAGGATGACATCGTCGTCGGCACGCCGATTGCCGGCCGTCCGCATGCCGATTTGGAACCACTGATTGGCATGTTCGTTGGCACGTTGGCGATGCGGAATTATCCGACGGAAGACAAGTCGTTTGCCGCATTTGTCCGGGAAGTGAAAGAACGTACGCTGAAAGCGTTTGAACATCAGGATTATCCATTTGAAGAATTAGTCGAGAAGCTGGATGTGCCTAAGGATTTGAGCCGCAATCCGTTGTTTGACGCGATGTTCGCAATGCAGAATACGAATGATGATGAAGTTAGGATTGCATCGCTTCAATTTACGCCGTACGGCTCGAACCATACGGCGGCAAAGTTTGATATAACGATGAATGCAGTGGAAATGGAAGAAGCCATAGGCTTCCTTGTTCAATATCGGACGTCTTTGTTCCGCAAAGAGACGATGGAGCGCATGGCATCTCACTTTACGTATTTGCTGAAGGTCGTATCGGAGCAGCCGGAGCAGCGGATAGGTGAAATCTGCATACTGCCGGAGCAGGAACGCCAGCTTGTGCTGTACGAATTTAATGCTGCGGAAGCCGATTATCCACAAGCGAAGACCATCCATGAGTTGTTTGTGGAGCAGGTGCGGAGGACGCCGGAACAGGCGGCGATCGTGTTCGGAGAACACCGAATGACATACCGGGAACTGGACGAACAGGCGAGCCGATTGGCAAGGACGCTGAGAAGGCAGGGCGTGCAGCCAGATGGAATTGTAGGGCTAATGGCGGAACGCTCGCTCGAAATGATTGTAGGCATCTTGGGTGTATTGAAAGCTGGAGGCGCGTTCTTGCCGATTGATCCGGAGCATCCGGAAGAACGGATCCGCTATATGCTGGAAGATTCGGGTGCCTCGCTGCTGCTTGTTCAGCCGCATTTGAAAGAACAGCTCGAGACGAGGGACGGACAAGCCGCTGGACGAATGGAAACTTATTCGAGCCAACTGGTGGAACTGCGTCTGGATAGTTTGGATGACAGTGATTGGGATGACAGTGAATGCGTTAGCAGATGGGAAGGCGAGCGTGAAGCAGCTGCAGCCGAACTATCGCAGGTAGCGACAGAATCAGAAGCGAGCTCTCAACATCTTGCGTACGTCATCTATACGTCGGGGTCGACCGGAAAACCGAAAGGGGTAATGATCGAGCATCATTCCCTGGTCAATTTGAGCGTATGGCATCAACGATTCTACGGGGTGACAGAAGCGGATCGCAGCGCGAAATATGCGTCTGGGGCATTCGACGCTTCGGTGTGGGAACTGTTCCCGTACCTGATATCAGGTGCGAGCGTTTATATTATCCCAGAAGAAATCCGGTTGGATATTCACGCGCTGAACGACTATTACCATGACAACGGAATTACGATTACGTGGCTGCCGCCTCAAATGCACGAGCTATTGTTGGAGTTGGATAATCGCAGTTTGCGATTGCTGCTGACCGGCTCTGATAAGGTCAAGGGATATAAGCCGGTGAATTATGAGGTTTGGAATACGTACGGGCCGACGGAAAGCACCGTCATTTGTACGGCGTACCGCATAGAAGGAGAGGAAGCGAACATTCCGATTGGAAAACCGCTGTCCAATACGCGGATGTACGTACTGGACGAGAATCGGAGGCCGCAACCGATTGGCGTGCCAGGAGAGCTGTATATTGCCGGAGTAGGATTGGCACGAGGCTATCTGAAGCGTCCGGAGCTGACGGCGGAGAAATTTGTGGACGATCCGTTCGTGCCTGGGGAACGCATGTATCGCACGGGGGATGTGGGAAGATGGCTTTCAGACGGAAACATGGAATACTGGGGCCGGATTGATCATCAGGTAAAAATTCGTGGGTACCGGATTGAAACGGGCGAAATCGAGAATCAGTTGATGCGGCACGAGCGAGTTAAAGAAACGATTGTCATCGCTCGTGAGGATGCACACGGCGATCCGTACTTGTGCGCCTACGTTGTGGCGAAAGGAACATGGGAAGCGGCAGAACTGCGCCAATGGCTGGGACGGCAGCTTCCAAGCTATATGATTCCGCCGTTCTTCGTGCAGCTGGAGCGTCTGCCGTTGACGCCGAACGGGAAGATCGATCGCCGAGCGCTGCCGGAGCCGGAAGGACATGCGATGGTTGGCGTGGAGTATGTGGCGCCCCGTACGGAGTTGGAGAACCGGTTGGCGGGCATTTGGCAAAGCGTTCTCGGCGTGGAAAAGGTCGGGGTGAAGGACAACTTCTTCGATCTTGGAGGCCACTCGCTGAAAGCGACGATGCTGATGGCTCGGATGCATAAGGAATTGAATGTAAACGTACCGCTGCGGATCATCTTCCAGGCGCCGACGCTGGAACAACTGGCGCAGGCGGTTGCGGGGATGGAGCAGCAGCTGTATGCGTCGATCGAGCCGGTGGAAGTAAGAGCGTATTATCCGGTCTCCTCTGCGCAAAAGCGGCTGTACATCCTGGACCAGCTGGAAGGTGCAGAGCTTAGTTACAATATGCCGGGAATCTATGCGGTAGAAGGGCCGCTCGATGCGGAGCGGTTGGAGCAGGCGTTCTGCGAACTAGTTGTGCGTCATGAATCGCTGCGAACCTCGTTTGAAATGGTGGATGGAGAGCCGGTGCAGCGTGTGCACGAGCAGGTGCCTTTTGCGGTTGAGAGGAAGCGTTTGACGCAGGTCAATAGTCGTCTATTTAAGGCAGAAATCCCACAGGGAGCCGGGAAACCGTTGGAGACGGAGCGTAGCGGGGAAATGGCGGAAGCGGACCTAGCCGAACAAGTGGAGGCGTTCGTGCGACCGTTCGACTTGGAGCAAGCGCCGCTGCTGCGGGTAGGACTGATCGAAGTGGAAGCGAACCGTCATCTCCTTCTGTTCGATATGCATCATATTGTTTCCGACGGAGTCTCGATGGGGGTGCTGGTACAGGAATTGACGCGGCTGTATGAAGGAGATCGCTTGCCGGAGCTGCGGATTCAGTACAAAGATTATGCAGCATGGCAGCAGTCGCTGGCCCAAAGCGAGACGATGCAGAAGCAGGAAGCGTTCTGGCTGGAGACATTTGCCGGGGACATCCCGGTGCTGGAGCTGCCGACGGATTATGCGCGTCCGGCGCTGCAAAGCTTTGCTGGGGACGTGGTGCACGCCGAACTCGATTCGGACGTGACCGCAGGCTTGCGCCGGATC
>Ga0102589_1001832_pt1 | contig 26739 bp, 27 predicted proteins | sample AraplaMF_Col_mLB_FD_76858 | JGI IMG/M metagenome (GOLD analysis project Ga0102589, IMG submission 76858) | Arabidopsis root microbial communities from the University of North Carolina, USA - plate scrape MF_Col_mLB | ecosystem: Host-associated > Plants > Roots > Endosphere | place: USA... | reverse complement strand
CCGTCATAGCTCTGCATAACGCGTAACAGTTTTTGAATTTCTTCATCAGATGCAAAGTGTTTAGAAGTAAGTCCAGGGGGGGCAACGTCGCTTTTTAGGCTGTTTGCCGCGCCATGGAATTGCAAAAAGTTAATCAGAATACCGCGGACACGCTTTACGCTAGAAATCGAGGCTTCACGTTCTCTTTTAAGCCATTTTAAATAGCTATCTAATACGTTTGCATCAAAAGACCGCAAAACGTCTCCTGGGGGCGATTTGACGCGTTTCTGAATCCAGGACGTGAAAAGCGAAATGTCATATCGATATTGTTTAACGGTAGAAGGTTTACGGCCATGTTTTAACAAATCGGAAAGAAAAATATCAACAGCGAGATCCCAAGTCATGGTTATATACTCCTTTGTCCTAAAAATTGTGTACCGCAATTATACTCAAAAACAAAATAAACAGGCAATAGGGGCCTCTGGACCGAGTTGTTTTTCGGTGGGGAAGTGGTTACTAATCTCAGCCGAGAGGGAGTACATGTGCCAAGCCAGGGCACGGCAAGATGCGAAGACGAGGTGCCGGGCTAGACAGGAGAAGCTAGAGAGACAGAGATGCGCAACGATACAGACGAAAGGGAAAATACGAATGATATGTGAGATTGTGAAGAGAGTAGTGGAGCAATGATGGTGGAGCCGCCGCGCCGATTATGTAGTTTTTAAAACTTTTCCCTTGCCCTGCTATCTGATTCATTCGAATCGAGATACCAGAACAAGGAAAGCTTCAAGATTTCATCTGGTTTAGCGAGGACACGGGGAATCCCAAAACCTCCCTATATATCAACGTTTTTTGACAATCGAAAGTGATGAATTAGACGATGAACGAAAACATCACAGTTTCATGTCTAATTCATCACTAATTCATATGGTGTTCGGTATGAAAGTTTTTTGCTATCTGATTTATTCGAGATGAAAAGAAGTGAATTTACTAAGATAAATAATAGCGAATAATAACAGATTGATATTCGTTTACTGTACGTGTTTCAGATTTTGTGAATGAATAAAAAGATTACAAAATATTGTTCTATTTATTAAAATTTCTTTCATTTTTTTAAGTATGAAGGACAAAAATAAGTATTAATCTTCAAATAAATATATAGATCAGTCAAAAAAATATATAAAAGAATCAAATATATATATAGACGAAAAGAGAAACGCTGAATCCCTTGTGTCCCAAGGAGTTTGAGAGATTTGGTGATTCATGAAACATAGAATTCACAATTTACAAGTGAAATATCAAATAAATCACAAATTCACAAGTTAAGAAATCAATTATTCTATGTTCCCACAAGCTAATACTCATACTATCTACAAATCCACAAGTGAAGTATCGTAACATGAAAAAATAGAAAAACAGCAGATTTTGAGTTGAAAACCTACTGTTTTTAATTCTGGAATGGTGAATGCCAGAAGATATATGTTTTTCTACATGATAAAGAGCCTTGTTCACTTCAATTTTTTTGAACAAAGCTAGAATAAGCATGCTATTTCATTATTTTTTTATGCGGCCACAACAGAATCTTGTTTGTAGTTCATATGCAACCATTCTGGTTGATCCCATCCTTTACGTCCAAATGCAATAAATAATTCATGACGATCGTGTTCACTTAAATATGTAAAACGCCAAGATGGAAGTGATTCACGTAACTTTATACGAACAAAAGCACCCATAGACTTCACTTTTTTGCTTGTTGTTTTCACGTACTGTTCTAATGCATCTAATGCATAGCACATTGAATATGTCATGAGTTGCGTTCTAGCAGTCTTATTTTCTAATAAATACGCAATCTTAGAAATTTCACTTTGGAACGCAACAACAAGATCACGACGATCTTTATTAGAAAGTGGGTATCCCAGGGATTTTAAACGTGATACCGATTCTTTCCTCATTTTTGCCTCATTTTGTTTAATATCATCATCTGTATTTTCCACTACACATGATGCAGCGATATGAATATAAAACTTAGGAACCAGAATTTGGTTTACAGCTTTTCGAATACGTGTTAGACGAGATTCACGTGCTTTCCGTATTGTTTTATGAGTAGGTACAAAAGAGAAAATAGGCGATAATAAGGCCGTATATTCTCTGACTTTTTTTGCATTTTTCTTTAAATATGTTTTTAAAGTGTCCATGTTTCTTTCAACAGTATATTGTTCAACACTTTCATGATTATGTTTGTAAAGTTTGTGTGTAAAGTTATTGCAAAGATCTAATAACAAATAAATCCCTTTACGATCACGATGTGTAACTAACTCACGTAAAATATTCGTATCTAATAAGGATTTTGGAATGCGGAAATAGGACAATCCCATACATTCTTGGTTTCCTTCACGTTTTGTACGATTATTTAATGCATAATTACAAATCTCGTACACCGGTAATCCATTCATAATTACTTCTTGTATAAGTTCACGTTGTAAAAGGATCTCAAATCCGCCATATGTAGTCGTATAAGGTAAGTCAATTTTTTCAGCAAGTTGAGCAATCGTAAAATCGCTTGGTAATAATCCAATATCATTTACTATATAGTGCATCCCAACATATACCGCGAGGGCGGATGCTGGAAGCTCACATAGCTCATCTTCCCTTTTCAATTGCTTGAAGAGTCCGTTGAAGAATTTCGGACCATGCATAAGGAATTTTTGCTTTGTCATTTTTTTATCAAGATTCATATTGGTTTTTGGTGTTTGCGTATTTACTTGAACACCGCTAGTTAGATCAGCAGCTGTTACATTTTCTCCACTTGTAACCATAATAAAAACCTCCTATTTTTCCCACCTAAAATAAACAGAAAAATGCTGGAAAAACAGAGGTTCCATATTCACATTAAAAGTGCATTATGGTATAATTTTAGTATCAAGTTTGATATTAAAAAAATCACATACATTTTTAATGTGAATGAACCCTGTTAGGGAGCTTTCAACTGGTGTCGTCGCCAAACTACAACCAGTTGAAAGCTTGAGGTGGGGTTTATTTTTTTGTGTACATTTTTATTTTAAAACGTTCTTCACAAAATATCAATAAAAGTTGAATAAAACCTATTCAAATTTCCAATAAAAATTTTCTGAATATTCGTAAAATTATTTATCAATCGAGGGAAATGATAAATTGTCCTATCCTTAAAATAGAAAACCTTTGTGTATGGTAAAATTTTCTTGTGAATTGATTGATAATATCTTTCGTGAAGGGGGGAGTTTACTGTGGACACATTGACTATGAAAGGTTTTATGGATGAAATTTCAAAAGAAATAAAAGGAAAATATACGATACGAAAATTCGCTAAAGTTTCTGGTGTTAGTAGAGAAAGAATAACTAGGGCTATTGAATGTGAGGATGAATATGAACTGAAATTTGATAGCTTTTTGAAATTAATCGATGCCTTATACAGAAATCCAGAAATAAGGCGTCAAAAAATTAATACTTTTATCTTTTTAATCAAGAGTCCATTGAATATTAGGAAAGCATTATGCTACGCTCATGTTTCTGGTGAATATGAAGTGATAGATGCTTTAATAAAGAAACACAATAATAACGATAGGATTAACCAGTATTTTACGATTTATGATTTGTTTAATAAACGAAATAAGAATGAAATAAAAGGACAACAAATTGTTGATGAAATAAAAAAGAGCAAAATATCTTCTAATGCCGAATGCCAAGCACTATTAAATTTGCTTTATATGGTTGCTATGTATGAAGAAGATGATTCAAACGCAGTAGCTCCATATGAGAAAGAAGCTGCAAGATTTATAGCTGAAATTGATCAGAAATATATTAAAGAGTGTTTGCAAATGCAATATAAAGAAAGAACTGCCTATACATATTTGTTAGCGGATAAACTGAAAATGTGTAGAGAAGTTTGTAAGTCTATTCTAAATTCTGCTATGGATATCCCAATGATTAAAGCTGTTGCACGTGGATGTTTAGGTGAGAGTTTTATATATGAAAATCCATTAATCGCAGAAACTCATATTGAATCAGCTTTGAATCTTCTTGATGATATAAATGTACCGAGAAAGTCTCAAAAGTATTTTGCTTTTAAAACAACTTTGGCGTACTTGTATATTGAAAATAATTTTAATCTTCATAAAATTGATTTTAATTATATACATGAAGGAGAAGAGGCTCACTTTGAGTGCTTATATAGGGATAGAGAGAAAGGGCTTGCAATGTATAAAGAAATGGAACGAAAAGGATTTAGTGCACATCAATTATATTCGTATTCTAAAGTAATAGGGGATGTAGAAGGATTGAAAAAAGCCCTAATATCTTTTGAAAGATCTGGAAATTTATTTTATGCTAAAGGTGTAAAGAAAGTACTAATGAAAGGTGAGGTGAATTTGGTTGAATAAATATTTAATCGGTTTATTGATTATTTTAGGGATTTCATTAGTTCCTCAAAGTGATGTAAACTTTCAACAAAATGCAAAAATACAAGATGAATCATCGGTCACCACTATAGATATGAGAGTTGACCCTGGAACAGGATGAGTCAAGATGGATAATAAACTTAATAAGAAATAACAGTGAATTAGACGCTACGGTTGTAGCGTCTTTCGTGATTTTTAGGGGTGGTGCATTTTTCAATTACAAAGAAAAAGTGCACCACCCACGTATATTAAATCCTAAATTATAAGAAAAGGATGTGAGATTGGTATGGCTCTAAACAATCATTGGTTAGAAAAAAAATTTAGGCAAGAATGTAATGACACTGATGTATACACTATTGTTAAATTGTACATGGACTTAATTAAAATATGTAACCAAGAAGTTCTGGAAGATAGCATAGAAAAAATGGGTTAAATCAAGAGAGTATGTTGCTAATAATGTTATTTATTCATTCTTTTTGCTTTAAAGTCATTCATATATGCAATTAGTTTCTTTTCTAATTCGAGCTTATATTCATCGGGCACACTCATATATGTTTCAAATAGATTTGTTGATAAACGAGTAATAAGTTTAAGTTTATCTTCTTCTCTTATAATTGTCTCTGGATTTAATAAATCATTTATGCTCACTTTATGGTATGAAGATATATTATTAAGTGTTGAAATATCTGGCTCTCTAAAACCATTTTCCCATCCAGCATAAGTACTATAAGGCGTATTTAACTCCTCTGATATTTGTTTACGACTTAGTCCTTTTAAAGTTCTTAGTCTTTTTAAGTTTTCTTGAAGTGGATTTAATACATCTAATTTCGTTAGTTTTTTAATTATATTTAGTCTATCTTCACTTATATTTATAGGTTTAGATGAAAGTATACGAGTATTAACTAATTCGTCAATAAGGATGTCATAGTAAATAGAGAATTTCTTTATTGAAAGTAGATCGGGCTCTCTTAAACTATTTTCCCAATTGTTGTAAGCGTAATAAGATATATCTAACTTTGAAGCTACTTCTTTTTGAGTTAGTTGTTGTAATTTCCTAAGGTGCTTGAGGTTTTCACCTAAAAATAAGTTTTCCATAAACATACTCCTTTATTTGTGTTTTGGAATAAAATCGTCAAAATGAATAAAAAATTATTCATTTTGTGTTGACATTAGGCTTAAAGCCTAATAAAATATAATTAAAGTTAGGGGGTGAAATATTTGGTATCATTACAAGAATGTAAAACTCAATTACGTCATTGTAGGGAATCACAAGACCTTACTATTAAAGATCTTTCGAATGCTTTAAAAGTTCCAAGAAGCACTTTATATGACGTTGAAACAGGAAGAAGAAGTCTCAACGCTCAAAAGGCAAAGTATTTAGCAGATTCTCTAGGAGTCCCGATAGATCGTTTATTCTTTCCGACATACTATCGGGCATTACCAATGTAATATACATTCACTATATAGTTAATATTCATTTGATGTATATTGCAAACAAAATTCGGCTAAAAGCCGAAAAAAATTTTACTAAAGTATAAATTTTTTATAAGTTTAATATTTTCAATATTCTGACCTTTGAAAACTTAATGACTCTAAAGGAGCTGTAAAAAATGGTTTTGAAACGATCGTATCAAGCATTACTACTCGCAACGAGTGTACTCTTATTAGTTATGAGCTTCTTGATTCCGCTGAATAAAGCCAGTGCGGAAGTGATCAATCGTGAAACATACAAGGTGGATTGGGCTTATAGTCCACAATATGGAAAAGATGTCCGTACAGAGATTTTAAAGAATGCAAGTGGCCAGATTGCGTATTGCCTGGTATACGGCTTGAAATCTCCAGATGGAAATGACCTACCAGAGGCAGGAAAAACGGATGATATTTCGTACCGGGTACTGTTAAATGGTTATCCAGAAAAAAGTCCAGAGCAATTAGGCGTATCCACTTGGCAAGAAGCACATTATGCCACCCAGCTGGCTCTTTGGAATTCACTTGGTCAAATTTCAGTGAATGAGTTGCAGTTCAAAAACAAAGATGTTGAAAAAGCAGCAAAAGCAATCATTCATGCAGCGGATCAAAGTCAAGAGATGCAAGATGTATACATGAATGTAGTTCCAACTGATAAGCAAGAGGCAAAGCTAAATGGAGAGTACTTTGAAACAACAACGTATACAGTTCAAACCAATGCGAAAAAGGGTACATTCAAAGTACAAACGAAGAATGCACCAGAGGGCACACGTGTTGTAACAGAACAAGGCGAAGTAAAAGAAACGTTCCAACTAGGAGAAAAGTTCCGTATTCAAGTACCGAAATCCTCCCAAAGCAGTGAACTATCTCTGAAAGTCGTTTCAAATCTAACAAATTATCAAGCTGTTGTTTACAAGGGAACAAGTACAATCCAAGATGCAACAGTATTATTAGAACGTAGTACAGAACAAGTAAGTAAAGACTTGCAAGTATATTGGAAATCAAATGGTTCCTTAAAAGTCATTAAGGTGGATGAAAGTAAAAAGCCACTTCCGGGCGCAGTATTTGAAGTCTTCAGTAGCAATCAACAATCTATGGGAACGATTACAGCAGATAAAAATGGTGTAGCTCAGCTTGGTAATTTAGAAATAGGTACTTACACCGTAAAAGAGATCAAGGCACCTGGTGGTTATGTTCTGGATTCGAATCCTCAAACATTGAAAGTGAAAACAGGTGAAGTTGCTGTTATTGAAATGAAAAATGAGCAAATCAAAGGCGGTATTCAAATTCAGAAAAGCAGTGATTCCGGAAAAGCACTTCCAGGTGTTGAATTTACCGTATTCACATCCGACGGAAAGGTAATACATAAGGTAACTACTAACAAAGATGGAATCGCGAAAGTAGATGGCATTCCGTACGGTAAGTACTATTTTCAAGAAACAAAGGAGTTAGATGGATATTTATTAAATAAAACGAAGTATCCATTTGAAGTAAAAGAGCATCATAAAACCCTTACGTTTGAAGTGAAAAATGAGCAAGTAAAAGGAAATGTACAGCTTTTGAAAGTCGATCAAGACGGTAACAAACAATTAGAAGGAGCTGTGTTTATCCTTGCGGATGAAAAAGGTAAAAAAATCAGTGAGCATACAACAGATAAAAACGGGCTTATCAAAGTTTCAAATTTACCGTTCGGGAAGTACCAATTTATCGAGAAAACTTCTCCAAAGGGATATGTACTTGTGAAAGAGCCGATTCCTTTTAGTATTACAGAGAGCGGTAAAACAGTTGAGTTAATCGCCAAAAATACCAAAATCACAGGATCACTTGAAATCACGAAGGTTGATCTTGCTGATGGAAATAATAAACTCCCAGGTGCAGAGTTCACAATTTATGATGAACAAGGCCAAGAAGTGGTAAAAGGAAAAACGAACGAACAAGGTATTGCAAAGTTCGATAAACTCCCAGCAGGGGCATACACATATAAAGAAACGCTTGCACCAGACGGATACTTAATCAATGAAGAAACGTTCCACTTTGAGATTAAAAATGATGGTGACATTATCAAGCATACAGTGCAAGACAAGAAAAAAGAAGTTCCACCATTACCAGAAACACCACAACAACCAGAACAACCTCAACCAGAGAAACAGCCACAGACACCGCAGGTTATCGAAAAACCTGTACCAACACCAAAGCAACCACTTCAAATTATTAAACAACCAGAACAACCGAAAGAACAACCTAAGAAAGTGGAAGGAAAACTTCCAACAACAGGCGGTAAAGCAGAAAATCCATATTGGTACTGGATTGGAGCTACACTTGTCGCTCTTGGCAGTGTCGTAGCAGTTTACGCGTACAGAATGCGTAAAAGAGCAAAACAAGAAATCTAAAGCTGTTCTCAACTGATAAGGGAGGGCGGGCCACAATGTGCGTGTTTGATGTACATTATCAGATCAATGGGATCAAATACAAAAAATCGTATTTGCTAGCATTACCTGAAGATGGGTTTCAGTTGAAAAACAATATACAACATGTTCTGTTTCAAGATCACCAGCAACCAGTGACAATCCTTTCTACAGATTTGGAAGAATTGTCTTTAGGAGAAGTTTAAGAAAAGGTATAAAAATATAGAATATTTCCATTTAACGATATAGAAGAATAAATAAAAGGAGCGAATAGATATGAAACCAATTAAGCACATGCGAAGTAAACGTGGTTTTTATATCGGTAGATTGAGTCAACTAAGGGGGAATCGCGTGAATCATTCTAAACTGTCATCTGAATTGACTGGAATTACAGGAAGAGGGATGGCATTTTCAAGCTTTTTGATGACATTAGCTGGTAATGAAAAAGGAATGAAACTCATAGATCCAAAAGCCAATTCCCATAAGCATTTTCACAAATGATAACAAATTTGGTTTAGGAAGGATGTTCTTTCATGAGAGCATCCCTCCTGAAAAAGGGAGGAGAAATGGAATGTATAACAATCGTCATGAATGCTGGGAAGCATTTTGGAAAGAGCAAGTCACAGTGGATGAAGAATTAGATTTGGAACAAATGAAACAAGAACTCTTCGGATATAAAACATTGCTAGATCAAATGAACCAACTCCAACATGCATCCGTGCAACCTCACATTTTAGTCCAATTAGCTATAGAACAACGTATACAAAAACATCAAGAAAAAGTATTAGAACTAGCGTAAGTCATGTCATGACCAGATAGAAAGGAAGTGAAAGAGTGGCGCGCAGCAAGTTTGATAAAGAACTTGAAAACATGCTTGAGAAGAACTGGAAACCACTTCTTGTTTTAGGGGGTGTGGGCTTTGTCTGGTACTCCAAAGAAAAAATATTGGCGGAAATCATGAAATATGTACCAACAGCAATTGATATAACAGTTAGTATTTGCCGCCTTATCTTGTTCATCATCATGATATATGTTTTGATTCGCATAACCTTGCATTACTTGTATTTGAGTTTAGAGAAAAAGCGATATCAATACGTAATGTTTATCCCGCATATTGATGATGACGTGACAGCAGAGAAATTGAGTCAAATGATTCGACACGTGCATAATACAGGGCGAAAACCATTAGAACGTTTACGGAAAGGGCGGGAATGGTATCGAATGATCATGTTTCGCCCAGAAGGGAAAAAAGAACGTATGCGCTTCTATATTGGCGGTCCCAAAGATGAATTAAAGCGTGTTGTGCAAGCAATGAGAAGTGTGTATGAACATGCTGAAGTCTACGGAATTTCTCGCGATGAAGTACCTTTTCCATCTAAAAAATCGGTAGGTGGACGAATGGTACTCAAACGAAAACGAGCAGCTACGTTATCACTATCTCGTTACAAAAAAGATATGTTACCGATGCTAGGAAGCGCAATGGAAGAAAAAACATGGATAGACATTGCATTTTCACCAGACAACGGATATCACCTTACAAAAGGGATTCGTAAAGCGGAAAAAGCACTAAAAAAGAAAAAGAAACATGAATTAGATACATTCGAAAAAGAGGAAATAAGAGCACTGAATAAACGTTTCTCAAATAACGAAGTGGCATTTCAGGTATCTGTTTCCTTTGCAAGTGAACATTACCCAGGTGTACCGATTATTAAAAATATCGGTCATATGGTAGCAAGCATCATGGCAGACGTAAATGAGCTTCGGTACAGACGCCTTAAACGTTGTATGCCAGCTGTACCAAATCCGATATATGGAAAGATGGTATGGACCAGTTCAGAACTTTTGAACGTGTTCCACCTTCCAGATGTGACAGGAGATAAAGAAAAGAAAGCAGAACAACGCATTCTTTATTTAGATAAAGGGGAGGCAATGTTGCCAAATGATATGTTGGCGGAAGGGATCGCAATTGGTCACGTCATGCATCCCTATATCAAAGATCGATTAGTAAGAATTAAAGAAAAGTATTTAAGTAATCACGGCTATATAACAGGAAAAGTAGGGAAAGGAAAAAGTTCTTTAGTTATGGCGCTCATGCAAAGTCGTATTGATCGATGGATTGAAAATCCAAATAAAGAAGGTGGATTTTCATTATTCGATCCAGCACAAGACTTAGCACTTGTTACGATGAATCGTTTGTTAAAAGCAGAGCTTGACGGGAAAAAAGTAGATTGGAGTAAGGTTCATTTTATACGCTTTCGAGATACGAACTATCCTCCAGCACTTAATTTACTCCATAGGTTTCCGGATGAGGCAGGGGATGAGGTGCAAGCAGTTGTTGAATCCATTATGGAAATTATTAAAACTGTGATTCCAGGGCAAGCGCCGCAAACCGAAAGGTTGCTAGAAAACATAATAGGAACATTGTTATCCGATACTTCACGCATACACACGATTTTGAGTGTCCCATTGTTTATTACAGATGAAGCATTTCGTAGACATGTTTTGAATCATGTAAAAGGACCACAGAAACAGTACTACATGCACTACTGGGAGTTCGAGGTGGAGAATGCACTAGAAGATAGTAAACAGGCGATACTGAACCGTTTGGATATGTTTCGGAATACTTCTTACCTCAAGAGAATGTTTGGTCAAACAGGCTGTTTTTTAGATATTCGAAAATGGATGGATCAAGGTCATATTGTCATCTTCGATGTTCTAGGAATGGGTAAGAAAGATTTAGCTGTCACAGGTGCATATATTGCCAATCAATATCATCGTATTGCACAGAAACGGCCAATTGGTTCAAAACTACATCTCATGCTGATTGATGAAGCACACGATTTTAAAATACCGATTCTTAGCAAAGTTGTAGCAAAAGACCGTAAGCATGGATTAGGACTTTGGATCTTAACGCAACGAGTAGAGGGGCAATTAGACCCGGATTTAAACGAAGCATTACGAGAAGCAGGCGGTAATTTCTTTGTATGTGGGCAAGGGATGAAGTCAGCAAGAATTCTCGAGGGTGTCATGCAAAATAAATTCAGAGCGGATTATTTGCAAGGTCTACCAAACTTAGTAGCGGCGATTCAAACACAAGAGAAGCTTGAAGGAGATACAGAAGAACGAAACGTTTGGTGTACGGTTCGAATACCTCCACTGAATCGGTATTTACCTAATGGTAATGTAGCTGATTATCTGAAAAAGGAGGAAACGCAAGCCGCAAATGATTGGACCAAATCAAAAATTGCAGAATTGGAACAGCATAGTGGTAAATCTTCAGAAGAGATTGACCAAGAAATTGATGAGTTTTTATATACAAAATCCAAATATCTTACACCAAAAAATGAAACTGTAAAGGCAACAGATCAACAAGAGAAACAGGCACCTGTCAATCTAGAAAAAGAATCAAAACTGAAACTTGTAGTAGTAGGCTCTAAGGAAGAACGTCCAGCACGTAAGAAAAGAAAAAGTATGTTCGACGAATGGTAAAAGGGGTAATTGTTATGAATGTAGTGGCTTTATTAGAAGAAGACGAACAGGTTTTAGTAAATATATACACACATCTTTTTGTTGATATAGAGTATGTCGTGACACGTCATTACGCTGGATATAACAAACGCTCTGTATATAATCGTCTTCGTAAGTTAGAAATGGCGAATTACATTAAAAGTGAATACTTACCAGTACCGACTATAAGAGGACAGCAGCGATCAAATGTTAGACCTAAGAAGGTGTATACCTTAACGAAAAAAGGAGTAGATACTGTACGTGATTTGCGTGGAGATGTGAGGTGGAAAGCCAAGTGGTCTGTACGGGCACCCCACTTTGTATATCACAGTATCATGTTGGCACATGTCGAGTGTGCAATGACCCACGCGTCTAAGAAGCAGGATGCAAGGATATTAAGAGAGTGGATTAGTGAGGTTCTTGGCACATTTAAATATACGAACAGTAGAAAAAAATCGAAAAAAGAGGGAGCTGGCATTATTCGGCCCGACGGAGTAGCGATCATTGGAAATAAAAGAAACGTTTCGGCAAATGCCATTCTCTTTTTAGAAATGGAGCGTTCTTTTAGTACAAAAGAGGTGCTCATAGAGAAAATAACTCGTTATAACGAATTCATGAGACAACACAAGATGGAGGAATACGTAAAACATGCGGGGATTTCTTATCCTGTCGGGCAGTGTTCCCTTACTTTTATCGCTGGAAGTAAAAACAGAGAAAAAGAGTTAATACGCTATTTAAAGGGTGTTGAGAGTCCAGAAATTCCAGTGTTTATTACATTGTACGAAGACATACTACAAAATCCATTTGGCGAGATCTTCCGTGATATTGAAGAAATGGATGAAAAAGTGGGGTTGTAAGATTGTGTTCAAATTTATTATGTCGTCTGTAGCAAGCATCATCGTATTAGTGATTTTCTCAGATTGGATATTTGCAAGAGTACCAGGAGCACAAGCCGCGTGGGAAGCGATACAAGAAACGGTAATCAAGACGTATCATAACCAAGGTTGGGAAGGGGTGCTGATTTTGGCGGTCGTTGCAGTAGGCGTATATAAACTGGTGGATCGATAGAGGGGGAAAATGATTCATCCAATGACGCTTGTAAGGTGTGTAGGTCTAGCTATATGGTTGTATTCGCTTTTAGGGTTGAGCATTTGTGCCAAACGGAAACGGTGGGAAGAATGCATAAAATTTTCAGGGTATGGCATGGTTGGTTTGTTCCTTTTCTTTGGTAAAGAAATTGCAGAGGTTGCAAAGTACATTGGTAGTCCAATCGCGTTTGGTGGTGGACTTTAACAGATAAGGAGGAAAAAGAATGAACTTGCTAGATGAATTGACTCAAGTGGAAGAATTTAAAGCATCTGATGGAGCGGTTTTTGTTGTCTCAATAGATGTGGATGGTCGTTACTTTATTCAAGCTAGGTTTCCTTATATAACAGGCAGTAAAGCGTATCGTAACAATTTTATTCCTTATGTACAAAATGACATCATGGATAAATCTACTGCGATTGGGATTGCTTCATTTGCATGTGATTGCTATGAAAGGTTATTACGTCATTCTGAAGCATAAAAAGGGAGGGGATGAGGCCTGTGTTTCAAAAAATCAAACAATGGTTTCAGAAAACAAAAAATGGGAAAGAAGGGGAACCACGAAAAGCAATACGGATTCCATCTTATAAAGGTAGATTGATAGGGAAATGCCTCTTTTGGGGGATATTAGCTTGGATGTTTTTCGTTTCCTGTACAACAGTTTTCAAAACGATGAAGGCAGACGCAAAAGTAACGCCACAAACAGAAACAAAACAAGTGATGCCAAAGCAAAACCTTGCGACACGCCCAGAAGCCATCGAATTTGCGAGGTTATTTACAAAAGAGTACTTTACATGGAAGAGAGGGGAAGAAGAACTTAAGAAGCGTGCGGAGCGTTTAAAAGGATATCTTTCCAAAGATGTAGATTCACAGGCGGGAATAGAGACAAACGCTTTACAATGGGATTCAGCTTTTCTTTATGCAACGATTTTAAGAGTAAATGAGACGAAAGAAAAGGAAGCAAGTGTCATTTTTAAAGTGAAATATAAATTACAACGTATGAAACCAGATAACAGTGGGGAAGAGGTCAAAGAAGTGATGCAACAAATTTCCATCCCAGTTCAAACAGATGGGAAAGCATTTGTTGTCAAGGGATTACCGCAAATTGTTAAAGTCGATGAAAAAGCGAATGTAAAAGAAAAAGAAAGTGAACGGGAAGAAATAAAAGATGTGAAAACAAAAAAAGACATACAAGAGTTTTTACCAACATTTTTTAAATCCTATACAACGGCATCACAAAAAGAACTGGCTTATGTACTTGATAATTCTAACATTAAAGGATTAGAAGGAGCAATGAAGTTTGACAAGGTGACTTACTCAAAAATGTATCCAGGCGAAACGAAAGGATCTTATGAGGTGCAAGCAGAGGTTGTGTTAATGGATGCGCACTCTGAAACAAAAATGAAGACGATATACACCTTGTTTGTGAAACAAGATGGAAAACAATTTGTTGTGACAGACTTAAAAAATTAAAGAAGAGAGAGGGGCATGTTACATGTTTGAAATGCTGAATCATTTGGTATTAGGAATGGGATTACAAGGGGTTTTCGATGAGGTGAAAGAGCAAGGAACTTACGCTTTATATATTGTGTTTATTTTTGGGGGTATCTTTTTAGCAGTGAAACGTGCATGGACGATCTTTGCATCTTTAGTTGTAGGCGGCTCGGCAATGATTTTCTTCATCAATAAGCCAGATGCATTGAAAGCAATCGGGACATTCCTCGGAGGACTCATTGGTCTATAGGAGAAGGAGGGCATAGGATGCAAGAGCCAAAACAAAATTCTATTGTAGTGTATTGCTACGGAAGTTATATGAAGTTTTTGAGAAGACAATACGAACTCATGGGAAAACGACTTCCCCGCGCTATTACTTGGCGCGCAATGGGTTACTTTGTAGTGATGGAGGCGGGGCTTGTAGCGCTCCGCTTCCTTCCACCATTTAAGTGGTGGTTCGGTGATTTTATCGATCGATTTTATCTCGTGTACTACATTGTCCTTCCTATCTTTCTTATTTGGGGCGTTGACCAGTATAAAACAGACGACAAGTCATTATTAGCCTATTTTCGTGCCCGGGTAGGATTTATGTTTCGCAAGCATCGGAGTAGCCGTTTGGCTCATATGTCTAAACTACAAAAACATGTGATAAGAGGAGCTACATTTGTACAGTATGAACCATCTGATTTAGAAAATAGAGAACACCCCATTGAAGAGAAGAATGTAGACATACACGCCTATTCTCTTACATTTTTGAATCAAAAGGAGGAGTTATAAGATGTTCAACAGTATGAATCGAAACCCATTGAAACATATTGAAAAAAACCTAGCGTTTAGTACAGATCGTCGCTGTTCATCCATATATGAAGTAGAAGGTTTTGGATACGATCACAAAGACGAAAGTACAAAGAAAACGTATTATCGTAATCAGCTTGCCTTATTTAATCAACAAGAATACGATGTACATTTTCTAGTGATTCCGCGTACAACCAATTGTGATGAAATTATTGATGAACATATTGCAACATTAAAAGGACCCATGGCACCGACGGGAAGATACTTTTTTGAACAAGTAAAAAAGTACCTTCGAAACTCATCAATGGCAAAAGAGAGTATGGAGTATCGATTTTATATATTGGTTCAGATGAATCAAGTAAAAAAAGAAAGAAAAATTGTAAATCCTGTTGTAGAGTCATGGAAATTCATGAAAATGATAGGAGAGGGATTCACGCAAACGGCGAACAATATTTCGGGATTAGCTCCAACAGATATTTTAGAAGAAGAAATCGAATCGTATCTAGAATTAGAAGAAATTGTTTATCATCAAGTACGTAGTGCGTTTCCAAATACAAAGCGGGCAACACCATCTTCGATTCGTTTTCTCTTCCAGCATAACTTTACACGTGGCATGACGGAACCAACGCAGAACAAGCATTGGAGAGTTGGTACAACAATGGAATTACCAAAGGAAGATGGCGTGATGGTAAAAGTTCGTCGTCCAAACTTACAAGAAATGATTCAACTCACAGATTGTGTTATCGACGAAAGCCCAGGACGTTCTCTCATCCTAGAAGGACAAAATGAAGATGGTGAGGTAGAACAAGCGCACGTTGCTTTTTTAGCAGTCAAGAGTATGCCGGAGGCCTCTCTTTTTCCAGGTGGCGAATGGATTTATCGGTTACAGTCACAGGCGTTAAAGTTTCCAGTTGAGCTTAGTATTCGTGCTCACCATTTAGAAAATGAAATGGTAACCAAAAAATTAACGAACAGTGAAATGGAGTTAGAAGATCAGCAAAAACAAGCGATGATGGGACGCGGTTCAAAAGATATGACAATTGAGGGGAAACGACAAGGTGTTCGGATGGTGAAAGATCGCTTTGAAAGAACAGGTGTGCCAGGTTATGAGTTAAGTGTTCTGTTTTGTGTCTATGCGAATGATGCGAAGACATTGAAAAAGAGAATCAAGACACTCATTACAGAATATAAAAAAATGAAAATTGAACTGGTAAATCCATATGGTGACCAATTGGCCTATTTCTATGAATTCTTGCCAGGATCAAAACGATACAACAAAGATTTCAAATTGTTTGTAGAACCAGGTGTGCTCGCACAAGGAATGTTTGGAGCAACAACACAAATCGGAGATAATCAAGGATTTTATATTGGAAAAACAAAAAAATTAGAGCGTCCGGTCTTTGTTCGTCCAGACTTGGCTGCAAAAGCATTAGAACATATTGTCACAGAGTTTGATAGCCTATCAGTAATATTTGCAGGGCAAACCGGAAAAGGAAAATCATTTTTAATGAATCTATTAGCCTTTTGGATTGTTCTTAGTGGTGGCAGGGCATTCATTACGGATCCTAAGGGGGATAGGACCAATTGGCCAAAGTTATTACCTGGATTCAACAAACCAGAATTGGGATTCTTGGAAGTTTGGACACTCGGTAAACATAAAGAAGATGCTGGCTGTTTAGATCCATTTAGAATTAGTGCATCTATAGAAGATGCGAAGAGTTTGGCACTTGAAATCTTAACGTTTTTAGCGGAAGTCGGGTTAAATGATACAAGATACGATTACTTATATAAAGCGATTGAGACTGTAGCGGAAGGGAAAGATGCTTGTTTAGCACTCGTTCGATTAGAGTTAGAAAAAATGAAATTAGGTTCAGATATTCTTCCAAATGAACTAGAAAAGTTAAACGCGTTAACAAACAGATTAGCGACGCTAGAATCTATTCAGCTGGGGGACTTGTTATTCGGAAAACCTGGTCAGAACTATCGCGTACTTAGTTTAGAACGACCACTACAAGTTTTACAAATCCAACACCTACGCATTCCAAAAGGGAACCAGGATCAAGAAAGTGTAACAGATAAATTATCTCGTAGTATTTTAATTGCTCTAGGGGCATTTGGGAAGTCGCTCATGTTCTCAGATCGTGAAATCTTTAAAATTTACATGGTCGATGAAGCTTCTAGTATGTTAAAAAATCGAGAAGGTGCAAGCGCTTCTGACAAAATTATTCGGGAAGGTCGTTATCATAACATCGGGTTATATCTAGGGACACAAAATGCATCGGACTACAATTCAGAAAATAAAGAGATTGCCAATGTTGGGATGAAGTTTTGTTTCTCGCTTAAACAGGATGAACAGGCAGAAGAAATGTTGAAATATTACAACTTGCCAGTGACGGAAGAGAATGTTCGTATGTTACGGGAATTACGACGCGGCGAAGCCTTATTCCAAGATATCTATGGGCGAACAGCAATTGTCGATATTGATCCAGTATTCCAAGAATTAGCACATGCATTTGACTCCTCAACGAAAACAGAAGAAGAACGTGCCCAACAATTGGCATAAGGCATAGTACAATACAGATATGAAGATTCTAAATTATCTGTATATGGAGGATGGGAAAATGAAAAAAATGAAGTTATTATCTGGAATGTGTGTGGCAGGAATGTTAGTGCTTGGTGGATTATCTGGTTGTGGGGCAAATGAAACAAAGAGTAATGCAAAGCAACAAGAAAGCCAAAAGCAACATGATATGAAAGAAGCAGATAAAGCGGCGATGGAATATTTAAAGACATATATTGATGTAGATACTGTGAAACTAAATGAACTTTTATACAAAAAAACTAAGTTTTACGAAGAACATGTTGTTAATCCAGGTGCTAGCAAGCAATTAAATAATCGATTTGATTTAGATCGCTATGACTTAGATGAAGGAAAAAATGAATATTACTACCATGTAAGGTATTATGATCCTGTTGAAAAGAGGCAACGAGGAATGGACTTAAAGATAGTAAAAGATGAGAAGGATGGGAAATGGAAAAATTACGAATGGGCATGGGATACTAATAATAGTTTAGAGTCCATTGTTGGAAGTATGAAGCCAACTCATGTCCATAAATGGGGGCAAAAGGAATGAAGAAAATACTTTCGCTTTGCATGGTCTTTGTATTTCTACTCATGCCGCTAGGGTCACAGGTTACCCTAGCGGAGGAAGAGAAAAAACAAGAACAACCAGGACCTAGGATATCAGAAAATTTATTTCAAGGTCATACTGATGAGGTCTATAAGGGCAAGTACTATGAAATTGATACCGAAGCACCCAAAAAAGATGATAAAGGAGCCCTAGAAAAATTGGGAGGGTACCTATTTGGAGATGACAGTGTCGGGCAAGATCTTCAGCGTATGATTTATAGTACTTGTCAGTGGTTTGTAAATTTGGCTTTTAAACTCAATATCATGTTAACACAGCTTACGATGTTTTTAGTTGATCAAGCGTTGAAGTTAGATATTGTTTCCCCATTAGCGGATAAATTGGCGACAGCTATGCAAAACATCTCAGGTATTGGTGCAGGGGAAGACGGAAAGATGGGCTTTTTAAGTGGGGGTTTATTCCCTTCAATTATCGGACTCACCTGTCTATTATCAGCTTGTTATGCAGCCTATATCTTTTTTGTGAAACGTCAGCCAGCAGCAGGGTTAAACGAATTAGTTAAAACGGTATTCGTCATTACGTTTATACTTGTTTTCATTGGAAATGCCGGTACAGTACTGAAAACAGCGAATACAATCAGTTCGGAATTCAGCACAACCATTTTAGCAAAAGCAACAGGTACAGTAGCGGGTGATCCAAATCGCTCCCGAGAAGATGCTATATCAGCAGTTAAGAAACAAATCTGGGGGATACTAGTTGAAAGGCCTTACTTATTCCTACAGTATGGAGAAGATTCAAAGGAGAAGATTGGTAAAGAACGTGTAGACACATTATTAAAAACACAACCCGGTCAAGAAAGGAATACAATTGTCCAAAAAGAAATCAAGGAAAAGAAAAACCAAATGATGAAAATGGATTCTGTGGGAGAGCGTATCATCTTCACGATTATTTACTACATTGTAAATCCATTCGTTGGTCTTCCAATTCTAGTATTCTGTTTACTCATCGTAGCATTCCAATTATGGTTCCTTGTGATAAGTTTGATTGCGCCAATCGTCTTGGCAGTAGCTTTATTACCAGGACATCGCAAAGTAATTGAAAGCTGGGTAACACAATGGGTACGACCGTTAGGGTTAAAAATATTAATGTCCGTGATGCTTGTCATTATTTTCACAGTATCAGAGTTAATCTATGTATTACCAGAGGCAGGACTCGCTGGGTACGTATCTACGATGATTTTTCAAATTATCGTGTTCATTCTATGCTACATCTTTAGAGACAATATTGCAGCATGCTTCAAGAAAACGAAAAACATCTATAAAACGGTTACAGACATCTCACTTATGACAGAGCATTTTGCAAATCGTGGAAAAGAAGCCGCTATGGATATGGGCGGGGCGGTAAGTGAACGCATAGGAGATCATTTCAACACAGCAGCCGAACTGGTAGCAGTGGGAGACGCAGATACGCCAGTTGAATCAAAGGATAAAGAAGACAGAAAATCACAACTTGTCAAAGCAAATGTTCCAGAGGATTTATCCGATTACCGGGATAAAGAGAAGCAAGAAGAAAAGGATAGTCGTAAATTAATTTCGCTTCAAGGTGAAGAGCAAGAAGAGGCGGAAGAACCACATGCAACGCAAGAGGAAGTGGATGAAGCTGATCAAAAGCAGCTTGCTCACTTAGATGAATCTGAATTAGCGTCTGTGATGGAACAGACAGAAGAGTCCACTTCATCTGTACCGGAAGACATGGAAGACGTTGACTTACCACCACATTATGTATCGTTAGAAGAGGATGAGAAATCATCGATATATGATGCAGATCATACGAAGGTACACGAGAAAGAACTTGCAGATCCACCAGCACTAGACATCATTGAATATCCTACAAATGAGATGCCAATAGAACAAGAGTCTATTCATTTACCACAACAAGAACACCACACAACAACATTGTCGAATACGGAGTTAGATGTAACGACTGACGAGATTGAAAGCAACGCAATTACACCTCAACAAGAAGACATACACACTATGCCTCCAAATGATCCAGCATCACTTCATTCTGTTTCTGTTCCAGACCTAATTCCAGCAAAAGTAGACGAAGAAAGGCGTATTATCCCGCAAAATACAGATATAGATGTCAAGTCAACTATTCCGCAGTCTGTAGTAGAAACACCTACTGTTTCTACACCAAGTGAAACGGTGTCTATTCCAGACTTGATACCAGCAGGAGTCACAGAACACGGTGAAATCCTGCCACAACAAGTAGAAATTTCTTCACCAGATATCATGCCAAGTGCACTTGCAGCTGGAAGTGAATCTTGGAATCTACCTACATCAAATCCTAAGCAATTAGAACGTCTAGAACCGAATAAAGAGGATTGAGTCCCATAAGGGGCTCAGTCTCCTTAACAAAAAAGGAGTGTTGCAGGATATGAGAGGTTACAGATTAAGTAAGCTACGTACGATAAGTTTAGGTATGTTTTGGCTCATAGGTTTATTTGGGTGGACACACCTTATCTTAGCACTCTTCACACTTGGGGATATAGATCAAGTATGGATGATTGCTGTGCCAATGCTAGTATTACTCGTTGTAGTTTTATTCGATTGTATCGTTTTGGACCAAAAACTCCAATTTAGAACAGTATTGTTTATTTGGTTCCTAGGGGCTGGATATGGCGGGGGGCTAGATTTTATTCAACAACAACATTCTCCTATATTACTAACAATCTTTCATGTTTTCACATATACGCCTGCTCTGTTAGGACTTTTATATTTGATTCTCATAAGTAGAGAAAAACGTTCAGAACAATAATATTTTCAGAGATGAGAAGGGGGGGAGTAGGTGATGAAGGCACAAATAAGAGAAGAAATTCATGAGATGTTACAAGAAGAAGCGGTTAAAAGTGTCAAAAAAAAGAAAAAGAAATCTTGGAAATTACGAATCTTTTTGACGCTATTATTGGCAAAAATCTTTGCGGTCGTCTTCTTTTTTGGATTTATTATACTGGTTCTATTTGGGCAAGATATAGGGAAAAACGGAGAGGGAGAAAAAAATGCAAATCCTATTGGACCAGGAGTAGGAACGGCAACTGTTCCACCTGAAGTTCTAAAATGGGAGCCTACGGTGCGTAAATACGCCCAAGAATTTGGTGTAGAGCCTTATGTGCCTTTGATGCTTGCCTTAATTATGCAGGAGAGTAACGGACTTGGACTCGATCCCATGCAAAGCGCAGAAGGGGCTTTTAACACAAGGTATCCGAAAATTCAGAATGGAATTACAGATCCTGACTACAGCATCTGGTGCGGGGTACAAGAATTTAAACATTCTATTACTATAGCAAATGTACAAAGTCCAGCTGATATAAACAGGATTAAATTAGCACTTCAAACATACAATTTTGGGCCAGGGTTTTTAAATTTCATCAATAGAAATGGTGGAGAGTATACGCTTGAATTAGCAAAACAATTTGCCTTGGAACACAACGGTGGAAGAACAGAATGTGGTTTCCGATCCCCCTACTGCTATGGCGACTTTAGTTATGTCGAAAAAGTTTTAAAATATTATGTTGCTACAAATGAGGGCGGAGGAGCTGGCGGTGGAACAGGTCCTGGGGACGGAACGGGAGATGGTCCAGCCAATGCAAAATTTAATGAGATTATGGCATTAGTAACACCTTACGACGGTTTCCCATACGTATGGGCCGGGCGGTCGCCACCGAATTTCGACTGTTCGGGTCTTATCGAATGGAGCTATAACAAAGTCGGAATTAAGATCAGTGGAACGGCCGAATCTATGTACAATGCCACAGTGCCAGTGGATAATCCAGCACCAGGCGATCTCGTTTTCTTCCAAGGGACATATAAAGCAGGGATTTCACATATAGGAATTTATATCGGCAATAATCGGATGTTTAATGCAGGCGGAACCCATTTGCATTATGCAGATTTAAGTAAAAAATATTGGGCTGATCACTTCGTCGGAATTAGACGTGTGAAATAGAGGAGGAATAGCAATGAATAAAGGGGTTACAGGCATTTTACTATTATTAGTTGTAGGGGTTGGCATATATGCAACCTCTACAGCTTCTAAAGTAAATGAGTATCAAAAGAAATATGAAGATGCAAAGAAAAAATTGCAAGTGGTGCAAATTGAAAATAAAAAACTAGATCAGAAGTTGAAAGGAAAAGAACGAAATACAGAAGCACAGGTCAAAAAAGATACAGAAGAGTTTTTAAAAGCCTTTTTCGTCTATGATACTGCAAAAGGGGAAAGAGCATGGACAAAAATTAAGCCATTTGTGACAGAGGATGCGTCGAAAATGCTGGTTCCAGCAGGGACAGATCTCAATCAACCAGTCGAAAAAACTGAACCAGATAAAACAATAGTTTCAGATATTGATAAAGTCTTATTGTACTATACGGCAGTAGATACAACGCATGCAAATGTATTTGCCCGTGTTTGGCAAAAAATAACCGTAAATGGTGTGTCTAGTGTCACACAAATGCCTTTAGATATTTCATTACTATATGATGAGCAAAAGGGTAGATGGGTAATTAATGAAATGAAGATTCAGCAGCCCCTAAAAGCAGATGGTTATATTAATTAACAAGGAGGGAGTTAACATGATATGGACATTTGGTATTACTTTATGTGCTACAAGTGTCCTTCTAATGTCACTAGTTATCTTGTTATTTAAAAAAAGTTGGCGGCAGGTTATTACCTTAGCTTTAATCATTCTATTTCTTATAAGCGTGGCTGTGCAACATGCCTATAAAGACATCTAAACTGTTAGATGAAAATAAATAGGGAAAAACAAAAGGGGGAAAAGAAATATGTTATGCCCAAGGTGTTCAGAAGAGAAAAAAGTGGAGATGATCCCTATGTACGACGAATTTCCGAATTGGATTTTTTTCTGTAGAGAGTGTGATTATAGACATGAGAATTTAGATCAAAGTCCTCTTCCTTACTAAAAAGAGGAGTAATGAATCCTGTAGAAAAGGAGGAAATAGCGTGAAAGAAGCAAAGCTACGTGAAATTGGATATAAAGTATTACACGAAACTTTGATCTTAAGTCGGAATGTATTATTCTATCCAGAAGATGCAATAGGTGTGAAATACGTACAAGAAATAACGGATGCAATACACAATATCCCAGATTCTATCCAAAATGGAAATGGAAAATTTTTAGATTTTGAGTTAGAACTACTCAAGAATACACTTTCAAAAATGGATTTTGAAAGCGTGTTAGTGCAAAACATCAAGTATTTCAAGCTGTACTATCTAGAGATAGAGAGCTTATTGCGAAAAAAATATGCCATGATGTGATTCCAATCTCAAAGCAAAGAGGGAGTGGATGGGAATGATAGGTATTTGTATTGGGCTGTCAGTTGTACTGATAGCCTTTCTATGTATCCGAATGTTTGTGTTTCAAATAGAAAAATTAGAAAAGGGAACCTACGATCATTATGGTTTCATTCTCATAGTTGTGACTATATGTTGTCTATATATTTCTAATACCTATTTAAGAAACGAACCCACACAACAACTCATTATTATAATTTTATCTACATTTGTAATGGGTCTGGCAGGATCTTGTATAGCAAAGCAACTCATGTACGATTATAAACACAAAAAATTACCATTCCAAAGAAAATGACTTCTCAGATTTAATTATAACGAATTTTTATAATACCTCTAATAGATTTGGTATTAAAGTGTTTATTTTTCGTATATGAGCTTAATAGATAGATTAAATCGTCTATTCGAATAGTGAGAGGATAAATATGATTTTAGTTAAAAATGGATCTGTAAGTGAATTCAAAAGAAAGGAAGTGGAGAAATCATGATACATCAATATGAAATTGATTTTTCAGTGATGTATGGTGGCAAGGTGACAGACTTACAATCCGTAATTATTCCAGCACATTCTTTAGAGGAAGCAAACGAGAAATTACAATCAGAAGTAATAAGGCGATTAGGGAAATGTCGTGTCAAAATTGATCATACAAGTTTACTTGTTTCTGAGGATAGTCGATACACAATTAAATAAAATAAAGAGAAGAGTCTTACAAACAGCAAGGCTTTTTGATTTGAATGGTTATGTTTATGTAAGACTGATTTTGAACTATGTAAATTTTATTAAAAAAGCTTTATAAAAGAACGTAAGTTCGTTTATAATAAGAACAAGTGTTCTTTTGGGGGGGTGACTGTGTATGACTACTCACTTTTACCAAATCGAATTGTTTTATGCGTAGATCTTCGTAGCTTTTATGCAAGCGTATCATGTATCAAGATGGGATTAGATCCATTTCACACTAAATTAGCTGTAGTTGGTGACGTTAACAGGAATGGTTCCATTGTTTTGGCTGCAACTCCGCCTTTGAAAGCTCTGGGTGTGAAAAAAATGGCAAGACTGTATGAAATCCCACGCCGGAAAGACATCCTTGTTGTAAATCCCATCATGGGAACTTATATTAAATGCTCAAATTACATAACGGCATTAGCGCTACAATACGTTCCTATTGAAGATTTTCACCAATATAGCATCGACGAATTTTTCATGGATATTACGGATAGTATTCATCTGTTTGCTAATAATCCTTATGAATTTGCATTGAAATTCAAACGTGAAATTTATGAGCATACACGTATTGAATGTACGATAGGAATTGGCCCTAATCCTTTGATGAGCAAAATTGCTTTAGATGTAGAAGCTAAGAAAACGAAAGACTGCGTTGCATACTGGAAGTACGAAGATGTACCCATAAAATTATGGCCCATACGACCATTAAGTAAATTCTGGGGGATTTCACACAAGACAGAACTTAAATTAAACAGAAAAGGTATTCATTCGATAGGAGACTTAGCTGCTTATCCTCTTAAATATCTAAAACAAAGTTTTGGTGTCATTGGCGACGAGATGCACTTGCATAGCAATGGCATTGATTTTAGCCGTATTTCAGAAAAATATATACCGGCAACAACTTCTATCGGAAAAAGCCAAATACTCATGCGTGATTACACGATAGAAGAATTTCCAATTATCCTACTGGAACATATCGAGGAAGTTTGTTATCGATTAAGAAGACAAAACAAACTTGCTCAAACAATCCATTTTTCCATTGGTTACAGCAAAAGTTACGCTGGTGGTTTTAGAAAAACACACACTTTAAAGCGCCCAACCAATCTAACAATGGATATTTATCATAGTTGTACATACTTTTTACATGAGTTATATACTGGTGAACCAATCAGATCAATTGATGTTTCTTTAACAAACTTAATTAATGAAGGTGAAGAACAAATTTCTCTTTTTGATAACGTAATACAACGTGAAAAAGAAATGAAATTAACGAAGGTAGTGGATGAAATACGCACTAAATTTGGAAAAAACAGCATATTAAGAGGGATTTCGTATACAAATAGTGCTACAGCAAGATACAGAAACACATTGTTAGGAGGACATAAATCGTGAGTAACGCTAATATGCCAAAAGGAAGAGGAATGGTCAAGTGGCAAGGATTTGCCGCGATTCCAGAGCAATTCGCTGGTATCAGTCAAATTATTAAAGAAAAGACAAAAGTGGAACGACCGATTTTAACTCAGGAAGAAAAAGAACGTATAGAGAATATATTACTATGTTCCTTGCTTTCTGAAGAAGAAATATTAATTACATATTACGAGGATGGTCATTTGCTTACTAGTTATATGATCGTAACGGATATCGATCCGCTAAATAGTGCTGTAATATGTACAGATGCTTTTTATAACAAAAATATTCTTAAATTCATTGATATTATTGATGTTAAGTAAGTAAAAGGGGTTCGCTACATCGCTATCCATAAAGCAAAAAAGACATTATCCTTTCTAATCTAGCTTGTTTAGAAAGGATAATGTCTTTTTTATTTAAGGTCATTATAAAATCCTTAAGGTGACCCCAAACAGGCGATCTCTATACTTGCTACGTAATACATACTGGATTTATGGAAACATTTCTCAATATTATATTATCGTTATATACACTATAATATAAGTAATTCTTTTTTTATTTATATTTTGTTATTTCCTGTTGCAAGAATCCTTATGATAAGGATTCTATTTTTTTGCATCAAATTTCTAGAAAGAAAAGAGATAAGATCGGAGAATGCAATCTTATCTTCAGCATAAGGAGTAAAACAAAGGGTAATAACCATCTTATTTTTATTATATTATATTTTTTAATATTAAAACCATAGATAACAGTTACATCTATATTGAGAAATTTATTACAAAATTAGTTGTAAATGTTTTTAAAAATGAAAGTAAACTTTTGAATATTAGTTTACTTTCAAATTTGTTAAAAGAAAAAAAGACGACTTTACATTAGTCGCCTTTTTTCTAAAAAATCATGTTAAACCAATTAAGTTATTAAGCATTTAT
>Ga0102589_1001827_pt1 | contig 26772 bp, 26 predicted proteins | sample AraplaMF_Col_mLB_FD_76858 | JGI IMG/M metagenome (GOLD analysis project Ga0102589, IMG submission 76858) | Arabidopsis root microbial communities from the University of North Carolina, USA - plate scrape MF_Col_mLB | ecosystem: Host-associated > Plants > Roots > Endosphere | place: USA... | reverse complement strand
AAAGTAAAATGCGGTTTGTAGATTAAATCAATTAATCACTGAAAAGCATTGAATAAAGGGTTTCTGTCGTGGCTGGTCATAGTAAATGGGCGAATATTCAACACCGCAAGGGCCGACAGGACGAAAAACGCCAGCGTATCTGGACGCGCGTGATGCGCGAAATCATGGTGGCGGCCCGCATGGGCGGCGGCGACCTGGGCACCAACCCGCGGCTGCGTCTGGCGGTGGACAAGGCCAAAGCGGCCAACATGCCCAATGAAAACGTCAAATACGGCATCGCCAAGGCCACCGGCAGCCTGGAAGGCGTGCAGTATGAAGAGGTGCGCTACGAAGGCTACGGCATAGGCGGCGCGGCCATCATCGTCGACTGCATGACCGACAACAAGGTGCGCACCGTGGCCGAAGTGCGCCACGCATTCTCCAAGCACGGCGGCAACATGGGCACCGAGGGCTCGGTGGCCTTCCAGTTCAAGCACTGCGGCCAGCTAATTTTTGCGCCCGGTGCCAGTGAGGACAAGATCATGGAAGTGGCGCTGGAAACCGGCGCCGACGACGTGATTGCGCATGAGGACGGCGCCATCGAGGTGCTGACGCCCTATACCGGCTTTGAGGCCGTTCGCAACGCTCTGGAGGCCGCCGGCCTCAAGCCCGAAGTGGCCGAAGTCACCATGCGCGCCGACAACACCATAGAGCTCAGCGGCGAGGACGCCCGCAAGATGCAAAAACTGCTGGATGTGCTGGAAGACCTGGACGACACCCAGGACGTGTTCCATAACGCGGTCCTCGAAAACTGAAAGCCAGGAGTGGGATGATGGATGATTCCGAACGGCTGGCCCGCATCGAAACCCTGCTGCAAGAAGGCAACCGCCTGCGCGCCGAAGCGATCGCGCTGCAGAAGGAATCGCTGGCCATGCAGCAGTCGCTGGTTGACGAAACCCGCGCCAACATCGTGAAAGCCGGCAAAGTCAACGACCAGGCGCTGGACATCCAGCGCCGCGCCAGGCTGGCCGCCAAGGTCATTTTCGGCATCGTATTTATTCTTGTTGTGTACCTCAGCTATTTGCTGTTTTTTAGATTGAACCTCCCGTGAAAGTTCTTGTTATTGGCGGCGGCGGCCGTGAGCACGCGCTGGCCTGGAAACTGGCGCAGTCCCCGAAAGTCCAGGCGGTGTATGTCGCGCCCGGCAATGGCGGCACCGCGCTCGATGCGCGGCTGGAAAACATCGCGATCACCGATGTGAAGGCGCTGCGCGAATGGGCTGCGGCCGAAAAAATCGCGCTGACCGTGGTCGGCCCCGAGCAGCCGCTGGCCGCTGGTGTGGTCGATGAGTTCCGCGCGCACGGCCTGCGGATTTTCGGTCCGACCAAGGCGGCCGCCCAACTTGAAAGCTCCAAGGCCTTTTCCAAGGCCTTCATGAAGCGCCACGGCATTCCCACGGCCGAATACGAAACCTTTAGCGACGCGGCCGCGGCCCACGCCTATGTGGACGAAAAAGGCGCGCCCATCGTCGTCAAGGCCGACGGCCTGGCCGCCGGCAAGGGCGTGGTGGTGGCGATGACGCTGCAGGAGGCGCATGAGGCCATCGAGTTCATGCTCGCGCCCAACCCGGACTTCAACCCGCTGGGCGTGACGCACAACGAGGGCGGCGCGCGCGTGGTCATCGAGGAGTTTTTGCAGGGCGAGGAAGCCAGCTTCATCGTGATGTGCGACGGCAAGAACGTGGCGGCCATGGCCACCAGCCAGGACCACAAGCGCCTGCTGGACGGCGATGAAGGCCCCAATACCGGTGGCATGGGCGCGTACTCGCCGGCACCGGTGGTCACGCCCGAGGTGCATGCCCGCGCCATGCGCGAGATCATCCTGCCGACCATCAAGGGCATGGAAAAAGACGGCATCCCTTTCACCGGCTTTCTGTACGCCGGCCTGATGATCGATGCCGAAGGCAAGCCCAAGACGCTGGAATTCAACTGCCGCATGGGCGACCCGGAAACCCAGCCCATCATGATGCGGCTCAAGACCGACCTTTATGACGTGATGATGGCCGCGACCTCGGGCACGCTGGACCAGATCGAGCTCGACTGGGACCGCCGGCCCGCGCTGGGCGTGGTGATGGCCGCGCACGGCTACCCGCTGAACCCGCGCAAGGGTGATGCCATCCACGGCCTGGTCAAGCCCGCCGACGCGCCCGAAGACGCCATGGTGTTTCATGCCGGCACCCGCAAGGAGGGCGACGCGACGCTGACCGCGGGCGGCCGCGTGCTCTGCGTGACCGCGCTGGGCAGCACGGTGAAGGCCGCGCAGCAGCGCGCCTACGAAGTCGCCCAGGGCATACGCTTTGACGGCGCGCAGTACCGCAAGGACATAGGCTGGCGCGCGCTCAAGCCCTGACCATCGCACGGAGGCCGCTGTGCGGCTTTCGTCCCCCGGGGAACACCTCAGCATGACCGATATTTCAAGCGTGAGAGACTTTCTGCTGGCGCTGCAGCAGCGCATCACCGGCGCCATTTCCGCCATTGACGGCCAGGCTTTTGTGGCCGACCGCTGGCAGAAGGAGCCGGGCGAGCCGCTGCAGGGCAACGGCCTGACCATGATCCTGGAGCAGGGCGCGGTGTTCGAGCGCGCCGGCTGCGGTTTCTCGCATGTGCGCGGGCCCAAGCTGCCGCCCTCGGCGACGCAGCACCGGCCCGAGCTGGCCGGCGCGCCCTTTGAGGCCCTGGGGGTTTCGCTGGTATTCCACCCGCGCAACCCTTACGTGCCGACGGTGCACATGAATGTGCGCATGCTGGCCGCGGCGCCGGTTTCCAGCCCCGATGCGCCGGTCTGCTGGTTCGGCGGCGGCATGGACCTGACGCCGTATTACGGCTTTGAAGAGGACGCGGTGCATTTCCACCAGACCTGCAAGGACGCGCTGGCGCCTTTTGGTGAGGACAAATATCCGCGCTTCAAGCAGTGGTGCGACGAGTATTTCTACCTCAAGCACCGGCAGGAGCAGCGCGGCATAGGCGGCGTGTTCTTTGACGATTTCCAGGAATTGGGCCCGGATCGCAGCTTTGCCCTGATGCAGGGCGTGGCCGATGCTTTTTTGCAGGCCTACCTGCCCATTGTGGAGCGTCGCAAGGACACGCCTTACGGCGAGCGGGAACGCGAATTCCAGCTGTACCGGCGCGGCCGCTACGTGGAATTCAACCTGGTCTGGGACCGCGGCACGCATTTCGGCCTGCAGTCGGGCGGGCGCACCGAGTCCATCCTGATGTCCATGCCGCCGCTGGCGAGCTGGTCCTACCAGCGCGGCGTCGAGGCCGGCAGCGCCGAAGAGCGGCTTTACACCGAGTTTTTGCCGAGGCGGGACTGGGTTTGAGCACACAGCCGCTCCCGCCGGGCAGGCGCATAGGCGTTTTCGGCGGCGCTTTTGACCCACCGCACAATGCCCATGTGGCCCTGGCCGGGGCGGCGATCGCGCAGTTCGGTCTGGACACGCTGTTTGTGGTGCCCACCGGCCATGCCTGGCACAAGTCGCAGGCCCTGAGCGCGCCGGCGCATCGCCTGGCCATGGCCAGGCTGGCGTTTGAGTCCATCCCCCATGTCCAGGTGGACGAGCGCGAGGTGCAGCGCCCCGGGCCGACCTTCACCATAGACACGCTGCTGGCGCTGCAGGCCGAGAATCCGGGCGCCCAGATTTACCTGTTTATAGGCGCCGACCAGTTCGCCGCCTTCCGGCAATGGCACCGCTGGCAGGACATCCTGGATATTGCTATAATTTGTATAGCTGGCCGTGCACAATCCATGCCGGCCCAGCCTCAATTTGAGGCCTATGAAAGCCGCAGCAGCCGTTTTACGCTGCTCGATCTCCCCCTGATGCCCGTGAGCGCCACCCAGATCCGCCAGTTGACGGCCTCGGGCGCGGCGACGGCCGGGGAAATTACCCGCTTGGTCCCTGAAGCCGTTGCACGTTATATTTCACTGCACCAGCTGTACCGTTCCCATTAATTCCTTACCTTATCGAAGCACATCACTGCATGACCTCCACCACCGCCAAAACCTCCGCCGCCGCCGACAAAAAGGATGTGCAGAAATTGCAGCGCGCCATCATCGATGGCCTGGAGGACGTCAAGGCGCAGGACATCCAGGTCTTCGACACGGAACACATCACCTCGCTGTTCGAGCGTGTGATCGTGGCGACGGGCAGCTCCAACCGCCAGACCAAGGCGCTGGCCGCCAGCGTGCGCGATGCGGTGCGTGATGCGGGCTTCGCCAAGCCGCGCATCGAGGGCGAGGACAACGGCGAGTGGATCATCGTCGACTGCGGCGCGGCCGTGGCGCACATCATGCAGCCGGCCATACGCCAGTACTACCACCTCGAAGAAATCTGGGGCGACAAGCCTATCAAGCTCAAACTGGGTGCGCCCGCGCCGCTGGTCAAGGCCTCCAAGGCTGATGCTGAGCCTGAAGCCAAGCCCAAGGCTTCCCGCGCAGGTGCGAAAACCGCCGCCAAACCAGGCGCAAAGACGGCGGCCAAGTCGGCTGCCAAAGCACCCGCCAAGGCCCCTGACTCCAGCTATGTGGGTCGCGTCGGCAAGACCAACGACTGGACTGCCAAGCGCAATGCGACCGCGACAGCGGCTGAACCCGCCAAGCCGGTCCGTGCTGGCGCCAAGGCCGCTCCCGCCAAATCGGCCGCCAAGCCTGCCGTGAAGACGCCCATCATCAAGGTGCCGGCACCGAAAAAGGCCGTCGCCCGCAAGACGGCTGCCAAAACAGCAGCCAAGACCGCGGCCAAGAAACCCGCCGCCAGGAAAACCGCTCCCCGGAGCAAATGAGGCTGACGATCGTAGCCGTAGGCCAGAAAGTGCCCGACTGGGCGCAGACGGCCTATGAGGACTACGCCAAACGCTTCCCGCCCGAAATCAAGGTTGAGCTCAAGGCCGTCAAGACCGAGCCGCGCGCTTCCAAGACCCTGGAGAACCTGCTGACCGCCGAACGCGGACGCATAGAAGCCAGCATCGCGCGTGGCACGCGTGTCGTGGCGCTCGATGAACGCGGCACGGCCGTCACCACTGTGGCCCTGGCCGACAGGCTCAAGGCCTGGCAGCTGTCGGGCGACGACGTCGCCATCGTGATTGGCGGGCCCGACGGGCTGGATGCCGGTTTCAAGCAGGCCGCGCATGAGCGTCTGCGCCTCTCGGATCTGACCTTGCCCCATGCCATGGTGCGTGTACTGCTCATCGAGCAGCTTTACCGGGCCTGGAGCATCACGATCAACCATCCCTACCACAGAGAATAATGAGCCCCCACGCTTTTCACTGCGTCTTCGACTTCGTGTAATGCGCTGCCCCCCGAGGGGGCGCTGCGCCTGCGGTCTGGCAAAGCCAGTCCCGCGGCCCCTGCTGGTTTGAATACCTTGTTACCTGAATAAATCCTGGTTTATGTCTGCATTTATCTACCTGGCCTCCCAAAGCCCGAGGCGGCGGCAATTGCTGGAGCAGCTCGGCGTACGCCACGAACTCCTGCTGCCGGACGCCGATGAAGACGCCGAGTCGCTGGAGGCGGTGCTCAAAAATGAGGCGCCTACGGCTTATGTCCACCGTGTTACCGGCCTCAAGCTGGACGCGGCAGTCGCCCGCATGAAGCGACGCAAGCTGCCGCCCGCGCCCATTCTGTGCTCGGACACCACGGTGGCCATGGGGCGCGTGATTTACGGCAAGCCCGAGGACGCCAAGGACGCGGCCCGCATGCTGCGCGAGCTCTCAGGCGCCACGCACCGCGTGCTGACGGCCGTGGCCGTGCAGGCCGGGCGCCGCCGTTTCGAGGCGCTCAGCAGCTCTAAGGTCAGTTTCGACGAACTGACGCCCGCCGAGATCCGCAACTACGTCGCCAGCGGCGAGCCCATGGGTAAGGCCGGCGCGTATGCGGTGCAGGGCAGGGTGGCGATGCATATCAGCCGCATCAACGGCAGCTACAGTGGCATCATGGGGCTTCCGCTGAGGGAAACGGCGCTTTTGCTGAAGGCCGCCGGCATCCGGCTTTAGCCTCCACATCACATTTTCCGGGACAAACATGCAACAAGACATCCTGATCAACTGGTCGCCCCAGGAAACCCGGGTGGCTGTGGTCGAGCACGGCGCGGTGCAGGAGCTTCACGTCGAGCGCACGCTGGAACGCGGCCTGGTCGGCAATGTTTATCTGGGCAAGGTCGCCCGCGTGCTGCCCGGCATGCAGTCGGCCTTTATCGACATCGGCCTGGACCGCGCGGCCTTTCTGCACGTGGCCGACCTGATGAGCAGCATCACCAGCCGCCATGCCGACAGCGATGCCCAGTCGGCGTCGGCCGCAGCTGCACCACAGCCCATCGAAAAGCAGCTTTTTGAGGGCCAGGCGGTGATGGTGCAGGTGCTCAAGGACCCGATTGGCAGCAAGGGTGCGCGCCTGACGGCGCAGATCAGCATCGCCGGCCGCCTGCTGGTGTTCCTGCCCCAAGACAACCACGTCGGCGTCTCCCAGAAAATACCGCCACGCCAGCGCGAAGAGCTGCGCCAGCGCGTGCAGGCCCTCGCCGGGGACATGGGCGGCGGTTTCATCCTTCGCACCAACGGCGAGGACGCGACCGATGACGAACTGGCCGAGGACATTACCTATTTGCGCAAGACCTGGGCGCGCATCAAAGATGCGTCACTGCGCCTGCCGCCGGCATCAGTGCTGCACCAGGACCTCAACCTGCTGCAGCGCGTGTTGCGCGACCTGGTGGTGGAGGGCACGCAGACGATTCGTATCGACTCGCGCGAGCAGTTCGAAAAGCTCAAGACCTTCGCCGCGGAGTTCATGCCGGCCACCGTGCAGAAGCTGCAGCACTACGGCGGCGAGCGGCCCATCTTCGACCTCTTCAACATCGACGAGGAAATCGCCAAGGCGCTGGGCCGGCGCGTAGACCTCAAGTCGGGTGGCTACCTGATCATCGACCAGACGGAGGCGCTGACCACAGTGGATGTGAACACCGGCGGTTTTGTCGGTGCGCGCAATTTTGATGACACCATTTTCAAGACAAACCTGGAGGCTTCGCAGGCCATTGCCCGCCAGCTCAGGCTGCGCAATCTGGGCGGTATCGTGATCGTCGACTTCATCGACATGATCCGGGAGAACCACCGTGAAGCGGTGCTGGCCGAGTTCCAGAAGCAGCTGGCGCGCGACCGTATCAAGACCGCGGTCAACGGCTTTTCAGCGTTGGGCCTGTTGGAGATGACGCGCAAGCGCACCCGAGAGTCGCTGGCCCACCAGCTCTGCGAGCCCTGCAGTGCCTGCATGGGCAAGGGCGTGGTCAAGACTGCGCGCAGCGTGACGTACGACATCCTGCGGGAAATCCTGCGCGAGGCACGCCAGTTCAACCCGCGTGAGTTCCGCGTGGTGGCCTCACCCAAGGTGATAGAACTGTTCCTCGATGAGGAAAGCCAGCACCTGGCCAGCCTCAGCGATTTCATCCGCAAGCCGATTTCCCTGCAGGCCGAAGCCGCGATGGCGCAGGAGCAATACGACATCGTCCTGCTCTGAATTTTTCTGTTTCATGCTGACCCTGAACCGCCAACCCATTCCTATCCTGGTCTACCACCAGATTGCCGAGGCTCCGCCCAAGGGCAGTAGCCCGTTTCGCGGGCTTTATGTGGCGCCCGCGGCCTTCGCCCGGCAAATGGCCTGGCTCAAACGCCTGGGTTACACGGGCCTGTCCATGAGCGGCTTGATGCCTTACCTGCGCGGAGAGCGCGAGGGCAAGGTGGTGGGCATCACCTTTGACGACGGCTACCGTAACAACCTCACCCATGCCTTGCCGGTATTGGTGAAGCAGGGCTTTTCGTCCACCTGCTACGCGGTCAGCGGCCTGCTCGGCAAGACCAATAGCTGGGACGAGAAAATCGGCATTCCACAGACGCAGCTGATGGACGAGGGCGAGATCCGCCAGTGGGTGGCGGGCGGGCAGGAGATAGGTTCGCACACCCACAGCCACGCCAACCTGCTGGAAACCGACGAGGCGGGCTGTGTCAAGGAAATGGCGCTGGGCAAAAGCGGGCTGGAAGCCGTCACGGGCAGCCCGGTGGCGCATTTTTGCTATCCCTTCGGTCACTTCAATGCCGGCCATGTGGAAATGGCGCGGACGCTGGGTTTTGCCACCGCCACCACCACGCAGCGCAGCCGTTGCCACGAGGGAATGGACCTGCTGCAGCTGCCGAGGGTGCCGGTGCTGCGCTCGACCACCTTGCCGGTGTTCTGGCTCAAGGTCGCCACGTCCTATGAAGACCGCCGGAAAAAATGAGCCAGATCGTGCCTCCGCTTGCCGCTCCGCAAAGACTCCGCATTGCCGTCTTCAACCGGACTTTCTCGCCGACCGGCGGTGGTGCTGAACGCTATTCCATCGCCCTGGTCGAGCAGCTTTCGACCCGGCATGAGGTGCATGTTTTCGCGCAGGAAATCGATCACCAGTGGCCGGGCGTGACGTACCACAAGGTATCGGCCCCGCTGCGCAAGCCCCGATGGATCAATCAGTTGTGGTTTGCCACGGTTACCTGGTGGGTGACGCGCCGCGGCTTCGACATCGTGCATTCCCATGAGAACACCTGGCATGGCGAGGTGCAGACGGTGCACGTGCTGCCCGTCAGGTACAGCCTGTTCCAGGGGCGCCGCGGCTTTCGCCGAATCCTGCGCTGGATCAAGGTCGTGACAAGCCCGCGCCTGCTGGCCTACCTGGGACTGGAGAGCGCGCGCTATGCCGCCCGAGCGGGCCGGCAGGTGGTGGTGACCTCCGAAAGCCTGCGGCCCATCATGGAGGCGAGCTACCCGGCCAGCCGTAGCGCGCTTTCCGTGGTCACGCCGGGCATCAACATGCCGGTGCTGCCCATCAGCACAAGCCGCAAAAGCGAGGCGAGGGCAAAGCTCGGTTTGCCGGCTACCAGTACCTGCCTGCTGTTTGTCGGCAACGATTACCGCAAGAAGGGCCTGGAGGGCCTGCTGCGGGCACTGACCCAGTTGCCGCATGAAGTGATGCTGGCGGTGGTTGGCAATCCGGCCCATATCGCGGAGTTTCGTGCGTTGGCCGACACGCTCAAGCTGGGCGCGCGGGTACTGTTCCTGGGTGCGCTCAAGGACGTGGGCCCAGCCTATGAGGCCGCCGATGCGCTGGTCCATCCCACCTTTGAGGACACCTTCGCGATGGTGGTGCTGGAGGCCATGGCCCACGGCCTGCCGGTGGTGGTCAGCGGCCCCAAATATTGCGGCATTGCCGGGCTGCTGGAGCAGGGGGCCAATGCGCTACTGCTGGATGACCCCAGGGACGCGGGTGAGGTGGCGCGTGTGTTGGGTAAGTTGCTGGGCCAGGCCGCATTGCGAGAGACACTATCGCGGGGCGCCGCGGCTTTTGCGCAGCGCTACCAGTGGCGGGAGATCGCGCTGCAGCAGGAAGCGCTGTATTTTTCTGCCGTCGCGGCGAAGAACGCGTCAGCCTGAATTCGTGCGCGGCGTACGGCTTCAGGCGACGAGCTTGAAGTGCTTGCGGCTGAAGTCAAGCCCGGTCAGCGTCTCTACCTGGCGCATGAAGTGGTACTTGTTTTCCTTGGGTGTGGGTTTGTAGGCCGGGTCTATGTTCAGCACCGGCTCGGCCTCGGTCGCCAGCCATTGCCGCACCGCCTCTGGGTGGGTGCCGGTAAAGGGGGCGAGAGCGCGGCGGTCGAACTGGCTGTAGGTGATCTGCGCGGCCTGGGCTTCACCCCAGTACTTGCTGACCTGGTCCAGTTTCTTCTGCATTTCTTCGTTGCGGCGAATCCAGCCGTAGTGGTAGATGTGCGCATTGGCCAGCGCGGCCTGGGGGTTGCGCCCGCGCTTGTGTTTCGTGGTTACCAGCCAGTACTGGCCGTCGGGCGCGTAGCTGCGTATGGTGTTGCGGATCAAACGGCATTCGCGACGGTACCAGCCGGGGCTGATGGAAATCCAGTCAGGCGAGCCGTAAAAATGGTGGTAATCAAAGACCAGCGCTTCGACGGCCGGGTTGTTGTGGTGGCGCTCGACGCTGGCACGTATGGCTGCCAGTTCGCCCTCGTGCACAAGTTCGTCACCCTCGAGGTAGAAGGCCCAGTCGCCGGTACAGGAATACTGGGCAATCATTTTCTGCTGAGCATAAACAAAGCCGCGGTCGGCCATGCGTTCGTTCCACAGGGTTTCGATGATGCGGATTTTCGGATCGCCTATGGCCTTGACGCGCTCCAATGTGTCGTCCTCACCTTTGCCTACGGCCACGACGAATTCGTCGACCAGGGGCAGCAGGGAACGTATCGAGGCCTCAAAGGGAAAGCCCAGGCCCACGCCGTTGCGAATAAAAGTAAAACCGCTGATGGAGACTGGCATCGGAAAATGACTTTCTAGGGTGCGCCCTGGAAGCCCAGGCGGTAAAGGTGGGCGTAAGCGCCATTATTTTGGAGCAACTGCGCATGGCTGCCTTGCTCGACGATGCGGCCGGCGTTCATCATGATGATGCGGTCGGCGTGCTGGATGGTGGACAGCCGGTGGGCGATGATCAGCGAGGTGCGGCCCGCGGCCAACCGCTGTATGGCTTCCTGGACGGCTTTTTCCGATTCGGTGTCCAGGGCCGAGGTGGCTTCGTCGAGGATGAGTACCGGTGCGTCCTTGTACAGCGCGCGGGCGATCGCCAGCCGCTGGCGCTGGCCGCCGGAGAGCTGCATGGCGTTGTGGCCCAGCACCGTGTCTATCCCTTGCGGCAGTTCTTCAAGCAGCTGGCCCAGGTTGGCGGCGGCCAGGCAGCTCACGACTTTGTCTCTGTCAAAGGACTGGCCCAGCGCGACGTTGAAGGCCATGCTGTTATTGAACATGACGACGTGCTGGCTCACGAAGGCGAACTGCGAGCGCAGCGATGCCAGGTTCCAATCCCGCAGCTCGGTGCCGTCAAGCCGTATGCTGCCGGCGCTGTAATCGACAAAGCGCGGCAGCAGGCTGGCCAGGGTGGTCTTGCCGGAGCCCGAAGATCCCACTAGCGCCACGGTCTCGCCGGCGCTTATCGAGAGGCTCACCTGGTCCAGCGCCGGCGGCGCGTCGGGTTTGTAGGCCACGGTGACGCCGGCGAGTTCGATGTCGCCGGCTGCTCGGGCCGTGCTAAAGCCGCCGCTGCTTTCATCCTCAACCAGGTCGACCAGGTCCAGGCCGCGCTCAAGCGCCGCCAGGCCGCGCGTGATGGGCGTGGCGCCGTCGGAAAGGCTTTTGATCGGAGCGATCAGCAACAGCATGGCCGTGACGAAGGCCACAAAACCGCCTACGGTGGTGGTGTTTTCCGAACCCTGCAGCAGCGCGATCGAGATTACCGCCGACAGGGCCATGGCGGCCAGCACCTGGGTGATGGCGCTCATGCCGGCATAGGCGACGGTGGACTTGATGGATAGCCGGCGCAGTGTGTTGCTCAGCGCCTCGAAGCGCGAAGCTTGTCCGGCCTGGGCACCGTGCAGGCGCACGTCGCGATGGGCCAGCACGTTTTCTTCCACGACATACGCCAGGTTATCGGTTGCGACTTGACTTTCGCGGGTCAGGCGGTACAGCCGCCGTGTCAGCAGCTGGATCACCAGCGCGACCGCCGGGAACAGCAGGGAAACGATCAGCATCAGCTTCCAGTTGAGGTAAAGCAGATAGGCCACGAGCGCCGCCAGCGTGAGGACGTCGCGCGCCAGCTTCATGACGGCGTTGATCATCATGGATGAGCCGTTGAACACCTCGTAAACCACGGTGTTGGCGAGGGCGCTGGAGGACTGGTCCGCGAACAGCGACAGGCGCGAGCTCAGCAGTTTGCCGAACATCGCGCGGCGCAGCGACTGCAAGCCCTCGTTAGTCACTTTAGCCAAGGCGTACTGCGCCACAAAACCGGAGATGCCGCGCACGGCAAACAGCAGGATCAGCGTCACCGGCACCAGCCAGAGCTCCAGCGAGTCCTTCTGAAAGCCCCGATCCAGCAGAGGCTTGAGCAGCGCCGGCACAAAGGGTTCGGTGGCCGAAGCAGCAATGGTTGCTCCAATGGCCAGCGCCCAGCCCGCACGCGCGGCGCTGAAATAGGGCCAGACCCGTGCCAGGCGACGCCACAGGGTGATCTTGGGTTTTGCGTCGGCGTCGTTAGCCGGGGCAGGAGGCTGCGTCATGCCGGACCGCCGGGAGGTGGCGAGACGGGGGCTGCATCCGTCCGCAGGCCTAAGGCCAGCAGCAGGCCCGTCAAGATGCAGAAGAAGTCACCGATCAGGGCATCGTAAAGGCTGGCGTTGAACATGCACGCGATCGCCAGGCCCAGAAGCGCGGACTGCGTGGCCCGGGCATAGGATCTTTCCATTTTTATCGTGTCCTTCAGGATGGAGATCATCAAGGCGCAGAGCAACAGAATGCCTGGAATGCCGAGTTGCACACCCCATAGCAGGTATTCCTGGTGCGGATTGCCTTCCTTCACGGGGTTGTAATTTGCCCTGTCCAATTGCTCCAGCCGGTTGTATTCGCTGGCCCAGCTGCCTGCGCCCGACCCAAGCAGCGGATTGTCGCGTATCGATTGGAGCGCACGATGCCAGAAGTGAAGCCGGATGCCGGAGGAACTGGACACGCCGACGTTGACGATGTCGGTACCTTTCTGGAACGAGAAGGTTTGGAGCTCTTTTTTGGCCTGCACGACGCGCTGGTGCACTGCTGGTGAGCCGAAGAATAGCGCGGCCACCAGTGCAAAAGGCAACAGCACTGCACCCAGGCGATAGCGCCGCGGCAGTTCCCACATCGCTGCCAGGGACAGCAGGGCGATGGCGACGAGGTGGCCGGTGCGCCCGGTCAGAACAAAAAAAACATTGCCCAGCGCCAGCAAGGCTACGGCAATGGCAAGCCGCCGGCCGAACCTTCCGGGAACCAGGTCCCGAAAGTGCCAGCAAATGGCCGCAAAGACGGCACCCATAATGCCCTGGTCAAGGTAGCTGGAGAAGACTGCGTAGCCGGTCAGAGCCATGTTGGAGGTCGCCCAGGGGACGGGCAGGCCAACAAACAACATCCACGAACTGAGTAGCAGGAAGAGCTGGGCAGCAGCGAACGCCGTCAGGGCGTACAGGGCATCGCGTCGCGTCCGGATCAGCAGGACCATGAGGACGAGCATCACCAGCTTGCCGTATTTGGCTACGGCGCTCAGGGCCTCGATTTGTGGCGCGGCCGTCCACAGCAGGCTCAACCCGAAAGTAAAAAAGGCAAGTAGCAGCAGCACCGGCGTGCGCAGGCCGGGAAGTACGTGGCTCGGGGCGGGGCGCAGTCGGGCGAACAGCAGTGTGGCGAGGCTGCACACCACCAGCAGCAGTTTGGCGATGCTGATCAGGACCATGGACAAGCCGACGGAGGCAGCAGCCATGCAGATGATGGCAAGCCGAGGGTTAAGTGGCTTATTAAACAAAATGGTCGCGAGGTGGCGCTTGGTAAACAGCCGTATTATCAATGATTCCCGTGGTGTGCCACGGGCGAAAACCATGGAAGGCTCTGCTATGCTTCGGCTGGGTTGGTGCGGTTTCAGGCCGGGCTTTCTGCGAGGAAATTCGCGCTGAATATTTGCAAAGGCATTCGTTGGCAAGCTTGTCCGTCACAGTCATCACCCACAACGAGGCCCACAACATTGAGCCCTGCCTGCGTTCCGTGAGCTTCGCGGACCAGGTCGTGGTGTTGGACTCCGGCAGCAGCGACGACACCGTGCGGATTGCGCGCTCCCTGGGTGCTGAAGTCAGCATCAGCCCCGACTGGCCGGGCTTTGGCATCCAGAAGAACCGGGCCCTGGCGCTGGCCACATCGGATTGGGTGCTGTCGCTTGATGCCGATGAACGGGTAACGCCCGAGTTGCAGGCGGAAATTCTGGCTTGCCTGCGGGCCCCCGCCTTTGACGTGTATTCCTTTCCCCGGCTCTCGAGCTATTGCGGTCAGTACATGCGCCATTCGGGCTGGTACCCCGACCGGGTCATCCGCCTGTTTCGCCGCACCACGGCGCATTTCAGCGATGACCTGGTTCACGAAAAAATCGTGACCGAGAAGCCGGCCGGCCAGTTGCGTTCGCATCTGCTGCATGAGAGCTTCCGAAACTTCGAGGCCGTGCTGGACAAAGCCAACCGCTATTCCACAGCAGGCGCGCAAAGCCTTCTAAAAAAAGGCAAAACGGCTTCGGTTGGCAAGGCCGTGGGGCACGGCCTGTGGGCCTTTATACGCACCTACTTTCTGCGTCTGGGCTTTCTTGACGGCAGGATGGGTCTGGTCCTGGCGATCTCCAATGCCGAGGGCACGTATTATCGCTACCTGAAACTGTGGCTGTTGCAGCAGGGCGAGGGCGGCAAAGGCGCACCGGGCGGGCGATGAAAATCAGCTTTATCGTCCTGACCTATAACCGCACGGATGCCCTGCTGGCCGTGTTGCGGTCGCTGGCCGCGCAGTGCGATGAGCGCCACGAAGTGCTGGTGGCCGATGACGGCTCGCGCCCCGAGCAGGTGGACATGCTCTTCGAGCAGTGCCCTGCGTTCAAATGCCCGGTCCGCCACATCTGGCACCCGGACGTGGGTTTTACCGCGGCGCGGGCGCGCAACCTCGGGGCCAGCCAGGCCTCAGGCGACTACCTGGTGTTTCTCGACGGCGATTGCGTGCCCAATAAAGCTTTTGTCACCGCGCACACGCGGCTTGCCGAAAAAGGCTGCTTTGTAAACGGCAGCCGGGTGCTTATCAGCCCGCGTCTGACAGAAGCTGTAGTCAATGGCGCTATCGAGCTGCCCAGCCGTCCAGTATGGTTCTGGCTGGGGGTGCGGCTCTCGGGGGACAGCAACAAATTATTGCACCTGCTCCCCTGGGGACGGCGTTTATTCAGGGTAAAACAGGACTTTTACTGGCATGGCATACGCAGTTGCAACCTGGGTGTCTGGCGCACCGACTTTGCCAATGTCAACGGATTTGACGAAACCTTCGAGGGATGGGGTCATGAAGATGCCGACCTTGTGCTCAGGCTCCACCGCCTGGGCGTCCATCGAAAGAACGGTTTCATGGGTACCGAGGTTTTCCACCTATGGCACCGCGAGAACCTCCGTGACCAGGAGTCCATCAACAAAAAAAGGGTGCTTGAGCGCATGAAAACCGATGTGGTCCTGGCTGAAAAAGGACTCCATGAACTTGAGCCGTCCCCCGGCATCAAATCCTCCGTCAAAATAACCTCCCTGAACGGATTCAACTCTCCTCTATGAGCATTGCACCTTTTCTACGCCGCCGTACCCTTGTCAGCCTATTGGTGGCCAGCGCCGTCCCCGTCCCGCCGGCTTTCGCGCAATTTCGCGTTGAAGTCTCCGGCGTCGGATTGACCCAACTGCCCATTGCCGTCGCTGCGTTTCGCGGGGATGCGCAGGCGCCGCAAAAAATCGGCAGCATCGTGCGTGCCGACCTCGAGCGCAGCGGCATGTTCCGACCTGTCGATACCACCGGCGTGACCGCCGATGAGAATACCCGCCCGGACCTCGCCGCCTGGCGGCAAAAGGGTGCGGACTCCATGGTCACAGGAAGCGTGACGCCGCTGGCCGACGGCCGCTACGACGTGCGCCTGCGCCTTTGGGACATCGTTCGCGGGCAGGACCTGGGCGGGCAAAGCTACACCGTGGGCCCGGCCGACCTGCGACTGTCGGCGCACCGCATTTCTGATTTTGTGTACGAAAAGCTGACCGGCGAGAAAGGCATTTTCTCGACGCGTATTGCCTACGTGACCAAGGCAGCCCAGAAGTACAACCTGTGGGTGGCAGACTCCGACGGGGAGGGTGCGCAGTCTGCCTTGACCAGCCCTGAGCCTATCATCTCGCCCGCGTGGTCGCCCAACGGCACGCAACTGGCATATGTGTCCTTTGAATCGCGCAAACCCGTGATTTATGCGCACGACGTGGCCAGCGGCAAGCGGCGCCTGCTGGCCAACTTCCGCGGCTCCAACAGCGCGCCAGCCTGGTCGCCGGACGGCAAGCAGCTGGTCGCGACGCTAAGCCGCGACGGTGGTTCTCAGCTGTATGCCATCGGTCTCAACGGGGGCGATCCCAAACGGCTTACCCAGTCTTCCAGCATTGACACCGAGCCGGCATTCTCGCCCGACGGTCGCTACATCTATTTCGTGAGCGACCGCGGCGGCGCGCCGCAGATCTATCGCATGAGCCCGAATGGCGGCAATGCCGAGCGTGTGACCTTCACCGGAAGCTACAACATCTCCCCGGCCGTCAGCCCCGATGGCCGCTGGCTCGCTTACGTCTCCCGTGTGGGCGGCGCCTTCAAGCTGCATGTCATGGAACTTGCAACCGGGACGGTCACTCCAATTACCGAAACCACGGCTGACGAGAGCCCCAGTTTCGCGCCCAACAGCCGCCTGATCGTCTACGCTACCCACCAGCAGGGCAGGGAAGCACTGATGACCACCACGCTGGACGGCAAGATCAAGGCCAAGCTGTCCGGTGCCGGCGGCGACATCCGGGAGCCCGATTGGGGCCCCTTCCAGCGCTAGGCCACAACGTCAGTTCACTGCGTCAACCAATCGCGTCAAGCATTCAATTTCGATCCGGCCCCTTTTTATTTTTGTAGATGTAGAGGTACTTCATGAAACGCACCGTTTTTTCCATCATCTCCTCCTTGATCCTGGCGGCTACGCTGACGGCCTGCGGCTCCGGCGTCAAGCTCAACGACGTGCCCGTCGAAGACCGTACGGGTACGGCCCAGCAGCAGGGTGATCCGGGCGCGACCGGCACTGGTGTCGCAGCCGTGAAGGTCGAGGGTGCCGACGCCTCGCTCGCCGGCCCGGCCAATGTGGCCAAGGTCATCTACTTTGACTTTGACAGCTATGTGGTCAAGCCCGAGTTCCAGGGCACCATCGAAGCCCATGCCAAGTACCTGACCGCCAACAAGAGCCGCAAGATGGCTATTGAAGGCCATACCGATGAGCGTGGCGGCCGTGAGTACAACCTGGCCCTGGGCCAGAAGCGCGCCGAGGCTGTTCGCCGCGCGCTGGGCCTGCTGGGTGTGGCCGATGCTCAGGTCGAGGCCGTGAGCTTCGGCAAGGAAAAACCCGCGGTTCAAGGCTCCGACGAGGAAGCCATGGCGAAGAACCGCCGAGCTGAACTCAGCTACCGTTAAGCCGGACGCCGACCGTGAAGACGTTCCGGATCGCCGCGACCCTTGCGGCCGGCCTGCTCGCGTTCAATGCGCATGCAGGCTTGTTTGAAGACGACGAGGCTCGCCGCGCGATCCTCGATCTGCGCCAGAAGGTTGATGCGGCGCAGACGCGCACGGCCGAAGAGCTGCGCAGGACCACCGAAGACAATGCCCAGTTGCGCCGCAGCCTGCTGGACCTGTCCAACCAGATCGAGGTTTTGCGCAATGAACTCGCCAACATGCGTGGGCAAAACGAGAACCTCGCGCGCACGGTGGCCGAAATGCAGCGCAGCCAGAAAGACCTGACGACCGGCGTGGACGAGCGCCTGCGCAAGTTCGAACCCGGCAAGGTCAATGTCGACGGCAAGGAGTTTGTGGCCGAACCTGCCGAGCGGCAGGAGTTCGAGGCCGCGCTGGCTACGCTTCGCAAGGGCGACTTCGCGGCCGCGCAGACCAGCTTCCTGGCTTTCATGAAGCGTTATCCGCAAACCGGCTACCGGGCATCCTCCTTGTTCTGGCTGGGCAATGCGCAGTACGCCTTGCGCAACTACCGGGACGCGGTCACCAATTTCCGCTCGCTGGTGACAGCCGAACCAGACCACATGCGCGCACCAGAAGCCATGCTCTCAATGGCCAATTGCCAGCTGGAACTCAAGGATGCCAAGTCCGCCCGCAAAACGCTGGAAGACCTGATCAAGGCCTATCCGCAGGCTGAAGCAGCCTCAGTCGCCAAGGAACGCCTGGCCAAGCTGAAGTAACCGGGGCTGGGCAGGCCCCATTCGACAGGCCCGGGAGACGAGTCCATTCGCCCCTAAAATTAGGGAATGGACATCTCCTCACTCAACAGTCTCACGGCCCAGGTTCTCTGGGCCGGTTTCATTCTGGCCATGGTTTTTGGCGCGATAGCCCAGCGCACCCACTTCTGCACCATGGGCGCCGTCAGCGACATCGTGAACATGGGCGACTGGACGCGCATGCGCATGTGGGGCATGGCCATAGGAGTGGCCATGATAGGTTTTTTCACCATGGCGGCCGCCGGCGTCATAGACCCCGCCAAGACGCTTTACGCCTCCAACCGCTTTATCTGGCTCTCTGCCCTGGTGGGCGGCGCGATGTTCGGTTTCGGCATGGTGCTGGCTTCGGGCTGCGGCAGCAAAACCCTGGTGCGCATAGGCGGCGGCAGTCTCAAGTCCGTCGTGGTGTTTGCCGTCATGGGCATCGCGGCCTTCGCCACGCTCAAGGGCATCACCGCCGTGGTTCGCGTGGCCACCGTCGACAAGGTGGGGATTGATTTCACGGCCAACGCGACCCTGCCGAACTGGGTGGCCGGCGCCATCGGCATCACGCCGGCCGCGGCCGGCATAGGCCTGGCCATTCTCATCGGCCTGGGCCTGATCGTCTGGGCTTTGTTCTCCGAGGACTTCCGTCGCTTCGACAACCTGCTCGCTGGCCTGGGCATAGGCGGCGTCATTGCAGCCATGTGGTGGGTCAGCGGGCGCCTCGGTTATGTGGCCGAGCATCCAGAGACGCTGCAGGAAGCGTTTCTGGCCACCAACTCGGGCCGGGCTGAGGCGCTGAGTTTTGTCTCGCCGGTGGCCTACACTGTGGACTGGCTGATGTTCTTCAGCGACAAAAGCAAGGTGCTCACCCTGGGCATTGTGTCGGTGTTCGGCGTGATGGCCGGCTCGGCTGTTTATGCCTTGCTGTCGCGCAGCTTCCGCTGGGAAGGTTTTCGCGACGCGGAAGACACCGCCAACCATTTGGTGGGTGCCACGCTGATGGGCGTGGGCGGTGTTTGCGCCATGGGCTGTACGGTGGGGCAGGGACTGTCGGGTATCTCGACCCTGAGTTTCACGAGCTTTGTGGCGCTGGCCGCCATTCTTGCGGGTTGCGTCGCCGGTCTGAAATACCAGGTCTGGCGGCTTGAGCGCCAGGCCTGAAGCTCCATCTTCATAGCGCATGACCTCCCTTGTTGAAGACCTCCCCGCCGACCTGGATCGCCGCTTTGGCGGCCTCGCGCGCCTGTATGGCGCGGAGGGCGCGCAGCGCATACGCCAGGCGCACATCGTGGTCGTGGGCCTGGGCGGTGTGGGCTCCTGGGCCGCCGAAGCCGCGGCCCGCAGCGGCGTGGCCCGGCTGACCCTGATAGACCTGGACCACATCGCCGAATCCAATATCAACCGCCAGGTCCATGCGCTGGACAGCACCCTGGGGCAGGCCAAGGTGCAGGCCATGCGTGAACGCATCGCGCAAATCCATCCGGGCTGCCGTGTCGACGGCATCGAGGAGTTTGTTGATGCCGCCAACTGGCCGGGCATTCTGGGCCTTGAAGGCGGGTTCGAGCGCAAGCAGTTGGCCGTGATCGACGCCTGCGACCAGGTGAAAGCCAAGACCGCCATGGCCGCCTGGGCCATCGCCAACAAGGTCAATCTTGTCAGCGTGGGCGCGGCGGGCGGCAAGCGGCTGGCGCACCGTGTGGACATCGACGACCTGTCGCTGGTCACGCACGACCCCTTGCTGGCGCAACTGCGCTACCGGCTGCGCAAGGAGCACGGCGCGGCACGCAAAGGCAAGATCGGCGTGGCCTGCGTGTTCAGCCGCGAGGCCGTGCTGCAGCCCGCTGCCGCGGCCCAAAGCGACGGCAGCCTGAACTGCCATGGCTACGGGTCTGTCGTGAGTGTGACCTCGACCTTCGGCCTGTGCGCGGCCGGCTGGGCGCTCGACAAAATTGCCACCTGAGTTTTTGCGGAGCGCTAAAAAACCACGCTATAATTCAAGGCTTTGCTGCTCTTGAAGTGGCAAATACCGGAATGTATCGCGAGGGAAACCCTGTGATATAACTCGGGACCATAGCTCAGTTGGTAGAGCAGCGGACTTTTAATCCGTTTGTCGTGGGTTCGACCCCCGCTGGTCCCACCAGAATTTTCGGGTTCTTAGCTCAGTTGGTAGAGCAGCGGACTCTTAATCCGTAGGTCGACAGTTCGAATCTGTCAGAACCCACCACCCTTCAAAAGGACTTGGCCGAAAGGTCAAGTCCTTTTGTTTTTGGTGCGCCGAAATCGCGGATCCTGGCCTCAGGCCGACTCAGCTTGGCTCAGCCCGAATAGCCCAGCGCCGGCACATCCAGCTGCGCCTGCTTCGCCACCCGTATGCAGTCCTTCATGTGCTCTTCACCGAAGTAGCGGATGGCGGCATAGCCGACAGCCGCCGCGACGACCTGGCCGGCCAGAGGAACATATTTGGCAGCCTGTTTGGCCGTCAGGCGCACGCCTATCTTGGTGGCGGCCTTCATGACCAGGTCGCGGCTGATGAATTTGCCGATCAGCACCGAGCCCACCAGGGTCACGGCCTTCTGCACCTGGTCGCGCTTCTTCGGCTCGAGCTGGTCGAGCTGCTGCGGCGTGAGGCCGAATTCCTTGTTGATCTCGGGAATGAGTTGGGACAGCAGGGCCGCATCCACCATCCAGTCGAGCCCAGGCACCGGCACCGCGCTGGCAGCGGCCGCAACCACGGCGCGCTTGTTGAGCAGCTTGCGGCTGCGTTTGACGGCGGCCGAGAGGGCCGCGTTGTCCGCAGCCATGTCCAAAGCGGAAGGCATGGATCAAACCCTTTCAAATACAGGGCCCCGCCGAAGAGGGCCATGCGGCCACTTTACACCGCTGCGGTTTCGATCTGCTCGGTCAGCTCCAGCCACCGCTCTTCCAGCATGCCTATTTCGCCTTCGATGGCTTTGAGGCGCTTGCCGGCCTGTGCAAGCTCGGCCGGCGCGGTGGTGGTGGCCAGCAGGGCTTGCAGGCTGTCGCGTTCCGTGTTGAGTGCCTTCATGCGTTGGTCGATTTTTTCGATTTCCTTGCGCAGCGGCTTGGTGGCTTCGGCTTGCTGCTGGCGGCGCTGCGCGTCGAGCTTGCGTTGCTCGGGCGTGTCGCGCGGCGCGGCTTTCTTTTCCGCAGGTGCGTCGGATTTGGCGGCAAGCGCTGCAGCCGGCGCCGTACTGCCGGCCTTCTTGGCTTCCTCACGCTGGCGCTTGGCTTCGTCGAGCAGATAGCGCTGGTAGTCGTCGAGGTCGCCGTCGAAGGGCGCGACGCCACCGCGCGAGACCATCCAGAACTCGTCGCAGACGGCGCGCAGCAGGGCGCGGTCGTGGCTGACCAGCATCACCGTACCTTCGAATTCGTTGAGCGCCATCGACAGCGCCTCGCGCGTGGCCAGGTCCAGGTGATTGGTCGGCTCGTCGAGCAGCAGCAGGTTGGGGCGCTGCCAGACGATCATGCACAGCACCAACCGGGCCTTTTCGCCGCCGCTCATGCTGCCCACGGCCTGCTTGACCATGTCACCGCTGAAATTGAACATGCCCAGGAAAGCGCGCAAGTCCTGCTCGCGGGTTTGCTGGCCGCTGATCTTGCCGGCGGCGGTGACCTCCTTGGCTAGCTGGATCATGTGCTCCAGCGGCGTGTCGGCCGGGCGCAGCACGTCAAGCTCCTGCTGGGCGAAGTAGCCGATGTTCAAGCCCTTGCCTTCGGTCATCTCTCCTTGAATGGGCGCCAGCGCGCGCGCCACGGTCTTGACCAGCGTGGACTTGCCTTGGCCGTTGGCGCCCAGGATGCCTATGCGCTGGCCGGCCAGTACCGACTTGCTGACGTTCTGCACGATGACCGTCGGCGGCGTGCCTTCGGGAGCGCCTTCAGGCGGCGGGTAGCCGAAGAAGGCGTCCTGCATCGACAGCATGGGGTTGGGCAGGTTGGCCGGCTCCTTGAACTCGAAGGTGAAATCGGCTTCGGCCAGCAGCGGCGCGACTTTTTCCATGCGGTCCAGTGCCTTGACGCGGCTTTGCGCCTGCTTGGCCTTGCTGGCCTTGGCCTTGAAGCGTGCGATGAATTTTTGCAGGTGGGCGATTTTTTCCTGCTGCTTGGCAAACGCGGTCTGCTGCAGCGCCATTTGCTCGGAGCGCAGGTCCTCGAACTTGCTGTAATTGCCGCCGTAGCGTGTCAATTTGGTGTTTTCGATGTGCACCGTGACGTCGGTCACGGCGTCAAGGAATTCGCGGTCATGGCTGATGACCAGCATGGTGCCCTGGTATTTTTTGAGCCAGGCCTCGAGCCAGACCAGCGCGTCCAGGTCCAGGTGATTGGTGGGTTCGTCGAGCAGCAGCAGGTCGGAGGGGCACATCAGCGCGCGCGCCAGCTGCAGGCGCATGCGCCAGCCGCCGGAAAAGCTGTTGACGGGGTTGTCAAGTTCGCTGACCTTAAAGCCCAGCCCGAGGATCAGGGCCTGCGCCCGGGCCTGCGCATCATGCGCGCCGGCGTCGTACAGCGCCGTATAGGCATGGGCCATGCGGTCGCCGTCGCCGCTGGCTTCTGATGCTTGCACCTCGGCCTGGGCGGCTGCCAGCACCACGTCACCATCGACCACAAAGGCGGTCGCGCTCTGGTCGGTCTCGGGCATGTCCTGCGCCACCTGGGCCATGCTCCACTGCGCGGGAATCGAGAAATCGCCGCCGTCTTCGTGCAGCGAGCCGTTGAGCATGGCGAACAGCGAGGACTTGCCCGCGCCGTTGCGGCCCACCAGCCCGATTTTTTCACCGGGGTTGAGGGTGACGGACGCCCCGTCCAGAATCACTTTGGCGCCGCGGCGCAGCACGACGTTTTTGAGGGTAATCATTTATTTTGCAATTTCAGGAAAAGTAGTCGGGCGGCGGCGTCCACGGCCCTTGCGGTGCAAGAGCCGCGCCAGCGCTTCACGCCGGCCGCCAGCCGGCTCAGGCCAATTGTTCGCGCGTCAGCAGCAAGACCTGGTCGGCGCCCGAGCTGGTTTCGAACCACAGCGGCTCAAGCTTCGGGAAGGCGCGCTCGAAATTCTCGCGCTCATTGCCGATTTCCAGCACCAGGACCGCATTTTCGCTCATATGGTGCGCCGCGTTCCGCAGGAGGCCCCGGATGAAGTCCATGCCGTCCGTGCCACCCGCCAGCGCCAGGCCCGGTTCCGCGCGAAATTCAGGGGGAAGGGCGGCCATGCTGGCCGCATTCACATAAGGCGGGTTGCAGAGAATCAGGTCATACAGGCCTGCACAGGCGGCCAGGCCGTCGGATTCGACCAGTGTGATGCGGCCGTCCAGGTGATGGCGATCCACATTGATGCGAGCCACCGCAAGGGCGTCCAGGCTGATGTCGGCGGCCTCCACCACCACATCGGGGTAGGTGATGGCCGCCAGCACGGCCAGGCTGCCATTGCCGGTGCACAGGTCGAGCACGCGATGGGTGTGCTCGCCTAACCAGGGGTCTATGCTGGCATCGGCCAGAAGTTCGGCGATCAGGGAGCGCGGAATGATCACGCGCTCATCGACGTAAAACGGCAGGCCCATGAGCCAGGCTTCGTTCGTGAGGTAGGCGGCGGGTTTGCGGGTGTTGATACGCGCGTCCAGCAATGCGCCAACTTGCGCCTCTTCTTCGGCGCTCACCGGCCGGGTTTCGACAGAATCCAGGTCGTCAAGCGGCAAGCCCAGCTTCCACAGTACCAGCCAGGCGGCTTCGTCAAAGGCGTTGGTCGTACCCTGGCCGAAGCCGTCGGCAAAGTTCAGGCCCGCGGCGTCCAGCCTGGCAGCCATCTGTTCGACCAGTGCCAGCACCGTCAGGGGTGTTGCGGCATTGGTCATGCCGCGGCCAGCCGTTCCAGCACGCCCATGTAGATGTTCTTGAGCGGATCGAGTGAACTCACCGGCACACATTCGTTGATCTTGTGGATGGTGGCATTGAGCGGGCCGAACTCGATGACCTGGGGGCATATCTTGGCGATGAAACGCCCGTCGCTGGTGCCGCCCGTGGTGGAGAGTTCAGTCTGCAACCCGGTTTCGGCCTGGATGGCGCCGCGCACCGCATCGACCAGCGTGCCGGGCGTGGTCAAAAAGGGCAGGCCGCCCAGCGTCCACTTGAGGTCGTAGTCGAGCTGGTGCCGGCTCAGCAGCGCCACCAGGCGTTGCTGCAGGCTTTCGGGCGTGGATTCGGTGCAGAAACGGAAGTTGAAGTCCACCACCAGTTCGCCCGGAATGACGTTGGAGGCGCCGGTGCCACCGTGAATGTTGGACACCTGCCAACTCGTGGCCGGGAAGAAGGCATTGCCTTTGTCCCATTCGGTGGCCACCAGTTCGGCCAGCGCCGGTGCGAACAGGTGAATCGGGTTTTTGGCCAGGTGTGGATAGGCGATGTGGCCCTGCACGCCCTTGATGGTGAGCTTGCCGCTCATGGTGCCGCGCCGGCCGTTCTTGATCATGTCGCCCAGCTTGGCAACCGAGGTCGGCTCGCCCACGATGCAGTAGTCCAGCACCTCACCGCGCGCCTTGAGCTGCTCGCAAACCATGACCGTGCCGTCGACCGCCGGGCCCTCCTCATCGCTGGTGATCAGGAACGCAATGGACAGGGTCGGGTCGGGTTGGGCGGCCAGGAATTCCTCGACCGCCACCACCATGGCCGCGATGGAGGTCTTCATATCGGCCGCGCCGCGCCCGTAGAGCTTGCCGTCACGGTGGCTGGGCGTGAAGGGGGGGCTTTGCCACTGGTCCAGCGGGCCGGTGGGCACGACGTCGGTATGGCCCGCAAACACCAGGGTCTTGGTTGGCGCCGAGACGGGTGAGGCTTTGCCGCTTCGCTTGGCCCAGAGGTTGGTCACGCGAAAGCTGTCCGGGCCGCTGATGATGGTTTCACACTGGAAGCCCAGGGGCGCCAGCCGTTCAATCAGCAGGGCCTGGCAGCCGGCGTCGTCGGGCGTGACAGAAGGGCGGGCGATCAGTTGCTCGGTAAGGTGCAGGGTTCGGGACATGGTCGTTCAGTCGCGTTGGAGCCGGCCCGAATTGACGAGCGCTGTCGTGTTTTCAGTGTTTCACGTCCAGCGTGATCTCGGTGAAGGACGGTTCGTCGTCCGGATCCTCTTCGGGCTCCAGCGCCTTGGCCTTGACGGCGAAGTCATTCTCCAGGCGCCACATCAGGTTGGTCGGCGAGTCGGCGTAGAGAATGCCTTCCTTACGGGTGACGGTGCCGTCGACGATCAGCTTGGCGATGTCCTGCTCGAAGGTCTGAGAGCCCTCGGCCATGGACTTTTCCATGGCCTCCTTGACGCCCGAGAAGTCGCCTTTTTCAATCAGTTCGGCGATCAGTTTGGTGTTGAGCATGACCTCCACCGCCGGCGTGCGGCCGCCGTCCTGCGTGCGCAGCAGGCGCTGCGACACGATGGCTTTGAGTGCCGCGGCCAAATCGCCCAGCATGGTGCCGCGCACCTCGACCGGGTAGAAACTCAGGATACGGTTGAGGGCCTGGTAGCTGTTGTTGGCGTGCATGGTGGCCAGGCACAAATGGCCCGACTGCGCATAGGCAATGGCGGCCGACATGGTTTCGCGGTCACGGATTTCACCGATCAGGATGACGTCAGGCGCCTGGCGCAGCGCATTCTTGAGCGCCACTTGCAGGGATTGCGTGTCGCTGCCGACTTCGCGCTGGTTGACGACCGACTTCTTGTTGGTGAACAGGAACTCGACCGGGTCTTCGATCGTGAGGATGTGGCCCAGGGAAATTTCGTTGCGGCGGTCCATCATGGCGGCCAGCGTGGTGCTCTTGCCGGCGCCGGTGGAGCCCACCATCAGCAGCAAGCCGCGCTTTTCCATGATCAGGTCCGCGAGGATTGGCGGCACGTTCAGGCTGTCCAGGGGCGGAATTTCAGTGGGAATGAAGCGGATCACCGCGGCATAGGTGCTGCGCTGGCGGAAGGCACTGATCCGGAAGTTGCCCAGGTCGGCGATCGGCAAGGCCATGTTGAGTTCGCCGATCTCCTCAAGCTCCTCGATGCGCTCGGGCGGCACCACCTCAGCCAGCAGGTTGCGCGGTGCGTCCGGCGGCAGGATCTGCGCGTTGATGGGAATGGCCTGGCCGTTGATTTTGATCAGGGCGGGCGAATGGGCAGACAGGTAAACGTCCGACGCCTTTTTGTCCGCCATCAAACGAAGGATTCTTTCCATCGTGCTCATAGTCCGCTCCCAGTCATTTCAATCTATCAATCAAACCGCAAGGAAAGTGCTCAATCCCGGAGCAGGTCGTTCAGGCTGGTGGTGGAGCGGGTTTTCGCGTCCACGCGCTTGACGATCACCGCGCAGTACATGCTGTACTTGCCGCCGGCCTTGGGCAGGTTGCCCGAAACCACCACGGAGCCTGCGGGAACGCGGCCGTAGGTGACGGTGTCGGCTTCACGGTCGTAAATCGGCGTGCTCTGGCCAATGTACACGCCCATGGAAATGACCGAGTTCTCTTCCACGATCACGCCTTCGACAACTTCGGAGCGCGCTCCGATGAAGCAGTTGTCCTCAATGATGGTGGGGTTGGCCTGCAGGGGTTCGAGCACGCCGCCCAGGCCCACGCCGCCGGAGAGGTGGACGTTGTTGCCGACCTGCGCGCAGCTGCCCACGGTGGCCCAGGTGTCGACCATGGTGCCTTCGCCGACCCAGGCGCCGATGTTGACGTAGCTGGGCATCAGGATCGCGCCCTTGGCGATGTAGCTACCGCGGCGCGCCACTGCGGGAGGCACCACGCGCACGCCGGTGGCGCGCATTTCGGCTTC
>Ga0102589_1001824_pt1 | contig 26817 bp, 24 predicted proteins | sample AraplaMF_Col_mLB_FD_76858 | JGI IMG/M metagenome (GOLD analysis project Ga0102589, IMG submission 76858) | Arabidopsis root microbial communities from the University of North Carolina, USA - plate scrape MF_Col_mLB | ecosystem: Host-associated > Plants > Roots > Endosphere | place: USA... | reverse complement strand
CATCCTTTATGGTTAACATGAAATTGACAATAAATTATATTGATGCGTTTAAATATCAATTTCATGTCAATAATAGGAGTGTAGATATCCATAACGGAATCAAGTAAATAATTAACTTTATGTTAGTTTCTCCACTAAAGTAAGCAATATTACAGGGTGTTAAAAAACATATCCAGTCATTTTGAATAAGTTTTTCTTATATTTGTCCTCATATAAATAAGTCGCTTTAATAGGAACACCACTAATACAGCGATAACTAATGGTAGTTCGGTTAACAAGACATTGATAGTTACCTACAAAAACCCTCTCTATGTCAATTTCATATCTCATGTTAATGTCAGTGGGGGTTAGATTTCTGTTCAAATTGGATAATTTCCAACTTTGACAAAAGCTATCCTGTTGGAAATTAAGCCAATCACATCTTCGTATTGTTTGAAAATCATAGGTGCTAACACATCGACATAAATCTATCATAAATATTCCATATACTATTAAAAATACTCGTAAATATCATATTGATCGTGACATAGAGTAAACATTAGACCCCAAAGTCCATTCACATAAATTCTAATTTTAAATCCCTAGCTATATTTACTCTCATAAAAACTACTAATTTGGTAATATTATTACCTTTTTTTCTAGCTATTATACATTACAATTTAAATTCCCTAGCTTACGTCGGCTTATTTTTCTGCACTATCATTGATTATCTCCTCATAACTTATTTACAAAATACCTATATTTCCTTATCATTAGTATTAAGTAACGTGTTTTGTTAATCTCATGGCAACTATCATTGATCTTGCTAACATAAAGAATAGGGGTATCCATTGATAGAACATTGCCATTTATATACTTTGGGGTAACAATAGCATCAACAAATCAAGCGTATTTTATATCAATAGTCAATGTTCTGTTAACAAACATTCAATTACATGTTAATTTTATATTTCATGTGAGTTACTGAATACATAGGGATTTACATACATATTAGCGAAGTAATACCTAACATGTTAATCTCAGTTCACATGTTAATTCCAAATTGAGTGTTCATGAGTTGATTTTTAAGGAGGTTGTTACAATGATTGAACAAAAAAACGAATCACAAGACCATCAAATTAACGATGATGACATATTAGATGATAATATTTTTGAAAAAGCATGGCGAATAACTGAATTCTCTAAACTAGTTGGACGTCATCACAATACCGTTTATAATTGGTTCAATATTTTAGAAGAAAAAGGGCTCCATGAAACGTTAAGAACCCAAAATACAAATGAAAAACTCTATAATGCATTAGATCTTGAAATTGCTCTATTTATTAAACAAAAAAGGGATGAGAAATGGTCTTTAGATGCAATTATTGACCTATTACCACATCAATTCGATTTGAGACCTGTATCACCAGAAAATCAATCAAATGAAGTGTCTACTGAATTAAACCTTCAGGCCACTGCAGAAATCATTGAAAAAATGGTAACTAAACAGTTAGAGGAAAAAATAAAACATATTGAGTCTCGTTATGAAGAGAGGGTAGACAGTATACTTAAACAATTACCGCAACCAGAGGATGCTGAAACTCTAAAATTACGTCAACGTCAAGAAAGACTTGATAACTTTATTATTGAACACAGAGCACGACAGGAATTAAGAAAACAAGCAGAAGGCCTGTGGAATAGTAAAGCTGAAGATGAACGTACCAGAAAGGTAGGATGGTTTAAAAAAGAGGAAGATTTGGGTAAAAAACAACTTTTCATTGAACAGTATATACAGGATAATATAATTGATTATATAAAATCTCTTATGAATTCTGTGGAATAACAAAAAAAGTCTGGAACTTAGTCCAGACTTTTTTATTATTTTGTAGTACCAAACATCTTATCTGGATCTAGAAAATCTGATAAATCTTCATCTTCATTTGCTCCAGCATTATTTTCTTCGTCACTACCCATATCGATAAAATCTCCAAATGCAAAACCTAACTCCTCATCCTCATCAATACTCTCAATAGTACTAATTTGAGACTTTGTAAACTGAATCTGGCTTTGTCTTTCTTTAAACTCATTAAATTCTTCAACTAATCCTTTAGATAGTCTCGATGGTAATGCATCAGTTTTATAGAACGTATATACACTTCCTAAGAAATCATTTTTACTTACCAAATATCCGTTAAAAACTGTACCGTTTATAGGTAGATTATTTGAAACTTCTACCTTAGCATCATCCATAAAGGAATCATTAATATTTTTTTGCTCATCTAAGATAGCAAGCATACCAAAATGATGTACTTTTGATGCTTCTACAGAACCGTCGTTATTCTTCTTCATCAAATCAATTGGAGGATGGAAAGAGCTACCTCTTAATGATTCTTGGAACATCTCTATAATTGCATGGCTATTTTCTATCTGGTTCATATTACGTGAAACCTTATTAATTACTAAACAGCCTGTTTTCTCAAGTAAAATACGCTTAAAGTCTTGAGAATCGAGTATTACAGATGTACCAGATCCATTGGCAGCGGTATTTAGCTCATGAATAATTTCACTAATGCGTTGATTTGCATAATCCCGTGAATTGGCGATACCTTTTTTCTCATTTTCATTTAATCCCTTAAATTCATCGTAGAAGTGCTGATTATCAGCAAATACTACAAAGGCTACACCTTTGGATTTATCATTTGCTAATTTCCAAATCTCCTGTGAAAATTTATTTACTTGTCGTAATACATCGGGCCCATCCGCTCGAACGGGAAGTGTTACGACAATCCCCATTTTAATAAAATCTTTGCGCTCAATAGCATTTTCAAAGGCAATTCTCGCAAACTTTGCTTGATTTGCTTTGATTTCAGACATTGGATATTGCTTCGCAACTTTTTGTAATTCTTGTCTGATTACTGGTTTGTTATGAAAAGCCGAAAATTCTTCAATAGCTTTAATGATTGTAGAAGTTCCTGTTCCTCCACCTAAACCGGCAAAGAATAGAACAAGTTCATCAGAAGGTCTTACACGTTCAGTAATAAATTCTTTTAATTTTTCTTTTGCTTCTTCATTTGAATCAAGAACTTTTACCGCACGCTCCGGGTTCTTACCTAAACCACCTAATTTAAGTGAAACTTGATTACTTTTTGGTACATTTTTTAATTCAGCTAGATCTCCATCATTACTATTTAGTGCTAAGCAATTATATACTGCTGTGCCATCTGTATGTGTATATTCCGCAAATTTATCTACCATTCTAGTACCAGCTTGACCAAATCCAACCATTGTCATTTTAACTGCTACTTCATTTTTCAAGAAGTTTTTTGCCATTATTTTATCTCTCCTTATTTACCTTTTTTCTTTTCCCTAACTCAATAAGTACTTGTTGCCCTCTATAAGTTGAGATTAAAAATTTATATGGATGCATAGTCTTTTCAAAGATTAAAGACATTGATGATAGTGTACTCACACTTATTTCGGCTGAACGTCTAGATATATTTGTACGTTCAACTTCTAATGAATAGGATTTACCTTTTTTCTTCTTTACTCTCCTATCAATAACTACATTTTCCACTATTTCATTAATCGATATGCCCCTCATGTACTTTGTCTCTTGAAATTGTTTATTTACTACGTTTCCTATGTATAGAAATACACTGTAGAGTATTTCATCTTGTTCAAGTATATCAGCAAACATGTTTACTACTTCATCTGCAAACTTGATTGTTTGATATTTTTCACTTAAAACCTCGTTCAAGTTGTCCCCCCCTTAAAACATTGGTTAATTATTCCTAGAAACATAGTACATCATTACACGTCGTATATCAAGTCATTATAAATAAAACTTATATATAGGTCTTATATATAAGACTTGTATCAATAAACCTATAAAGAATCTATGTTTTATAAGGCTTTTCATATACAGCGTATATATAACGCGTATACATGTTATATCAATCTTAAATTTCATGTGATTTACATTTTAATTAATTGTAATAAATCACTATAGAAAAAACTGATAAAAACACATAAAAAACCACTCGTTTTTATTAACATGAAACTTACAAAAATATGTATACGACTTATATATAAGTTTTATATATAAGTCGTATACATAAACGCTGTTATAACAACGATAAATCAAATTTTATTTATAAAAATTAATTAATATCATCTTATATAAGCTGTATAAATAGGTTTTATATATAAATCTTATTTATACAACTTATATAAATCGCATCTAAAATATTCAATATCCAAGCACCTACTATCATACGCGTGTATATATTTTACTAAAGAGATTTCATGAAGATCTTATAACAATTCACACTAAGTTTTTTTATTACTTAATTGGTCTGAAGGGATCTATCTCTTATAAGGACGATAATTGTTAATGTTATGTTAATGCGCTGTTCTTTACCTAGTACTTGTTAGTTTACATGAATGTATATGTTGACAGAAAAAAATATGCTCTGTGCCTCATTTGAATACAATTCCATGTCAATTTCAGTCACTCTTAGAAAGCCATTAGAAGAGGCTGTTAATTTCATATGAACAACAGAAATCATCTCAGATTATAATTAACATGTTAAAAAGAGAGCCAGCGTTTAAGCTGACTAATGCAATAGTCCTTAAAATCCCTGTAAATAATCTCTTATACTAAGACATTCAAATAGTATAATGCTAAAAATTTGCATCATCGCTATGGAAAAGGAACATTTCTGTAAATTGAATTATTAACAGTAAGTTCTTATCTTATTAACATCAAAGTGATACTTACATTACACTAAAAGTATTATTAATTTAGTAGAAATAATGATAGCAATTAGAACTTCACATAAAATTAACAACTAATTAATTTCATGTGAATGGAACCTTTTTGTTAAGCACATGTAGACATACTCATTAATTTTTTATCTAAATATTTTATAAGATAGAACACATAAAAGAATAAGTTAAATTTTCACAATGAATCTGTAACAAACGTAAGAGAGAGCATTCCAACAAAAAGCTTACTTTCTAAAAAATATAGGGAAAGCTACTTTTTGCTATTAAAAGTCTCATTATAATTTTTGAATAATTGTAATCAATTAAAATGTTATTATTCCTATCTAATAAATGTTAGGACGCCATAACATTATTTTATTAACGAAATTTCATTATAACTATTGTTAGATGTCTAGTAGTATACCGGCCTAACAATACGAAAGGTTTAATAGATCCACATAAACCCATAATCTATAAGAGATTTATAAGTGTAATTACCATCCCAACTCTGGTGTGCAAAATTGGGTATCTCTGAAAAGCAAAACCTCTTATTCATGTTTTCTTATTTTACAACCACTATATCGATGTAATAGTATATTAAAAATGATAGGTATTTATTTTAAGTCTAATTTAATATAAGAGGTGTATACTTTGTCCGGAGAAGTGTATAAATATAAACGTCCAGGTACCAAAAAACATTTTCACTTAAAAGAAGCAGACGTTTTTATGTTAACAGTTTTATATTACAAAAGAGCTCTTACAACACGACAAATCACAATGTTATATAGTGCATTTGAGGGAAGAGAATGTTCTGAAGCTAGCATATTTACAAAGCTTGATCGATACTCACAATACGGAGCTTTGCTAACTAAAAAAATAGATAAAAGGGATGACAGTATTACGAAACGCGCCTTATTTGCCTTAAAAGAAAAAACAATTGAATTTCTAATGGAGATAGGGAGAATTCCTAAAAAAAGTTCCAAAAGAAGGTACTCACGAGCAACTTCTTTTCACACAGTATGTTCACGCGAAGTCATTATCCGTACTCTTCTAGCGACTACAAAGAAAGCTCAAACCAATGAAGTATTATATAAAATGGATATTCGTTCTTTTTACCAGAAACAAAATATGACAATTGAGGATGACCAGTTGCCTTTGATTCCTGATGAACATATTTCATATCCAGGTAAAAATATCTATATCGAGATGGATATGTGTAAAGAAACAAATGCTACCTTAGTTGAAAAAGTAGGTAAGTATATAGAATTTTCACAAAAAACGAATGAGAATATAACCGTTGTTTTTGTTATGTACGACAAATCTATGTTCCTTGCCGAAGATGCTGAACCACCATACATGCGTATGAAAAATCTATTATTTTCCATACGGAAATATCATGAAATGTTAATGAATCTACCCAATCTACATATACACGTCTGCTCACTTAAAAATGCTGGAGATGTAATTTCAGATATCATCCTTGGAAAAGATGATAATCATAACTTTGAACACGATATTCTTTTATCTTTATCTCAACGTTCAGTAGGAGATGCCGATTGGCGTTACGCATTTGTTGAAAGGGTTCAAGCGTTCAAAGAACCAATAGATGGAGGCCTTCGACGAACGTATAAGAGAGATAAAGATGTTATCCAAGATTTCTTCTTTATTTTCGGAAATGAAAATGATTACCGGATGATTGCTAGACTAGACGATGTCATATTTTCAAGAAAAGAAGGAGTCGAAGGCGTTCCACTTGTTGTTATTTATCCGAAACGTGAAAAACCTAGAGATATTCTTTTAATGAACGCTTATCACAACGTTCTACTGCTATCCTTACAAAATGAAAGTGTCACTATAGAAGCGGATGAACAGATCCTGGTACGTACTGCAAATAACATTCATCCGAAAAGACGTAAACTTGTAGAATTATATTAATCTATTATTTCCTATATAACTCTATATAATTTTATTGATTTTCATTATTTAAAGTGTTAGAATAACGTTTGAACATATAATGAAAACTACAATCAAATCAGAACATATGAAATTAAGGCAAGCGACACACGCTGTTTTTACAGTGGGTGTCGCTTGTCTTTTTTTGTATGGAGAAAGGTGGAAAATGATAATGAATTTACAATTTGCAACAACAACGAATGGGGGAGTGCTCTCTGCAAGAGAAGCATTTAAGAACCCAGAACTTGTACTTAAACATATTACAGAAGAGGGTGCAACGTTTAATGTTTCTTTACAAGATATCCAAGTTCCTGGAAAGCCAAATTACTTTTGGTACGATGTCATAATTGAAACAGCAACAAATAAAAAAATAGAGGTGAATATTGCAGTACTTTCTCAAGAAGAATATGACCAACTATGTGAAAGAAGTAGTATTGATTTATATTTAAAACAAACCGAAGATGCGGCGAAATTCTTTTTAGAAAAATCAAAAGAGCAATTTAAACCTGAATTCAATAATCGCTTCACATTCCATCATAAAATTCAAATATACCTGTAAGATGTAGGTGATTTTCTATGGGGGCACTTAAACAACGGTTACCGTTATTTACTACAATCACCTTAATTAGTGGATTTATTTTTTCATTTGGATTCGGTCTAGTAAACTACATAAAGTTACTTTACTATGCATTTGAACCACCGTCTTATCCTATAGAAATTACATATATACCGCTTATTTTAATGTTCTTCTCTTTACTATTAGGAGAATTTAGCTTTAGGTTTTACAGCCGCATTCCTGCTTTACATGTCAAAAATGGAAATTTGTTAATTTTAATTACCTCTCACATTGCAGTTGATATCCAATTTTTATGGTTTGCAACTGCTCCGATCCATGCAAAGGTTATTCCTTATCTCACGGATAAATCAAAACATATTAATTTTGGTGAATATGAGGCAATAGGCCAGGTTTTAACAGGAAATTTCCACACACTCACTTTGATTTTTGTATTTTTACCCACAGTATTTATGATTTTGTTTACACTTTGGTATAGTGGCCATATTGTTCGTTACCGAGGGGAGATATTAAAGTGGGCACAAAAATACGAATATAAAAATCACAAGTTGCAAAAATGGTTTAATAGCCAAGAAGAACAAATATATCCTGATGTAGAAATTGGGCCTCATATTGAGCATAAAGAGATGGTTCGTATTAAGGGGAAAGATAGAACGCTAAATGGAATTATTATTGGTCCGATTGGTTCTGGTAAAACATCAAGTTTAATTATTCCTATGATAAATCAAGATTTACACTGGATGGTACGTTTCATAAATAAGTTTGAAACAGCGTATAAAAAGAATGATTATGATACAGAAGAAGTAAAAGGAACATATTTAAATGGTGTGACTGTTATTGAACCTAGTAATGATTTATGTCAAAAAGTATTTAAGTTGGTACAAGCACATAAGATCCCTGCAAGTTCTGTTTACTATATCGATCCAACTAATCCTGATACCAAAAATATAAACATTCTGCGAGGACCAGTTGATAAAGTAGCAGAGGTTTTCGCAATGGTTATTCAAGGTTTGTCTGAATCTAACAATGCGTTCTTTGAACAGGCCCAGCGTAACCACCTTAAACAACATATCTATTTACTAAAACTACACAACCCACAAAAAGATGTTACCTTCGACGACTTAATTGAGATGTATGATGATGTAGAACGTGTCCATAGTATGCATAAACTTTTAAAGGTACAAGTAGAGAAGTTATATGATTTTGTTCAAATCGGGGATGCTTCACGTGATCAAAAAAATGAATATAAAATTATAAAAGGTATTGATGAATGGTTTGATAATACCATTCGTGAAAAAACAGGCTTCCAAGGAGAACCAGCAGTTTATAAATCAGGGAAATATCGCGGACAACCAATGCATTATGACAGAGAAGAAGAATATGTTAAAGGTTTACGTAATATCTTAAAAGATTTGGCTTCTAACGTTTTAATACGACGCGTTTTATTTGGAACATCCGATTTTGATTTCGATGTTCATTTAGAGCAGGGGGGCATTTTACTTGTTAATACAGCGAAAGGGGAGTTAGCAGACCTTTCAAACGTATTAGGAAAATTTATATTGTTAAGTATGCAGAATGCAGTATTCCGTAGAGCGCCAAATATCTCACCTTACCATCACATTATTGTCGATGAGTTTCCGGATTATGTGGTGCGGCCATTTAAAGAATTCCCTGCACAATCTCGTAAATATAAAGTAATTCTAACAATTGCTAGCCAAACACTATCTCAATTAGCTCTCGACTTCACAGAGCAATACATGTTTACCTTACTGGGCTCATTCCGTAACAAAATGATATTTGGAGATGTAACGCCATATGATGCAAAAATCTTCTCTGACATGTTTGGTGAAAAAGAGGAATTTAAAGAGGCGGAATCCGAACAAGGTATTTCTCCTATGCAAGAGAATCCTGTTAGTCGATTAGGATCAACCTATCAGAAAACAAAAGAAGTTATTATGTCACCAGGAGATATCATGGCACAAGGTGCATTCATCTGTGCTGCCCGTATTGTACAAGACAATCATGTCCAACCCGTACAACAAATTACGAGTAACTTTGTACCAAAAGAAGAATTTATTGAAGCGGTTATTCAGGTAGATATGGAAATAGGACGATATTGGGAAAATGAACGTCTCCGTCTTATTAATGAATCTATCGTCAAAGCAAATCCTATGAAGCATGTAGATGCAGAGAAGATGAAAGAATTTGTCCCTTTATTCCCTATGCAAGATGAGGAAATGGAGAAAGATATACCAATAAAATTACAAGGTGAGCAACAATACATTGTATCATTGGAGAATTATAGGGGACATAAATCCGAAAGTACAATCTCATCAAACGATTCTGCAGTTGTCAGCGAACAGATCGAGGTTGATAAAGAAGAGGCTGAAAATAAATTGTATAAAGAAATTAAAGGATTCGTTATTGAATCACAACAAGTCTCTCCAGCCTTTCTGCAAAGAAAATTTAAAATTAGCTATATGAAAGCTGCTCGATTTATTGAGAAGTTAGAACAAAATCAAGTTGTAAGTTCTTATGCAGGGAATGGCCCTCGTAAAGTTCTAATTTCAAATGATAATAGTATACCAATATTACCAAGAGAATCAGATATTAATACTACCCAATTACTTGATAAAAGTATAGAGAATACTAATTCACAAAAAGTAGCCATTTCAGGCGAAGACAACGAGGTTACGCAAGGAGAGACAAGTTTCTTTAAAGATATTCTATATGACGATGTTTTAACTTTTGTAAAAAAAGCTGGTACCACGTCTATATCTTTACTGGAGGACAATTTTAAAATAACTTATACACGTGCATCGAGATTAATAGACGCCTTACAACGAAATGGCGAGTTGCCAGTATTAGAAGAAATATCAATAGAAAGTGTAAGTCATGAAATAACTAATACAGTCCCGGAGGAACATATTGAGGAAGTCATAAGTGTAGAATTACCTCATATAGAAGAATGCCCTGAAACAAACATGGAAGTAGAGGAAATGAACAAAGAATTATCTATTACTACATTAGAACAAGAGTGGAACAAAGACTCTATAATTCATTCCGAAATCTCTGATGAGACTGCAAAATTTCCAGAAGAATCCCCAGAAAATGGACTTTCAATTTCAATAACAGGGGATGCAAAAACAAATATAGAATCTACCCCAATTTTAAAAGAAAAAAAAGAAAATGTAGAGATCAGTACGATTCCAGTTACAAAAACGGTTAATCACATTGAAGAGAATAAGCTTGAAGAGGAAGTTGCAAAAGTTTACGAATCCATTAGCCTTACTGTTCATCAAAACTTAGAAAAAAACATGATAGGGACCATTAGAAATGATGAGGAACAGCGTGAATATAAATCCATAAGCTATAAAGAACAACAAAATCGCTTGAAATCCCAACAAAAAAATAAGTATAACAATACGCAATCACAGCTTAACAAAAATGAGCAACCAAAGACCAATATATCCAATGTTATGAGTAAAAGTCTGGATGATATATTTGGTAATATCGAAAACTAGTCTATTAATATTCAAACCCTACATCTCGATAAATTTATATAATTTTTAAAACAATAATCTTACCTAAAATATGATAAAATAAAACTAATTATTATGTAAAAAATATACACAAATAGAAATAAATAGAATGGAGGTTGGTAGATATCAAAAAATCTAAGAATTTATTGTACTGTATCCTAATGTTTATAGGAGTAGTTTTCCTTTTAAAACTCTTTGAATACTTATTCAATATTACAATATATACTCAAATGAATGATTCTTTTATAATAACCCTGATTTTTTTGATAGTGTTTTTTCTTCCTACAAAAGCAAGACAATATATGCTTAAAAAAATTCATTGGTCATTTTTTACCGACTTTAAAAATTACTTATATGTATTTTTGGGATATATCATCGTATTTGTTTTATCACAGATAGGGGGTTTGATTTTCATAAAAAATCAAACAATGGATTCCGAAACAATACAGATTACATCCATGTACCACATAGCTATAGTTATTTTAGGTGTGGTTGTTTTCACACCGTTTTGGGAAGAGATGTTTTTTAAAAGAATCGTATTAGATACATTAGATTGTTACATTCCATTTTGGCTTAGCGTCTGCATGGTATCAATTATTTTCGCATCATTACATAGCATTCCAATGGAATATCGTATTTTCCCATTTATCTTGAGTGTTGTAACTAGCTTTATATATAAAAAAACAAATTCATTATTAGCACCCTTTTTTATCCACTGTCTATGGAACTTAGCCAGTATTATTTGAAAGAGCCCTTTTTACAAAGGGCTCTCTTTTATACTGGTACTCTATCAAGAGTTGTAATTCTTCTATTCACTGTTTCGTCAGAAATAAGCTGTCCAATTGGATTATATGTTTTAACTCTTATACGATAATCTTTTACTACATTATACTCTTTGAATTTGCGGCTTGATGAAGTCACTTTAGAGCCTCCAAGTTTAACTGTAACTCCCTTATACGCAAATGATATCTCTCCTGAAATTGTTGTAGCAGTATTTAATGTAACAGTTCCTTTATACGTTCTAGAAACTAAAGATTGGGACACGATACTACTTTTATATTGATTACAAGTAGCACATAAAAGTTTTGGATCTTGGACACCGAAATTTGCTGGATTTAATACAGCATTTTCATCTAAAATTTCAATTTCATATGTGTTTTGAGGCTTTGTTTCAGCTGAAGCAGACGGAGTAAACCCTACTAAAATAGGTATTGCTAATAATGAAACTGAAAGACTTGTTATTACGCTTTTCTTTAACAATTAAATCATCCTCCTTTATTATTATTCAACCAAAAAATAACATATTTACATTAAAAATGGAATATTTTACTAGAATTTTATATATAAAGATTAAAAGGTAATTTTTGGAATAACAAGGGTTGTTACTGCTTTTTTTCTCTGCTTAATGTCCTTGTAACTTGTATTATAGATTTAATAATATTTCTACTTACAATTTTTCTATTAAACTCATACTAATTTTATACTTGCAAAAATTATATAATACCATTATATTTAAATTAATAACTATACAAATAAAGCATAACTTACGTGAAGGACACACCTTACGTACCATTCCAACGGTACAGGTGTGTCCTTTTTTACGTTCTAGGAGGAAAATATGATGGCAGAAGGTAAAGTAAACACTCAAATTACAGAAGAACTAGGGATGGCTTTTGAACGAGAGAACAACAATATAGAGGAAATGCATGTAGAAATAACCTTTAATCAATTTGAACGAGTACGAGAGCATGAATTAGAAGAATTAGCTCGTATGAAACGTGAGCGTATTGTAGGGAAAGGGTTAATTACTGTCGTTTCTGAAAAACTATTTCCAACTAAAAATGGTACATCAGAGCGTATACAAGTACTTACAATTGAAATCGGTACTCATACGACTGCATACTGTCCCATTACAGAGGCTGGAATCAATATTCCTAAAAACCCTCAGTGGCTAGTAGGAAGGACGAAGCCTGTTATTATTGAGCACTTCCAAAGAACTGAAGAAGGTAACTTCGCCGTCGTATCTATTACCGCGGGAGAACTAGCACTTCAAAAGAGGTTGTATGAAGAAGCAACTGCACAAGAGGGGAATAAAGTATACACAGGAACTGTCTCTGGACATATTCCATCTGCACAAACTGTTTTAGTTGAGGTTCATGGTGTAACCGTAGGAGTGAGGTATTCCCAATGGTCACACTCCTTTGTACGTCCAGAGAATATTGTGATTGGTGATGTTGTAGAACTTATCATTGATAAAGTAGTAGAAAAGAATGGTCGTTATGAATTTAGAGGAAATAAAAAGAAACTAGAAACAGACCCAATGGATAAGCTATTAGAGCTAAAAAAACGCCGTGACCGCTTTGTAGGTAAAATAGTAGGGGTAGATGCAATTGCTGGTATTTTCGTAGAAGTTGCACCAGGTATTCAGTTTAAAGGACTAAAGAGCCGTAATCTTGCCAACCCAACTACAGAAGATGCAATAAACCAAACGATTGTTACATGCGAGCTGCTTAATATTGATGCCAAAAATAGAAAAGGAACTGTACGTATCCTAAATTATCCCCAAGGGCAGAGTAAAAAATCTAATTCATCAATTTACCAATTTTAATGAATGATTATGCGTACAATAGAGAAACAATTGCCTACTTATGTACCATCTATTCCTCATTTATCAAATGAGGATGTACAGGGACTTCAAATATATCGAATACATGGACTGGATAAATTCTATGTATTCCATTCTTATGAAGAATTGGTTAAGTTTAAGCAGCGTTTGACAGAGGAACAGTATGCCATACTCACTTTCATTGGTGTTCATACATCTGTTCGATTCAATCATTTACTATATTTATTCAAGAACAAATACTCACGTAAGAAAATAAATGATGCACTTCAAGGATTACTTTACTATCGTCTAATTGAAAAATGGCGGGTTAAGAGTTTTGATTTGGAAATCTTTGAAGAAACATATACATTATCCGATAATGGTTACAAGCTCTTAAAATACTGGAAAGGTAATATGTTCTTCTTTGCTCCAGAGCGTCTTGATAATCACGGTAAATATGTTCATCTACGCTATTGGCATGATATAGACCTACTATGCCACCTGCGTTATGCTCCTTCCTTTATAGGGCATATTATGCATCCATCTATTAGTAAAGGGGTTTTTACCCCTCCTTTAAGTTTTGCTGTGCAGGGAGGAGTAAATCAAGAATTTAATTTTGTTGTATACTCTACCTTATTAACAGATAAAAAGGATCGCTTAAGACAAATTATCGCTAGATGGAGAGATTTCGTAGAGTCAGGTAAGGATGTTATTATGAACGATTTAGGGAATAACCCTACAATCCTAGTTATTTATATTTCTACTGAAAAACAAGCAAAGCAAATTAATAATGAACTACTACTCGATCTAATTCCTGGTAAAGTATTACTATGTATAGGAGAAACGTTACATGTAGAAGGATTACAACATGCCTTTTATCAACCTCTTGCAGAAGGAAAGATTAAGCAATTAAATACAAAGCTATTCACAATAAACTAAGCCACCCTTACAAGCTATTGCTTTCTTTTAGAGGGTGGCTTGTTTATTGTATAAAAAGCATGAAATATTTATAAACAACTTAAGAGAGCTAATTATCCCATGTCTACCTCTATACAAAGTACAGATTTTACGAAATAATACTACTTGATGCCTGTTTTAACAACAATGATATATAGATGTTGTTATTATTAAAATAAAATATACAAGAAAGGAGTAATACATTGCTACGCATACAAAGAGGGTACATGTACGATCCAGATGATAATGAAGTAATTGTAAATGAAATTTTCTACGATGCTGCTTCAGCTAAAAAGCTAGGAAGTAAAATGGGGGTATTTGGTGCAGTAAAACTACCTACTGCTATTTTCCGAAAGGTTCAAGAAAATGAAAGTAAGTCCTATATAGAAAATATTGAAGTTAAAAAAGAAACTATTAGAGAAATACTTTTTTATTTAGACCAAAATCAAAAACCAGAAAAACTTTATTTTGAAATGCAGTTCATGAAGTAACACCGAGAACCGAAAATAAGAGGGGATTTATAGCAGGGGAAGCAGGGACATTATTATTTAATACATATAACAACTGCATATAAAACCTCTTCTTATATTCGTTCAATTAAAACAATTGAATACAATATAAAAATAGTTTAATATAAACGTATGTTTATTGTTTAATTGATTCCGTTTATTCCCACGCCTTATGAGTTGTGGTTGAGTTGTAGAAGCAGGTTGTATTCTTGTTTCAATTATGAAAGGGCTTCTTTGAGCCGATTAATGTATATAGCTTATTTTGCTATGCACATTTTCAATCGACTTAAAGAAGCCCTTTTTATGTTGTTTTTAAGTTAGGAATCACTTGTAAATAGACCTTTTGGGCTAATAATATGCAAAATGAAAAAAGCACATATATTGTGCTTTTTTGTTTAAATTAGAGGAGGTATCATATGGGACTTTACAAAGTACGGCTTAAGAAAAAGAATGTGAGAGTAATATGTGCTCGTATTTCTTATGAAACAGTAAGTTTTATTTAAAGGAAGCGTACATGATTGCGATTGTGTGGAATAGCTAAACTATCAAAAATTAAGTTCAACCGAAAAAACTAAAATCATTCATAATGGATATGAAACATTAAGATTACTACAGGATACCTGTAATGAGATAAAAATTACTGGCAGTTCTTATACTCTTGTAGGAATAGTACAATAAAGAATGAATTCATAGCTTAACTTTTTAGTATTGTTAAGATTTTTTGAATTCAAAACGAAAAAAGATACTCAATACTAATTTATGGTAGAGTAGAGAAAGAATGGAATATACAAATTATACACTAGGGAATTTATATAGAAATAAGGTACTCGTTGCAATGCTAAAAGCACAAGGAATTAGAAAACGAAATGTGAGAGGAGCACTATAATATGATTACAGTTAACCGAGGATATATGTATAATCCAGATGATAATGAGGTCTTAATTACCGAAATTTATTATGAAGCTACTACCGATACTAAGTTAGGAAGTAAGATGAGGAGTTTATCTTATAAAGTTATTCCTAATGAAATTAAAGAAAAAATAGAGGCAGCTGCTTCATTATCCTATATGGAAAACATTGAGATGTCCCAGCCATTAGCTGTCGTGTATCAAAATGAAATTAACATGTATGGAAAACCAGAAAAATTATACTTTGAGTATACAAACATTTAAAAAGAAAAAAGACATTGAACAGTTTGTTTCAATGTCTTTTTTCTTTTTAAACTATAAAGGACCAAGGGGTTAAGGCTTTGTTTCGCATCCTATAGTGTTTTAGGTGTGTTATACTTACATTTGTAAATTATAATATTTCGTATAATGTTAGGTTTGTTTGCTACTATTCAATATATATAACTGGAGGAAGAATTATGGTTTTTTTAAAAAGGTAGTATGTGGTGTTTGTAATAAAAAAGTTGGTTTAAATCGTTATAAAATACTACAATCTGATGCATGGCTATGCCCAGAATGCTTTCATAAAGCAGGTGGCTTGGGTGTTGTAAGTGTAAGTACGGACACTATCGAAGAATTGAAAGTTACAATCGATGCAAAGGTAGCAAAACTTGCTGAGGATCCATTGTCATGCGCTGAAGGAATGTATCAATTCTGTATAGATAATAAATTCGGTTCTGGCTTTAATGAAAAGTCGGGTGTAAAACACTTCAAGGTACTAGAAGATAACTTGATGAATAGCGAAAAAATTCATATGACTTATATCGGAATGCATGATTATCAATCTACAACAAAGCATGATGGTAATTATGCCTACGCCATAACTAATAAACGCATTATGTTCGGACAAAAAACAATGACTGGTGAAAAATTCAAAGCAGTAGATCATGAAAAGATAAATGATATATCTTTTGAAACAGGGATGTTGTTCGGCTTCATAACAATTGATACTCCGCAAGAAAAGATCAAAGTTGCGTTAGATAAAGATTCAGCAAAATCCATTAATAATCATATCCATCAAGTTCTAGATGCTTTAAAAAGCAAACCTAATGAAGCTCAACCACAAGCAGTATCTGCTCCAATATCAATAGCAGACGAATTAAAGAAATTCAAAGAGCTGTTCGACATGGGTGTTATTACAGAAGATGAGTTTAACGCCAAAAAGAAGCAGTTGCTTGATATATAAATACAAGATAAACAAGACAAGTATATAAGAGGGAAAAAGACATTGGACGTATTTGTTCAATGTCTTTTTTATTAATCTGCAGAGGGGAATATATAATGAATATTTACCTGAAATGGAAACGATTCTCTAGACATTTCAATATAGGAGATGTTTTTAGCAATGTCCAATTAAGAAACAACTATTGCATACCAGTTGTTTTTTAATTCAAAAATAAATTTTCAAAATATAATGTACCATAATGCGGCACATTATTTACTCTTAATAGTACTCCTATCAACAATACTACGAATAATAAAGTAAGAGATTTCCATAATGATATCTCAAAATTCTTCAAAACAATTACCACCTAATCTACAATAATCTTATTTGAATAACAAATATTAATCTATATATTAAAATTAATAGTCCATTTTTAATATTTTATCATATAAATTACATTTGCTTACATTAAAAATAAAGATAGTTTAATATACAGATATATTTATTGTTTAATTGATTCCGTTTATTCCCACACCTTTTTTGTGTTGTGGTTGAGTTGTAGAAGCAAGTTGCGTCTTGTTTCAATAATGAAAGGGCTTCTTTGAGCCGATTAGTGTATATATAGCTTATTTTGCTATACAAATTTTTAATCGACTTGAAGAAGCCCTTTTTGTGTTGTCTTCAAGTTTGGAGTTATTGTATCGCCAGCACTTTAGGCAATTATTTTATTAATTAGGGGGAAACATCATGAATTTAGTCATGGGAAAATCACAAGAGAAATTTCCTCAATAATGTTCATTTACATGACATTATTGAGGAAATTAAAGAACTAGCTAATCCTTTACGGATCAGTTCTGTATCAATGCTGCAAGCACACAATCAAAACTTCAATACAAAAGCTACGACATTTAAGGATATTACCATTTCTGATTTAAGGGATTTGAAAGTAAGCTTAAGTCTCATATATGCAGCAAAGAATATCAGTCGTGCAAGTATAGAAGAATTGAATCAGCGCTTATCCATTCAATCTGAAAAGAATATTACTTCCTATGAAGATTGGCTGCTTCATGAAAACAGAGGAATTAGAACTGCAGCTTGTGATAATGTAAATATAAAGAATATTGAGGGAACGGAACAAAGCTATTTCTTGAATGAAGTTAAAAGACGCTTTCAAAACTACCAACCGCAGAAAGTAAGACGTAAAGAAATTTCGAAGCCCAACGGACAAACCAGACCCCTGGGAATACCGGCTATGTGGGATAGGATAATCCAACAGTGCATCTTACAAGTCATGGAGCCAATCTGCGAAGCGCACTTCAGTAACCGAAGTTATGGTTTTCGCCCAAACAGAAGTGCTGAACATGCCCTAGCAGATGCATCAGTGCGAGTAAATAAACAAAACCTTACATATGTAGTAGACGTAGACATTAAAGGTTTTTTTGACGAGGTAAATCACGTCAAGCTCATGCGTCAATTATGGACATTGGGTATCCGTGACAAACAACTTCTGGTCATTATCCGAAAAATACTGAAAGCCCCAGTGCAAATGCCTGACGGCACAACAATGTTCCCGACCAAGGGCACCCCACAAGGCGGAATTCTTAGTCCTATACTTGCCAACGTCAATCTTAATGAATTCGACTGGTGGATAAGTAGACAATGGGAGACATTCAAAGCTAAAAAGGTAAAACCGAGATGCATGAGGGGATTTTGGTGCAATGACGTTGTAACGACACAACTCACCAAAACTTCCAAGATGAAACCAATGTACATCGTAAGGTACGCAGATGACTTTAAAATCTTCACAAACACACGTAGTAATGCGGAGAAAATTTTCAAAGCAACTCAAATGAACAATTGAAAGAGCAAGTACGGTTTACGTATTATTTACGAGAGCATGGAATCCCATTTATGCAGATTAAGAAGAATAGGGCGGGGGATTCATTTACATTTGTCACTTGAAATGATGAACAGTACCGGTTTGTATTGTCTACTTGGATTGAAGGGAACCATATTACTCAATGTACAGAAACCGTGGCAGAAGTCTTTGGAAAGGAAGCGAGAAAGATACGTGATATTTCTAGTACATTTCAAAGCTCGACTTTTCAAAAGAAATCGCATTTAGATGGATATGGTTAGTTTATAAAGCTATTAGAAAATAAGGGTGGTACATGTAAGGAATTAAGAGGGTATATAGATTTCGCTAAGTATCATATAGAAAGCGCACATACGAATGATCTAGAGTATATAGTACAAACTGATTTAAATCCTTTAAATGTCATATGGAACTCCAATCAATCTGTAAAAGGAATTGTAGATTTTGAATCCATTGCATATGTTGATCGTATTGAAGGTTTAGCCTTTTTAATAAAGTGGTACTCTCGAACAGAAGGAATAGGGTCACATGAAGTATGTCCGAAAGTTGCTAAAGCATTTTTAGAAGGGTATGGAGCTAATAACATTTTAACTTCAAATGAGTATGAAAGACTGTCTTCGTTACTATGGTTATCCGGTAGTTTAAATTGGAACTTTGTTAAAAAGATGATGAGTCTATTAGGTGACGAGAGAAAAGTAGAGGAACATTTGAGAGTTTATAAAATAAGGGGAGAAAATCTATCTGTATTGGTAAGTAGAGAAAGAGACGATTCTGAACAGTCCCCTGTCAAATAGACAGGGGAACTAATAAAACACCCTAAGCTGCTTTAGTTCTATATTCCATTGGGCTGAGGCTGTTTAGTCTTTTTTGGAATGTCATAATTATAAAACTGAATGTACTCGTCTATCGCTTGACTTAGTTCCTCAAACGCATCGTATTTAAAGTAATATTTCTCGCGCTTAATAGTCCCCTAAAAAGACTTCATTGGCCCATTATCAATGCATATGGACTATGCCTGTTTTATCTATCCGGGGTTTAATAACCAAGAGTTTTACGCATTAAGAACGTTGAGTTTATTGGTAGGAGTGCTAGTTTCCAACTGCAGCACAATATAGCTGGACATGAAACAGGTTTTCTCGCGCGCAAAGTTTAGATTCCTATATTGATTTGTAAAATAAATTCAATTTATGTTATTATATTTCCCTTGGACTGACAGTTTATAGAATGTATAGTGAATATTTGATAAGTTAAAATAGGGGATGTATTACGTTGAAATGGTTATCTTGGGACAGAAATTTAAAAACTAGATTGATTGGCGAAACTATGTTCAATACATTGTTTTGGATGTATTTTCCGTTTATGGCAATATACTATAGCGATGCTTTTGGTAAAGCAATTGGCGGAATTTTAATGGCAATTATACCTCTTGTAGGCATAATAGGTAATTTGTTAGGTGGATATTTAGCTGATCGATTAGGGCGTCGACCTGTCATGCTATTAGGCACAATCATACAAGTAGCAATGTTTGCGGTTTTTGCTTTATCTCATTCACATTGGATTAATTATTTAGCCTATATTGGTATTGGAATTAACGGGGCAATATACAGTCCAGCAAGTTCTGCAATGATAGCTGATATAGTGCCAGAAAAGGATAGAAGGGTAGTCTTTGCCACTTTTGTTACAGCAAATAATATTGGTGCTGTATTTGGACCGGTGTTAGGTTCATTTTTCTTCTTTCATTATCGAAGTGAATTGTTATGGACTTGTACAATTGTTACATTTATTTATTTTATAGCAATCTATTTCATAATTAGAGAAACGCTGCCCGAAGCTTCTAAAAATGATGGAGATAACAATCCAATATCAAAAATCTTTAAAGAACAATGGAATAATTATATGAAAATTTTTAGTGATAAAATTTTCTCACTTTATATAGTTGCTGGAATATTCATTATGATAGCTTTCATGCAGCTCGATCTTTATCTTGCATTATATGTAAAGGAATTTGTACCAACTCAATCTCTTTTCTCGTGGAATATTGATTTATTCTCTTTGAGTAATACTGAAATTTTCGGATGGATGATGGGGTTAAATGGGATTTTGTTTGTTTTATGTTCTTTACCTGTTGCAAAATACTTTGAGAATTGGAGCGACCGAAATGTTTTAATTGTCTCTAATGTTTTATTTGGAACCGGTATGTTTTTAATAGGTCTAACGACGAATATATGGTTACTGTTTGGCTTTATGGCAATATTAACTATTGGGGAATTGATTCGTTCGCCAGTTGTGCATAGTTTTGTCAGTAAATATGCACCTGAAAATTCTAGAGGACAGTATATGGCAGCATCTAATTTACAGTTTACCATTGGGCGTTTTATTGCACCAATAATGATTGTATTTTCTACATGGCTATCTCCAATTGTTGTGTTCGGAATTATATTACTTTGTACCCTTGTTAGTGCAGTTTTCTATGTGAAAGTATTTCGTATGATTTCAAATACAACTATGCATAATGAATGATCAATTATTAAAGAAGCTTGTAAATCAATAACAAGCTAATAAAATACCATTTAAAAACGCTATTTTTTTCCGTTGAATCATAGGAGAGAATAGCGTTTTTGTATGTGTAATTTTGTAGAAGTGATAAAGTTTAGGAGGGAACAGTTTCAGGAAGCTAACGTATACTTTGCTGCTAAAGTACACCGTACATGTTTTTTAGTAAATAAAATTTGGGTGATGAGCGTATAGCGAGTAGCGGTTATTCCTGTGTGGTTTTTGTATTTAGATGGAAGAGAGCCTAAGGATGGATTGGGAATGAAATTTCAATGACTGGCAGTTTTAAACGATTCTATTATAAAATAAGTATCTTTTTTATAACTTAACAAAGTATTTCATTTAACTAGATTAAAATAGGTTTTTTACATTTAGAAAGTTCAGTATTATTAGTTTATTACATACTTTTCCTATTTGTAATGGTATAGTAAAATATAGTAAAAAGAGAGGGGATTAGTATGGCGATAATTGGAATTGATTTAGGGACAACTAATAGTTTAGTAGCGACATGGTCGGAAGATGGTGCAAAGCTTATTCCTAATGTTTTAGGTGAATTTCTCACACCATCGGTAGTTAGTATAGATGAAACGGGTGAAATTTTAGTCGGGCGTATTGCGAAAGAACGACTTATTACGCATCCACAACTAACAGCAGCAACTTTTAAACGTTTTATAGGAACAGAGAAAAAATATGAGTTAGGTACATATACTTTTTCATCTGAAGAACTATCATCTTTTATTATTAAATCTTTGAAACAAGACGCAGAAGCGTATTTAAATGAAGAGGTTACCGGTACTGTAATTAGTGTCCCTGCCTATTTCAATGATACGCAGAGAAAATCAACGAAACGTGCAGTGGAAATAGCAGGATTAACAGTAGAACGCCTCATTAGTGAACCGACAGCTGCGGCAATTGCATATGGCTTATACCAAGAACAATCAGAAACAAAATTTCTCGTATTTGATTTAGGTGGAGGAACTTTTGATGTTTCCATTTTGGAATTGTTTGAAGGGATAATGGATGTAAAATCTATTGCGGGTGATAATTATCTTGGTGGTGAAGATTTCACAAAAAGTTTAATGACATTTTTCCTAGAATCCCATCAACTGAATCCAGATTCACTTGATTCAAAAACATTATCATTAATTTATACACAAGCAGAACGCTGTAAGCTTGCTTTGTGTAATGAGTCAACTGCAACTATGAATGTTGTGATTCATAATCAAACATATGAAACAAGTATAAATAGGGGGGAATTCGAAAAGATTGTAACGCCGCTACTGTTACGTCTTCGTTATCCAATTGAACGTGCTCTTCGCGATGCTTCGTTAAACCCAAATGATTTAGACGCTGTCATTTTAATTGGTGGAGCTACTCGAATGCCTCTTGTGAAATCTGTTATTTCTAAAATGTTTGGGCGTATGCCTTATGCAAATATAAACCCAGATGAAACTGTTGCTTTAGGTGCTGCAATTCAAGTTGCCTTAAAAGAACGAAATAAGGCGTTGGAAGAAGTGATTTTAACCGATGTTTGTCCATATTCTTTAGGAACAAGTGTTGTTCAAGAATTTGGAGATGGTAAGTCAGAGTCTGGGTATTTCTTCCCTATTATAGAGAGAAATACACCAATTCCTGTAAGTAAGGTGGAGCGACTATATACAGTAAAGGATAGACAACAATTTATAACTATTGATGTCTATCAAGGAGAAAACCGTAGGGTAGTAAACAATTTGAAACTAGGTGAGCTTAAAATCAAAATTCCTCCTGCTCCTGCTGGAAATGAGTCGGTTGATATTCGTTATACATACGATATTAATGGCATTCTTGAAGTCGAGGTAATAAGTACATCAACTGGGGAAAAGAAAAGAACAATCATACAGCAAAACGCTGGAAATCTTACAGATGAAGAAATAGAAAAGAGACTTTTAGAGTTAAGAGATATTAAAATTCATCCGAGAGATAGAGAAGAAAATCGACTACTTCTTGCAAAGTGCGAAAGACTTTATGAAGAGTTGCTTGGTGATGAACGTAAAAAGATTTCTATATTACTACAACAATTTGAGAGAGTGCTCACAACGCAAAATGATAAAAAGATTAAAGAAGCTTCCAGTAAGTTAAAAGAACATATTGAAAGTATGGAAAGGTGGGCAAATCGCTAATGAGTATTTGGGATACATTGGAGATTGAACCTACTGACAATATTTCAGTGATTAAAAAAGCTTATGCAAAACTCCTAAAAATACATCATCCAGAAGATGATCCAGAAGGATATCAAAGAGTAAGAGAAGCGTTTGACCAGGCAGTGAAAAGTGCAAAAAATATGAAAGATAAGCAGTCGATTCAAATAGATGAAATAAATGCACCTGATAGGGAATTTGTATTTTCCCCATGGACTGACAGTGATGCGGAAATTGCTACTACTACAGTTACTGAGCATCCAGTCTATACATTCATGGAAAGTGTTGAAACGCTTTATGATGATTTCTTTGCACGGATTGAGCAGGGAAATTGGGAAGAAATATTACGTTCAGATGTGATATGGGATGTTCAATATGCAGCAGCACTACAAGATCAGTTAATTGAATTTTTCTTATATCATTATCACTTCCCACATTCGATTTGGGAATTAATCGATCAAGTATTTCGATTCAGTGAACAAAAAGATGATTTAGTAAATGAATATGGAGAAGATACAATCCGATTTTTATTAGAAAGAATTAGCGGCGAAAAAGAAATGCGTTATGATATTTTTGAAAAAAATGATAATTTAGATTTTGAGTTGTATTTCTATATACGGGAAGAAATCCAAAGGAAGCTGTTAGCGAATGAATTAGTGGATGTAAAAGAAGAACTGGATCGTGCGTTGGCAATGTATCAAAGGGACCCTGAATTATTACGTATGCAAGGTATTTATTACTTACGTATAGGCAATAAAGAGAAGGCATTACAGGCATTTAGCAATATTCAATCAATTGATAAAGATGATCCAGATGCATTATTATATCGTGTCCGTATTCAGTATAATTCTGGGAAATTTCACGATGCTATCAAAGATTGTGAACATCTTCTTTCTGTCCATCCGGAGCATATGGATGCGATGCTCATGATGACAAAATGTTTAGAAAAAGCGGGAGAAATAGAGAAAGCTGAAAAAATAGTGCAGGATGCTTTACAAATAGATATGAACCATGTTGAGTTTCTTTCATACTTCAATTCATTTTTGGCACAAAGCGGAAAGAAACCAAATAAACCAGGGTTTACAATGGCCTATGTATTTGGTTGGATATTGATGTATAGTGGCATGTTTTTAAGACGTACTTGGGTGTATATTTTCTTTTTTATTCTTGCTATTATTACGCGACTACCTTTCAAATATATCCTTCTTCTTCCGGTTGTTTGGGAAGCTTGGAAGTTTTATAGACTGAAAATCAAAATATAAGGAGGAGCTTAGGTGTTCGTTTCAAGAAAGAAAAAACAGGTAAAACAATATTTACGAAGCATGTCTACTATATGTATGGGTACTTATTTTCTTATTCATTATTTTACAAAATATGAATTTACATTTATAAGAGACCGTATACTTGGGAAAAAGTTTTTGAAGGAGCAATTACGAAGATTTGATTGTAACGAACCAGCACAATTGAAAGAAATGATTGAGTGGTTATTAAAAGAAGGGTCACGCCAAGAATTTCAAACGATGTACAATCAATTAACTCCTCTTTCAGAAGCAAAGCGGAAGTTATTACTTTCAGGACAAGCAAGCGATGAAAAAATGTACGTTGTGAATTACTCATTACACATGTTACCGGATGCTGGAATTGCTGCATTTGATTATGCATGGTGTATTTGTTTAAGTCGAATTGGTAAAAGATTAGGTTATTTATCTAAAAAAGAAGCGGAACATTATATGATACAAGCGGCAAAACTTGCTCAAAACTCCTATTCAGATTGGAATGAGTATTTTCTTGCTTTTCATATCGGTAGTCATTTTAATAAATTGGATATAGAGTTCAAGAACAAAAATAAATACAATCTTATGTACACATTGGATATGTTTAGAGTTAAAGATTCTTATGTGCATACAATTGCATGGAAAAATGACCTCCTTACAGATATGAAGAAAGGATAATGTTTGAGAGGAAAACCTTACAATTGGACTGTATGATATTAAGATTGATCATAAATACTACTTCACCAGATGAAGAAGTATTAATATGGTCGTTTGAAAATTTAAATGTAGTGCCATAACAGTGTCTTATGTTAAATCAATAGAGAAATGAGAAGGTGTTTCAAAGAGTCTTCGGTTAGAGTTGATACTTCTCATTTCGTATAAAAATAGTACGTTATCCTATTTGTGAGAATCATAGTAAGGATAACGTACTATTTTTTCTGTTATGTAATCACATTAAAATATAATGATTTACTAAGGGGCTAAAGGTGTATTCTTTATAAGATGTGAAGGAAGAGAAGGTTAAGTTAATCAAAAAAATTGATTAATAAGTTGCATATAAAACTCATCTGCGTATATACTATAAACATCAAAAAAAATTGATGAAGGGAGAGTGAACTAAAATGGCACAAGATTTTCAGCTCTATGAGAAAAAATTCAAAGCATTAGCGGATCAGAAGCGTTTAGAGATTATGTATGAACTTTGCCAACGAGGCCAGACTTGTGTATGTGATTTAACAGAGGTTTTTGAAATGACGCAATCTAAATTGTCCTATCATTTAAAGATTTTATTAGATGCAGGTTTAATTGTAAAAGAAACAAAAGGTACGTGGAGTTATTATGATTTAAATGATGCGGAAGTAAATAATTTATTATCAGAAGAATTATGCTGTATCTTTAGAAAAACAGGCAAAGGTAGCTGTTGTTAAAATTTTGCGTTATTAATCAAAAAAAATTGATTAATAACATATAAAGAGGAGGAATAAGCTATGAGATATGTTCATGTCGGTATAAATGTTACGGATTTAGAGAAGTCTATTGAATTCTACGAAAAGGTATTTTGTGTGTCACCAGTTAAGGTGAAAGTAGATTATGCAAAATTTTTATTAGAGACGCCAGGACTTAATTTCACGCTAAACGTACGAGATGAAGTGAAGGGAAATCAGGTAAATCATTTCGGTTTCCAAGTGGATACAGCTGAAGAAATTACGTTACATAAAGAAAGATTAGAAAAAGAAGGTTTCTTTGCGCGTGATGAGATGGATACGACTTGTTGCTATGCGGTTCAAGATAAGTTTTGGGTAACGGATCCTGATGGGAACGAGTGGGAATTCTTTTATACAAAAGCACAGAGTGATGTTCATAAAATAGAAGAGGCACCTTGTTGCAAGACTTCTAACGTAGTAGAACAAAATTCTTGTTGTTAATAGGAGATGGAAAA
>Ga0102589_1001821_pt1 | contig 26849 bp, 25 predicted proteins | sample AraplaMF_Col_mLB_FD_76858 | JGI IMG/M metagenome (GOLD analysis project Ga0102589, IMG submission 76858) | Arabidopsis root microbial communities from the University of North Carolina, USA - plate scrape MF_Col_mLB | ecosystem: Host-associated > Plants > Roots > Endosphere | place: USA... | reverse complement strand
TTGCTGGTGGCCATGAATCTTGTTTAAGGAAAACCCATGAAAAACATTCTTCGTCCCGCACTGGTGCTGTTTGCCGTGCTGACTCTGGTGACCGGTGTGGCCTATCCACTCGCCGTGACCGGCGCGGCCCAGGCCCTGTTTCCGGCGCAGGCCGGCGGCAGCCTGATTGTTCGCGACGGCAAGCCTGTAGGTTCTGCCTTGATAGGCCAGAACTTCAGCGATGCCGGCCATTTCTGGGGCCGCCCTTCAGCCACGGGCCCCATGCCCTACAACGCTGCGGCCTCCAGCGGCGCCAACCAGGGGCCGCTCAATCCCGCGCTGGCCGAGGCCGTCAAAGGCCGCGTTGAAGCGCTGCGTGCGGCAGACCCCGGCAACACCGCACCCGTGCCGGTGGACCTGGTCACGGCCTCGGCCAGCGGGCTGGACCCGCACATCAGCCCTGCCGCGGCGCGTTACCAGGTGGCGCGCGTTGCCAAGGCGCGCAACCTGCCGGTGGAAAAAGTCCAGGCCCTGGTTGATCAGCACACCGAACAGCCTTTGCTGGGCTTCCTGGGCGAGCCCCAGGTCAATGTGCTGCGGCTCAATCTTGCATTGGAGTGATTTTTTATCCGCAGATTACGCAGATTTCCACAGATGAAAAAAATCCCAAGGCAAAGTCGCGTGGCCAGTACATGCAGGCGAGGACGAAGTCTTGGATGCATTTTTTCTTTAATCTGCGGAAATCTGCGTAATCTGTGGATGATTTTTCCGAGAGCCCCGGTGTTACCCTTTGCGCAGCGACCTTTGATGCTTTTGAACACGATGCAACGGCATGGCCATTTCTCCTGACGCCCGCCCCGACCCCGACGAGCTCCTGGACCGCCTGCGCGGCGAGGAGGAGAAAGCGCGCCGGGGCCGCTTGCGCATTTACTTCGGCGCCAGCGCTGGTGTGGGCAAGACCTTCGCCATGCTCAGCGCCGCGCAGCGTGAGCGCAAGGCCGGGCGGGATGTGCTGGTCGGCGTGGTGGAAACCCATGGCCGCAGCGAAACCGTGGAGTTGCTGGCCGGGCTGGCCCAATTGCCTTTGCGCGAGGTGGCCTACCGCGGGCGCACGCTGAAGGAATTCGACCTGGACGCGGCGCTGGCGCGCAAGCCGGCGGTGCTGCTGGTGGACGAGCTTGCGCACAGCAATGTGGAGGGCTCGCGCCATGCCAAGCGCTGGCAGGACGTGCACGAGCTGCTGGAGGCCGGCATCGACGTCTGGTCGGCCGTCAATGTGCAGCACCTGGAAAGCCTGAACGGCACGGTGGGCGCCATCACCGGCATACGCGTGCATGAAACCGTGCCGGACACGGTGCTGGACGGCGCCGATGAAATCATCCTCGTTGACGTCACGCCCGACGAGCTGATGGCGCGGCTCAAAGCCGGCAAGGTTTATATGCCGCAGCAGGCCGAGCGCGCGGCGCAGAATTTTTTCCGCAAGGGCAATCTGATCGCGCTGCGCGAGATTGCGCTCAGGCGCACGGCCGAGCATGTGGAAGACGACGTGCGCAACTACCGCGTCGAAAAATCCATCACGCCGGTCTGGAACACCGAAGGCGCCATCCTCGCCTGCATAGGCCCGCGCGAAGGCGCCGAGCAGACGGTGCGCGCGGCGGCGCGCCTGGCCGGCCAGCTCAATGTGCGCTGGCATGCGGCCTATGTGGAAACGCCGCGCCTGCAGCTGCTGGAGGTTGCCAGCCGCGACCGCATCCTGGCCGTGATCCAGCTGGCCGAAGAACTGGGCGCGGCCACGGCGGTGCTGACGGGCGGTGATGCCGCCGCGGCGCTGGTGGCGCAGGCGCAGCAGCTCAATTGCGCCACGCTGGTGGTGGGGCGGCCGCAACTGCCGGGCTGGCGCGCCCTGTGGAGCGGCCCCAGCATGACGCGCCGGCTGGCCGTGCTGGCGCCCACGCTGGATATTGTGGAGGTGGGCCACGCCGACAGCGCGCGGCGGCTGGCGCGCGCGGTGCAGCGCTCGGCCGAGGAAGACGAAGCCGCGGCCTGGCGCGGCAAGCTGGCCGGTTATGGCTGGGCGGCGGCCGCCAGTGCGGTCATCACTGTTCTGGCCCACCCTCTGCTGAATTTTTTTGACCTGGCCAACATCGTGATGCTTTTCCTGCTGGGCACGGTGCTGGTGGCGCTGAAGTTCGGGCGCGGGCCGGCGGCGCTGGCGGCCTTCCTGAACGTCGCGGCCTTTGATTACTTCTTTGTGGCGCCGCGCCTGTCGTTCGCCGTCAGCGACGTGCAGTACCTGGTGACCTTCGGCGTGATGCTGGTGGTGGGCCTGCTGACCGGCCAGCTCACGGCGGGCCTGCGTTTCCAGGCGCGCATCGCGGCCAGCCGCGAGCGCCGCGCGCAGTCGTTGTTCGAGCTCACGCGCGACTTGTCGGCGGCCTTGCTGAGCGAGCAGGTCGTGGAACTCGGCGAAGCGGCCGCCCAGCGCAACTTCGGCGGGCAGGCGCTGGTGCTGGCGACCGACGGCCACGACCAGCTGCTGCCGCCCGCGAAGCCGCCGGCCGACTTTGACGCCAGCGTGGCCGACTGGGTGTTTCGCAACGAGCAGCCTGCCGGGCTGGCCACGGCCACGCTGTCGGCCCAGGCCTGGCATTACCTGCCGCTCAAGGCGCCTATGCGGGTGCGCGGCGTGCTGGCCGTCAAGCCCGCGCAGGCGCGCTGGCTGCTGATTCCCGAACAGGTGCAGCAGCTGGAAACGCTGGCGCGTCAGGTGGCGATCGCTTTGGAGCGTGTGCATTACGTGGACGTGGCCCAGCAGGCGGTGGTGCAGATGGAGTCTGAAAAACTGCGCAACATGCTGCTGGCCGCGATTTCGCACGATGTGCGCACGCCACTGACCGCGCTGACGGGCCTGGCCGATTCACTGCAGCGCATGGCGCCGCCGCTCAGCGAAGAGCAGTCGCAGGCGGCGCGCGCCATTGCCGGCGAGGCGCGCCACCTGAGCGCGCTGGTCAACAACCTGCTGGACATGGCGAGGTTGCAAAGCGGCGCGGTCAACCTGCGCAGCGACTGGCAGTCGGTCGAGGAGATCGTCGGTTCGGCAATCCGCCAGGCGCAGCATGCGCTGGCCGGCCGGGCCGTGGTGACGTCGCTGCCGGCGGACCTGCCGCTGGTGGAGTTTGACGCGGTGTTGATGGAGCGCGTGCTGGTCAACCTGCTGGAGAACGCCGCCAAGTACGGCCAGCCGCCCATAGAGCTCAGCGCGGAGGCAACGGAGCAGGCGTTGCGCATCACGGTGCGGGACCACGGGCCCGGCCTGCCCGCAGCGCTCAAGGGCCGCGAGCATGAGCTGTTCGAAAAATTCACGCGCGGCGAGGCCGAGTCGGCCACGCCGGGGGTGGGCCTGGGGCTGGCGATTTGCCAGGCGGTGGTGCAGGCGCACCGTGGGCAGGTCACCGCAAGCAATGCGGTGGGCGGTGGTGCAGAATTCAGCATCACCCTGCCGCGGCGCCCGCCGCCCCAGGGCCTGCCCGAAACCGCCTGATCCCCTTTTTCTTTAGCCATGTCCCATCCCGCACCCGTCGCCGTCGTCATTGAAGACGAGCCGCAGATACGCCGTTTTGTGCGCGCGGCGCTGGAGGCCGAGGGTTGGCAGGTCTTTGAGGCTGACACCGCCCAGCGCGGGCTGACCGAGGCCGGCACGCGCAAGCCCGATCTGCTGGTGCTGGACCTGGGCCTGCCCGACGGCGACGGGCTGGACGTGATTCGCGACGTGCGCGGCTGGTCCAGCGTGCCCATCGTGGTGCTGTCGGCGCGCGTGGACGAGGCCGACAAGATCGCCGCGCTGGACGCCGGCGCCGACGACTACCTGACCAAGCCCTTTGGCGTGGGCGAGCTGCTGGCCCGGGTGCGCGCCAACCTGCGCCGCCCGCGCGGGGCCGGCGCCGACGGTGCGCCCGAGGAGCCGCTGTTCAGCTTCGGTGATGTGCAGGTGGACCGCCAGGCGCGCCTGGTGCGGCGCGCGGGCGTGGAAGTGCACCTGACGCCCATCGAATACCGCCTGCTCACGGTGCTGGTCGGCCACGCCGGCCGGGTGCTGACGCACCGGCAGCTGCTGCGCGAGGTCTGGGGCCCTTCGCATGCGGGGCAAAACCATTACTTGCGCATCTATATGGGCCATTTGCGCCAGAAGCTTGAAGCCGACCCGGCCCAGCCCAAGCACCTGCTGACGGAAACGGCGGTGGGTTACCGCCTCTGGGTGGGCTGATGGGCTGAGTGGGACAATAAGCGGCGATCCGGCCGCCCAGGCCGCCCTTAAAGTACACAGCCCATGCAAGACCCCCTCAAACCCGGCGCAGGCCCCAAACCCGTGGGCGCCGCCGTTCGCATCCCCAAAGCCGCAGCGCCGGCCGTCGCGCCGGGCGCACCCGCCGCCACCGTGCGGCTGAACAAGCGCATGGCCGAACTGGGCCTGTGCTCGCGCCGCGAGGCGGATGACTGGATCGCGCGCGGCTGGGTGCGCGTGAACGGCGCGCCGGCCGTGATGGGCCAGCCCGTGGCCGTGGACGCGCGCATCGAGGTCGACCGCCAGGCCGAGCAGCAGCAGCGCCTGCAGGTCACCATCCTGATCAACAAGCCGGTCGGCTATGTCAGCGGCCAGGCCGAGGACGGCCATGAGCCGGCGGTGGTGCTGGTGCAGCCGCAAAACCGCTGGCGCGAATGCAACAGCCATATGCGCTGGGGCCATGAACAGCTGCGCGGCCTGGCGCCGGCGGGGCGGCTGGACATCGACTCCATAGGCCTGCTGGTGCTGACGCAGGACGGCCGTGTGGCGCGACAGCTGATTGGCGAAGACTCCGAGATTGAAAAAGAGTATTTGGTGCGCGTGAGCTACGGTCCTGAAACCGTCAACGTGCAGGCCCTGTTTCCGCCCGAAAAGCTGGCCCTGCTGAACCACGGCCTGAGCCTGGACGGCCAGGCGCTGCGGCCCGCGCAGGTTTCGTGGCAAAACCCCGAACAGCTGCGCTTTGTGCTCAAGGAAGGCAAAAAGCGCCAGATTCGCCGCATGTGTGAGCAGGTGGGCTTGTTTGTAACCGGGCTTAAGCGTGTGCGCATAGGCCGGGTCAACCTGGGGCATTTGCCGGTGGGGCAGTGGCGCTACCTCGCGCCCCACGAACGCTTCTAGGCGCCGATCAAAAAAACCCTCCTGGCGTTGTTGCGACGCCTTGCCTTGCCGGTTTCGATTCGACGGTGTGCGGCCCAGGGTAATGCGCTGTCCTACTTGGACCTGCGCCAACAGACGGCAAGGTTTGCCTGGCAAGGGCCTAAAGTGGTTGACATGGCACTTATTACCTACCTGGTCGAGGACAACGAGATTGTCCTGGAAAACCTGATCGAGGCATTGCGGGAAATCACCTCGGTGGAAGTGACGGGCCACGGGGCCACCCAGGCTGAGGCCAGCCGGTGGCTGAGCACGCATGACGGAGAGTGGAACCTGGCGATCGTCGACCTTTTCCTCAAGGAGGGCAACGGTTTGGGTGTACTGGCGGGCTGCCGCAATCGCCAGCCCTACCAGAAGGTGGTGGTGCTGAGCAATTACGCAACGGCCGACGTACGCCAGCGCGCCGCCGACCTGGGCGCCGACGCGGTGTTCGACAAATCCAGTGAGCTTGAGGACCTGTTCGCCTACTGCAGGGAGCAGACCGACAGCGAGTCGCGGCCGGAGAACCGGCAAGCCCAGCGCGCGGCCGTGCAGCGTTTGCGCGCGGCGATGGACACCCCGCCACGGCGCTGATCGCCGGGCCTAGCGCAGGGCGGCGCGCAGCAGTTCGTGGCGCGAGGCCAGCGGGCTGACGGCCTGCGCGCTGCGCGCTTTGCCGTCCGTGCCCAGCGTGAACTCCACGCGGTAAATCTGCGTGAAACCCTCGGCGACGAGTTCGCCAAAGCGCCCCTGCGGCAGGATGTCCGCGGAAAAGGCGTGGCCGCCCAGGGGCCGCATGCGCAGCCGTGCGCCTATTTGCTCGAGTTCCAAAACCAGCTGTTCGCCTTCGCTCAGCACGTTGACCGGCCCCAGCGTGGGCGAGTCGTAGGCGCCCGCGTAGGCCTGCAAGTGTTCCGGAGCCGGGGCGTTTTGCGTGGCTGGTGGCGCTTGAGCCGCCGGCCGCTTGAACGCCGCGCGGTGATCGACCACCGGCAGGCCCCAGACGCGTTCGGCGAACCAGCGCGAAATCGCGAAAGGTGCGCCTTCCTGGCCGTGGTTGGACAGCACGGCAATGCCTATGCCGCCTTCGCCGGCCTCGGGCAGCAGCATGGCGTTGGCACCGTAAGAAGCGGTACCGCCGTCGTGCGACACCATGCGGCCCTGCATGCCGAAGCGCACGCCCCAGCCCGGGGCGGCGCCCTCGGTCGGGCTCATCATGGCGCGTGGCCGCCAGGTTTCATCCATATTGGCTTCGGAAACGATGCGCTTGCCGTCGAGTTCGCCGCGCCCCAGCTGCAGCCTGAGCCACTGGCCCATGTCGCGCGCCGTGGAATTGATGGAGCCTGCCGGGCCCACGCCTTCGCTGTACCAGTAGCGTCCCACCAGGGGAATGACCTGCAGCTTGCCCTCGTTGTGCTGGTGCGGGCTGGCGTGGTCGGCCGCGCCCAGCAGGCCCTCGCGCGTGGCTGAACTCGAAGCCATCTGCAGCGGGCTGAAGATGCGCCGCGTGAGCATCTCGTTCCAGTCGGTGTTGCCGGCTGCGCGCGCGGTGATCTGGCCGACCACGGGGTGCAGCAGGTTCACGTATTGCGCGCTTTGCCGGAAGCGCCCCGTCAGCGGCGCGTGGGGCAGGGCCTTGAGCCGTTGCGGCAGCCCGTAGCCCAGGAAGATCATGTCGTCATAAACATAGGGCTGCAAGCCCAGGCCGTGGGAGAGCACGTCGGCCGGTGTGGCATGCCGCGTGACCCACGGGTCTTGCAGGGCAAACGCCGGCTCGCGTTCTGCGATGGGCGTGTCCCAGGCGAGTTTGCCCTCGTCCACGGCCATGGCGACCGTGGTGGCCAGGAAAGACTTGGTGAGTGAGCCGATCTGGAACACGGTGGCCGGCGTGACCGGCTCGGGCTTGCCGGCTTCGCGCACACCAAAGCCCTGGGTGTAGAGCACGCGATGCCGGTCGGCGATCACGATGGCAATGCCGGGGATTTCCTCGCGCTGGCGCAGCGCCTCCACATAGCGTTCCAGTTCGGGCGCCACCCTGGCCACCAGCGCGGCGTTGGCGGGGCTGTCGGCCTGGGCCGATAGCGCCGTGGCGAAAAGACCTGCGGCCAGCAGGGCCCGTGTTTTGTTGTACGGGGGCTTATTCACAGCGGACCTCCGGGCTGGCCTGCAAGGCCGAGGCCGGGCCGGTGTGCGTGGCGGTGCAGCGGCTCAGGCCGGCGGGCAACCGCCTTGCGGCCTGCACGGTGGTCTGTGCATAGCCGCAGGCCAGCCAGTAGCGCTCGCTGCCGCCGGGCAGGCTCCAGCTCGAGAGCAACTGCTTGCCGCTGCGGCTTTGCTTGTCGGGCACCAGGCTGGCCATCTCGCGCGGGTGGCCCGAGAACAGGCTGATGCCGTTGAATGTGTGCGGCTGGCCGGCCGCCACGGTCTCCCAGCCGGCCGGTGCCTGGGCGCTTTCGGTGACGGCCAGCGTCGCCGGGCAGGTGAAAACGAGGGGGGCTGCTTGGGCGCCCAGGCTGGCGAAGGCCAACGCCATCCATGAAATCCGGTGCATGCGAAACCTTTGTTGTGGGTGATCCATAGCTGGAGGCGGGCCTCCTGGCTTGGGGCGCCGCCCTCACTCCTCGCGGCCCCTTGCGCGTATTTGAATGGATGCGCCGCATTTTGGATAGGCCCTCGGCACTATTGCCATGTTTCAGTTGCAATGCGGGCGCCGTGTTTTTGACATGAGCCGGGCATGGAGGGATTCAACAATCCATCCATGACGGCCCTGGGGCAGCCGCCGATAGAACCAGACCCCACTGAAAACCTCAACCTGACCCTAACTCGCATAACTGGAGACTCTGATGGCTTTGATGAACCTGAGTGTTGTGAAATCCCTTTCCCTCGTTGGCGTGCTGCTGGCCGGTGGCTTGTTGTCCGGCTGCGCGCAAATGGTGGCGCAGGCCCAGGCGCAGCAACAGGCCATCGACGAGCGCGACTGCAACCCGGGCTCGCAGTGCTACCGCTCGCTCACGCCCGAGCAAAAGGTCCAGCTGGTGGCCATCAAGCAGGAGGCCGCGCAGCGCGAGAAGGACAGGCAGCTGCAACGCGACGCGCTGCAAATGTTGCAGAACCGGCTGCAAAGAAAGTAAGCTCCGTTAAATAACCATGGATGGAGGGATCCCGGATGCGCGCCTGCCGACCCGACGGAGGAGTTTTCACACGTTCGCTGGCCCAGGTCGCGGCCGCCTGCGGTCTCGCGCTGGCTGCCGGCGCGGCGCTGGCCCAGGCTGAAGCGCCGGCGCCCATTCCCGCGGCCGTGGCCGCGCAGATCGACGCGTTGGTCGCCGAATACGTGCCCGGCGTGCTGCCGGGTTTGCAGCTGGCGGTGGGCAAGGGCGGCGCAGTGCTCTACACGCGCGGCTATGGCGCGGCCGACATGCGCGGCGCCGTGCCCATGACGCCCACCACGCCGGTGAAGATCGGCTCGGTCACCAAGCAGCTCACGGCGGCCGCGCTGCTCAGGCTGCAGGAGCAGGGCAAGATTTCGCTTGCCGACCCGCTGTCGCGCTGGATTCCCGAGCTGCGCTACCAGCCCGAGCCCAGTATTGCGCAAGTCATGCAGATGGTGTCGGGCATCCCCGGCGCCGAGAAAGACCCCGACGACCTGCTGCTGGACGGCATGCCGGCTGTGCTGCAGGAGCCGCCCATTGCCAGGGCGAAGCTGTTTGCCAACCTGCAGGCGACGGGCCTTTACGCGCCGCCGGGCACGGCTTACGACTATTCGAATGCCGGCTACACCGTGCTGGGCCGCGTGATCGAGCGCGCCAGCGGGCAGTCGCTGGAGGCCGTGTTCACGCAGCTGCTGTTCAAGCCCGCGGGCATGGCGGCCTCTTACATGCTGGGTCCGCAGCCGCGGCCGGGGATCGCGGTGGGCCACTACCGTGTGAAGCCCGGTGACGCCTGGCGGGTGTGCCCCGACCTCAATACAGGCTTTGACGCGGCGGGCGGTGTGGTCTCTACCGCTTCCGACATGGTGCGCTGGAATGGCGCGCTCAAAAGCGAGGCGGTCATCTCGGCGGCCAGCCTGGCGCGCATGCGCACGCCGGCCGCGCTGGCCGGCGGCAAGTTCGCGCCCATCGGCATGGGGCTGGCGGCGCTGGGCGGGCCGGGCAGCTACGGCGCGGCCGGACAGACGGTCAGCTTCGCCGCGGTCAACGCGAGCTACGGCAGCGGCTACGACGTGGTTCTGCTGGCCAACGGCAGCAACACCATCGGCGACGCGGCCTACCCGCGCTACGCGCTGGCCGCGCGCATCCACAACGTGCTCAACCCGGGCGCGCCCGAACCTGTGCCGGTGACGTCGCCCAACCCCGATGCCATCGCGGCGGCCCCGCCGACGGAGTTGCTGGGCATGTGCAAATAGGCGCGCCGCAACATTCGCTGGCGCGCGCGAGGGCCTGCCCCCACAATCGGGCATGTCTATACCCCAGCAGCCCGGCGGCGCGCCATCTTCGCCATCTTCTTTCCCCGGCGGGCTGTTGCCTACCTGGCTGCATGTGTCCGACATCCAGGGGCTGGCGCAGCTCGCCACGCAGGCCACGCTGGGCGTCACCGGCCTGGCCGAAAGCGTGCAGGGCAATGTCTACAAGGCCGTCGCCAAACCTTTCGGCCCGCTGGGTGCGAAGTTTGTTGACCGCATGCCGGGCGGCAGCGGCGTGCGCGCACGCGGCATCACCGGCCTGGTCTACGGCAGCATCAAAGGCGTGACGCGGCTGGCCGGCGGCGCGGCCAATGCGCTGTTGTCGCGTGCGGCGGTGTCGCCCGGCCAGCGCCCTTCGACGCCGCAGCGCGAGGCCATGCTGTCGGCGCTGAACGGCGTGCTCGGCGACCAGTTGCGCGATACGGCCAACCCGCTGGCTATTTCCATGCAACTGCGCTCCGGCGGCCAGGCCTTGCTGCTGGAGCCGCAGGCGCTGGCAAAACGATTTCCAGGCGGGCCGGGCGCGACCGGCAAGCTGCTGGTGATGCTGCACGGCCTGTGCATGAACGACCTGCAGTGGAACAGCGACGCGACGGGCGCCGGCCATGGCGAGCAGCTTGCGCGCGAGCTGGGCTGCACACCGCTTTACCTGCACTACAACACCGGCCTGCATGTCTCGGACAACGGCGAGCAACTGGCCGGCCTGCTGCAGCGCCTCGTCAAGGCCTGGCCGCAGCCGGTGCAGGAGATCACGCTGCTGGCGCACAGCATGGGCGGCCTTGTCGCGCGCAGCGCCTGCCACCAGGCCAGCGCGGCCGGCTACAGCTGGCCGGCGCAGCTCAAGGCCCTGGTGTTCCTGGGAACGCCGCACCACGGCGCGCCGCTGGAGCGCTTGGGCAGCTGGGTGGACGGCGTGCTGGGCGGCAGCGTCGTGACCAAACCCTTCGCGAAGATCGGCCAGCTGCGCAGCGCCGGTATCACCGACCTGCGCCACGGCAACCTGCTGCAAGCCGACTGGCACGAGGCGGGGCGCTTTGAACGCAGGCCGGATGCCCGCCAGGTCGTGCCGCTACCCGCCGGCGTGGCCTGCTACACCGTTGCGGCCACCACGCTGGCGCCCGGCAAGGGGCCGATGGTGGCGGTGCGGGAGGCGCTGGCGCGCAAGATGGTCGGCGACGGCCTGGTGTCGCTGGAAAGTGCGTTGGGCCTGCACGCGGAACCTGCCCGCTGCCTGGCTTTTCCGCCAGAGAACCAGTGGGTGGCGCAGGGCATGAACCACATGGAGTTGCTGAGGCGGGCGGAGGTGACGCGGCAAGTGGGGCGCTGGCTGGGTGGCCGACCTTCCTAGCCTTTGTTGCGGATTGGGGGCGGGGCGACCGGAGGCCGCTAGCGAGTGCTCACCACGAAATCGTCAGTTCAACCGGTTCCAGGGAATGCATGGGCTTGCCCGCCACCACGGCCAGGCGGTTGCCGGCGGAATCGGGCAGGGTGTTCATGCGCTGCGTCTGACCGCTTTTGCTGGCGGAAGCGCTGGCAATGGCCTTGATGTCCACGGTGGCCGGGCAGCTGATACGCAGGGTTCCGGCATTGCCGTCGGGCTGTCCGCGATGGGTGCAGCGATGGTCTGCCGTCACGGCTTCACTGAAGGTGCGCAGCACAATGGTCACGTCAAAGGAGCCTGAAGCAGTTTGCGCCTGGGCCGTGCTGTGAAGCCCTAACAGGGACTGGATGGACAAGGCCAGGACAAAGGCAAATTTGACGGTCTTCATGGCGCAACTCCTTAAAACTATGAGCTGTTGCGTCCCATGCTAGCCACTCTGACAATTTGAAGCAATTGGTAAAATTAACAACAAAACTGTTAATTGGTGATTTATCACACAAATCACGCCTTAAATTTGATTTTCTCCTCAAATTAATAATTTTGGCAGAGGTTTTCCGCAATAAAACGGGCGTTTTATCAATTTGGCGGCAGCGAAAAGCGGCAAAAATGCCGTGCCTGGGCGATGGCCGGTCGGCGTGAGGGATGCCCCAGGCGGGTGTTCAGCCTAGTAAGTGATGGTGACCGTGACCCCGGTCTGGGTGGCGGTGCAGGCGCCTGTGGAACAGGTGCCTGCCTGGCCGGCAGCGATGCTGCCTGTCACGGTGTATGGCTGGGCGAAGCCATCACCTGTGGCCGCTGTGCCACTGAGTGCCAGCGTGTAGTTGAGGCCCAGCAGCGTGCCGGAGGTCGGCGAAAGTGCCAGGGTATAGGAGGTGCCGCGCGTGCAGTCCACCGTGAAATTCATGGTGGCGGTCTGCGGTGTGGCTGCAAAAGAGGTGTAGTTCAAAGTCAGCGTAGACGGGGAAATTGCGCCGGGTGCTTGGGTGCCGGAAGCGACCTGGCCCACGAAGCACTGGGCGGTGATGCTGACCGTCGGCGTGAAGCTCCCGGTTGCGACAACGGCCCCGGCGGTCGTGAGCTGAAGGCTGGTGATGAAGGTCTCGTCAAAGATCCCTGCGGTGTTGCCGGTTTGCCCCGCGCCCACCCGGAAGTCGTAGGTCAAAGGCACGCTGGCGCTCAGCGCGGCGCCGAAATTCAATGTCCCGTTCACGCGCCCGGTGCCGGTATTGATCCAGTCGGTCGTGGTCCCGCTCTTGTAGACGCTGACATCGAGCCGGTCGGCGTTGATGGTTCCTCCGCCATGGCGGAAAACCCGGCGGGTGAGGCCTGTTCGGCTGCCGTAGTCGATGCTGACCCAGTAGGTCGTGCTGGTGGGGTCCGTCGACAGCCGCGTGCAGTTCACGGTGATGGTGCCGCTGGCATTGGCATTGGTCCCCTGCCCATTGGTGTAATTGAGGCTGACCGACGTGGTGGAGAGCGTGCAGGTAATGGCAGCCTCGGCATGCAGTGCGCAGATGCACAGCAGGGCGGCCAGGACGAGGCGCATGACATGAGAGGCACTCATTGATGACTCCGTTGCATCGCCCAAGTTGTACAAGTGCGACGACTGTGATCTCTTGATAGTAACGTCTTGTAGCAGTATCGTGAATGGTGTTGTTTTGCGCCGTTTTTGGGGAGGCCCAGGTGCTGCAAATCCGTGACGAAAGTCACACTGTACGGGCCGATGAGCTGTTCTGGGGGGCACCCCGAGGCGGGACGGCTCAATAGGTGATGGTCAGGGTCCGTGTTTGCGGCGCGCTGGTGCAACTGCCCATGGCGCAGGTGCCGGACTGGCCGCCCGGGATGCTGCCGATGATCGTGAAATTCTGCGGAAAGCCCGTCCCGGTCTGCCCGGCGAGTGTGCTCAAGGCCAGGTTGTAAGTCAGCGTGAGCAGGGTTCCCGTCGTCGCGTCCAGGGCCATGGTGTAGGTTTCGCCCTGGGTGCAGCGCACGGCATAAGCCGAACTGGCCGTGGCAGCGGCGGCCTGGAATGAGGTGTAGTTGAACACGATGTTGCCCGGCGGGGTGCTCAGCAGGCAGACGGACTGGTTGTTGATGCTCACGGGAAAGGTTGGAAAGACGTCCGTGTTACCGGGCCCGTTGTCATAGCGCAGGCGCATGGTCACGGTGTCGGTGAAAAGCTTGGCGTTTTTGTTGAGCCCGGCCGCGATGCGGCTGTAGAAGACGTGCGTGACGCTGGCCGTCAGGGCCGTGCCGAAGTTGATGGTGCCCGCGAAGTCCGTGGCATTGGTATAGCCCCATTCCCCGATCCCCGGCGCCGTCCTGAAGAGGTCGTAGGCTATCTGGTTGGTCGTGCCGGTGCCGTTTACCGCCTGGTTGCTGCTTCCGGCGCCCGGGTTGAAGCCGTCGTCGGCCCGCAGGGTGTAGGCCGAGGTGGTTGGGTCCGTGGGGCCGCGCGAGCAATTGATGGTCACGGTCCACGCGCCGTCCGTGGGATTGGGGTCGTTCTCGAAGTAGACCATCTGCACGGGTGTCGCGGTCGCGTTACAGACCAGCGCGGCCATGGCCGGCGCCGCGCCCAGCAGGGAAAGGCCTGCCGCGGCGGCGAGGCGCCAGGGGTTGAGGGGATTCAAGGTTTGACTCCTGGGCAGTGGACCGGGCCCACGCGGGTGATGTCTTCGAGGCTGCCGGGCGGCAGCTCGACGTTGAAGGTGCAGCTCGCGCCGTTCCATTTCAGGCGCAGGCGATTGGTGGTTTGCAGGCCGGTGACGAAGGCTTCGCCGCGCCGGGCAACAAAGAATTCCTTCTTGTCGCCTATCAGTTCGACTTCGGCGCCGGCCGGCGCGGGCTCGCCGTTGTCGAGCACGATGCGGATCAGGGCGCCCCTGCCCGTACGCACGGGGAAGGTGATTTTGACCGCGCCGCGCTGGGCCGGCACGGCCTCTTGCTCGATCGAGTCGAGTTCTGCGCTGATGGGCAGTTCGGTCGGGTCCAGCCGCACGCTGTTGCGCTGGAAGGGCAGCAAGCGCGGCAGCAGCGCGATGCCCTTCTCGTCAGTGCGGGTCAGCGTGCTGCCTTGGAAGCCCACGCCGACATTGGCGTAGCCAGGGACCTCGACAATGGCAAAACTGTCCTGCACCCGGCGTGTGGCGAAAGCCTGGCCTTCGGCCATCACCAAGCCCCCAATCAGGCCCAGGCGCAGGTTCTGCTGGGTCTGCCCCGCGCTGACATCGGCTGAAAACAGGCCTTTGCTGCCTTGGTAATAAGCGCCGCCCTCGGTGTAGCCGCCGTCGGCGCGCGAACCCAGCGCCGTGCGCCAGCCCCAGCCCGTCTCTGCGCTCAGCGCCCGGCTGGCATTCACATAACTTTCGGTGGTGCCGCTGCGGCGGGTGACGCCGGAGGCAATCGTGATGCGGTTTTCCAGCGGCACGATCAGGGTCGCGCCCACCGAGGTACCGGTGGAAATCCCGCTGAGCCGTGTGGCGCTGAGCGTTAGCGCGCTGTGCGGCCCGAGCCGCATGGTGTAGTTGACGCTGAGGGTGTCGAGTTTGCCCAGGTCGTAGTTGTCAAAGCCCGCATAGCTGATGTTGAAGGCCCCGAACTTGTCAGTGCTGTAGCTGTAGCTGGCGGTGGTTTGCAGCCGCGGCAAGGGGCTTGCCGTGTCTATGCCCAGTTGCCGGTAGCCGCGCGAGGCGCCTTCCGCGCTCAGCGAAACGCCGTGGCGCAAGCCGGTGCGCTCAATGCCGACCAGCCAGTTGTGGCCGCGGCCGGCGGTGTCGCTGCGGCTGAAGGACACGGCGGTTTGGCCCAGCATCTGAAAAGGCAGTTCATAACTGGCACCCGCGCCTACGCGCGCCAGCGGCCGGGACCATTCGCCGTTGGCCTCGACGGTGATGCTTTTGGTCAGGCCCTGGCGCCACAGGCCCGACACAAACCGCGGGCCGTAATCGGCGTTTTCGGTTCCCAGCTGGTTGCGTATGGCTCCGGCCTCGAAGCTCCAGTCGCTGAGGTTTTCCTCCAGCAAGTTGGCGTTGCTGAAAAAAGACTGGGTGATGACGGTCTCGCGGCCCAGGATGTCGCGCACCACCACCCGCGCTTCGCCGGCGCCTGTCAATGCCGGGAAATTGTCGATGCTGAAGGGCCCGGAAGGCACCTTGGAGGTCTGCCGCAGCGCGTCGTTGACATAGAGCTCCACGGTACTGGGCGCGGCCGACAGTCCGGTGACGGTCGGGATGGGCTGGGTGACGAAGCCGGGCTGCAGGGAGAAATTTTTCGCGAACTGCACGCCGCCGAAATAGACCGACCGCCCCGAGATGCCGGTGCGCGTGCTGCTGTCGCCGAGCCGCAAGGTGCTGTTGGAGTCCAGGAAATTTCGCGTGTAGGTGGTTTCCAGCCGTCGCCACGAGCCTTTGAGCGTCGGGTCCTGGCTCACGAGGTTGCGACCTACGTAGCTGCTGGTCAGCAAGCCCCACTGCCCTGAAAACCCGAACTCGGTCAAGGCGCCCAGGTCACGGGCCACTGTGGTGCCACCGATGAAGTCACGGTTGCGGCTGGTGAGGTAGTTGAGGTCGTAGTTGGCAAAGAACGCCGGGATGGACGGCGACAGCGGAGGCCGCATGGCGGCCTCCTGCGTCAGGCGCACGGCATTGAAGGCCGAGGGGGAAAACACCAGGTCGACCGACTGCTCAGCAAAATTCAGACGCGCCTCGAAACCCGGGATGGACGAGAGGGCATACCAGCGCTGGCCCTGGAAATCGATGTCCTGCGCGCTGGGGCGGCGGTTCAGCCGCCATTCCTCGAAAGCGTCCTCGGGTGCATACAGAATGCCGTTGCGCTCCAGCAGGGTCCAGACCCCGCCCTTGGTGCTGTTGATGAAGACTTCCAGCGGAAGCAGGCGGTCATTGGCGGCGCGCGCCGCCGTCGGCGCGTTGGCGGGCGCCGTGGTTTGGGCCTGCGCGACCAGGGCGCAGCACAGGCCGGCGATGCCAATGGCCAGGGGGTGCATTCGTAAGACCTGCGGACGCCTCCTCGTCATGGGGCTTTCGGTCAAGGCAGGGTGATGCTGGTCGTCTGGCTTTGGCCGTCGTCAAAGGTCACCACGAGCTTGGCTTCGCCCGGCGTGATGGCCTGCTCGCTTTTAAGGCCAACGAATTTGCTGGCGCCCGGCAGGATGTAGCTGCCGCCTTCGAACTTGGCCAAGGCCTGTTCGCCCCGCATCAGCATGGCTTCACGGATCTGTGCATAGGCCGTGCCCGTGTTGCCGCACTGCAGGCCCACGGTCTTGGTTTCCGGGCGCTGGACGGTGCAGCTCACCTGGCGCTTGGCTGCGGGAGGGGTGATAAACACCGGCATGCTCAGGGCCAGCGCGATAGGAACCTGTATGCCCGGGGCTGACTGTATTTCCGGGACTTCGCGAATGATCATGCGATAGGTCAGCTGCCGGCTCGCATCGGCGGGTTTGAGCAGGGCCAGTCGGACCACTTGCCGCGCCTTGGGTGCCAGCTTGATGATGGGCGGGGCCAGGATCAGGTCTTCCGTCAGCACCAATTCGTCGGTGCCGTCCGCTTTCTGGCTCCAGGTGTTGATGTCGGCCTGCAGTACGACCTCGGTGTCCGCTTCGTTGGTCAGGGTGACGGCGATGGCGCGATCACGCGGCGTCATGTAAAGGCGCACGGGCGTCACGGAAAACACGCCGGCCGTGGCGGGGCCCCAGGGCGCAAGCAGACTCAGCAGGAGAGCGTAGGTGACGAGGCTGCTTCGGCGCTTTGGGACGTTCATCCCTAGAAGGATACCAGCATCTCGATGGATTTCGGCTGATTGCCGGCGTGGGCCAGGCGTATCGCCGTGAGCGTTCCCTTGACGTCCTGGAAGCGCAAACGGGCCTGTTTTTCGATTTCGGCCGCTTCCGGGCCCATGGCATAACGCCGGCTTTCGAATTCCCAACCGTCGTCGGCCTCATCGCCGGCCGAAGCTTGGCGCTGGTCGTCTAGCCGGCAGGCCATGCGGGGGCCTGGGTCGTTGCGGGTCGCCTCGCTACGACAGTAGTCGGGCAGCAGGGAGTCGCGGGTAGGCCGGTAGCCGGGCATGAACCGGGAATTTCCCAGGGTGTTGCCGACCGGCGCGATGCTGACAAAAACGTCGGTGTTGCAGCGCACTTGTACCGAACTTCCGCCTGCTCCCGCGCCACTTGCGCTGATGCAAGCGTTGCCGTTGCCTGTGGTGTTGCGGGGGTCTGTCAGCGTGATCTGCACCGAAAACTGCCCGGCCGCCGTGCCCGCAAAACTGGCGGCGGCGGCCAGAAGCAACGCAATACCCAGTGCGGCTTTGCGGGTCATGGCTGTCAAGGTGGCTGGCATCAAGCCCGGGAAGCTCAGTAGGTGATGGTCAGCGTGCGGGATGCCGTGGCATTGCAGGTGGCGGTGGCGCAAGTGCCCTGCTGGCCGCCGGCCATGGAGGCCTTGATGAGGTAGTTGGTGGCTGCTGCGCCGGCAGTTTGCGAGCCGGTGATATCAGCCGTGTCGCCGGAATTGCGGATCACCAGGGAGTAGTCGAGGTTCACGCCGGCCATGGTGGCAGTGGCGCTGCCGATGCTCATGGTGTATGGCAGGGTGTTGGTGCACTGAACGGCAAACGGCGTGGTGACTGGCGTGGGAGCTGCGCCGAACGAGGTGTAGGCGAGGGTGAGGGTGCTCGGTGCGGTCGAGATCTGGCATGCCGATGTCAGGTTGATCGTGACGTTGAAGTTGCCAGTAGCCGTCGCTGCTTGGGCAGGAACAGAAGCAATGGCGGCAAGACCGAGGGCGATTACTAAAATAAGCTTTTTCATGACAGTTCTCCGGTTGATTGAAGATGAATAACAGGGACAAATTTGAAGGTGAGTGAACTGTAACTAGGTATTTCTAAAAAACACGCACTTGTAACCGTAACAGAGCACCGGAGTAGGGAATTTGTCACGTCAAATCGTTGAAAAGATTGGATTTTTTGGTAAATGAACCCAAAAGAATTACAGGTAACAAAGGTAAATGCAACCAATGAGTGTTGGTTTTTCGAATGAAAACCGCAGATTGGTAACAGACTTGAAACAACTATGACTCCAACCATGCAAAAACAAACTCTCTCCTTCCAGGCGGAAGTCGCGCAACTGCTCAAGCTGGTCACGCACTCCCTGTACTCGAACCCGGAAATCTTTCTGCGCGAGCTGATTTCCAATGCGTCGGATGCCTGCGACAAGCTGCGTTTTGAGGCACTCAACGACGCTTCGCTCTATGAAAGCGATTCCGAGCTCAAGGTGAAGGTGAGCTTCGACAAGGCAGCGAGCACGCTGACCATCACCGACAACGGCATAGGCCTGTCGCAGCAGGAGGCGATCGACAACCTGGGCACCATTGCCAAGAGCGGCACGCGTGACTTCATGGCCAAGCTCTCGGGCGACCAGAAAAACGACGCGCAGCTGATAGGCCAGTTCGGCGTGGGTTTTTATTCGGGCTTTATCGTGGCCGACAAGATCACGGTGGAAAGCCGCCGCGCGGGCCTGCCGGCGGGCCAGGGCGTGCGCTGGGTCAGCGACGGCACCGGTGAGTTCGAGGTCAGCGAGATCGAGCGCGCGGAGCGCGGCACCAGCATCATCCTGCACCTGAAGGAAGACTCACTCGACTACCTCAATGCCTGGAAGCTCAAGGGCGTCATCAACAAATACTCCGACCACATCTCGCTGCCCATCCTGATGCAGAAAGAGGAATGGAAAGACGGCGAAAACGACCAGCCCGGCGAGATGGTGACGACCGGCGAGTGGGAAACCGTCAACCAGGCCGCGGCCCTGTGGACACGTGCCAAGAAGGACATTACCCAGGACCAGTACGACGAGTTCTACCGCCAGCTCAGCTACGACAGCGAGGCGCCGCTGGCCACCACGCACAACCGCGTGGAAGGCTCGACCGAGTACACGCAGCTGCTGTTCATCCCGGCCAAGGCGCCCATGGACATGTTCAACCGCGACAAGGCCGCGGGTGTGAAGCTGTATGTCAAGCGGGTCTTCATCATGGACGACGCCCAGGCGCTGATGCCGACCTACCTGCGCTTCGTCAAGGGCGTGGTGGACTCGTCCGACCTGCCGCTTAACGTCTCGCGCGAGCTGCTGCAGGAAAGCCGCGCCGTCAAAGCCATTCGCGAAGGCTGCACCAAGCGCGTGCTGGGCATGATCGAAGACCTGGCCGCCAACGACGCCGAGAAGTTCAAGACTTTTTATGCCGAGTTCGGCGCCGTGCTCAAGGAAGGCCTGGGCGAAGACTTCGCGAATCGCGATCGTCTGGCCAAGCTGCTGCGCTTTGCCTCATCGACCACCGACACGGTGAGCGTGGGTTTTGCCGACTACAAGGCGCGCATGAAGGAAGGCCAGGACGCGATTTACTACATCACCGCCGACACGCTGGCTGCCGCGAAGAACAGCCCGCAGCTCGAAATCTTCCGCAAGAAGGGCATCGAGGTGCTGCTGATGGCCGACCGTGTCGACGAGTGGGCGCTCAACTACCTGCACGAGTTCGACGGCACGCCGCTGCAGTCGGTGGCCAAGGGCGCGGTGGACCTGGGCAAGCTGCAGGACGAGGATGAGAAAAAAGCCGCTGAAGAGGCGCAGACGCAGTTCAAGCCCATCCTCGACAAGCTGAAAGAAGCCCTCAAGGACAAGGCCAAGGACGTGCGTGCCACCACGCGCCTGGTCGACTCACCGGCCTGCCTGGTGGTGCAGGACGGCGATATGTCGACCCAGCTGGCCCGCATGCTCAAGCAGGCCGGCCAGGCGGTGCCCGAAGTCAAGCCCATCCTGGAAGTCAATGCCCAGCACCCGCTGGTCAAGAAGCTGGAAAGCACCGAACACTTTGACGACCTCGCGCACATCCTGTTCGACCAGGCCCTGCTGGCCGAAGGCGGCATGCCGGGCGACCCGGCCGCTTATGTGCGGCGGGTCAACGCCTTGCTGGTGTAACAACCGGCTCACCCAAAAAAGCCCGCTGCGTGCGGGCTTTTTTGCGGCTTGCAGGTTAAACGACCAGCGGCGCTTCCTGCATGGCCTCGGTCTGCTCCTCGAGCATGTCGACCTGGCCTTTCCAGTAGTCGCTGGAGCCGAACCACGGGAAGTTGATGGGGAAGATGGGGTCGTGCCAGCGCTGCGCCAGCCAGGCGCTGTAGTGCACCAGGCGCAGGGTGCGCAGCGGCTCTATCAACGCGAGTTCGCGCCGGTCGAATTCGCGGAACTCCTCGTAGCCGTCGACCAGCGCGCCCAGCTGCCGGGTGCTCTGGGCCCGGTCGCCTGAGACCAGCATCCACAAATCCTGCACGGCCGGGCCGCTGCGGGCGTCGTCGAGGTCGACAAAATGCGGCCCCGCCAGCGGCAGGCCTTCGGGTGTCCACAAAATATTGCCGGGGTGGCAGTCGCCGTGCAGGCGCAGGGTTTGCACATCGCCCACGCTCTCAAACACGGTTTGCGCCACCAGCATGGCTTCGTCAAAAGCCTTGCGCCAGCGCGACTCCATGTCCAGCGGGATATAGCCGTGGGAGCCGTGGGCACCGGGGCCGCCGCCCAGCAGGATGTCGCGCGGGGCAAAGCCGAAGGTCTGCAGGTTGAGCGCCGGGCGATGGACAAACGGTTTTGCGCTGCCCACGGTGTGGATGCGCGCGAGGAAGCGGCCTATCCATTCCAGCACCTCGAGGTTGTCGAGCTCGGGCCGGCGTCCGCCGCGGCTGGGTGAGACACTGAAGCTGAAGCCGCCGAAGTGGTGCAGCGTGGCGCCTTCCAGCACCAGCGGGCCGACGACAGGAATCTCGGCGGCCATCAGCTCGGCTGCGAAGGCATGTTCCTCGACGATCTGCGCGTCGCTCCATCGATCGGGCCGGTAGAACTTGGCCACCACGACGTCGCCCGCCAGATCGGCTTCGCCGACCGGGCTTTCGAGGTGGACCTGGTAGACCCGGTTTTCGTAGCTGGACAGCGCCATCAGGCGGCCGTCGCCCAGCAGCCCCACGCTGGCCAGCGCGTCCAGCACGCGGTCAGGGGTCAGCGTCTCGTACGCATGCAGCACGGCGCTGGCGGGGGCTTGGTTTTTCTCGGTCATGCGTCGATTGTCGGCGCAGTTGCCGGGCCCAGCCAGCGGGGCGTGTAAACGGCTGTTCCCGCCATCCTCCGTTCGGGCTGATCCTTCGACAGGCTCAGGACAGGGTACGCCTGACGGCGTATCGAAGCCCCTTACAGGGCCGCATCTGCCCTTCGATACCTCAGGGCGAACGGGGACGGGCCAGGAATTGAGGTAGCTCCTCAGGGCAGCAGGATGTGTCCGGTGCGCGGGTCGCCCTTGCCGGCGAGCACCTCGCGATAGACCGCCTCCAGCGATGCCTGGCCGGTATGGCGCTGGGGATTCAGCCAGGGCGGTTGGGCGCCCCTCACCTGCCGGGTGAAGTCCTGCCAGGCCTGTGCCAGCTTTTGCCCGAAGACCTCCGCGCCCCATTCGGCAACACGCTTTTTGACCTGCGCCGGCGCAAAAAACAGCACCGGTTTTGGGCCCGGCAGATCACGGCTGCCGCCCTTGGTCGCCAGCTCGTCGACATGGGTGCCGCCTATGGCGCAGTTGTAGCGCAGTTGCCCAAAGCGGCCGTGGATGCGCTGGCGCAGGCTCGCGCTGCCCGTGAAGTCGACATAAATGCAGGGCGTATCGGCGGCGATGCTGTCCAGTTGTTCGTAGGCCAGCACGCGGCTGTAGCAGCCCAGGCTTTCACAAAACGCCGTGTTGCCCGGCGATGTCAATCCCACAACCTCCAGGCCCGCACGCCTGGCGAGCTGGAAGGCTGTGCCGTAAGCGGTCTTGCTCGATGCACTGGACAGCAGCAGGGTGGTGCCTCCGCCGAAAAAATCGTTGTCGGCCAGAAAGTCGTCGATCAGGAAAGAGGTGATGAACAGCGGGCGCAGCAGCGACTGCACATCCTCGGTGGCGGCGTCGTAAAACGGGTCCGTGCTGCAGCGCATGTATTGGTTGTAGACCACCGGCAGCGCCTGCCGGTGACCAGCGCCGTCAAAAAAGCCCATGGGCGTCACGCGCGCGGGCTGTGCAACCAGCTCATTGCCCATGGGGTAGTAGCCGTAAAACTTCTCGCCCACGGCGACGCCCTCGCATTGCGATTCCGTCACGACAGCGAAACCCCAGACCGGGATGCAGCCCCAGCCCTCTTCGCCGGTTGGGAAGAACTGCCAGTAGTTCATGGCCTCGCCAAAGGCCGCATAGGTGATGTTGTTGGAGGTGAGCGCAAACGACTCGATGGCCAGGCGCACCTGGCCGGGTGCCAGCGGCAGGGAGGTGCCGGTTTCCCAGCGGGTTTCGGCGAGGGCGTCCTTGCGGACCTGGAAGGTGGTTGTGGGGGCTGCGGTGCTCATGCGTAGCACCGTAAATGAAACGGCCCGCCGGTTCAACACCGGCGGGCCGCATTAGTGACACACCCGTCCAGGCTCACTGAAGTGCCCTCAGTGAGTAAGCTTGGGGACGCTGCTTACTTCAGGGTGATCACAACGTCGATATTGCCGCGGGTTGCGTTGGAGTAAGGGCAAACCTGGTGGGCTGCGTCCACCAGGGCCTGGGCGGCGGCGCGGTCCATGCCGGGCAGGGTCACGTCCAGGCGCACGGCGATGCCGTAGCCGTTAGGGATCTTGCCCAGGTCAACGCTGGAGTCGATGGATACGTCGGCGGGCACGTCGATCTTCTTCATGCCGCCCACGGCCTTCATCGCACCGATAAAGCAGGCTGCGTAGCCGGCGGCGAACAGCTGCTCGGGGTTGGTGCCGGTGCCCGAGGTGCCGGGCGAGCTCAGGGTGACGTCCAGGCGGCCGTCGTCGGTCTTGGACTTGCCGTCACGGCCGCCGGTGGTGTGGGCGTGGGCGGTGTAGAGAACTTTTTCGAGCGTAGTCATGGTGGCTTCCTTTTGGAAAAAATACCCCGGTGTGGGGCGGGTTAAAAATCAATGAGGTGAAACAGGTCAGGCGGTAAGCCGCTTGCGGAACGATTGCACTTGCTGCGTCAGCGACACCAGTTCGGGAATCGAGCATTGCGTGGCGCTCAGGATGCAGCCCGGGATCTTGGCGGCCTTGTCCTTGAGCTTGCGGCCCGCGGCCGTCAATGTGATGTGCACGCGGCGCTCGTCCTGCACGGCGCGTATGCGCGAGACCAACCCGGCCGACTCCATGCGCTTGAGCAGCGGGGTCAGCGTGCCTGAATCCAGGTACAGCCGCTCGCCGAGCTCGGACACCGTGAGCCCGTCCTGCTCCCACAGCACCAGCATCGCGAGGTATTGCGGGTAGGTCAGGCCCAGCTCTTCAAGCAGGGGCTTGTAAAGCTTGGTCATGGCCAGCGAGGTGGAATACAGCGCAAAACACAGCTGGTTGTCCAGCTGCAGCATGGTGTCTGCGGAGTCGGTTTTGTTTGGCATGGATTGAATTGTAGCTCGCAATTAAATTGTGTGCAAGTTAATTCGTTGAAAAATGTTTCAGGCCTTTATGCGCGCTGCGACGTCCCAAAAAGAAAAGGCTTCAAGACGGAGTCTTGAAGCCTTTGGGCTTTGCTCAGCGCGAGGCTGATTCAGCAGGTTCGCAGGGCTTAGTAGCCGCCGCGGCCACCACCACCGTAGCCGCCGCCACCAGAGCGATCGCCACCGCCGCCGTAACCGCCACCACCGCCGCCGAAGCCGCCGGTGCGGGGAGGACGTGCCTCCATCGGACGGGCTTCATTCACGGTGATGCTGCGACCGCCCAGGGACTGGCCGCTCATGCCGGCGATTGCAGCTTGCGCTTCGGCATCGCTGCCCATTTCGACGAAACCAAAACCCTTGGAGCGGCCGGTGTCACGTTCCATCATGACTTTGGCGCTGGTAATGGAGCCGAAGGCGCCAAAAGACTGTTGCAGATCTTCGTCACGCACCGAGTAAGGCAGGTTGCCGACGTAAAGTTTATTGCCCATTGTGGACTCCTCAAAAACACATAAAAACAAAAGCGATGGGGTCCCGAAAGCACAACAAACCTAAAAAGTACCGCCGTAGCGCGCGAAACTGACCGATCACCAACTTGTGCGGGTATTTGCACCCGTACCCCCCGAGTATGCGCCTTGAGCGGGGGGAGTGCCTTTTTCCCCTCATTCCCTCCTCCGGGGAAAGGGCATGGCGTCCCACTAAACTCGGACCATGCCAACCCCTCGCCCCGCGCGCGCCGCAAAACCAGCCAAAGGCCACAGCAAGCCCGCGCCCGCCGCGCAAGTGATTGAAGAACTGCGCCCCGGGCAGTCGATTGAGCTGCTTAAGGAGCTGCACATCCTCACGCGCGAGGGCAAGCTCAACCAGGACACCCGGCGAAAGCTCAAGCAGGTCTACCACCTCTACCAGTTCATAGAGCCCTTGCTGAAAGACGTCGCGGCGCACAAAGCCGGCTTCACCCTGGCCGACCACGGCGCCGGCAAGTCCTACCTGGGTTTTATTCTTTACGACCTGTTCTTCAACGTCGCGCACGCCGGCGAGCCCATGGAGGGCCATGTCTATGGCATTGAAACCCGCGCCGAGCTGGTCGACAAATCCCGCAGCCTGGCCGCGCGGCTGGGCTTTGCGCGCATGTCCTTCCTGAACCTGACGGTGCAGGAGGCCACGACTTCGGCTGAACTGCCGCCCACGGTGGACATCGTCACCGCGCTGCACGCCTGCGATACCGCCACCGACGACGCGATTGCCTTCGGCCTGGCCAAACAGGCGCGCCACATGGTGCTGGTGCCTTGCTGCCAGGCTGAAGTGGCCGGTGTTCTCAAGAAAAGCCGGGCCCTGTCGCTCGCCAAAACCCCGCTGGCCGAGCTCTGGCGGCATCCGCTGCACACGCGCGAATTCGGCAGCCAGATCACCAACGTGCTGCGCTGTTTGCAGCTCGAAGCCAACGGCTACCAGGTCACTGTGACCGAGCTTGTGGGCTGGGAGCACTCGATGAAGAACGAACTGATCCTGGCGAGCCGCCCCGCCCAGCCTCAGGCCGGCAAGACCCGCGCGGCGCAAGCGCGTTTGCGCGAGGTGCTCGATGAACTGGGGCTGGGCGAGCTGACGGCGCGCTTCGCAGTGCAGGCTGAAACGGCCTAAACCAGGCTGCGACGTTCCGCCGCCAACTGGCGGATGTTCGCGATCAGCGCCTGCTGCGCAGGCGTGGGCGCCATGTCGGCGCGCAGCGTGAGCCCCACCAGTTCCTCGGTGCCCGCCATGCTCACGGGCAGTTGCAGCAGCAAACCGCTGTCCAGCTCGGGCCGCACCGCGCCCAGCGGCGAGACCCAGACCGCATCGCTTTGCAGCGTGTAGCCGCGCGCAATCGACACCGACAGCGTCTCAATGGTGCGCGCCGGAAAGGCCAGGCCGCGCGAGAGGAAAAAGCCGTCCGCCGTCTGGCGAATCGCCGTGCCCTGCGTGGGCAGTAGCACTGTGAAGCCCTGCAGCGCCGCCAGTACGTCGGCTTTGGCGTCATCCTGTGCGAGCAGCGGATGGCCGGGCCGCACGGCCAGCACCAGCGGGTCGGCGTACAGGTGCTCAAAACTCAGGCCCAGCATATGGGCCGGCTCGGCAAAGCGGCCTATGACCAGGTCCAGTTCACGCTGCCGCAGGCGCGCCAGCAGCTCGGGGTTGGCGCCCGTGTGTATGCGCAGGCTGGTATGTGCGCCGGCCTCCCCGGCATCCTGGCGCAGCAGCAGTTGCGGCATCAGCCAGGGCGCCACCGTGGGCAGCACGCCTATCGCGACCACAGCATTGCCCTGGCGCCGCGTCTGCGCCACGCTGGCCACGGCTTCGCGCAGTGCGCTTACGCTGGCGCCGGCATGGCGCAAAAAGGCCTCTCCCTCGCGCGTGGGCACCGCGCCGCGGCGCCCGCGCTCAAAGAGGCGCACGGCCAGCAGGTCTTCAAGCTCTTTCAGGGTTTTGGAGACGGCCGGCTGGGTCACGGCCAGCACGTCGGCCGCTTTTTGCAGGCTGCCGTGCTGCGCCACCGCCAGGAAGCACTGCAAATGCCGGTATTTGATGCGCTCATCGACCATGGGCTGAATTTACCCGCCATCGGCATACTTGGTTATGGATAAAGCAAAAAAAACTCAATATACATAACCATTCGGTGCGATTAAAGTCATCCCAGCGCCGGAAATCGCCTCAGAAAGCGTCCAGGCTGCCCATCTGACCCACGGAGACACCCATGAAACCCGACGACCTGAATAACAGCTTTCTTTCCCCGCGCGACTGGACCAGCCACTCGCCCCATATCTATCCCGGCTACAAATCCACCCTGCTGCGCGGCCCCAAGCAGCCCCTGGTCCCTATCAAGCAGGCGCTGGCCCAGCTTAATGCGCCGGTCTACGGCGTCGAGCAGTTCGGCCCCCTGGACAACGACCTCACCAAAAACGCCGTCATGAACGGCGACCCGCTGGGCGAGCGCATCATCGTCACCGGCCGCGTGACGGACGAAGACGGACGGCCCGTGCGCAACACCCTGGTCGAAGTCTGGCAGGCCAACGCGGCCGGCCGTTATGTGCACAAGGTCGACCAGCACGACGCGCCGCTGGACCCGAACTTCCTGGGAGCCGGCCGCTGCATGACCGACAACGAAGGCCGCTACAGCTTCAAGACCATCAAGCCCGGCGCCTATCCCTGGGGCAACCATCCCAATGCGTGGCGGCCGCAGCACATCCACTTCTCGCTGTTCGGCGACTACTTCGCGAGCCGCCTGGTCACGCAGATGTATTTCCCCGGCGACCCGCTGCTGAGCTACGACCCCATGTACATGGGCGCGCCCGACA
>Ga0102589_1001820_pt1 | contig 26849 bp, 21 predicted proteins | sample AraplaMF_Col_mLB_FD_76858 | JGI IMG/M metagenome (GOLD analysis project Ga0102589, IMG submission 76858) | Arabidopsis root microbial communities from the University of North Carolina, USA - plate scrape MF_Col_mLB | ecosystem: Host-associated > Plants > Roots > Endosphere | place: USA... | reverse complement strand
ACAGATACAGGACGAAGGGAAGGAGGAGAAACATCAAGGCACCGCTCACGCGATGCAGGATGGATACCTTGCCGGCCCAGGGCAACCGGTATTTCGCGATCTGCGAGATACCGATATTCCGGAACTCGGGCCTGGTGGATAGTTGCTTTTCCATGGGGGCGCTGATTCTTGTCGTGGGATGATCCGCCGCCTTGGCCTCGGGCATCACGATGTGACGTAAGTCTTCGACACCGTGAAACCCGGGCAAGGGGTGATACGCGCGTATTTTGGCCTCCCGCTGATATACTGTCCAATATCTATCGCATCTTTCTGATATATAGGACGGCAGATATCGCATGGAGCTGCGGCATATTCGCTACTTCCTCGCCGTCGCCGACGAGCGCAACGTCACGCGGGCAGCGGAAAAGCTCGGCATCGGGCAGCCGCCGCTCAGCCAGCAGATTCACGCGCTGGAGGAGGAGCTGGGGGTCAAGCTGTTTCGCCGCACCGGGCATGGCGTGGTCCTGACCGAAGCGGGCGAGGCGTTCGCAACGGATGCCAGGCGCATCCTCCATGACACGCGCACAGCCGTGGAGAAAGCGCAAAGCGCCGGACGGGGCGAAATCGGACGGCTCAACATCGGATTTACCGGCTCGGCCGCGTTCAACCCCGTGGTCTCAAGGCTGATCCGGGCCTATCGGCAGGATTACCCCAATGTTGTCCTCACCCTGGCGGAAGGCAATACCTCACAACTCCTCGCCTATCTCAATGATGACCGGGTCGATGTGGCCTTTGTCCGATTGAGCGGGCAGTCGCCGGCGGGCGTTCAACTGCAGCACATTGCGGTGGAGCCGATGAAGGTCGTGCTACCCGCAACGCATCCTCTTGCGAAGCGGCGGCGGATATCCCTCGACGCCCTGGCGCAAGACCATTTTGTACTGCTGCCCCGCGAAGCGAGTCCGACCTTGCATGACGTCATTGTCGGCGCTTGCAAGCAGGCCGGTTTTGATCTCATCGCCGGGCAGGAAGCCCCGCAACTCTCTTCGGTCGTGAATCTGGTGGCAGCGGAGTTCGGCGTTTCACTCGTTCCCGCCTCGGTCTGCCAGATTCAGGTCGAGGGCGTTGTCTACAAGGACATCGTTGGCAGCCCGGTCTCGATCCGCCTGGCACTCGCGTCGCGGATCGAGGCGACCCCTGCGAAGACGGCGAATTTTCTGCACAAGGCTCAGGGATTCGGTGCCGGCGCCAAGCCTTAGCGCAATCGCAGCCGTTCAAACGGCTACCTCGGGCACACAGGGACAATCCCCGGCAAACTGACATACAGGATACGAGGGGACAACACCATGAATGGTGTCGGCCGCTTCCGCGCCGCGGCCGACCACCTGCACATCACGCAGGCTAGCTGACCACCACGCGCTGCGGGGGCAGCGGGACATCGCAGGCAAGCAGGCGCAATTCGCCGCGATCGACCTGCTCGCGCACCGGTGCCAGCGGCATCAGGGCATTGCCGAACCCGCCCCTGACCAGCCTGACATATGCACCACGGTCTCTGTGGCGCCGATGCGCACCAGACCGAGCAGTTGTTGGTCGGAGCGGCCCAGCACCATGATCTCGCGTTCGCTGCTGCAACGATCATCGACTCATCCGCCGTATCCCGGCGATCACCCCAACAGAGGAGATAGAGTCAGATGAGCAATCCTGCGGCCATTCCCCCGCATGGCTTGTTGTTCGTCGCATCCGATGTGAATGCGGCCGATGAAGCCGGCGGCTTGAGCGGTGCCGACGCGCGAATCCTGCAGGTTGCCGGGGCGATCGAACAGGGCCTTTGCTGAAGGGCAGCGTTCGGGCGTGCGCAGGACAAGTTGCCGGCCGCGCCTCGGGGATGCAAGGAGCCGTTGATCAGATATCCAGCACAATCTTGCCGAAGTGCTGATTCGCTTCCTGGTAGCGAAACGCGTCAGCCATGGCTTCCAGCGGGAAATGCCGATCAATGACCGGGCGGATGCCGGTGGTATTCAGGGCGCGCACCATGTCGAGCTGGTGTCGGCGGCTCCCCACCAGCAGCCCGGTCAGGCGCAGGTGCTTGCGCAGAAGCTGGGTGACGGTGACCGGCCCGGTCGGGTTTCCCAATGAGCCGATCACGGCGATATGTCCGCCGACACGGGCTGCCGTCATCGACTGGTCCAGGGTTGCGGCGCCGCCAACCTCGATGACATGGTCAACGCCGACGCCATCTGTCATCTCGCGTACTGTTTCGCCCCATTGCGTCGTGTTGCAATAGTTGATCAGGCAGTCTGCGCCAAGCTTGTGCAGCCTGGCGAGCTTCTCGTCCGAGGATGACGTGGCGATCACCCGCGCGCCGGCCGCTTTGGCGAATTGCAGTGCAAAGACTGATACGCCGCCGGTGCCGAGTACCAGCACGGTCTCGCCCGGCTTCAAGCCGCCATCGGCAAACAATGCCCGCCAGGCAGTCAGGCCGGCCGTGGTCAGCGTGGCGGCCTCGGCGTGGCTGTAGCCGTGCGGAGCGTGCGTGAAGCACGCTTCGGGCAACGTCACAGCCTCCCGCGCAAAGCCGTCGACGCCATCCCCGGGGACGGTAGCGAAATCCCACAGAAACGGCGCTCCGTCATGCCACGTCGGGAAGAAGGTGCTGACGACGTGGTCTCCGACCGTGAATGCCTTCACGCCTGCACCAATGGCGGTGACTTCCCCGGCACCGTCCGCCATCGGAATGCGCCTTTGCGCCAGGGGCCGACGGCCTGACACCACGGCGTAGTCATGATAGTTGAGTGAGCTGGCATGTATGCGGACGGTGATCTCGCCCGGTCCCGGAGGGGCGGCCGTGGCTTCGCCGACGATGATGCGCTCGAAACCGGCCGGTGGATCGAGATATATGGCTTTTACAGCAGTCATGGCATTCCCTGGGTCGAGGAAAAATGATGCATCTCGAGTTTAGCACTTCGATTTTATTAATGTCGACATGAAAAATTCGGGCTGCTATGATCAGCCTCACCATAGCCTGAGCGGGTAGTTGCCCGTCGCATATTTCCTGGTGAGGCGGGCCGCACCTGGCCAGGCTGGTAATAGTCGAAAAATCAAGGGGACGACAATGTCATCACTGAAGAAGCTGCTCTCAATCACGTTGTGCGCGGTGGCAGGCATCACCTTGTGCGCGCCAGGCCCGGTGCAGGCGCAGGAAGCCTGGCCAGCGCGCCCGATTCAAATGATCGTGCCGTCATCTGCCGGATCAGGAACCGACGCGCTGGCGCGGGCCATGGCGCAGCGCCTTTCCGAGTCGCTGAAGCAGTCTGTGATCGTGGAGAACCGTCCTGGTGGTAGCGGGGTGATCGGGACCAACGCAGTCCTCAAGGCGGCGCCGGATGGTTACACGATTCTCTACACGACGGCATCCAGCATGGTGGTGGCGCCGGCCGTCATCAAGACCATTTCCCAGGACGCAAGAAAGAACCTCGTGCCGATCGCGCAGACAGCGGTGGGGGGCGTGCTGCTGCTGGTGAGCCCGGACCTGCCGGTGCACGACTTGCCCGGACTCATCCAGTTCGTGAAGGCGCATCCGGACAAGTACAGCTACGGCAGCTGGGCCACCGGCTCATCCGCGCACCTGACGATGGAGTGGCTGAAGAAGCAGACGGGCATGAAGACCGAACACGTCGCGTATCGGACATCCGGCCAACTGCTCACCGAGCTTTCCTCGGGGGTGCTGAAGATCGGCTGGACCGATCCCAGCGTGGCGGTTCCGTTCCTGCGTTCCGGCAAGGTGCGTGGCATTGCCATTGTGGGCAACGTGCGGTCTCCCCAGCTTGCCGACGTCAAGACGCTGAGCGAGCAGGGCTACAAGTTCAATACGGTGGGATGGTTCGGCATGTTCGCGCCGGCCGGGACCAGCCCCGCGATCGTGAAGCGCCTGGCCGACGAGGTCAACAAGGTGCAGGGGACGCCGGAGATCGTGGCCCTGATGAAGAAGCTGAACTTCGAGCCGCCTCCGGTCAAGTCCTCAGCGCAGCTGGGCGAAATCGTCCAAAGCGATCTGCAAGTCTGGACGAAGATCGCCAACGACGCAGGCATCAAGGTCGACGAATGAGCCGGGGTCGCGGCCACTTGCGGCTTGTCCAGGACGTGGCTGCCATTTTCCGGTGCGATGGCAGCCAGAGTCATAAATTGGAAAGTCCGAGCGTGCAAGGTAAAGCAAAAGATGGCGCCCGGGCGGATCTCGAAAGACCACCGGCTCGTCCATTTTCGTGTTTTGACGGTTCCCCTTCCGGAACCGCAAGCCGTCACGCAGGTTTGGCCTGCAGCACATAGCCCCGGTGACTGGCAGCCGGGCCCGGTTGATCCGGGTCCGCTGCCGCTCATTGCCATCGCGAATTGTCGGCGCCCGGCAAGAGCGGTCGGGAAGGGTAGCGCAGTATCTCTACAGGGTTTTCCCTCTGTTTGCGTGAATTGGTAAAAGCATGTCGTGCTCGGCCAAGCCGGGCCACGTGGTGCGATCCGAGAATAGACGAACCTGGCGCGCCCTCGGATCCGTCACCGGCGAAGCCTTCCAAACACGCAAAGCAGCAATCAAGAGGTACAGACATGAAGAAACAGGCCAACAACTTTTTGTGGCGCGGATACGCCCTGGCGTTCGGCGTTGGCGTCGTCGGCTGGCTGCCCGTGGCTCAGGCCCAACCGGCCTGGCCAACGAAGCCGGTCCGCCTGGTGGTGGCGGGCCCTGCCGGCGGCAGCGCCGACGCACTGGCGCGCCTGCTGGCGGAAGGCCTGCATAAGGCGTGGAGCAAGCCGGTCATTGTCGAGAACAAGCCTGGTGCCGCCGGTGCGCTGGCGATCAGCGACATGCAGTCCACTGGCAAGGACGGTCATACCCTCCTGGTCATCCAGGGCGGTGTCGTGAGCGAGGCTCCGTTGGCCTACAAGGTCCATTACAAGCCGTTTGCCGACCTGAAGCCCCTTGCCCAGATCAGCCGCACGGGGTTGGTGCTGGTCGCCAACAAGGATCTTCCTGTCTCCAACCTGAAGCAACTTGTGGACTACGGCAAATCGCAAAAGGACGGACTCGTATTTGCCTCTTACGCTGCCGGATTAAAGGGCCACACCTCGGGCATACTGCTCGGACAACTCACCCATGTGCCAATGCGGCACGTAGGCTACAAGGGCTCTCCTCCCGCATTGAACGACCTGATGGGTGGACATGTGCCGCTGATGTTCGATGGGGTGGCTACCTCGTTGCCGCTGATCAAGGCGGGGAAGATCAAGGCGATTGCGGTGGCCTATCCGACCCGGATTGCGGGATTGGCGGATGTTCCGACGTTCAAGGAGCTTGGCTACCCGCAGCTGGCGCAGGCAGGCTGGTTCGCTGTCTGGTCCCGCCCGGATGTCGACCCGGCGGTCCAGCAAAAAATCCGCGAGGCCACGCTGGCATATTTCAAGCAGCCCGCCGTGCAGAGTCGCATCAGGGACATGGGCATGGAGCAGGGCGATCCCTCCACCTCGGAGGAGATGATGACGGACCTGAAGCACGCATACCAGCAACAGGCCGCGCTGCTGAAATCGATCAACTACCAGCCGGAATAATTGGAAGATGCGGTGAGGGAACTCGCCACGGCTGCTCCGGCGTGCTTGGCACAAGCATCGGTCCGCGCATGCGGAACGGCCGATCCGGCGAGTTCTCATCGGGGGAGGGGCAGGTCCTGTCCTTTACTCCCGGCTTCGCTCAGGAGAGCTCGCGAATAAGCGCTTCCGCCTGCGGCCATTCACCATAGCCGGAAGCCGGATTCAGATGCCCGACTTCGCCGAGTTCGACGAAGCGGCTTCCCCACGCCTGCGCCAGTTCACGGGCGCGATCGAGACGAGTCAGCGGATCATTGCTGCTTGCCGCAACGATGCTCGGAAACGGCAAGGTGGCGCGAGGGATCGGCAGCCAGCCATGATCGCGCAGTGTGTCGATCGCCGGGTAGCCTGCCGGCATAGGCGTCTCGAGGTCCGCGGGTGCCGCAAGCAGTGCGCCAAGAATCTCGCGTTCAGTGCCTCGCGCCGCCCAATGGGCGACCATCATCGCGCCTGCGCTATGCGCCACGATAATGACCGGTCCTTCGATAGCAGCCAGGGCACGCTCGATCGCATCGACCCGGGCAGTGCAGCTCAGCTTGTCTTGTTCAAGTGGGGCGACGGAGACCACGCGAGGCAGCTTTGCTGCCAGCAGGGTCTGCCAGTGTTCCGGCACATGGTCACGCAGGCCGGGGACGATGAGAACGGTTGGTGTCATAGAGTGCATGTCAGGCTTTCAATATGGCGCGTCACCCATGATGGCGGTTCGCTCCATCTTTCGGTGGCACGGGGGGTAGTCCATCACTGCATAGTGCTGGGTCGAACGGTTGTCCCAGAATGCGACGCTGTTTTTCTTCCAGCGGAAACGCACCTGGTATTCGGGAATGCTGGCCTGGCTGACCAGATAGTTAAGCAAATTGCTGGCGCCCGGCGCCTTGTCCAGTCCGAAGCGCACGTTAGCCGGCACGTTGTAATTGGTGAAGTGCGTGGTAAAGCTTCCGTTGACGAACAGTACTTTCTCTCCGGTTTCCGGATGCGTGCGCACAACCGGATGCTCGGCGTCGGGGTACTGAGCCTTCAGCGCAAGTCGCTTTTCGATCGGCATCGCAGCCCCGAAGCTCGACTCGATGCTATGGCGCGCGCGCAATGAGGCGATCTTCGTCTTGATCTCCTCGGGCAACTGGCTATAAGCCTCGACCATGTTGACCCACATCGTGTCGCCGCCCACAGGCGGGCATTCAATGCAGCGCAGCACGCAGGCTAGCGGAGGCTTCTCGCGCCAGGTGGCATCGGTATGCCAGGAATTCTCGTTGCGATCCGGCGGACTGTCCGGGGTCTTGTAGATTTGCACCAGTCCCGGGTGATCCGGATGGCTGCCCACCACCGGATGGTCTTCAAGCTGGCCGAAGCGGCTCGCAAATGCAACGTGCTGCGCGCGCGTGATGTCCTGGTCGCGGAAGAACAGCACACGATGCTTGAGCAGCAGCGACCGGATTTCGGCCATCTGCTCGTCGTCCTCGGCAGCCACCCCCAGATTGACGTTGCTGAGCTCTGCGCCGATCGTGCAAGTCATCGGCTCGACGCGGATCGAACTGCTCAGAGAGGTGGCGCGCAGCACTGCGGGTGCCGCCGTTGGGGAGTGATTCATGATTGTGGTCTCCAGTGGTCGATCAGGCCGATCAACCCTTGTGAGTTTGGATGTTGCGGGCTTCTTCCGCTTGACGGGAGGCGACAAGCATTTGCCATTTCATGGCACGGCCATGCTCAGGTTCCTCAATGTCGTCCGGGCGACTGCGCCGCGTATTTGTCATAAATGGATAAGTGCCAGACATCCAGCGTAAAGCGGAAAGTGGCGCGGGACAGGATGATTCACTCGAAGTCCCGACACTTCGACATGAACCGCCTTGAGGAGACTTGCATGCACTTCTCAATAGCGCATGCACCTCTCCGACGTAGAGATCCAACATGAACTTCCTTGACGGCCACCTGTATCCCGAGAACCAGCAGCCTCTGATCATCACGGCCGCTCCCTATGCGCCGGGCTGGATTCCTTCCGATTTTCCGGAAGATATTCCTATCACCATGGAGGAGCAAATCCAGAAAGCGGTGGATTGCTACGAAGCCGGCGCCACCGTGCTGCATCTGCATGTGCGCGAAGCCGACGGCAAAGGCAGCAAGCGTTTGTCCATGTTCAATGAACTGATCGCCGGGGTACGCGCCCGCGTGCCGGAGATGATCATCCAGGTGGGCGGCTCCATCAGCTTTGCTCCCGAGAGCGACGGCGCGGCGGCCAAATGGCTGTCCGACGACACGCGACACATGCTGGCTGAACTCGATCCGAAGCCCGACCAGGTGACGGTGACCGTCAACACCACGCAGATGAACGTGACAGAGCACGCCGGCATCGATGACTTCAAGGGAGTATCGCGCGGATTCCCGCACCTCTACGGAACCTACAAGGACATGATCGTGCCCTCGAATCCGAGCTTTATCGAGGAGCATATCCGGCGTCTGACGGCTGCTGGAATTCAAAGCGAGTTCCAGGTCTACAACATCAACAGCTTCGAAACGATTGAACGCCTGATTCGCCGCGGCGTCTACAAGGGGCCGCTAGTGATGAACTGGGTGGCTATCAGCGGCGGCATGGATCAGGCGAACATCTACAACCTGGCCAACATGCTGCGTGCCGTGCCCGACGGTGCCGTGGTCACGGTGGAAAGCTCGGTGCTCAATGTGCTGCCCATCAATATGATCGGCATGGCATTGGGCCTGCATGTGCGCTGCGGCATCGAGGATGTGCTGTGGAATCAGACCCGCACGGGCAAGATGAGCTCGGTGGAGCAGATCAGGCAATTGGTGCGTATCGCCGGCGAATTCGGTCGCCCCATCGCGACAGCGAAGCAGGCACGCGAGATCTGCAAGATCGGCGTGTTCTATGAGACGGCGGAAGAGACGCTTCAGGCCAATGGCTTCGCGCCAAACCGTAACGGTGGGAACCAGGGGTTCCTGCGCAAGCCGGACTGAGGGATCAGGGGAAGCTGGCATCCGTCCTGAATGGCGCGCGCGGCGGGCCGCGCAACGCCCCATGGCTTGGGCGGGTTGGCCTGGCTGGCTTCAACGTGGCTGTCCGGCGCCTTGCCCGCCGACGCGGCATCAATAGTTCATCGTCACGTTCAGCATGGCTACCCGCGGATTGCCCACGGGCAACACGTTATTGTTCAGGCCGCCTGCGTAGTACATCTTGTCGAACACGTTCTTGACGTTGAAAGCCGCGCGCCAGTGCGATGCCACGTAGCCTACGGCAAGATCGGCCACGGTGTAGCCCGGCACGGTGTAGTTGAAGCTGTAGCCGCGCTTGGCGCTCTCGCCGCGCAGGCCGGCACCGACGTACCAGCCGGCCAGCGCGCCACGGAAGCGGTACTGGCCCCACGTCGAGAAGCTGTGCCGGGGCACGCTGTTCAGCGGCTTGCCGACGTTCGCGGCCGTGGTGTCCTGCGTGACTTCGCTTGCGATGTAGGCATAGGCCAGCGACACGCTGAAGCCATTGCCAAGATCCTGTGTCAGTTCCGCTTCCAGTCCGCGCGATCGCTGTTCGCCCACGGCCGTGCTGAAGCCAGGGTTGACCGGGTCGCTGCTGAGCACATTGGTGCGTGTCAGGTCGAACGCGGCCAGCGTCAGCAGGCCGGTCTTGCCAGGCATGTCGAACTTGACGCCCACTTCGTACTGGCGGCCCTTCTCTGGCTTGAAGGTGGCGCCGCTGACGTCGGTGCCGGCGTTGGGCAGGAACGACGTGGCGAAGCTTGCGTACGGTCGCGCCCAGTGCGTCAGGTCGTACATCACGCCCGCGCTGCCGGTGACGGCGTTGTTGTCGTTCACGGTACGCGACGACGCCAGCCGGTCCGTCGTGCCCGTCCGCGCGGATTCGTAGCGCACGCCGCCAGTCATGGTCCAGCGCTCGGCAATACGGATCTGGTCGCGCAGATAGAGGCCGACGGCGTCCAGCGTATCGGTCGCATCCACGCTATAGGCGGACGGACAGTTGATGCTCGCGCCATAGACCGGGTTGTAGACGTTCAGCGCGGCCACGCGACACGTCTTCTGCAGGCGGTCTTCCTTCGTATGACGGTAGTCGATGCCGAAGGTCACGCTGTGGGCGTGTCCCGTGAACGCGAAGGTCCGCTGCATGTTGGTGTCAACACCGAACGAATTTCCCGAGAAGCTCTGCTGCGTGCCACTGCGGTTCATCGACTGGCTGTCGACGGCCATCGTGCCGGCCGACACGAGCGTGCCGTTCAGCGACGACGTCTGGTAGCGCAGGTTCTGGTTCAACGTCCAGCCGGAGTCGAACCGGTGCGCCAGCGCGTAACCGATGCGGTTCTGCTCGCCGTCATAGGACGGCGCATCCGGCTCGCCGATGAAGCGGTTGGCCGGCACCACGCCATTGCGGTTCGGCACCAGCGTGCCATTCACGGGCAGGCCTTGCTGGCGCACATAGTTGCGCTGGTTGTGGCTTGCCAGGATCGTGAAGTCCGTGCGACTGCCAAGGTCCAGCGTCAGCGACGGCGCGATCCAGCGGTTGCGATACCAGACATAGTCGGTCGGATCGTCGCTGTTCATCATCAGCGCATTCAGGCGGAAGGCAGCCTTGCTATCGCTGGCCAGTGGCGTTCCCACGTCGACCGTCATCTGCCGGAAGCCGTAGTTGCCGACAGTCAGGCCCGCTTCGCCGAACAATTCGGCACGCGGGCGCTTGCTGACCATGTTGACCAGGCCGCCCGGCTGTACCGCGCCGAACAGGATCGAGCCGGGTCCCTTGAGGACTTCCACGCGTTCCACGCCGAACAGCTCCTGCGCCACGCGGTTGTTGCTGTCGACGAGCAAGCCGTCGGCAAAAATCGATTCCGATGCACGCTGGCCGCGGATGATGAAGTCGTCCCAGCCGCGCCTGCCATAGACGTTGGTGACCACGCCGGCGGAATTCTGCAGCGCATCGCTGAGGTTCTGCGCCTGCTGGCTGTCGAGGAGATCGCGCGTAATGACGGTGATCGATTGCGCGGCGTCTGCCGCTGATTGACCCGACTTGGTCACTTCGGCCGGCCGCCGCGTGGCAAAGCCGACGTCGGTTTGCCCGTCGCCGGCGGCGCTGACCGTCACGGATGGCAGCGTGGTCAGATCTTCGGTGGCGTGGGAGACACCGGGAGGCAGGAGCAGGGTACTGACGGCGGCGGGTATGGCAAGACGGCGGACAAGCATGACGGCCCAGGGCGGAAGGAAAGAAAGCTTCGCATCATAAATGAGAAGTATTCTTATTTCCACTCGACCGGGCGCTTCTACGCGGGAATCATTTCACGTTCGTGAAAGTTCTGACTCTCTATGCCGGGGCCAATTCGAGAGCCAGCCGCAAATGCCTCACGCGACGTCCGGCGCTTCCACCAGCGCCATCAGCGGCGCCATGCACGGGCTTGCCGCCGCCCATGTGCGATGTTCGTCCAGGATGTCCTGCAGCATGGCATGCGTCGTATCCGGGTTGGCCAGCACCACGCGGAAAACTGCAATCGGGCGCCCATCCCATTGTGACGACGTCAATTGCGTGCGCGATATGAACGAGCGGCCGGCATCACGCTGCATTTCCTGGATGCTGATGGTCAGCGCATCCAGCGCGTCCAGGATCTTCTCGCGCCGGTCCGCCGACGCCGTGGCCAGCGCGGCACGGACGGTCTCGGGCACATGGCGATAGGTCAGGATGCAGAGCTGCGGATGGCTGTCGAGCTCGAAATCCGGCTGCTGCGCAATCAGGGAAGCAAAGTAGTTGGCGTTATCGATGCTGCGATCGATCAACTGCGCCAACCCCTTGCGGCCGAGCAGGTGCAGGTTCGCATAGAGCATGACTGCCGCCGCGCCGCGCGATCCTTCGAGCGTATGGCGCCCCAGGTCCACCGAGCCCTTGCGCACGATGTAGTTCGCATGCTGGATGATTTCCCGCGTCCACGCCGGGCTCCGGAACAGCACCATGCCGGCACCCATCGGCACGTAGAACTGCTTGTGCGCATCGATGACGACGGAATCGGCACGCTCGATCCCCGCGAAGCGCCAGCGCTCGCGCTCCGACAGCAGTGTTGCGCCACCCCATGCGGCATCCACGTGGAAATGGCAGCCGGCCTCATGAGCAACATCCGCAATCGCGTCGAGCGGATCGACCGCGCCCGTCTCCGTCGTCCCCGCTATGCCGACGATCGCCATCGGCCGGATGTTGCGCTGCTGCAAATCACGCATGGTGTCGCGCAGCAGGTCAATGCGCATGCGGCCATCTGCGTCGACCCCGACCGGCACCAGATTGTCGCGGCCGATGCCAAGGACATCCGCTGCCTTGCCCAACGAGTAGTGTCCGCGCTCCGAGACCACGATCGCGAGGCCATCATGGCCGTAATGGCGCAGCGCAGCCGCCAGTCCGGCGCGATGGATGCCGGCGAAACCATCACGCGCGCCCAGAAGGTTGTTGCGGCTCGCCCATAGCGCGGTCAGGTTGGCGATCGTGCCGCCCGAACAGAACGCGCCGAGCGCATGGTCGGCATCGTGCAGCCATCTCGCGTAGAAGGCGCTGTCCTGGGCAAACACCAGCTTGTGCAGCATGCCGATGACCTGGCGCTCGAGCCCCGTCAGCGCCCCCGACGTTTCGAGCTTCACGACGTTCTGGTTCAGCGCTGCCACCACCTTGGCCAGCGCAGGCATGAACGACGGCAGTGACGACGTCATGTGTCCGACGAACGTTGGCGATGCCACCGGCATCACGTGCCGGAACACGTCGTTGAGCAGATGATCGGCATGCGCTTGCGGCGAAGTCGGAGTCTCGGGCAGCTCAACCGACGCGAACACCGCCGCGCGTGTGGCGCACGCGCCAACCGGATCAAAACTCTCGCCCGCAAAGAAATCCGCTGGATGCTCGGCGATCAATCGCTCGAGCGATTCGAATGCACCCAGATCCGCGTCGAACCACCGCAAAGGGCAGTCGTCGCCCCCGTCCGTGCTTTGTGAAGTCTCTACGCGAGAGATGTCCGGCTTCATTTGCATTACCCAATTCAGTCCCATAGCGCCATGGTGTGCCGGGCATTATGCCGGATCGGAAGGATGCGGATGCTGCTCCAGAGCCGGAACCGCCTCTGAGTTCGGGGTATGAACGTTCTGGTTCCCAAAAAGTAAAATCCCCACACTCTGGGAAAGTGTGGGGTTCTGGAGAGCGGAACCGGGTTTGGGGAGGTGTCCCCGGCCGGGATTTTCAGCCCTTAAAGGGGGGCGCGGTCCGAGGCAATGTAGTACCTGGCGCCGTCCGTATAAGTGTCGAATTTGCCGCTTTTCGCGCCGTCAGTGTAGACATCGTACTTTCCAGACCGCGCGCCGTCCGTGTAAGTATCGAATTTGCCACTCTTGGCAAACACAGGAGCGGCCGCCAGGGTGGCAGCAAGTGCGGCGACAGCGACTAGGGCACGGCGATTGGTATTCATGGCTCACTCTTTCTTCAAACTGGTGAATGCCATTCCCTTGGGATTAGTGCTTGTTGCACCGCGGCATTCGATGAGTGCCATATTAGGGATTTCCCTTGGGGCGGTAAACCCTTACGTTCGCAATGATCGGTTTCAAAAGCCACAATAATCGGCCCTGAACCGGAAAAATTCTTGGCAGAGCGCGGCTGGCATGCGTGTTGGGGGCCAGGCCACGGCAAATTGCCGGGTCTTCCGCACTTTGTGACGAGGGCGCAATGGCATCCGGGCAGCGTGCTGCCGGGGTCGACGGCACGGCTTGCCGGCACGCAGGTCGCGCACCGGCTCCGGTATTTGTTGGAACTACCCGGACCGCCCAGGCGGGCGGGGACGCCGAACCGAATCAACGCGGCGCGCATCGCCCTCCGATTCCTGGCACGCCGCTGATGTCAGACACGCCGGTCTCAATCGAGGTGATGAACCCATCCGAACGGATCGGCGATCTTGCCGCGCTGGATGCCGGTCAGCAACGAGCGGAGGCGTTGTGTGACTTCGCCTTCCCCACCATTGCCGATCGTGAACTCCCCACCGGCATGACGCACCTGCCCGATGGCGGTGACGACCGCGGCCGTGCCGCAGGCGAAGGTTTCCTTAACCCGGCCACTGGCTGCATCTGCGCGCCACGTCTCGAAGTCGTAAGGTGTTTCGTTAACCGGAATACCCTCGTGCCCGGCCAGTTCGATGATCGAAGCGCGTGTAATGCCCGGCAGGATTGTCCCTGTTAATGGGGGCGTGCGCAGAGAGCCGTCATCCATCACGAAAAACACGTTCATGCCCCCGAGCTCCTCGATCCAGCGGTGCTCCGCGGCGTCAAGGAACACCACCTGGTCGCAGCCCTTGGCCGAGGCCTCGGTCTGCGCGATCAGGCTGGCCGCGTAGTTGCCGCCGCACTTGGCCGCGCCGGTGCCGCCAGGGGCCGCGCGGGTGTATTGATCCGACACCCAAACGGTCACCGCCGACTTGCCGGCCTTGAAATACGGGCCGACCGGGCAGGCGATCACGCAAAATATATATTCGGCCGCCGCGCGCACGCCGAGAAAACTCTCCGAGGCGAACATGAATGGGCGCAGGTAGAGGCTACCCTCACTACCTGGAATCCAGGCACGGTCAATATCAACTAGCGCTCCCACGGCTTGCAGGAACGTGGCCTCCGGCAGCTCGGCCATCGACATGCGGGCAGCGGAGGCGCGAAAACGCCTTGCGTTCTCCTCTGGTCGGAACAGCGAGATCTTGCCGTCCTCGCCACGGTATGCCTTCATGCCCTCGAAGATTTCCTGCGCGTAGTGCAGCACTGCGCAGGCGGGATCGATTTGGAAAGGACGGCGTGCTTCGACCCTGGCGTCATGCCAGCCGCGACCGTCGGTCCAACGGATCGTGACCATGTGATCGGTGAAAACCCGTCCGAAGGCCGGGTTCTCCAACTTGGCAGCGATCTCATCGGCGGGGGTGGGGCCGGGGTGAGGCTCTACGACGAACTGCAACTGATTTTCCGTGCTCATTTTTCCGTGTTCCGAGGATGTTGGGCCATATGGCCTGGCCGCCGCGATAGTGTCACCGGGGCGGGTGCCTTACAAGGGTGGAGAGCTATTCGCCAAAAAGCAACGCGCCGTCGCGCGCCCGACCGACAAGCCGGACGCGTTCGATCCTAGCCTGCAGCGTGCCGATTCAGGCTGCGGCCCGTTGCGCGCCACACCGATATTGGGCCCGCAACGCCGTCCGATAATGTGCTTCATTATGCGTATTTATGTCCGTCACATGGACGAAACGGCGAATATCGTCCGGCAGTGAAGCCAGCGCGACGGCGGTGTCCAGTTTGTCGGCGCTCAGGGACGGCGCGAGCCTATCCACCATGGAGAGCTGGCGGCGCGCTCGCGCGCCTTCTGCAGCATGGGCAGGCGAACCAGCGCCGGGGGGCCGCTCTGGCGGACGCGGCCTTTCTCGATGGTGTACTTGTCGTCCAGGCTGGCGTCGGCCAGGGCGTCGCGCAGCTTGGCGGGCAGTGTGGCATTCACGATGTCTGTCTCCGGATGCTTCTTTTGTCCGGAGGAGTGTAGGAAGCGCCCGCGCCATCGTAAATTCAAGAATTCCAACATCTGGTATCTTCAAAACGCATAGCGGACGGATGGACATGCGATGACAATCGTGTCCTGGCTGGCCATCTTCACTTCCATGCAGAAAGCTTTGCTGCCTGATCGACGATGACAGCGAAGCGATCGACGTTCAGTGCATGGACGCGTTGGCTTCACTGTCGATCTGATCGCGCAAGCTCGCGAAGCGCTTCTCCACTTTGGCGCCGAATAGCGGATCGGCACTGGCCGGATCGGTGGCGGCAACTTCCGCCCAGTCTGCTTCCGTCAGAAACCGGGCGGCGCGCGGCATGACCTGTTTCTCCTCGGTGGACAGATGGTTGCGGTAGTACACAAGGTACATGGCGGCGGCCGCTTCCAGTGCCGCTCGCGAGGTGACAACTTCGCTCTGGGCTTCACGCAGGCGGTCGAGCAATTCCGCGCCGACCGTGGCGATCACGCGATGTTCCTGCAGTAGCCGGCTGATGATGATCCGCGTGCCCGGATCCCGTTCCACCAGCAGGGCGTAGGCGACATCCTCGCGGGGGTGGTGCACGCAATCGCCATAGTTGCGCATGTATTGGATGATCGTGGCCATCAGGCCGTAGTCGGGCTGCTCGCCCTGATGGAAGTTGCTGACCTGCTTTTCCAGCAGGTCGAGCAGTGAGGCGAAATGGATATGGTCGCTATGCCAGGCGGCAAGCGGTGTCGGGCCCGGGGTGGAAAGCGCGGCGGAAGCTGAGGTCGGAAGCGAGGTGACGATTGGGGTGGCCATGGCGCCCTCCTGGGAAGCTGGGCAAGCAGACCGTTGAGTCCGATACGATATCGGGACTCGCGGGGCCCTCAGTGACACAATAGTTTCCCTGCACGATTTGAGTCTGACGCAGATCAATGCGGCGCTAAGCGCTGACGCGGAAGTGCGCAAATGGCGCCTCGGGGGATGCTGGAGTAGGGCGCGCAAGGGCGCATTTCAGCCCGGCCGCAGACCGTGGAATGCGTCATCCAATAGCTGCCGGATTTCCTTCTGGGCCAGCGGCCGCGGGTTCGGATACTGCGCCTGCAGCGCCAGTTCGCAGGCGCGTTCGAGATCCTCCTCGCGCATGCCGATATCGCGCAGCGCCACGGCAGCACCCAAAGAAGCAGCCAGATCGAATACCGCCTGCGGGCCGCTGGCGCCAGGGCGGCCCAACGCGGCGGCAATTGCGGCCATCGCCTGGGGTGCCGCGGGCGCGTTGTAGGCCAGCGCGTGCGGCAGCACGATCGTGTGGGTTTCGGCATGGGGCAGGTTGTAGCTGCCACCAAGCGTGTGGCACAGCTTGTGATGCAAGCCAACTGTGGCGCTGCCCAGCACGGCGCCGCAGAGCCAGGCGCCATACAGCGCATCGCCCCTGGCCGCGCGCAGTTCGGCGCTGTCCCGCTCGCCCCCGGCTGTCGCGATTATCGGAAGGGCACGCCCCAAGGCTGCGATGCCTTCCCGGCACATCCAGTCGCTGACGGGCGTCCGATCGCCCGCGTACAGTCCTTCGGCGGCGTGGGCAATGGCATTGATGCCGCTGGTCACGCTCATCGCCACCGGCAGGCCGAGGGTCAGGTCGGGATCGTAGACCACCGTCCGCGGGAGCACGCGTGCATCGCGCCCGGTACGCTTCAGGCCGCCTTCGGTCAGGCCATAGATCGGCGTCATCTCCGAGCCGGCGTAGGTCGTCGGGACGGCAACGATGGGCAAGTCCGATTCGAGGGCGATGGCCTTGCCAAGCCCGATGGTCGAGCCGCCGCCGATCGCCACCACGGCATCGGCGCCGAGCTCCGCCGCGCAGGACCGCGCCAGCCGCGCCTGCTCCACCGGCACGTGCATGACCGCGCCATCGAAGATGCCGGCGCAGCGCGCGCCCAGCACCTCGGCGGCGCGCTCGGCCAGGTCGCGTTGCTGGGGGGTGCAGAGCACCAGCAGCTTGCGTGCGTGCAGAATGTCGGCTTCGGCGCCGAGCGTCGCGAGCGCGCCGGCACGGAACACGATACGCTGCGGGTGGGTCTGGTAGATAAAGGGTCGCATGATGCCAGGCACCTATTCAATGACGATATGGCGCGACTTGATCAGCCGGCCCCAGCGGACGGATTCTTCCCGTATCAGCTTGTTGGCCTGGGCACTGTCGCCGGCGATGACATCGAAGCCGCCGTCGCTCAGTACCTTGCCGATGGCCGGATCGCGCAGCGTAGCGTTGACTTCGGCGGCGAGCCTGCCGAGGACGTTGGGCGGCGTGCGCGCCGGCGCGATCATCGCCACCCACGAATAGGCCTCGAAGCCCTTGTAGGACTCCGCCACTGCCGGCACGCCCGGCAGGCGCGCGTCGCGCTGGGCGGCCGTCACGGCCAGTGCGCGCAGCTTGCCGGCCTGCACGTAGGGCATCACCAGCGGCAGGCTGGCGATCATCGAATCGACATGGCCGCCCAGCAGGTCGTTGATGGCCGGGCCGCCGCCCTTGTACGGGGTATGCGTGCCGCTGGTTCCCGCGGCCTCATGGAACAGTTCGGCCACCAGCTGGTTGGAACTGCCGGCGCCGACCGACGCGTACGACACGGCATCCGGCTTCTTCGCCGCCGCGACATAGTCCTGCAGCGTCTTGTACGGCGAGCTGGCGGGAACGACCAGCACCATCGGCGAGCGGACCATGTAGGAGACGCCGGTCAGGTCCTTCTGCGAGGCGTACGGCAGTTTGGGGTAGATATGCGACTCGGTGGCGAAGCCATCGAACACCATGCCGATGGTGTAGCCGTCCGGCGCGCTGCGCGCGATCTGTGCGGTGCCGATGGTGCCGCCCGCGCCGGCGCGGTTGTCGATCATCACCGGCTGCGCCAGGCGCTTGCGCAGGCCCTCCTGGATCTGCCGCGCCACCTTGTCCACGGTGCCGCCGGCGGCATAGGGCACGATCAGCGTGACCGGCCTGGCCGGCCAGGTTTCGGCGCGGGCAGTGGCGGGGGACATCGACGCGGCCGTCACCGTGATCAGCGCCGCTGCCGCCAGCCGTGGCAGCGCGAAGCGCCGGATCGTCTTTGCTGCGGTAGTCTCCATCGGGGTCTGCTCCTCTCAGTGATGGGGCCCGGCATGCTCCACTTTTGCTTTATTTGCTAAGAGCCAGCGCACCAGGATCGGTCACTGGATGTTAGACTGAGTCGCATCGTGCGGGAAGCCGGTTCGCCTGCGCAACGCCTTTGCGGAGATTGCAAAAATGGAGTTCAGCCGATTCGCGGAAAACCTGTCCATCTTCGTCGAAGTCGCCCAGTCAGGCAGCTTCTCGGCGGTAGCCCGCCAGCGCGGCCTGGTCGCCTCTTCGGTGGCGCGGCAAATCGATACGCTGGAGCGCGAACTGGGGGTGCCGCTGTTCACGCGCTCGACCCGGGCGCTGGTCCGCACCGATGCCGGCGAACTGCTGTTCGCGCGCGCCACGCGCATCCTGCATGAACTGAGCGATACGCGCGATGCCGTGACGGCGCTGGAGCAGGGCGTGAGCGGGCTGATCCGGGTCGCGTGCCTGCCCGCGTTCGGCCGGCGCCATGTGGTGCCGCACCTCGGCGCGCTGTACGCCCAGTATCCGCGGCTGACGGTGGAGCTGGCGCTGACCGAGCGCATCGTCGATCCCGTGGTCGAACGGTTCGATGTCGTGATCCGCGTCGGCCAGCAGGCTGACAGCTCGCTGGTTGCCCGCTGCATCGCCAGCCAGCGCTACATCATCTGCGCGACGCCCGGCTATCTGGCCTTGCATGGGCGTCCGGCGCATGCCGACGAGATCGGCAGGCACCGCCTGATCGACCGTGGCCACAGCACCAGCATGCGCGGCTGGCGTGAGCTGCTGACGCCGGCGCACGCCGCCGCGGCGACGTTTGCGCTCGAGTGTGACGACTGCGATGCGCGGCGGCTGTCGGTGCTGCAGGGCCTCGGCATTGCGCTGATGCCCGACTGGTCGGTCGGGCCGGATATCGGCGCGGGCAGGCTGGTGGAGCTGACGCTCGACGGCCTGCTGCCGCAGGCGCCCGGCGGCATCTACCTGCTGCGCGCCACCCAGCATGCCAGCGCGAAAGTGAAGGCTTTCTGCACCCACCTGACCGCCAGCATGGGCAGCCCGCCGACCTGGCAACAGGCGATGGCAGGGGAAGCCGTGCTGGCGTAAGACGGCCGGGGGGGCCGGCTTTCGCGATCTGCGCATAACTCGTCGACGGACGATTCGATGGATGGCATAGATCTTCGGTTCGGGATGACTAGTTGAGATGCAATCTGGCACTGACCGCCGGCATGACACTGGGAATCTCGGCAAAGATGTCTTAACCGAGCTGCCGATGACACCGGCGCCAATCACCACTACGTCGTATGAGTTCACAGATGCACCTTCCATTGAGAGGTTGTGTCGGAAGTCTGGTGCAGGAGCAGTGGTGGGCCGGCTTACATAAGAGCAAGCGATTCTTGGCAGAATCGGAAGCAAACCTGGGTGCCTCTTGCGGCCTGTTTCAGGGTGGATCGCCGTTCCAACGACATTCCTGGCCGAGGGTTGGCTGATAGTCGCCGCGAAGTGCGCGCTCCTTTCGCGGATCGCAGGCCATATCACGTATCGTGGCGACGGCTCCTAGAATGAATAGGAGGCGCGTCCGTGTAAGGGGTTGGGGGTTGGGTCTGGCGCGCACTGATGAAGGAACGGAGTGCGACCATGCCGAACGAGACCGACTATGACTCCCTTGCCATGGAAGTTGAGCGATTCTGGACAGAGGACCTGGAAGGCAAGGGGCATGTCGAGGTACGAAGTTTCGATAATCCCGAATTCGTTGTCACGCTGCTGGCGGTGGCCAGGGACAGGAATGGCCGCTGCTGGCTTCGATGCAAGGACGGGACGAGGCGCTATTCCCTGCTATGGGGGCCCGCGCAGTTTTACTTTGCTGGCAGCCGCCCCGACGATGAATTGATCCGGCCGAAGCGGGCGAGGGAGCCGGGCCTGCTGGAGTGACAGCAGCACCGAGTCACGGTGCGCACGGATGGCGCCGCCCCCGATTCCCCGTGTCGCCGGCATTGAACCCATGATCGATCTTTCCCGACGGCTGCTCGTGACAAGCCTGAGCGCCTTGTTGCTGACCTGCGCCTTCAGCCAGGCCTATGGACAACAAGTTGTCAAAATCGGAGTGTCCGGTCCCCTGACCGGTATCAATGCCGCCAACGGGAAGGACATGCAGAACGGAGTTCGCCTGGCTGTCGAGGAAGCCAATGCGCAGCGAATCAAGCTGGGCGGCCAGGAGGTCCGTTTCGAGATCGATGCGGTAGATGACCAAAGCGACCCGCGGATCGGGGTCCAGGTCGCGCAGAAGCTGGTCGACGACGAGGTGGCCGCGGTGGTCGGCTACTACAACTCGGGCGTCGCCCTGCCGTGCGCGCCGATCTTCGCCAAGGCAGGGATTCCGATGATCCTTCCCGCGGCCTCCAATCCGGACATCACGCATCAAGGGCTGAAGACGGTCTTCCGCATCATTGCGACCGATATGCAGAACTCCGGGATGGCGGGAAAGTACGCTGTCAATGTCATGAAGGCGCAGCGCATTGCCGTGATGGATGACCGGACAGCGTTCGGCCACGGTGCGGTGGACGAATTCAAGCAGGCCGTCACGGATGCCGGCGGCAAGATCGCGATAGCGGAATACACCAGCGACAAGGCGATCGACATCAACGCACAGCTGACGACAATCCGGGGGGCGAACGCCGATCTGCTGTTCTTCGGCGGTGGCACCTACCAGGCCGCGCTCATCGTGAAGCGCATGAAGCAACTGGGCATGCGCGCCCAGTTCGTCGGCAGCGGTGGCATTGCCGACAGCATTTTTCTCAACGTGGCGGGTCGCGATGCGGAAGGCGCGATGGCCTGGGAATATGGGCGCCCGATCGAATCGCTGACGCGAGGCAAGGCCTTCATGCAGACGTTCAGGAAGCGCTTTGGCACGGACATCCTGACCTATTCCCCCTTTGCTTACGACGCCGCGTGGGTGGCGATCAACGCGATGAGGCAGGCCAATTCCGCGAAGCCGGCCGATTTCGTGCCAGCCCTGCGGGCCACGCAATACGAGGGCATTACCGGGAAGATTGCCTTCGATGCGAATGGCGACCTGAAGAATCCGACGTCGACGCTCTACCAAGTTAAGGATGGCCGCTGGATTGCGGTCACCACGGTCGGGGCCGAATGATGCGGCCCTAGCCGAGCTCGGCGAGCAGCACCCTGGCTGCGCGCAGGTCTGCCGTGTCGAAGCCTTCGCTGAACCAGCCATAGCATTCTGCCAGCAAGGGCCGGGCATCGGCCTGCCGGCCCTGCTGTTGCCACAGCCGGCCCAGGGACAACACGGCGCGCAATGCCAGGGACTGGGCCCCTTGCTCGCGGGCGATCGCGAGCGCGCGCAGGAAGCAGGCTTCGGCGTCGCGGGCGCACTGGCTTCCGTCCTCGGGGCGGCCCGGTGCCAGCAGCGTCAGCTCTCCCTTGAGCCGATGCAATTCCGCCTCGTGAATCCGTTCGTCCGTCCGGTCTGCGACGTCCAGCGCCTCGTCCACTGCGGCAAGGCCTGCGTCGAGCTGTCCCGCCCTTGCACAGGTCTCGGCCAATAGCGCCAGGAAATGCGTTCGCAACAGCTCGGCGCCAGTGGCGCGGTAGGCGCTCAAGCCATTTCGGATGAGGTCAATGCCCTCCGCCGTGCGCCCCTCTGCTGCCAGCGCCCAGCCCGTCAGTATGGTTCCGCAAGCCAGACCGTACGGCAAGCCATGGTCGGTGGCGAGGGCGACGAGCGCCTGGGCGAGTTCGTGGGCCGGCTGGATCTCGCCGCGGAACAGGCGGACCTCGGCGGCCGCGATCAGCGCATCCGCCGAGTCGGAAGGATGGGATGGGGTCCGGGCCAGGGCAAGCGCCTCCTGGCTCCGCACGCAGGCCTGGTCGGGATAGCCGAGCAGCCACAGGTCCATGGCCAGCAGCGCGAGCCCCTGCACGCCGGGTTCCAGGCCATAGACATAGGCATGCGAGCGATGCAGCTCCGGGTCATAGAGAGCCATGGCCTGTTCCAGCCGCTCACGGGCAGGAACCAGTTCGCCAAGATAGAACAGATTGGCGCCCAGGGCCCGGCGCGCCTGGACCTGCAACGCAAGCTCCTGCGCTTCTTCCGCCAGCCCAAGCAGCTGGTCCGCCAGCCCTCGCGCAGTCCGGAGTTCCGCACGGACCGTATAGAACGTGCGCAGTCCCATCAGGGCAGTAAACAACTGGGCCGTCTCGCCGAGTTGCCGGCACAGTGCCAGCGCGCGCGTGTAGGTCTCTCCCACTTCCGGGGCAGCAAAGCCTTTGGCGGCCATCCAGGCCGGACCGAGGGCAAGCTGGATAGCGAGTTCCTCGCGTGCGCGCTCCTGGCCATCCGGCAGCGTGGCGAGCAAGTTGAGCGCCATGGTGAGGTGGGTGACCGCCTCGGCGTCAGCCGAGCGCTGCACGGCCTGGCGCCCGGCACGATGCAGGTATTCCACTGCCTTCGGCGTATTGCCGCTGCGGCTGAAGTGATAGGCCAGCTCGCTGCAGTGCTCCTCGAGCTGGGCGCCGAACAGCGCCTCGACCGCCTGGGCGGTGCGTTCATGCAGTGCCCGGCGCCGCTCGCTCAGCAGGGAGCCGTAGGTCACCTCCTGCGTCAGTGCATGCTTGAAGCTGTATTCCACTTCCGGAAATGCCGGCTGCTCGTAGATGAACTCCCCGGCTTGCAGCCGCGCCAGCAGGGTCTTCGTCTTGTCCTCCGGTTGTTCGACGACGCGCACCAGCAGGCTCCAGGGAAATACCTTGCCGATCACCGCCAGGGTCTGCAGCAGCGCTTTCTCGGCAGGCTGCAGGCGGTCGATGCGGGCAGCGAGCACTCCCTGCACGGTGGCAGGGATGTGCAGCTTGCCCGGAACCTGCTCGAGGCGGTAGTGTCCGCGCTCGCCGCGCAGGACCTGCCCTTCGACCAGGTCCTGCACCACTTCCTCGATGAAGAAGGGATTGCCTTCGGTCTGCTCCAGGATCAGTTGCTCGAGCCGGCCAAGCCCGGCGGCGTCGCCGAGCAAGGCGCGCAGCAGTTCCCGCGCCTCGGCCGCGCCCAGGGGATCCAGGCGCAGCTGGGTGTAATAGCTCTTGCGGCTCCAGTCGTGCCGGTATTCCGGCCGGAAATTGACCAGTAGCAGGATGCGGGCGCTCGGCACGCTCTCGCCGAGGAAGCCCAGGAAGGCCTCGGTTTCGCTGTCGAGCCACTGCAGGTCTTCGATGATCAGCTCCAGCGGCTGGGTCAGGCTTTCGCGCACGAGCAGGCGCTTGATCGCTTCGAAGGTGCGTTGCTGCCGGACCTGGGTGTCCATCTGCGCCAGTGCCGAGCCCGGCTCGGCGGCGCCCAGCAGGTGGCAAAGATAAGGCAGGCTGTCTTCCAGCCCGCGATCCAGCGTGAGCAGCTTGCCGGTGAGCTTCTCGCGCCGCCGGCGCTCATCGTCCTGCGCGGTGATCTGGCAGTAGTTCCTCAGCAGCTCGATCAGCGGCAGGTATGGATAGGCCTTGCCGTGGGAGACCGAGAAGGTTTCGAGCACCAGGCTATCGCGCGGCGCAAGCAGCTTGAACTCGTGGCAAAGCCGCGACTTGCCCACGCCCGGTTCGCCCACCAGCCCAACGATCTGCCCGTGCCCGGCCCGTGCCCGTGCGCGCGCTTCCTGCAAGGCTTCAAGCTCGCGGGTGCGGCCGACAAAGCGTGCCAGCCCGCGGCTGGCCGACACCTGCAGGCGGGTACGCAGCGGCCCGAGGCCGAGGACTTCGAAGACCGCGAGCGGCGCGGGCAAGCCCTTGATCGGCGTCGCGCCGAGCGCCTTGAAGGCGAAATAGCCTTCGGTCAGGTTGCGGGTGTGTTCGCTCGCGACGATCGAGCCGGGCACGGCGATGCTCTCCATGCGCGAAGCAATATGGATCGAATTGCCCACCGGGTCGTAGTCGGTGTGCAGGTCCTTGATGCGGATCGTGCGCACCACGACTTCGCCGGAGTTGATGCCGACCCGGATCTGCAGGGCGATGCCCTGGGCGAGGCGCACGCCGTCGGCGTAGTGGCGCATGGCTTCCTGCATGCGCAGCGCCGCCAGCAAGGCCCGCTGCGGATGGTCTTCGTTGGCGATCGGCGCGCCGAACAGCGCCAGGATGCCATCGCCCATCGACTTGGCCACAAAGCCCTCATAGTGGTGCACGGCCTCCATCATCAGCGCCAGTACCGGGTCGATCAGGCGGCGGGCATCCTCGGGATCGAGATCATGGATCAGCGCGGTCGAGCCTGCCATGTCGGCAAACAGCGCAGTGACCATCTTGCGCTCGCCGTCCGCCTGGCCGCGGGCTTCCATCTCTGCCTGCGCCGAGCGGATGCGCTCGGCCAGATAGGGCGGTGTGTAGTCGATGGGGGTGCTGGGCGCAGTTGCCGCAGCAGGCGGCGTCACGCTCGAGGGTGCGCTTGCGAGAGCACTTAAGGGCGCGCCGCATTCGCTGCAGAACTTGGCGCTCGCAGCCGCCTCTTGCCCGCAGGCCGGGCAGACGCGACCCTGCCTGGCACCACATTCCTCACAGAACTTGGCACCTGTCGGATTCTCGAACCCGCAGCTTGCGCAGCGCATGGGGCTTATCCCCCGGATGGGGCCAGCGACAGCCAACAATTCATCTTAAGGCGGGCAGGGCACGTCGAACAGGAGAGAGTGTGCTGGTTGGTTATGGGCGCACTGGATTGAGCATGCACCGGCCGCGGGCCGACGTCCTATGTCTTCCGATCCGGCTTCGTGTCGAGGCCTGTGCATTATTCGTCGCGTGAGTCGGGGCTGGCGGGTTGGCGTTTACGCCCTGCGCCCGGCTGGCGAGGCGGAACGGTTGGATACAATCTGCGTTTGACGCATGCGGTCAGAGACATTCGACCGCGCCGTACCCGACGCCTGTGCCGCATGAGAACTACTGTAGACATCGTCATCTATCCCGGATTCAAGGCCATAGAAGCCGTTGGCGCCATCAATGTCTTCGACTATGCCAACACCCGTTTGCGGCAGCTCGGCTGTGATCCGAAGTACGAACTCCGGATCGTCGGACCGTATGCCGGCGCCATCCGTTCCGATACGCTGATTTCGCTCGAGGCAGTGCGGTCGCTCGATGGCCTGCCGCCCGCCGATGTGGTGGTGATCGTGGGGGCCCGCGATATCGTCAATGTCCTGGCGGCGTGTGGCGCCGTCGTGGACTGGTGCCGCACGTCTGCCGACAGGATGAAAACCATAGTCGGGCTTTGCTCGGGGAGCTTTTTCCTCGCTGAAGCCGGCCTGCTTGGCGGCCGGCGCGCCGCTACCCACTGGAGCGTGGCGGAACTCATACGGCAGCGGTATCCCGGGATACTGGTGGACGCAGACGCCATCTTCATTCGCGACGCGCATGTCTGGACGTCGGCCGGCGTGACCGCCGTGTTCGACCTGATCCTTGCCATGGTAGAGGAGGACCTGGGGCGCGATATCGCGCTGGCGGTGGCAAGAGATCTCGTCGTCTACCTGAAACGGCCGGGAGGCCAGTCGCAGTTCAGCGAACATCTGCTCAGCCAGATGACGGTCCATCCGAGGGTTCGCGATATCCAGGACTACATCCATCGCTCTCCCAAGGCGGATCTTTCGGTAAAGATGCTCGCGGCACGCTTTGCGATGAGTGAGCGGAATTTCTCCAGGGTGTTCCAGAAGGAGACCGGGCACGCGCCTTCGGCTTATGTAGAGCAGACACGGCTGGATGCGGCCCGGCGGCTGCTCGAAGACAGTGAGCAGCCGCTGAAATGGATCGCCATGGAAAGCGGCTTCGGGTCGGAGGCGAGGCTGAGGCAGACATTCCAGCGGCGGCTGAATGTCACCCCCGCCGCTTACCGCGAACGCTTTGCCAGCACCGGTGTTGACGATGTCACCGGCGTAGCATGATGTGATCCAACTTGTCAGGCCGGCTTACAGCTGCCGCGCGTGGTGCCGGTGGAAGCGCTGCACGCCGCCATGGCAGCCGTGTTGCGAGATCAGTTCCGTGTTGGCGCCGTCCTTAGTACAGCACCACGGAACGGATCGACTCGCCGCGCTTCATCAGGTCGAAGCCTTCGTTGATGCGCTCCAGCGGCAGGGTGTGCGTGATCAGGTCGTCGATGTTGAGCTTGCCTTCCATGTACCAGTCGACGATCTTCGGCACGTCGGTGCGGCCGCGCGCGCCGCCGAAGGCCGAGCCCTTCCATTCGCGGCCGGTCACCAGCTGGAACGGGCGCGTCGAGATCTCGGCGCCGGCTTCGGCCACGCCGATGATGATCGACTTGCCCCAGCCCTTGTGGCAGCACTCCAGCGCCTGGCGCATGACCTGCGTGTTGCCGATGCATTCGAACGAGTAGTCCGCGCCGCCGTCGGTCAGCTGGATGATGTGGTCGACCACGTTCTCGACCTGCTTCGGGTTGATGAAATGCGTCATGCCGAACTTGCGCGCCATCGCTTCGCGCGCCGGGTTCAGGTCCACGCCGATGATCTTGTCGGCGCCCACCATCTTCGCGGCCTGGATCACGTTCAGGCCGATGCCGCCGAGGCCGAACACCACCACGTTGGCGCCGGCTTCCACCTTGGCGGTGAACAGCACCGCGCCCACGCCGGTGGTCACGCCGCAGCCGATGTAGCAGACCT
>Ga0102589_1001819_pt1 | contig 26853 bp, 23 predicted proteins | sample AraplaMF_Col_mLB_FD_76858 | JGI IMG/M metagenome (GOLD analysis project Ga0102589, IMG submission 76858) | Arabidopsis root microbial communities from the University of North Carolina, USA - plate scrape MF_Col_mLB | ecosystem: Host-associated > Plants > Roots > Endosphere | place: USA... | reverse complement strand
CGGCGCCCACCATCTTCGCGCCCTGGATCACGTTCAGGCCGATGCCGCCGAGGCCGAACACCACCACGTTGGCGCCGGCTTCCACCTTGGCCGTGAAGATCACCGCGCCGATGCCGGTGGTGACGCCGCAGCCGATGTAGCAGACCTTGTCGAAGGGCGCGTCCTCGCGGATCTTGGCCAGCGAGATCTCGGGCGCGACCGTGTAGTTGCTGAAGGTGGAGGTGCCCATGTAGTGGGCGATGGGCTTGCCGTCGAGGCTGAAGCGGCTGGTGCCGTCGGGCATCAGGCCCTTGCCCTGGGTGCCGCGGATCAGCTGGCACAGGTTGGTCTTGCGCGACAGGCAGAACTTGCACTGACGGCATTCGGGCGTGTAGAGCGGAATGACGTGGTCGCCCTTCTTGAGGGTGGTGACGCCGGGGCCGACGTCGACCACGATGCCCGCGCCTTCATGGCCGAGGATGGCGGGGAAGATGCCTTCGGGGTCGGCGCCCGACAGGGTGTAGTAGTCGGTGTGGCAGATGCCGGTGGCCTTGATCTCGACGAGCACTTCGCCGAACTTCGGGCCGTCGAGGTCCACGGTTTCGATGGTCAGCGGGGCTCCGGATTTCCAGGCGACGGCGGCTTTGGTTTTCATGGCGTGTTCGGGGGGAAAGGGGGGGAGGAGGGAGGGAATGGGGGCCGGAAGACGGCGCGAGGCCCCAAGGATACTCAGGCGGGGCCAGCGGGGAAGATACCCGACATGCCGATGAACCCGGGCAGGTGTCGGAAATCCCAGACCCAGTGTCGCAGGGCGGGAAACTCGTCGAGCGAGATGCCGCCTTCGCCGGCCAGCGCCGCGTACGGAAAGCAGGCCAGGTCGGCGATCGTCGGCTCGGTCGCGGCGGCCAGCCAGCGCAGGCCCGCGCTGGCCTGCTCGGCGAGGTGGTCGTCGAGCACGCGGAACACGGCGCGCGCGCCCGCGCGGCAGGCCTCGATGTCGAGGTGGCGGTAGCCCAGCGCGTCGTGCAGCCGCGCGGCCGAGGCGGTGCGCGTGATCTCGTCGGCCGTGGCGAGCCACATCGCGACCTGGCCGCGCAGCTTCGGATCGTCGGGGTACCAGCGCCGCTGCGCGTCGTGGCGGCTCGCGAGGTAGACCAGGATGGCCTGCGCATCGCGCAGCACGAAGCCGTCGTCCTCGATCACCGGGATCTGCCCGAGCGGGTTGAGCTCGGCGAGGAACGCGGCCGACTTGTGGGCGCGCCCCGGGTGGAAGTCGACCGGCACGATCTCGTGGGGCACGGCCAGCCAGGCCAGCAGCTGCCGCACCTTGAAGCAGTTGCCCGAGAGCGGGTAGTCGTGGAGTTTGAGCAGCGTCGTCATGCGGCGGCCCTCGTGCCGAAGCGCATGCCGCGTTCGCGCAGCCAGCGGCGGTAGGTGACGGAGGCGGTGTCGCCGCGCGTCGGCGTCTCGGCGCGGCCTTCGAGCGGCATGCGCTTGAACGCGTGGTTCTCGAGGATCGGCTTGTCCTGGCCGAAGATGGTGTGCTGGAACGCGATGAGCTCGGCGTCGCTCGACACATCGTCGAAGTACGCGATCAACGCGTGGGCGATCACGTGTTCGTCGTCCAGCGGCTGGAGAAAGAGGCAGATCGCGTCTCGTGCCTCGGGTCGCAGGCTCGACTTGTAGAGCATGGCCGAGAAGGGCTGCATCACGCGGTAGGTGTAGCGCACGTCGGCGCCGCTGTCGTGCGCGGCCGAGGCGCGCGGCTGCCAGAAGCGGCAGTCGGTGGCCCAGATCTCGCCGGTGGCGGGCTCGATCGTCACCCGGTACGGGGCGACCTCGGTGTGCGGCACCTTGCCGAGGTAATCGGCATGCACGAAGGGAAAGTGCGCCATGTCGAGGAAGTTCTCGATCACGCGCAGCCCCGACACCGCGACGCCGATGCCGCCACAGTCGACGAGGCGGCGCCCGGGCTCGGTGTATTCGGGAAACTCGAACAGCGGGCGCGCGGGCCGGTCGCGGGGACAGACCCAGAGGTAGCCGTGGCGCGACTGCACCGAAAGCGGCTGCGCGCCGAGCCGGCATTGCGGCGTGCCGTCGGCCTCGGCCCACAGCGAGAGCGTGGCGCCGAGCAGGCAGGTGGCGTAGGGCTGCCGCTGCGAGCGGCCGGCGAGCGCGCTCGCGGGGCCGACGACCAGCCAGTCGTCGAGCATGTTGGGGTCGTCGGTGACGAAGGGCATCGTGCTTCCTTCAGATCTCGGTTGGTTCGATGTCATCGCGCAGGGTCCGCGCGGCCGCGTGCAGGGTCTTCATGGCCTCGGAGCCCGGGGCGGTCTCGGTCCACAGGTGGACGAAAGCCAGTTGCGCTTGCGCGTCGAGCAGCAGCGCGACGGTCGGCGTGCCGCCGAGCGTGCCGCGCCATGCGCCTGGGGCGGCGCCGGCCGCGAAGCCGTGCCGTGCGAGCGCCTCGCGCACCTGTTGCGCGCTGGCACGCAAGGTCAGCGTGCGACAGAAATGCCAGCCGGCCGGCACGGCATCGGCCAGCGCTTGCGGCGCCGATGCCGTCATCGAGCCCTCGTGCGCCAGGTTCACCCACACCATGCCCGCCGCGTCGACCGCGCCGAACACCCTGGCGCAGACGTTGCGCGGCGCGGGCATCGCCGGATGGGCGGGAATGCCGACGCACTGCCCGTTGCCCGCGGCGTACTGCCAGCCGTGGTAGGCACAGGCGAGCCGGTTCTCGACCACCTGGCCGAGCGTGAAGCGCACGCTGCGGTGCGGACAGCGGTTCTCCCAGGCCTGGGCCGCGCCGTCGGCCGAACGCCAGAGCGCGAGCTCCTGGCCCTCGGCGAAGCCGGCGACGATGTTGGCGCCGGGGCGCAGGCCGGCCGAAGGGGCGACGGGGTGCCAGGGAGCGGCGATGGGATGCGTCATGGGGTTCTCCATGGCCTTCAACGCGAGCCGCCCACCACGCCCTCGGCGAACCAGTCCATCCGGCCGAGGTCCGCGTCGGCGACGCGGGCGCCCGCGGCCACGCGGACCGCGCCCTTCTGGTCCTTGATGGGACCGGCGAACACCTGCAGCTTGCCGCTGGCGATGTCGCGCTCCTTCGCCTGCACGAGTTCGACGACGTCCTTCGGCACGCGCGGGCCCATCGGCGCCATCTTCACCACGCCGTCGCCGATGCCGCCGAGATAGAGGCCGGGCTTCCAGCTGCCGGCCATCACCTCGCGCGCCACCCGGGTGTAGAAGCCGCCCCAGTGGTGGGTGACGCCGGTGAGGTAGTTCCTGGGCGCGTGATTGCGCATGTCGGAGTGGAACGAGATGGCGCCCACGCCGCGCGCCTCGGCGGCGGTGGTGACGGCGGGCGTGTCGGTGAAATGCGTGAGCACGTCGGCGCCCTGGTTCATCAACGCGACCGCGGCATCGCGTTCCTTCGGCGGGTCGAACCACGAATTGACGAACACCACGTGCACCATCGCCTTCGGATTGACGCTGCGCGCGCCGAGCGCGAAGGCGTTGAGATACCACATCACGTCGGGCACCGGGTGGGCGCCGACGAAGCCGATGATGTTGGAGCGCGTGGTCCTGCCCGCCACGATCCCCGCGAGGTAGCCGCCCTCATGCCAGCGAGCGTTGTACCCACCGACATTCTTCGCGGTCTGGTAGCCGCTCGCGATCAGGTACTGGATGCCGGGGTTGTCGTTGGCGACCGAGAGCATCGGCTTCATGTAGCCGAAGGAGGCGCCAAAGATCAATCGGTAGCCGTCGGCGGACAGTTCGCGCGCCACGCGCTCGGAGTCGGGGCCATCGTCGGTGTCGGGCACGGTGCGCACCTCGATCTGGGCACCGAGGTTCTTCTCGAGTTCGCGCCGGCCGAGGTCGTGCTGGTAGGTCCAGCCCGCGTTGCTGACTGGACCGTGGAGAACGAAGCCGATCTTGAACGGGCTGGCCGCCCAGGCGGTGGGCAAGGGCCTCAGGGAGGCGGCAACGCCGGCGAGAAGCAGGTTGCGTCGGAAGGAGCTATGCATCGGGGGTTCTCCAGTCGTGGGGAGGGGGCGGCAGCGCATGGCATAGCATTCGCTACGCTCGCGCAGACCGTACCGTTTCTTGCCTCCTGATGAAAGCCACATGCCGAGACGCAACTTTTCAATTTTGAAACAGCCGATCGTGGCCGACAGGGAGCGCGCGTGACCGGCATCGACCTCGCGCTGGTGCAGGCCTTCGTGCTCGTCGTGCAAAGCGGCAGCCTCACGCGGGCCGAGAGCCTGTCGGGCGTGTCGAAGGCCACCTTGAGCCGGCAGCTCACGCGGCTGGAGGAACTGCTGGGCGCGCAGCTGCTGATGCGCAGCTCGCGCCGCATCACCGCGACCGAGGCGGGCCGTGCCTTCTTCGTGCGCTGCGAGGACCTGCTCGGCGAGGTCACGGGCCGGCTCGAGACGGCGCGCACCGAGATCCAGGAGATCACCAGCGGCGTGTCGGGCAGCCTCTCGCTGCTGTCGGACACCCAGTTCAGCACTTCCTTCGTGTGCCACGTGGTGAAGCTGTTCCTGGAGTCGCATCCCAATGTGCGCTGCCAGCTCGATGCGGCGAGCCGGCCGAACGCGCCGGGCATCGGCGACGTGGACTGCTATGTGTGCTCGGAGCCGCCCGATGCGCCGAACCTCGTCGCCAAGCTGCTGGGACAGCTGAACTACGGCCTCTACGCGAGCCCGCAGTACCTCGAGTGCCACGGCACGCCGCGCACGCCCGACGATCTCGCGGCGCACCGGGCGATCGTGATGCGGGAGGCCGCGGGGCCGTCGCAGGTGCTGCTGGTGTCGGGCGCATCGGGCCGTCATGCCTACCGCCCCGAACCCGCCTTCGAGACCAACGACCACTGGGTGATGAAGACCTTCTGCATCGACGGTCTGGGCATCGCGCTGCTGCCGGCCTTCTTCGTGCGGCCCGAGCTGGCGCAGGGCGTGCTGGTGCCGGTGCTGCCGCAGTGGCAGCCGCAGCCGCGGCCCATCTACTGCGCCTACCAGCGCCAGCGCTACATGGGGCAGAAGCTGCGCGCCTTCGTCGACCTGATGGCGCGCTGCGTGGTCGACATCGACGCGTACAACCACTACGTCGGCTCGCCCGCGGCGCGGCGGGGCAGGGCCGGTGCCAGACCATAATGGCGGCCCGTCCGACGCGTGCCGCCAGCCCGATCCATCATGAAGAAAATCCTCGTCCTCAACGGCCCCAACCTCAACCTCCTGGGCACGCGCGAGCCCGAACAGTACGGCCGCGACACGCTGGCCGACGTGGAACGCCTGTGCGTCGAAACGGGCGCGAAGCTCGGCGTGGCGATCGAATGCCGCCAGACCAACCACGAAGGCGTGCTGGTCGACTGGATCCAGGAAGCGGGCCGCGAGGTGGCGGCCGGCACCATGCTCGGCGTGGTGATGAACCCGGGCGCCTACACCCACACCTCGATCGCGCTGCACGACGCCATCAAGGGCGCGAGCGTGCCGCTGATCGAGCTGCACATCTCGAACGTGCATGCGCGCGAGGAGTTCCGCCACCGCTCGTACATCTCGCCGGCGGCGCGCGGGATCATCGTGGGGTTGGGCGTGAAGGGCTACACGCTGGCGATCGCCGCGCTCGTGCCCTGACCTGAGCCTCGACTAGTACAGCGCCCGCGGCGCCGAGGCCTTCCAGCTGCGGCTGATGCGGCCCTGCGCATCGACGCTCTCGAGGTGCACGTCGAAGCCCCACAGCCGCGCCACGTGCTTGAGCACCTCCTCGGCGTCATCGTGCAGCGGCAGGCTGTTGCGCTGCGTGTGGCGCAGCGTCAGCGAACGGTCGCCGCGCATGTTGACGTTCCAGACCTGGATGTCGGGCTCGCGGCTGCCGAGGTCGTACTGGCGCGACAGCGATTCGCGCAGCGCCTGGTAGCCGCTGTCGTCGTGGATCGCCGAGACCTCGAGCTCGGACTCGCTCTGGTGGTCGCGGATCGCGAACAGTCGGAAGTCGCGCATGGTCTTCGGGCTCAGGAACTGGCCCACGAAGCTCTCGTCCTTGAAGTTGCGCATCGCGTAGTCGAGCGTGGCCACCCAGTCGCTGCCCGCGAAGTCGGGGAACCAGCGCCGGTCCTCGTCGGTGGGCTTCTCGCAGATGCGGCGCAGCTCGGTGTACATCGCGAAGCCGAGCGCGTAGGGGTTGATGCCGCTGTAGGCGCGGTGGCCCACCGGCGGCTGGAAGATCACGCCGGTGTGCGAGCTCAGCCACTCCATCATGAAGCCGTCGTCGAGCTGGCCGCGGTCGTACATGGTGTTGAGCAGCGTGTAGTGCCAGAAGGTGGCCCAGCCCTCGTTCATGACCTGGGTCTGGCGCTGCGGATAGAAGTACTGCGCGATCTTGCGCACGATGCGCACCACCTCGCGCTGCCAGGGCTCGAGCAGCGCGGCGTTCTTCTCGATGAAATAGAGCAGGTTCTCCTGCGGCTCGAGCGGAAAGCGCGGCGCCGATTCCGAGCCGGCGTTCTGCTCGCTGCGCCGCGGCAGCGTGCGCCAGAGGTCGTTGACCTGCTGCTGCATGTGGCGCTCGCGCTCGGCGCGCTGGGCACTCTCCTGCGCCAGCGAGCGCTTCTGCGGACGGCGGTAGCGGTCCACGCCGTAGTTCATCAGCGCATGGCAGGAGTCGAGCAGCTTCTCGACTTCATCGACGCCATGACGCTCCTCGCATTCGGCGATGTAGTGCCGCGCATAGACCAGGTAGTCGATGATCGAGGACGCATCGGTCCACATGCGGAACAGGTAGTTGCCCTTGAAGAAGCTGTTGTGGCCGTAGGCCGCGTGCGCGATCACCAGGGCCTGCATGGCCATGGTGTTCTCCTCCATCAGGTAGGCGATGCAGGGATCGGAGTTGATCACGATCTCGTAGGCCAGTCCCATGTGGCCGCGGCGGTAGTTCTTCTCGGTGGCGATGAACTGCTTGCCGTACGACCAGTGCCTGTAGATCATCGGCATGCCCACGCTGGCGTAGGCATCCATCATCTGCTCGGCCGTGATGATCTCGAGCTGGTTCGGATAGACGTCGAGGCCGTAGCCGCGCGCGGTGCGCGCGATCTCGGTGTGGTAGCGCTCGATCAGGTCGAAGGTCCAGTCCGAGGGGCTCGGCAAGCGCTCGAGCCTGCCCTGCGGGATGGTGGCGGCGGTCGGCAGCGGCGGTGCCGAAGGAGGGCGGTCGGCGGAGGTCATGCGCTGGCTCCTTCCTTCTTGAACAGGTCGCGGAACACGGGATAGATGTCGCTGGCCTCGGACACCTTGCGCATCGCGAAGTTGGGCTCGATGCCCTCGAGCTGCGCGTATTCCTGCCACAGGTTCTGCTCGGTCTCGGCCACCTGCACGTAGGCGTAGTAGCGCACCTTCGGCAGGATGTGCTCCTCGAGCAGCTGGCGGCAGCGCCCGCTGTCCTGGTGCCAGTTGTCGCCGTCGCTGGCCTGCGCGCCGTAGATGTTCCATTCGCCGCTGGGGTAGCGCGCGCGCACGATCTCGTCCATCAGCACCAGCGCGCTCGACACCACGGTGCCGCCGGTCTCGGTGGCATGGAAGAACTCGTCCTCGCTGACTTCCTGCGCCTGCGTGTGATGGCGCAGGAACACCAGGTCGATGGTCTCGTAGTGCCGGGTGAGGAACATGTACAGCAGCATGAAGAAGCGCTTGGCCATGTCCTTGCGCGCCTCGTCCATCGAGCCCGAGACGTCCATGAGGCAGAACATCACGGCCTTGGCGCTGGGAACCGGCGTCTTCACGCGGTTGCGGTAGCGCAGGTCGATCGGATCGATGTAGGGCACGTGGCGCGCGGTACGGCGCAGCTCGTCGATGCGCGCCTCGGTCTCGGCGATCTCGTTCTGGATGAAGGGCTGCGTGGCCTGCGGATGCGCCTTCAGGTGCAGCAGGTGCGCCTCGAGCCGGCGCAGCTCCTTGCGCGGTTCGCCGCCGAGCGCGATGCGCCGGGCCAGCGCGCCGCGCATCGAGCGCACCACGTGCAGGTTGTTGGGCGTGCCGTCGCTGGTGAAGCCCGCGCGGTGGCTCTTCCATTCGGGCACGTCGGCGATCTGCGTGCGGATCAGGTGCGGCAGCGCGAGATCGTCGAAGAACACGCGCATGAACTCCTCGCGCGTGAGGTGGAACACGAAGTCGTCGTTGCCCTCGCCGCTGTCGCTGGCCTCGCCGCTGCCCGAGCCGCCGCCCTGGCCGCCGTCGGGGCGCTTGATGCGGTCGCCGCGCACGTACTCCTGGTTGCCCGGGTGCACGTACTCGCGGTCGCCGCCGCGCGCATGGCCGAAGACCGGCTCCGACACATCGTGGCGCGGCAGCGTCACATCCTCGCCCTGTTCCAGTTCGCGGATGTTGCGGCCGCTCACGGCCCGCCGCACCGCCTCCTGGATCTGGCCGCGGTAGCGCCGGAGAAAGCGCTCGCGGTTGCCGATGGACTTGTTCTTGCCCGAGAGCCGGCGGTCGATGATCTGCTGCAGGATGGCCACGATGGTTTCAAAGCTCCTTGCAAAACGATGGGCGTTGGCGTGCGCCGGTGGCGCGCGCGACGGCTACGAACTCTTGCGCACGCGCAGGTACCACTCGCAGAGCAGGCGCACCTGCTTCGCGGTGTAGCCCTTCTCGACCATGCGCGTGACGAAGTCCTCGTGCTTCTTCTGCTCGTCGGCGCTGCTCTTGGTGTTGAAGCTGATCACCGGCAGCAGCTCCTCGGTGTTGGAGAACATCTTCTTCTCGATCACCGCGCGCAGCTTCTCGTAGCTGGTCCAGGCCGGGTTGCGGCCGTTGTTGCCGGCCCGCGCGCGCAGCACGAAGTTGACGATCTCGTTGCGGAAGTCCTTCGGGTTGCCGATGCCGGCCGGCCGCTCGATCTTCTCGAGCTCGGCGTTGAGCGAGGCGCGGTCGAAGACCTCGCCGGTGTCCACGTCGCGGAACTCCTGGTCCTGGATCCAGTAGTCGGCGTAGGTCACGTAGCGGTCGAAGATGTTCTGGCCGTACTCGCTGTAGCTCTCGAGGTAGGCGGTCTGGATCTCCTTGCCGATGAACTCGGCATAGCGCGGCGCCAGCAGCTCCTTGATGTAGCTGATGTACTTCTGCTCGACCTCCTGCGGGAACTGCTCCCGCTCGATCTGCTGCTCGAGCACGTACATCAGGTGCACCGGGTTGGCGGCCACCTCGGAGCTGTCGAAGTTGAAGACCTTTGAGATGATCTTGAAGGCGAAGCGCGTGGAGACGCCGCTCATGCCCTCGTCGACACCCGCGTAGTCGCGGTACTCCTGGATCGACTTGGCCTTGGGATCGGTGTCCTTGAGGTTGTCGCCGTCGTAGACCTGCGACTTGCTGAAGATGCTCGAGTTCTCGGGTTCCTTCAGCCGCGTGAGCACCGACAGCTGCGCCATCATGCGAAGGGTTCCGGGCGCGCAGGGCGCCTGGGCCAGCGAGGAGTTGCGCACCAGCTTCTCGTAGATCTTGATCTCCTCGGACACCCGCAGGCAGTAGGGCACCTTGACGATGTAGATCCGGTCGAGGAAAGCCTCGTTGTTCTTGTTGTTGCGGAAGGCCTTCCACTCGCTCTCGTTGCTGTGGGCCAGCACGATGCCGTCGAAGGGGATCGCGCCGAAGCCCTCGGTGCCCTTGAAGTTGCTTTCCTGCGTGGCGGTCAGCAGCGGATGCAGCACCTTGATCGGCGCCTTGAACATTTCCACGAACTCCAGCAGACCCTGGTTCGCGAGGCACAGGCCGCCCGAGTAGGCGTAGGCGTCCGGGTCGTCCTGGGCATAGGTCTCGAGCTTGCGGATGTCGACCTTGCCGACCAGCGAGGAGATGTCCTGGTTGTTCTCGTCGCCGGGCTCGGTCTTGGCCACCGCGATCTGGCGCAGCACCGAGGGGTAGCGCTTGACGATCTTGAACTGGCGGATGTCGCCGCCGTACTCCTCGAGCCGCTTGACGGCCCAGGGCGACAGGATGCGCTGCAGGTAGCGGCGCGGGATGTTGTATTCCTTCTCGAGGATCTCGCCGTCCTCGGCCGCGTCGAACAGGCCAAGCGGCGATTCGTTCACCGGCGAGCCCTGGATCGAGTAGAAGGGCACGTGCTCCATGAGCTGCTTGAGGCGCTCGGCGATCGAGCTCTTGCCGCCGCCGACCGGGCCCAGCAAGTAGAGGATCTGCTTCTTTTCCTCCAGGCCCTGCGCGGCGTGGCGGAAATAGGACACCACCTGCTCGATGGCCTCCTCCATCCCGTAGAACTCCTTGAACGCCGGATAGATCTTGATGACCTTGTTGGCGAAGATGCGCGAGAGGCGGGAGTCGTTGCGGGTGTCGACCAGTTCGGGGTCGCCGATGGCCTTGAGCATGCGCTCGGACGCGGTGGCGTAGGCCATCGGGTCTCGTTTGCAGAGTTCCAGGTATTCCTGCAGCGAAAGGACTTCTTCGCGAGTGCGCTCGTAACGCGCTGCAAAGTTGCTGATCACATCCATGGTCACGCCTCCGTCAAGTCAGCGGGCATTTAAAGCCCGAAATCCTGCAGTCCGAAAGCGTCGCATCTTTTGAAAAGGTGTGGCCGCCCAGGGCTGCATGCCTTGGAAAACTCCCTTAAACACAATCTGCACAATCAGCATAAAGCAAAGAGTGCACCCAGGAAATAGTTGTTAATTCAGAACCACAGTCACGAGTAAAGTTCAACAAAAAATTCGTGCACGAGTTTGCGAATTCCAGCTAAATTCCCAGGTTACGCAAACCGGTTCGGGTAAACCAGTCTGCCAGTGAAAATACCTATGGCAATCGACATATGCGTCCTTTGCGTGTTTTAACGGCAAGCACCTCCTATTGAGCCCACTGACTCAAAAAAACAACGCTGTCCTTCAATAACGCGGCAGCTCCCGTTTGGGTTTATTGCTCATTCAAAAAATATCTAAAAGCAATCTACGCGCCATCTTTTGATGAGCGGCGCGCGCGCCGCGGCGTGGGAAAGCGCGCCAGTTGCGAGTCGGAGGGAAGCGGGAGAACGCGCCGTTGTGGTGCGTGGCACCGAAGGCGTTCGAGGGGCACCGTTCGCGTGCGTGGACGCAAACAAAAGGCCGCAGGGGCCTCGAGGCCGTGGCGCACCCCTCGTGCGCCACGGTTCAGCACGGCAGGGCCGTGCGTTTCGTCCTCAGCTGAAGAATTCCTTGGCCTTGTCGAACCAGCCCTTGTCGGTGGGGCTGTGCTTCTCGCCGCCCTTCTTGAGCGACTCGTCGAGTTCCTTCAGCAGCTTGCGCTGGTGCTCGGTGAGCTTCACCGGCGTCTCGACGCGCACGTGGCAGTAGAGGTCGCCCGGGTAGCTCGAACGCACGCCCTTGATACCCTTGCCGCGCAGGCGGAACTGCTTGCCGCTCTGCGTGCCGTCGGGAATGTCGATGGCCGCGTTGCCCTTGAGCGTGGGCACGTTGATCTCGCCGCCGAGCGCCGCGGTGGTGACGCTGACCGGCACCACGCAGTGCAGGTCGTCGCCGTCGCGCTCGAACAGTTCGTGCTTCTTGAGCCGGATCTCGATGTAGAGGTCGCCGGGCGGCCCGCCGTTGGTGCCGGGCTCGCCGTTGCCGGTGCTGCGGATGCGCATGCCGTCGTCGATGCCGGCCGGGATCTTCACTTCCAGCGTCTTGTTGTTCTTGATCTTGCCCTGGCCATGGCAGGTCGCGCAGGGCTCGGGAATGATCTTGCCGCTGCCGTGGCAGGTCGGGCAGGTCTGCTGCACGCTGAAGAAGCCCTGGCGCATCTGCACCGCGCCCGCGCCGTGGCAGGTGGTGCAGGTGATCGGCTTGGTGCCCGGCTTGGCGCCGGTGCCCTTGCAGGTGCCGCAGTCGTCCCAGCTCGGGATGCGGATCTGGGCTTCCTTGCCCTCGGCCGCTTCCTCGAGCGTGATCTCCATCGCGTAGCTCAGGTCGCTGCCGCGGAACACCTGGCGGCCACCGCCGGCACGGCCGCGGCCACCGCCGCCGAACACGTCGCCGAAGATGTCGCCGAAGGCTTCCGCGAAGCCGCCGAAGCCTTCCGCGCCCGGGCCGCCGCGCATGTTGGGATCGACGCCGGCATGGCCGTACTGGTCGTAGGCCGCGCGCTTCTGGCCGTCCGACAGCATTTCATAGGCTTCCTTCACCTCCTTGAACTTGTCCTCGGCGTCCTTGCTGGTGTCGCCGTGGTTGCGGTCCGGGTGGTGCTTCATCGCGAGCTTGCGATAAGCCTTCTTGATTTCGTCGTCGCTCGCGTTCTTGGGAACGCCGAGGGTTTCGTAGTAGTCGCGTTTGGTGGCCATGGCAGGTTCGGTCGGGCGGCGGGGCGGTCTTCAGGTCTCTTCGGGAACGGGGATCGATCGAAGCGAGAAAGGCTGGAGCACCCTTCCAGGTGTTCCAGCCCCGTTCGACCGAGCGGACGATCAGTCCTTCTTCTTGACTTCCTTGACCTCGGCGTCGACCACGTTGTCGTCGGCCGGGGCGCTGCTCGCAGCTTCCGCGCCAGCCGAGGCACCCGGGCCGGCGGCGGCACCGGCCGCGGCCTGCGCGTCGGCGTACATCTTCTCGCCGAGCTTCTGGCTCGCGGTCATCAGCGTGTTGGTCTTCTCTTCGATCGCGGCCTTGTCCTCGCCCTTGACCACGTCCTCGAGTTCCTTGATCGCGGTCTCGATCTTTTCCTTCTCGCCGGCATCGAGGCTGTCGCCGTGCTCGCCCAGCGACTTGCGCACGCTGTGGACCATGGCCTCGCCCTGGTTGCGGGCCTGCACCAGCTCGACCTTCTTCTTGTCCTCGGCCGCGTTGAGCTCGGCGTCCTTCACCATGTTCTGGATCTCGTCCTCCGACAGGCCCGAGTTCGCCTTGATGGTGATCTTGTTTTCCTTGCCGGTGCCCTTGTCCTTGGCGCCGACGTGCAGGATGCCGTTGGCGTCGATGTCGAAGCTCACCTCGATCTGCGGCGTGCCGCGCGAAGCCGGCGGGATGCCCTCGAGGTTGAACTCGCCGAGCAGCTTGTTGCCCGCGGCCAGTTCGCGTTCGCCCTGGAACACCTTGATCGTCACGGCCGGCTGGTTGTCTTCCGCGGTCGAGAAGGTCTGCGCGAACTTGGTCGGGATCGTGGTGTTCTTCGTGATCATCTTGGTCATCACGCCACCCATGGTCTCGATGCCCAGCGACAGCGGGGTCACGTCGAGCAGCAGCACGTCCTTGCGGTCGCCCGAGAGCACCTGGCCCTGGATGGCGGCGCCGACGGCCACGGCCTCGTCGGGGTTCACGTCCTTGCGCGGGTCCTTGCCGAAGAAGGCCTTCACCTTCTCCTGCACCTTGGGCATGCGGGTCATGCCGCCGACCAGGATCACGTCGTTGATGTCGCTCACGCTGATGCCGGCGTCCTTGATGGCCAGGCGGCAGGGCGCGATGGTGCGTTCGATCAGCTCGTCGACCAGGCTCTCGAGCTTGGCGCGCGTGAGCTTGATGTTCAGGTGCTTCGGACCGGTGGCGTCGGCCGTGATGTAGGGCAGGTTGACGTCGGTCTGGGCGCTGTTCGACAGCTCGATCTTGGCCTTCTCGGCCGCTTCCTTCAGGCGCTGCAGCGCGAGCACGTCCTTGCTGAGGTCGACGCCCTGTTCCTTTTTGAACTCGCCGATGATGTAGTCGATGATGCGCTGGTCGAAGTCCTCGCCGCCGAGGAAGGTGTCGCCGTTGGTCGACAGCACTTCGAACTGCTTCTCGCCGTCCACGTCGGCGATCTCGATGATCGAGACGTCGAAGGTGCCGCCCCCGAGGTCGTACACGGCGATCTTGCGGTCGCCCTTGTCCTGCTTGTCGAGGCCGAAGGCCAGCGCCGCGGCAGTGGGTTCGTTGATGATGCGCTTGACGTCGAGGCCCGCGATGCGGCCGGCGTCCTTGGTAGCCTGGCGCTGGGCGTCGTTGAAGTAGGCCGGCACCGTGATCACGGCTTCGGTCACGGCTTCGCCGAGATAGTCTTCGGCGGTCTTCTTCATCTTGCGCAGGATGTCGGCGCTGACCTGCTGCGGGGCCATCTTCTTGCCGCGCACTTCCACCCATGCGTCGCCGTTGTCGGCCTTGGCGATGGTGTAGGGCATCAGGTCGATGTCCTTCTGGACTTCCTTCTCCTCGAACTTGCGGCCGATCAGGCGCTTGATCGCGTACAGCGTGTTCTTGGGGTTGGTGACGGCCTGGCGCTTGGCCGAGGCACCGACCAGCACTTCACCGTCTTCCTGGTACGCGACGATCGAAGGCGTGGTGCGCGCGCCTTCCGAGTTCTCGATCACGCGCGTGGTGTTGCCTTCCATGATCGACACGCACGAGTTGGTGGTGCCGAGGTCGATGCCGATGATCTTTGCCATGTTCTGTACTCCTGAAACCTGAAAAATATGTTGTTATGAACTTGTGGATAACCCGGGTCTATTCAAGGGAAGAAACGGGGTTTTCCTGTGGAATTCGTGTGGACGAGAGGGGAAGGGCGCAGCGGCTTACTTCGGGGCGCTGACGGTGACCAGCGCGGGGCGCAGCACGCGCTCGGCGATGGTGTAGCCCTTTTGCAGCACGCCCACCACGGTGTTCGGTTCCTGGTCGGCGGGCACCACCGAGATCGCCTGGTGCTGGTGCGGATCGAACTTGCTGCCGGGGGCCGGCGCGATCTCGATCACCTTGTTGCGCTCGAGCGCGCTCTTGAGCTGGCGCAGCGTGGCTTCGGCGCCTTCGCGGATCTGCTCGGGGGTGGCGTCCTTGATGGCGAGACCGGCCTCGAGGCTGTCGGTCACCGGCAGCAGGCTCTCGGCGAAGGCTTCGACCGCGAACTTGCGGGCCTTGGAAATCTCGTCGTCGGCGCGGCGGCGGGCGTTCTGCACGTCGGCCTGCGCGCGCAGGTACTGGTCGGCCAGTTCGGCATTCTTGGCCTGCAGGGCGGCGAGCTCGCCCTGGGCCGCGGCCAGTGCGTCCGCCTCGTTGGCGGCTTGCGCGGCCTCCAGCTCTTCAGGGCTGGGTTCGCCTTGCAGGGTTTGCGAATTCGGGGCGGATTGTTGCGGATCGGACATCTTTGAAGCGGATTGATCGATGGGCTGGAAACAAACGATTGCGGGCCAGTTGGGGCCCTCCGGAGGCTTTTCAAGCGAAAAAATGCGGCCAAAAGGGCCGCATGGGCATGAAAAAGGCCCTTCGCAGGGCCTTCGAGCCGAGGGCCCGCGCTCGATCAGTGGGTGTCGAGCAGCTCGACGTCGAACTTCAGCGTGGCGTTCGGCGGGATCACGCCGCCGGCGCCGCGGGCACCGTAGCCCAGCGAGGCCGGGATGATCAGCGTGCGCTGGCCGCCGATCTTCATGCCGGCGACGCCTTCGTCCCAGCCCTTGATGACCTGGCCGGCGCCGAGCGAGAAGGCGAACGGGTCGTTGCGGTCGCGGCTCGAGTCGAACTTGGCGCCCTGCACGCCGTCGTTGTAGAGCCAGCCGGTGTAGTGCACGTGCACGTGGTGGCCGGGCTTGGCTTCCGCGCCGTCGCCGACGACGGTGTCTTCGTATTGCAGGCCGGAGGGAGTGGTGGGCATGGTGAACGCTCCTTGCGTCGGTATGTTCGCGAGATGAAAGAAGGGCATCGATCCGGGGATCGAAGGCGCGGAGTTTACCGAGGCCGGAGGACGGCGCTTGCCGGACGGGGCGCCGCGGGGGTCAGTCCGCGCTTGGCGGCGGGGTCGGCGACGAAGGCGGGGAGGGCGGCGGCGAGGAGGGCGAGGGGGTGGAAGCAGTCGAAGGGGACGGCGGCGCGGGCGGTTGCGGCGCGGGCGCGGCCGGCGGCGCCGCGGCCGCGGGCAGCGCGGCGGCCGGTTGCGCCGCCGCCTTCTTGGCCTGGCCGAGCTGCCACTTGCTCGCGAAGGCCTGCAGGTCGGACAGCCGCTTGAGCAGGTCCTGGCCGCTGAGCGTGAGGCTGTAGCCGTCGCCGCCGTGGCTCACCACGCCGGCTTCGCGCAGTTCCTTGATCCGGGTGTTGAGGGTGTTGGGAGTGATGCCGCCGACGCTGTCCTGCAGCAGCCGGAAGGTCTGGGCATGGCCGTCGCGCAGGGCCCAGAGCACACGCAGCGCATAGCGGGCTTCGAGCAGCGCGAGCAACTGGCTGATGGCTGCGTTTTCCTTGGAACTCATCGTCATCATCTCCTCTGCGATCTGTGCTGCGCGGGAGGCCGGCTGGTGGGCAGTGCCTCGGCCTCGCTCTTTTTTGATGGTTGGCGGACCGCTGTCCGGCCTTCGCTCCGGCCGGGGACTATAGCTCAAATGATTACGATGCTACTAGTTTTATAGCTGTGGGCGTACGCTGCATGCGGCTCCAGAGACAAAGCGTCACATCTTCGAAAAATTCGCCATGGCTTCGCCCAGCCGGATGGCGCGCGTGGGCGCCCATTCGGAATTGAACGCCACCGCGGGCGCGGGGAACAGCATGACGACGGTCGAGCCGAGCAAGAAACGGCCCATCTCCTCGCCCTTGCGCAGTTCGATCCGACGGTCGTCGTAGCGCCATTCGCGCAGCTCGCCGCCGCGCGGCGGGTTGACCACGCCGTGCCACACGGTCGCCATGCTGCCGACGATGGTGGCGCCGACCAGCACCAGCACGAACGGGCCGTGGGCCGATTCGAAAACGCAGACCACGCGCTCGTTGCGCGCGAACAGCCCCGGCACGCCGCGCGCGGTGGTCGGGTTGACCGAGAACAGCTCGCCCGGCACGTGGATCATGCGCAGCAGCCGCCCGTCGCAGGGCATGTGGATGCGGTGGTAGTCGCGCGGACTCAGGTACAGCGTGGCGAAGCTGCCGTGCGCGAACTGCGCCGCGAGCGCCGCGTCGCCGCCCACGAGCGCCGTGGTGCTGTAGTTGTGGCCCTTGGCCTGGAAGATCTGGTCGCCCTCGATCGCACCGAACTGGCTGATCGCACCATCGACGGGACAGATCAGGTCGGTGTCGGCGAGCGGGCGCACGCCGGGCTTGAGCTCGCGCGTGAAGAACTGGTTGAAGCTCTTGTAGTGCGCGATATCGGGTTCGAGCGCCTCGTTCATGTCGACGCCGTATTTGTCGACGAAGCGCCGGATGATCCAGGTGGTGACCGCTCCCCGCTCCTTGCCCGCGACCCAGCCGGCGAAATTGGTCAGTGCCTGCTTGGGGAACAGGTATTGGGGCAGGACAGCGGAGCGATCAGACACGTGCGGAGCTTCTGGTTCTTGGATGGGAGGGGCATTCTATAAAGCGGGCCCGGCCCGGGGCGTAGGAAACTTCCCTCGGGATTTCGCGGGGAGCGAATTGCGCGGAATTCGGCGGCCGCGCCGCCGAAGACCGTTTTTCTGCCTGCTAGTCGGGCTTGATCCCCGCCGCCTTGATCACCTGCGCCCATTTCTCGACCTCGGCCTTCTGGAAGGCCGCGATCTGCGCCGTGCCGAGGTCGGTGGGCTCCATGCCGAAGCCCTTGAGCTTGTCCTGCATCTCCGGGGTCGCGAGGATGGTGCGGATCTCCGTGTGCAGCCGCTGCACCACCGGCGCGGGCGTGCCCGCGGGCACGAAGATCGCCTGCCACGAGACCACCTCGAAGTCCTGCAGCCCCGCGATGCCCGACTCGGCCACCGTCGGCACGTCGGGCATCGAGGCCAGCCGCTTCGCCGAGGTGACGGCGATCGCGCGCAGCTTGCCGCTCTGGATGTGCGGGCCGGCCACCACCGTGGTGTCGAACATCATGTCGACCTGGCCGCCGATCACGTCCTGGATCGCCGGGCTGCTGCCCTTGTAGGGGATGTGCGTGAACTTCACGCCCGACTTGTAGGCCAGCAGTTCCAGCGCCAGGTGCTGCGAGGTGCCGGTGCCGGCCGAGGCCGACGAGAGCCCGCCCGCCTTGGCCTTGCTCGCTTCGAGCACGTCCTTGAGCGTCTTGTGCGGGCTCGCCTGGTTCACCACCAGCACCACCGGGTTGGTGCCGATCAGCGTGACCGGCGCGAAGGACTTCTGCGGGTCGTAGCCGAGCTTCGGATAGAGGCTCACGTTGATCGCGTGCGAGCTGATGGTGCCGCCCACCAGCGTGTAGCCGTCGGGCGCGGCGCGCGCGCCGATCTCCGAGCCGACGCTGCCGCCGGCGCCGCCCTTGTTGTCGATGATGACGCTGGTGTTGAGCACCGGGCCGAGCTTCTGGCCGATCAGCCGGCCCAGCACGTCGGTGGTGCCGCCGGCCGGGAAGGGCACGAGGTAGGTGATGGCCTTGCCCGTCGGCCAGTTGCCCTGGGCGAAGGCGTGGGGCAGGGCGGCGAGCAGCGGGGTGGCGAAGGCGCTGCGGATCAGCGTGCGGCGTTGCATGGCGATGTCTCCTTATGGTTGTGACGAAGTCGTGGCGAAGGTTCAGGGCAGATCGACGATCTCGATCCAGTTCGGGTTCTTGCCCACCGCGAGCCGTTGCGCGGTGCCGAGCGCGCCGGTCGCGGGATCGATGGTGTGCAGGGTCAGGCCGTGCGATTCCTGTCCGGCCGCGATCAGGTAGCGCCCGCTCGAATCGATCGCGAAGCCGCGCGGCGTCTTCTCGGTCGGCGTCTGGCCGAGCGGCTGCAGCCGGCCGCTCGCCGCGTCGACCCGGAACGCCGACAGCGTGCTCGAGGTGCGCTCCGAGGCGTAGAGGTGGCGGCCGTCGGGCGTGAGGTGCAGGTCGGCGGCCCAGGGCTTGCCGGCGAAGCCAGCGGGCAGCGTGGTCGTGCTCTGCTCGAGCTTCAGCGTGCCGCGCTCGGCATCCCAGGCGTACACGTGCAGCGCCGCGTCGAGCTCGTCGAGCAGGTACAGGTGGCGCTGCGCCTTGTCCCAGACGAAGTGGCGCGGCCCGGCCTGCGCCGCGGTGCGCGTGAGCGGCGGGTCGTTCGGCGAGAGCAGGCCCTTCTCCGCATCGAAGCGCCAGACCGAGAGGTTGTCGCCGCCCAGGCTGGTCGCGAGCACGAAGCGGTTGTTGGCGTCGGCATGGATCGCGTGCGCGTTCGGCGCCGTCTGCACCAGCTGCTGGATCGCGCCCACCGTGCCGTCCTTGCCGATCGCGTTGACCGAGATCTTGCCGCCCTGGTAGGAGGCCGCGAACAGCCAGCGGCCGCTGGCGTCGAGGTCGATGTTGGCCATGCTGTCGGCCAGCGGCGCCTCGCCGAGCTTCCGCAGCCGGCCGGTGGCGGCGTCGATGGCCAGCGTGGCCACGCGGAACGGCTGCGAGCGCAGCGCCGCGTAGAGCAGGCGCTTGTCGTGGCTCACCGCCATCGGCATCACCGTGCCGCCGACGGCGAGCGTCTGCGCCGGCGCCAGCGTGCCCTTGTCGCGGTCGAGCGCGAGCACCGAGATCTCCTGGCTGTCGGCGTTCGCCACGTAGACCCAGGTCGCGGCCTGGGCCTGCCACGCGGCCGCCGACAGCAGCGCGGCCGCGGCGACGCGCCGCGCGCGATGCGTCGCGAAGCTCATGGCTTGATGTTGAGCTTGGTGATCAACGCCTTGAAATAGGCGTTGTCCTTGGCCAGCGTCTCCTTGAAGGCCGCGCCGTCGGTGTAGACGTAGCCCAGGTTCTGCTTGTCCATCACCTCGTGCATCAGCGGCTCGGCCGCGGTCTTGGCCGTGATCTCGCGCAGCCGCGCCATCACCTCGGGCGGCGTGTTCTTCGGCGCGCCCAGACCGCGCCAGGTGCCGATCGTCAGGTCGATGCCGCGCTCCTTCGCGGTCGGCACCTTCTCGAAGCCCTTCACGCGCTGGTCGGCCATCACCATCAGCACCTTGAGCTTGCCGCCCTGCACATGGGTCGTCACCTCGGCCGGGCTCACGGCCACGGCGTCGATGTGGCCGCCGAGCAGCGCGAGCACCGCGGGCGCCGCGCCCTGGAACGGTATGTGGCCGAACCTGGTGCCGGTCTTGTCCTCGAGCGCTGCAGCCGCCAGGTGCCAGATCGAGCCGTTGCCCGAGTTGCCGACGTTCACCTTGCCCGGGTCCTTCTTCGCGGCGGCCAGGAAGTCCTCGATCGTGTTCCACGGCGAGTCGGCCTTCACCGTGATCGCGGCCGGGTCGGCATTGAGCTGCGCGATCGGCTGGAAGTCGTCGTAGTTGAACTTCGCAAGACCCAGGTGCGGCAGCGTGAGCAGCTCGACCGTGAGCACCGCGAGCTTGTAGCCGTCGGGCCTGGAATTGATCACCTCGGTCCAGCCGATGGCGCCGCCCGCGCCGGGGCGGTTGACGATCACGATGGGCTGCGAGATGTGCTTGCGGCTCGCGTCCGCGAAGGCGCGCGCCAGGCCGTCGGTGCCGCCGCCGGGCTGGTAGGGCACCAGCAGCTCGATGGTGCGGTTCGGGTAGTCGCTGGCCTGCGCCGAGGCCGTGGCGGCCAGGCCCAGCGAGAGCGCGGCCGTCGCCGAGAGGGCGGCGAGGCCGCGGAGGAAGTCGTTTCTGTTCATGCTGTCTCCAGTGGTTGTTGTCTCAAAAACTCAGGGCATGTACTGCCCGCCGTTCACCTCGATGACCTGCCCCGTGACATAGCCCGAGAGCTGTTCCGAAGCGAGGAAGAGAAAGGCGCCCACGCACTCCTCGGGCTCGCCGAGGCGGCCCATCGGGATGCCGGCCTTGAAGTTTTCGAGCATCGCGGGCGTGGAGAAGCGGTCCTGGAACGGCGTCTGGATCACGCCCGGCGCCACCGCATTGACGCGGATGCGGTCGCCCACCAGTTCCTTGGCCAGCCCATGGGTGGCCGTGCTCACGAAGCCCTTGGCGCCCGCGTAGAGGTAGGCGGCGGGGCCGCCGCCGGTGCGTGCCGCGACCGAGGTCACGTTGATGATGTTGCCGCTGCCCTGCTGGCGCATCAGCGGCACCGTCTCGCGGCAGAAGGCGAGCACCGAGCGCGCGTTGACATGCAGCACCTCGTCGAACAGCGCATCGTCGAATTCTGCGATCGGCACCCGCTTGACCAGGCTGCCGGCGTTGTTCACCAGCACGTCGATGCGGCCGAACTCGCTGGCGGTGCGCTGCACGCAGTCGCGGATCGCGGCCGTGTCGCGCACGTCGGCCTTGACCGCGAAGGCGCTGCCGCCGGCGGCGCGGATGGTCTCGACCACCTGGTTCGCGGCATCGGCCGAGCTGTTGTAGTGCACCGCCACGCGCATGCCGCGCGCGGCGAAGGCGATGGCCACCGCGGCACCGATGCCGGTGCTGGCGCCGGTCACGAGGGCGGTCTTGTTCCTGAGGTCTTCCATGGGGCTTCCGTCGTTGGAGAAAAAGGCCCGGCCGTCGCAGCGGCCGGGCGGTGGGTCACTTGGGGGCGATGCCCGCCACGCTCGGCGAGCGGTACTCGAGCACCCACTTGATCGTGAGCGGCGCAGCCAGGCTGAAGGCCGGCGTGCTGCAGCGGATGCTGGTCTTCAGCGCGCCGGTCGGCGTGTTGTAGTCGGCGTTCTCGCGCACGTCGACCGCCGCGCAGTCCTGCAGGCCCTCGATCTCGAAGCCCTGCACGTCGCCGTTCGCGAACGCGAAGCGATTGCCGCCGAGCGCGCTGGCGCCGTCGGAATAGCTGCCGAACTCGAGCTCGAGCTTCGCGATGTCGAGGGCGGCCGATGGCGTGTAGGTGTCGACGCGCGTGATCCGGCCGGGCTCGAAGGTGTAGCGCGTGCTCGAGGTGATGCGCGTGTCCTTGATCGGATCGTTGCCCGAGGTGGCGCGGTCCATCGCATCCTGGTCGTAGCTCACGGTCAGCACCTGGCCGGCTTCGGCGATCTTCAGATTCTTCTGGTAGGCCGCGGGTATCAGCGGCTGCGAGCCCGTCGCCACGGTGAAGCGCGGCTGCAGCTGCGGCCACTGGGTGTCGGCCACGCCCGAGAGCATGTTGTAGGAGTGGGGGATCGCGAAGTAGGGGTTGGTGTAGTGGTAGGTCTTCGCACCGTTGACCACCGGCAGGCTGATCACGCGCAGGCCGTCGCGGTAGGTCACCAGGCCGCGGTCGTAGGTCGATGCTCCGCCGTCGAAGCCCGCGAACTTCGTGAGCGTGGCGCGCGGCTGGCTGTCGAGGTAGGCCAGGAAGGTCTGCGTCGACACCGGCGCCTTCTGCGCGTAGCCGGCCGACTTCCAGAGGTTGTTGGTGTAGATCAGCTGGTGCGACAGGCTCAGGTTCTCGCCCAGGATGCGTCCCTTGCCCCGGTAGCTGTCGGTGCGGCGACCTTTGAACCACATGTTGAGCGAACCCAAGTCGGCGTCGTACCAGAACTCCACGTACTTGGCCGCGATGCGCGTGGCGAAGGCATAGGCGATCTGCTTCTCCTCGTCGTTCAGCACGTTCATGTGCTCGGCCGCCGACAGCACCTCGGCGAAGGCCGTGTCGGCATAGCCCGCGAGGCTGCGGCCGTAGTCCACGCCGTTGCCGGCCGGGTTCATCCGCACCTTGATCACGTCCACCGACTGGCGCAGCCAGCCCTTGAGCAGGGCCTCGTCCTCGGCCGACACCGTCATGCCGGTCTCGATCAGCCGCTGCATGATCTCGCCGATCAGCAGCACGCTGTAGCGGTCGAAGCGGCCGCTGCCGTCGGTCTCGTCGGAGAAGCCGAAGGCCGAGAAGGTCTTGTAGTGGTTGATCATCTTCTGCAGCAGCGCCTCGCTGGCCTCGGGGCCTTCCCAGCCCATGAGGTGGCGCAGGCGCGCGATGCTGAAGGCCACGCCGTAGTAGTTGGTCGGCAGATCGATCAGCGAGTAGTCGGCGGGGCGTACGAAGGCGGTCCAGTTGAGCTGGGTCTTGAGCTTGGCGAGCGTCGCCGCACCGATGGCCGGCTTGGCGCCATCGAGCAGGCCGGCCTTCTTGAGCTTCCACAGCGCCGACATGTAGTAGTAGATGCCCCAGCTGTCGTTGGTCATGTCGACCGTGGTGTCGGCGATCTCGCGGTAGCCGTCGAGGTACGACGCGTACTTGGGATCGCTGGCGGGCGTGTTGAGCAACAGGTACGAGAAGCCGATCGCCACCTTGCCGGGCAGGAACTTGTCGCCGCCCTTGAACACCTCCACGTCGAGTATCTTGGTGTTCTCGCCTTGCGCGCGCACCTGCTCGAACAGCCGGTCGAGCGTCGGCAGCAGATGGCTGCCCACGATCTCGTCCATCGGCGTGTTCGACAGCTTCGGCTGCGCCGCCTGCACTTCGGGCGGCACCGGTGTCTCGGGGGCCTCGGGCGGCGGGCTGTTCGCCGCCGGCGGCAGCGGCACGAACGAAGCGCCACCACCGCCGCCGCCACACGCGGCCAGCAGGGCGGCGCCTGCGATCATGCTCGCCACCAAACGGGTTCTTTGCATCCTCGGTCTCCTCTCTCGGTTGAAAGAAGGACGCCCGGCTCCCTTTGCCGGGTCGTCCGGAATGCCCGCGCCTGCCTCTTTTTTTTCAGGTCACGGGAGCCGGGTTGAAGAGCACCAGCGCGTTGTGCAGCTGCCAGTGCTCGGCCCAGGTTTTCTTCCGGCCGCTGGCGACGTCGAGCATCAGGCGGAACAGCTCCCAGCCCACCTCCTCGATCGTGGCGTCGCCATCGGCGATGCGGCCCGCGTTCACGTCCATCAGGTCGTGCCAGCGACGCGCGAGGTCGCTGCGCGTGGCGACCTTGATGACCGGGACCTCGGCCAGCCCGTAGGGCGTGCCGCGGCCGGTGGTGAACACGTGCAGGTTGATGCCGGCCGCGAGCTGCAAGGTGCCGCAGATGAAGTCGCTGGCCGGCGTGGCGGTGTAGATCAGGCCCTTGTGCGTGGCCTTCTCGCCGGGCGCGAGCACGCCCGAGATCGGCGCCGAGCCCGACTTCACGATCGAGCCCATCGCCTTCTCGACGATGTTCGACAGCCCGCCCTTCTTGTTGCCGGGCGTGGTGTTGGCGCTGCGGTCGACGCGGCCCTTCTGCAGATAGTCGTCGTACCAGGCCATCTCGCGGATCATGGCCTCGGCCACTTCGGGCGTGCTGGCGCGCGCGGTGAGCTGGTCGATGCCGTCGCGCACCTCGGTGGTCTCCGAGAACATCACGGTGGCGCCCGCGCGCACCAGCAGGTCGGTGCAGAAGCCCACGGCCGGGTTGGCGGTGACGCCCGAGAAGGCGTCGCTGCCGCCGCACTGCACGCCCACCACGAGCTCGCTCGCGGGCACGGTCTCGCGCCGGCGCGCGTTCAGCCGCGCGAGGTGCTGCTCGGCCTGTCGCATGACCGAATCGATCATCGACATGAAGCCCACGTGTTCGTCGTCCTGCAGGCAGACCACGTCGAGGTCGGCATCGCGGCCATCGGCGATCGGGATGCTGCCGGGCGGCAGCAGGCGCTCGGGCTGCAGCTTCTCGCAGCCCAGGCTCACCACCATCACCTCGCCGCCGAAGTTCGGATTGAGGCTGATGTTGCGCAGGGTGCGGATCGGCACGATCGCGTCGGGCGCGTCGATCGCCACGCCGCAGCCATAGCCGTGCGCGAGCGCGACCACGTCGTCGACGTTCGGGTACTTGGGCAGCAGCTCGCGCTTGATGCTCTGCAGCGCGAACTCGGTGACGCCGGCCACGCACTGCACCGTCTGCGTGATCGCGAGGATGTTGCGCGTGCCCACCGAGCCGTCGGCGTTGCGGTAGCCCTCGAAGCTGAAGCCCTCGAGCGGCGCCGTCGGCGGCGGCTTGACGGTGGCGATCGGCAGGCCGTCGAGCTCGGGCGCGGTCGGCATGCGCATCACGCGCTCGTGCACCCAGCTGCCGCGCGGCAGCGCCTTATGCGCATAGCCGATCACCACGTCGTAGCGCCGGATCGCCTCGCCTTCGGCGAGATCGACCAGCGCCACCTTGTGGCCCTGCGGCACGTTGTCGACCAGCGCGAGGCCGTCGGCGAACACCGCGCCGGCCTTCAGGCCGCCGTCGTTGGCGACGATGGCGACGTTGTCCGCCGGATGGATGCGGATGTACAGGGGAGGGCGCACGGGCTCGGTCATCAGCGCACGACCATGAACAGGCTGGGCAGCCAGGTCGAGAAGGCCGGCACGAAGGTCACGACGCCGAGCGCGAAGATCAGCGCGCCGTAGAACGGCCAGATGGTCCGCATCACCTGGCCCACCGACACGCCGCCGATCGCGCAACCCACGAACTGGGTGGTGCCCACGGGCGGCGTGTTGAGGCCGAGCGCGCAGTTGATCAGCATCACCACGCCGAACTGCACCGAGCTCATGCCGTAGTGCTGCGCGATCGGCAGGAAGATCGGCGTGCACAGCAGGATGGTGGCCGCCATGTCGAGGAAGGTGCCGAGCACGAACAGGATGATGTTGATCAGCAGGAAGATCATCCACGGCGTGGTCGTGACCTGCGACAGCATCTGGCCCGTGAGTTCGGCCACGCCGTAGAGGCTGATCAGGTAGCCGAAGGTGCTCGAGATGCCGATCAGCAGCAGGATCACGCCGGTGGTGCGCACCGCCTTCGACGCCGCCTTGATGAAGTGCTCCCACTTCAGCGTGCGGTAGACGAAGATCGTGAGCGCCAGCGCATAGAGCACCGCCACGGCGGCCGACTCGGTCGCGGTGAAAACGCCCGAGAGAATGCCGCCGAGGATCAGCACCACGATGAACAGGCCCGGCAGCGCCGCGGCGAGCGAGCGCCAGACGATGTCCCAGCCAGGGAAGGTGCCCGCGGGGTAGCCGCGCTTGACCGCCACCAGGTAGGCGGCCGCGAGGTTGCTGATGGTGAGCACCGCCGCCGGCAGCAGCGCCGCGAGGATCAGCGCCGCGATCGACACCTTGCCGCCCGCGGCCAGCGAATAGATGATCAGGTTGTGGCTGGTGGGCATCAGCGCGCCGACCAGGGCCGCGTGGGTCGTCACGTTGACCGCGTAGTCGGCGTGGTAGCCCTCCTTCTTCATCATCGGAATCATCACGGCGCCCATGGCCGAGACGTCGGCCACCGGCGATCCCGAGACGCCGCCGAACAGCGTGCAGGCCACCACGTTCGACATGCCGAGGCCGCCGCGCACGTGGCCTACCAGCGCGCGCGCGAAGTTGACGATGCGGTCGGCGATGCCGCCGTACAGCATGAGCTCGCCCGCGAAGATGAAGAACGGGATCGCGAGGAACGAGAAGATGCCCATGCCCGAGGTCATCTGCTGGAAGCCGACCGCCAGCGGCAGGCCTTCGTAGAGCAGGGTGGCGAGCGCGGACAGGCCGATGGAGAAGGCCACCGGCACGCCGAGCAGCAGGAACAGCGTGAACGAGAGGCAGAGGATGAGGAGCGGGATCGTCATGATGGCGGCTTATCCCCAGGCGGGTTCGACTTCGCGGCCCTGTGCGAGCGCGATGAGGTGTTCGATGGAAAACAGGACGATCAGCACGCCCGAGACGGTGGCGGGAACGTACTTCCAGCCTTCGGAGATCCACAGCGTGGGCAGCCGGTATTCCCAGACCGAGGCGGCCAGCTCGGCGCAGTTCCAGGCCATGGCGGCGCCGAAGATCAGGATCAGCGCGTGGATCAGGTATTCCATCTTCAGCCGCAGCCAGTCGGGCGCGAGCACGAGGAAGGATTCGAGGCCGATATGGCCGGCGTCGCGCACGCCCACGGCCACGCCGAGCATGGTGACGTAGAGCACCAGCAGCAGCGCCAGGCTCTCGGCCCAGGTCGGCGTGTTGTTGAGCACGTAGCGGCCGAACACCTGCCAGCTCACCGCGCAGATCACCGCGACGAGTCCGAGGATGCCCAGCCACATGCAGGCACGCGCGAGCGTGCGGCAGAGTTTGGTGTACATGAGGTCTTCCTTCTTTCTCCCTCCCCCTCTGGGGGAGGGCAGGGGAGGGGGCAGGCGGCGCCTCCGTCGGGCGCCGCCGTGGCGCCCCCCCCGCCCCCCCCCCCCCGGGGAGG
>Ga0102589_1001817_pt1 | contig 26866 bp, 25 predicted proteins | sample AraplaMF_Col_mLB_FD_76858 | JGI IMG/M metagenome (GOLD analysis project Ga0102589, IMG submission 76858) | Arabidopsis root microbial communities from the University of North Carolina, USA - plate scrape MF_Col_mLB | ecosystem: Host-associated > Plants > Roots > Endosphere | place: USA... | reverse complement strand
GCGTATTTGACAAACCGTGTGTCGCTCAAGGTGCCAATATTGCCCAGGTTCGCTTTCAGCCGCAGTTTGTCTGATGGTCGACTGGCCGCCATGTTGATGTCGTAGACCTCGGCATAGGTGAATCGCCCCGAGCCTTGAATATTCCAGACAAAGAGATCATCAACGCCGTCGTTATCAGCATCAACAATTTGGCTCCCCTGCGAATAATCATTAAAGCCAAGAATTTCCAGTTTTGCATCGTCAAGGGCTGTGGTCTCAGCCTTCGTCAGCGATCGGGCGGGGTTGACGAAGCGGCCGGCAGCATTGGCATCAACCAGGCCGGAAAGTCCGGCGCACACCTCGTTGGCGGGAGCCGCCAATGTTCCTGTTTGAAAGGACACCAGCAAGCTCAAGGTGAGGCAGATTCTTAACCGAAGCATTTTTAGTCTCTCCATCCGTTCGACGCTGTGCCTCAGCTCTGCGTCAGCAACACCACCAGCGCCCCGGCGCCGCCCTCGGCCGGCCTGGCCTGCACAAAGGCCAGCACTTCCTGCTTTTGGATCAGCCAGCTCTGCACCTTGCCCTTGAGCACCGGTGTCTTGCCCGGTGAACCCAGGCCTTTGCCGTGCACCACGCGAACGCAGCGCCATCCCACCTTGTGGGCATCCTTGATGAAGTCGGCCAGCGCCTCGCGTGCGTCCTCACGGCGCAGGCCGTGCAGGTCGAGCTGCCCCTGTATGCTCCAGCCGCCGCGGCGCAGTTTGCGCACCACGTCAGGCCCCATGCCGGGCCGCCTGAAACTCAGCGCTTCATCGGTATCCAGCAGGGTCTCTACATCGAACTCGTCGGAAATCGCCTCGCGCATCACCGCGAGTTCGTCGCGCTGCTGCTGTACCGGGATGGGTGCGGCTTGCGTTGCCGGCAATGGCGCCTTGTGGCCGGGCAGGTGTTTGGCGGGCAAGGCCTTCACGGGGCCAACGGCGCGCGAGAAAAGTTCTTTCTCGGCTTTGGCTTTGGCGGCTGCGGCGGCCTTTGCGGCAGCGGCTTCTTTCTCAAGCCGGGCCCGGGTTTCGATTTCCCGCTTGACGGCCTTGAGGTCCTGCAGGCTTTTGAGGGCGGGGGATTTCATGAGCCAACCTTACAACAATCCCAGTTCAGCCATGGAAACAGCCTGCGTGCTCGTCACCACAAAGTGATCAAGCACACGGATGTCCACCAGCGCGAGGGCCGATTTGAGGTTGTGCGTGAGCGCCTCGTCGGCGCGTGAAGGCTGGGCCCAGCCGCTGGGGTGGTTGTGGGCCAGCACCACGCTGGCAGCGTTCAGGGCCAGGGCGCGTATGACAACCTCGCGCGGATAGACCGAGGTTTGCGTCAAGGTGCCGCGAAACAGTTCTTCGAGCGCGATCAGCCGGTGCTGGCTGTCGAGGAAGAGGATGGCAAACACTTCGTGCGGCCGGCTGCCCAACTGCAGCTGCAGGTAATCGCGCACAGCCTGGGGCGTGTCGAACAGGGTCTTTTGCTTCATTTCCCCGGCCAGTGCGCGGCGGGCCAGCTCGAGCACGGCCACCAGTTGGGCCCGCTTGGCCGATCCGCCCAGGCCTTTGATGCGCTGCAGGCTTTCGGCCGTGGTGTGCAGCAGCCCGGCCACGCCGCCGAAGGTGTCCAGCAGTTCCTGGCCCATCTGCAGCACGTTCTTGCCGGGGATGCCGGTGCGCAGCAGCAGGGCGAGGAGTTCGGCGTCGCTGAGCGCGCCGGGGCCGCGGGCCAGCAGTTTTTCGCGGGGGCGGCTGTCTTGGGGCAGGTCTTTCAGGATCATTGGGTCGATCTCTTCTTGTTGTGGGTTGGCGCGGCGGCCAGGGAATCCGTCGCGCAAAAAGGCCAAAAAGCCGGGTTTGGCCCGGCCAGGCCGTCCTTTCTACAATAGAGGCAGTTTACAAACATTGGCCCGCCGTTGCGGCCGGCCCCGAAAGCCCCAGCCCTATGTCCACCGTGGAACTCTCCGCCGCCCCCCTGATCGAGCAGGGCTCTTTCCTGACCCTGCACTACCGCATGGCCGGGCCTTCGGTGGACGGCAAACCAGGCGCCGACATCATCAACACCTTTGACGGAAAGCCCGCCACGCTGAGCCTTGGCACCGGCGAGCTCTCGCCCGCTATCGAGCAACGCCTGCTGGGCCTGCCCGAAGGCACGCGCACCACCTTCGAGCTGCCGGCCGGCGAGGCCTTCGGCGAGCGCAACCCCGAGCTCGTGCAATGGGTGGCGCGCAAGCTGCTCAATGAACTGGGCGACCCGGACGAGCAGTACAAGGTCGGCGATGTGGTGCAGTTCCCCACGCCCGACGGCATGGGCCAGTACGCCGGCGCGGTGCAGCAGGTCAAGCCGGATGGCGATGCGGTGCAATTCGATTTCAATCACCCGCTGGCCGGCCAGCCCGTGGTGTTTGAAGTGCAAGTGATAGGCGTCCTATGACTGAACAGAAGAAACTCCCGCAGGAAATCCTGCTGGCCGAGCCGCGCGGTTTCTGCGCCGGCGTGGACCGCGCGATTGAAATCGTCGAGCGTGCGTTGACCAAATTCGGCAGGCCGATTTATGTGCGCCATGAGATCGTGCACAACACCTACGTCGTCAACGACCTCAAGGAAAAAGGTGCGATCTTCATCGAAGAGCTGGACGACGTGCCGCCCGGCGCCACGCTGGTGTTCAGCGCTCACGGCGTGAGCCAGGCCATCCAGAAAGAGGCCGAGCGCCGCGGCTTCCAGATTTTTGACGCGACTTGTCCGTTGGTGACCAAGGTGCATGTGGAAGTCGCCAAGCTGCACAAGGAAGGCTACGAGTTCATCATGATCGGCCACAAGGGCCATCCCGAGGTCGAAGGCACCATGGGCCAGCTCGACAGCGGCATCCACCTGGTGGAAGACGCAGCCGACGTGTGGCGCATCGCCCCGGCCCAGACCGAGCGCCTGGCCGTGGTCACGCAGACCACGCTCAGCGTGGACGACGCGGCCGAGATCAGCGCCGCCGTGAAGCAGCGCTTTCCGCAGGTGCGCGAGCCCAAGCAGCAGGACATCTGCTACGCCACGCAAAACCGGCAGGACGCCGTCAAGGTGCTGAGCCCGCAGGTCGACATCCTCATCGTGGTCGGCAGCCCGACCAGCTCCAACAGCAACCGCCTGCGCGAACTCGCCGCCAAGCTGGGAACCGAGGCCTATATGGTCGATGACGCCAGCGAACTCAAGGAAGCATGGTTCGAGGGCAAGGGCCGGGTCGGCCTGACGGCCGGCGCCTCGGCCCCCGAAATCCTCGTCAAGCAGGTGATAGACCGCATCAAGGCGCTGGGCGCGGTGTCGGTGCGCAAGATGGACGGCATTGAAGAAACCATCAAGTTCCCGCTGCCCAAGGGCCTGAAGCTGGACGCGCAAGGCCATATGCTGGAAGTGAACGACAGCCAGCTCCACCAACTCACCTGATTCCTCTCACTCATGACCGATCGCGACCACATCGAGCGCTGCCTGCGCGCGTTCAAGGCCGGCTACGGCCACTTCATACGCCAGACCCCGCTGTGGCAACTGCCCGGCAAGGCGCTGGGCGTGGAATGCGCCGAGGTTTGGCTCAAACTTGAGCACCTGCAGACCGGCGGCAGCTTCAAGGCGCGCGGCATGCTGAACCGCCTGCTGTCCAATCCCATCCCCGCCAGCGGCGTGATCGTCGCTTCGGGCGGCAATGCCGGCATCGCCACCGCGGCTGCGGCCCGTGAACTGGGCGTGCGCTGCGCGGTGTTTGTGCCCGAGGTCTCCACCCCCGCCAAGCGCGCCAAGCTGGCCGCGCTGGGCGCCGAGGTAGTGGTGACGGGCGCCGCCTATGCCGATGCACTGAAGGCCTGCCTGGCGCGCCAGCAGGAAACCGGCGCGCTGCTGACCCATGCCTACGACCAGCCCGAAGTGCTGGCCGGCGCCGGCACCATGGCCGCGGAAATCGAGCAGCAGGGCGGTGTGCCCGACTCGGTGCTGGTCAGCGTGGGTGGCGGCGGCCTGATAGGCGGCGTGGCCGCTTGGTTCGAGCAGCGCAGCCGCGTGGTCGCGCTGGAGCCCGAGCTGGCGCCCACGCTCTACAAGGCCCGCGAGGCCGGCGAGCCGGTGGACGTCGCCGTCAGCGGCATCGCCGCCGATTCACTGGGCGCCAAACGCATAGGCAGCCTGTCGTGGGAGGTCACCCAGGCCCATGTGCGCGACGCGCTGCTGCTGACGGACGAATCCATACGCGCGGCGCAGCTCTGGCTCTGGAAAGAACTCAAGCTGGCCGTCGAGCCCGCCGCGGCCCTGCCGCTGGCCGCGCTGCAAAGCGGCCGCTACCGCCCGCGCGCCGACGAAAAAGTCTGCCTCATCATCTGCGGCGCCAACCTGGACCCGGCCAGCCTGAACTGAAGAAACAGGCGGGAAGGGCGGAGCCGGGCCGCACAAAATACAATGGCCCCATGCTAGACATCAACCTGCTCCGCAAAGACCTGCCATCGGCTATTCGCCTCCTGGAAACCCGCAAGACCCCGCAAACCTTCCTCAATGTGGAGGCCTTCCAGGCCCTGGAGGCCGAACGCAAGGCCTTGCAGATCCGCACCGAAGAGCTGCAGAACCAGCGCAACACCCTGTCCAAGCAGATCGGCCAGCTCAAGTCCAAGGGCGAAGACGCCAGCACCGTCATGGCGCAGGTGAGCGCTTCCAAGGCCGAACTCGAAAGCTCGGCCACCCGGCTGGAGCAGATCCAGGCAGATATGCAGTCACTGCTGCTGGCCGTGCCCAACCTGCCGCACGAAAGCGTGCCCCAGGGCGCGGGCGAAGCCGGCAATGTCGAAGTGCGCAAGTGGAGCCCCATCGAAGGCCCGGGCGGCGAGCCTGCCGCCTTCGCCTTTGAAGTCAAAGATCACGTTGACGTGGGCCAGCCCCTGGGCCTGGACTTCGAACTCGGCACCAAGCTCACGGGCGCGCGCTTTACCGTCATGAAAGGCCAGCTGGCGAGGCTGCACCGCGCCCTCGCGCAGTTCATGCTCGACGTGCAGACCCAGGAGCACGGCTACACCGAGTGCTACACGCCCTACATCGTCAACGGCGATTCACTGCGCGGCACCGGCCAGCTGCCCAAGTTTGAAGAAGACCTGTTCGCCGTTAAAAAAGGCGGACAGGAGGGCGCGGCCGAAGCCGAAAGCGTCTCGCTGTACCTGATCCCCACCTCCGAGGTGTCGCTGACCAACTTCGTGCGCGATGAAATCGTCGCCGAGGCGGACCTGCCGCTGCAGCTGACCGCGCACACGCCCTGCTTCCGCTCGGAAGCCGGCAGCTACGGTCGCGACACGCGCGGCATGATCCGCCAGCACCAGTTCGACAAGGTCGAGATGGTGCAGGTCACCCATCCCGACAAAAGCTACGAGGCGCTGGAGGCCATGACCGGCCACGCCGAGGCCATCCTGCAAAAGCTGGGCCTGCCCTACCGCGTCATGCTGCTGTGCACCGGCGACATGGGTTTTGGCGCCAGCAAGACCTACGACCTCGAAGTGTGGCTGCCCGCGCAGAACACCTACCGCGAGATCAGCTCCGTCTCCAACTGCGAAGCCTTCCAGGCCCGCCGCCTGCAGGCCCGCTTCAAGAACGCCCAGGGCAAGAACGAATTCGTCCACACCCTCAACGGCTCCGGCCTGGCCGTGGGCCGCACCCTGGTGGCTGTGCTGGAGAACTACCAGCTGGCCGACGGCTCCGTCAACGTGCCGGAGGTACTTCAGCCCTATATGGGCGGCATCAAGGTACTCACCCCCGCCGGGAAGTAGTGAGTCGAGGAGTTCCAGCCCAGCCGGGGCCGCGGAACTGGCTTTGCCAGGCCGCAGACGCAGCGGCCCCCTCTGGTGATGAAAGGGGCAGGCAGAGGCCGCAGGCTGCACGAAGTGACCGACCGTGGGGGCCACGCCCCAGGCCTGCTAGAATCCTGAATCCACATTGGAGAGGTGGCAGAGTGGCCGAATGTACCTGACTCGAAATCAGGCGTACCGCAAGGTACCGTGGGTTCGAATCCCACCCTCTCCGCCAGTAAATAATTCTAAGTTGTTGATTTAGAAAAGAAAAAGCCACCTTCAGGTGGCTTTTTTGTTGGCAAGCCATTGTCCTAACCATAATGCGTCATGCGCTGCGGTGAGACGAAACGAGATAGTAGATCAACTATTGGTGTTCAAGCGTCCCAGAAAATCCGGCAATCCTTGACATTCATTGATGGCCAGCCTACATTGGATTCGTCTGCAAGAGACCTCCCGAATTGAAGAATCGGAGGGGAGGATTGGTTTTAACCAGTCAGACAACTGAACTTTAAAGTCGTGCGTCTTAAGTACGGCTAAACAAGCTTCAATCTTCAACCGTTGGCTATTCGCTTTGGACTTAACCGGTCTGGATCGATAACACGCACGGACGTGTACAGCCCTGATTCGAGATGCTGACGTGCACGGCATTTCCCCACCGGTAGGACCGGTAAAAAACTTTCATTTGCTTTGACTTGATCGGCGGAGCGCGTGCGCCTACTGCGAGCCGCGCCGACGGCGAGTCATTTATTTAGATTACCAATCCGCCTAGGCGTGAAGGAAGAAACTTGTCCAAATTAATTCGAGTATTAAAAAAGAAGAGGAACTTTGTTCCAAAGAAAAAACGGGTTCATGTATCGGACGCGTTGTACTGTGGAGTTCACGCACGCACCGGGGGCCTCAAGCTTTTAATCGAAGGCAAAAGAAAAGTGGGGTTCGGTGAACTCTACTTGTTAGGAAGCGTAGAAGAACAGACCGGTCCCACGGTCAAGTTGCCAGAACTAAAACTCGTGGTGCCGGGCATTGACTTCGACGCAAAACTTAAAGTGCGGCTCTATTGCAGATGCAACAAGTCCGGCACTGAGTACCTGTTTTGTGGATACATAGAAGATTACTGGCCCAAGGAGATAGCTTTCACTGCCCCGGTCGATGTTTTAGTCCCCCAATTGGGGACGCCCGCAGTGTCCCCAGATGAGTCGCAGGAAATAGTCAAAACGCCGCTTAAGCCAAAGCGAGCTTCGACAGTGCGCTGCAGACCGACCTTTGATGAAGAGCTTCGGAGGATTTGCAGTATGAGGGACGCTGGGCTTGATCCCGACTTAGATATGAATTTTCTGATTGGCTACCTCCCCGAGGGTCGCGCGACTATATATCGAAAGTTAAAGAAAAAGCAGTTCCCGCCGCCATTGAAACGGGGTGGGAAAGTAATCTGGCGCCTGTCGGTAATCGAAAAGTACCGCTTAGGACAGTGGGTCGGCAAGACCGATATGGACCCCGCAGCGGGCAGCATGAGCCGAGAAACTGCCCCCACACCCTCCAACACCAGAAAACCCGCTAACGATGGCGCGCATGGCGAAAAGACTGGTTCGGCGGTAACGCTAACGGTCGCTGGAACGCATTCCGGTATTTAGCCGCAGCGGGTACAAAAACGATTAGGGCGCTGCACGTCATACCGCTTTAAGCAATCCGCGCCAAAAAGAGGTGTGGTCGTGCCGCTGCCAAACATGTAAATAAGAACAGCTAGACCACTACACCAGTTGTCTACCTATCCCACAACTTTGACATTACATGCCCCTCTCTGTGAGAAGGGTGGAGAGAACTTATGAAACAAGAGAGAAGCAAGAAACTTGAGGACATCAAGGATAACGAAGATTACGGATCGCCCGCAAGGAAAGTGCTCGCAGGTAAGACCAGTACTACCCTGGCGCAGGTGAGTTCGAAGATCCTGCACAAGAAGCGCCAGACCGTGGTGTCAACCCATGATGAGCGTCAAATCCCCATAGCTGCGGTTAGCCTGGTATCACGCATCGACAAACTTGAGCTTGTCTTGCCTCGTCAGGTGATGACCGTCTTTGCGTTGGAAGAGGCTGGCCGTCGTCTCAACGCCATCGACCAGGTGCGCAAGGTCAGCTCGAAGGGCGACGCATATCAACTCAAGTACGTGTTGACCTGTCCTTCCGGCGCGAAGGTTGTTTTCTGCTTGATTGCCGCAGGTGACCGAATGCGCTACGGCCTCAAGATCATTTTGAACCCTAGTCACATGGAATCCAAGATTGATGTCCTGGCTTTCTATGAGTGCCTGAAGCAATTGTTTTTGCCGAACTGGAAAGACCAGATGGCCGCGATGTGTCTGCAGCGAGTTGATCATGCTTACGACATTCACGTTCCTCGGGATGACTTGGTCATTCAGCAAAAAGGCTCGCCTGCTGAGTCGAAGTTCTTCCTCCAATCAGATCGAGACGGCCATATTCAGACCTGGTATGCCGGCAGCATTGAGTCCCGCGTCCATTGGCTCATGTATGGCCAGGCGGCGTCGGACGAATTCAAGCTCGCGCACGGTGAACTTCCGTCTCGTCCTAAGGCGCGTGATGACGCAGAACTGGTTTTTGAAAAGAGCATGATCGCGGACATGACGCGCTTCGAAGCCCGCCGCGTCTTCAGTAATGCCTTAACGCTGAGTGAGGCTGACGCTGAGAAAAATCCACTGGGCAACTTCATGATTTACCTGGTTGACAATCAAAAGCTTGCAGTGGCTCCTGCAGACTTTTCGCTGTTCCTTGATTCTGTTCGCCTTCGTGGCGTGGCAGGAGCCGGCAGGCATTACCTTGACCAGCACCCTAGCCGTGAAGGCAAGAAGAGACTTGCGGTCTTTAACGCGTACCTTTCGACCTGCATGGCCCCGTGGTGGGACAAGTCTGGTTTGAACTCGTCAATTGAGATGGCGCTGAAAGACAAGCAAATTTGGAACGTGCTGAAGTATTTGGCGCGCTGATCGTCTAATTAGTCTCAAGCGGTGGTGGTCGCCAAATCGATCTATGGCGCGATTTGGCGACCAACTGGCCACCACCGTACATGTGTGGTCTTTTTGGCGGCTCTGGCGGCTGTTTTGGTGGCTTGGCGAGCGTCTTGGATGTCAGTGACAAAGCTGCCGCCATCGAGCTTGGTGCTGTTGAGACACACGCACCGTATTACGGCATTACTCAGTGCTGTCACCGGTTTGCGGCGTGCGTCAGACACTGAGGATTCCAAGTCGTGCGAGGCATTCTGGGTAATGCCAAGAGAAAATTTCGGATGTTAGGCCGGGATAGCTAGTAGGGCGCCACGTTCTCAAGTATGGTGACGCCCAACGTTGCGGCAAGCGCCTTAAACTGAATAGGCAGATTGGTTTCCAGCACCAAATAAACCTTCACATCGATATTCAGCGCCGGGTATTCAGCCTTAGCTTGGGCTTCCAACACGGATCGATATTTGACGACTTGGTAGATGCCACGACGATAGTCCAATTCGGCACCGTCGGAAACGCAAGATTTCACTTCGACGCCCACCCAGTGACTATCGGTCTGGAAGAAGACGTCGATGACATCATCTGAGTGAAGCGTGTGTTCACATATAGACTTTGCACCAAGCGCAGCGCCTACCAGTTCTGGGTGTGCTGCGACGAAGTACTTCAAAGCCCTGTGTTCCTCGGATTCACCCCCACCCCACCCGCCAGACTTCCTGTTCGAGGGATCAGTAACTGGAGACGACAAAGGCACTATACCAAGCAGCGTGAGCACTTCGATCCATCGACTTCCGAAGTTCAATATCTTTGTGTGCTCACCCATTACTCGTGATTCTTTGTCGGTGCGGGAAAGCGATTCGTAGCCCCCCCACTTACCTCGAATACCGATACCCGGCAAGCCCTTGTTCTGCCCAGTCGCGTCAACCACGATGGTGGTCAAATATGGTATCTCCTCTGGCCAAGGGGTTTCTAAAGCGTCTAACCACTCCGTAATTTGTCCTAGAACGTGGCCCATGCCTCGCCCATGACCAACACCATGCTTATTCATCCGCTCTATCGCTCCGGCGACTTCACCGTAAGTCATTGTTTTCATCACGTTGTCACGCTGCTTCAACACATGCTCAACCAAGATTGGCAATGCTCGGCGAGCGTACCCGACTTTGCTTAGCGGTTCATCACCGTCGCCTGAGAAAGGGGCGTCTACATCATCTGCTGGTGGAAAGTCCGTGGTCTCTTCGCCATCATTTTGAAGCACGCTTGACTTCAGCATACTTGCTCGCTCAACATGTGGTGCTGACATCTTTAGCGGCAGAAGCTCGAATAACCAACCCTCATCCAGAACATCTTCCTTGTTTCCCCAGCGCGTGTTCCCGAACGCTTCATTTATTTTCAAGCGCTTAATCAACTCGTCCCCAGACAGCGCGAGCACTGGTTTCATCTCGTAGGCGCGTCCCATAAAAAAATGCTGAATCTCGCGCTTGCTTTTTGCCAGGGCCGCTGCGTTTGGTAACGCCTCATAGCCGACGATTGGAAGCCGCTCCTTTAGAGCTCTTTGAAGGTTCTCGTTCGCCTTCTCACCGTGCTTAATAGTCAAACCTCGCCAAAACTTCAACTTACCGCCACTTCTAACGAACCGTCTTCTCGTCTCACCGTCATTGACTTCGACGATCTGGTCGCACCATAAGGTGATAACAAGCGTCATTTTCTGCTCGTTGAACCTCGTGAAATCGTTCCAGGGCGTGTCGTGCTGAGCGTAATTGCTGCCTCGCCACCAAGTATCAAGCCCGGTAGTGCGCAACCAAAAATCGTGGACTTCTGGTTCGATTAGTTCACCGTTTAAACGTTTTAGCATTTTTATTTTTCGGCTAGAGCTATATGCGTGTGAGGTTGCTGTGAGATGTTCAGCGAATCAGCAGTGGTCTGTAATTTTCGGAACAAATACGCAATAGGACCGGGTTATGTAATGGTTTCAAAGTCCCTTAACGAAATCTATCACTTCCTTAATGGCATCGGTCCGCGCCGCAGTGTTGCCTTCGACTGCGTACCCTCGACCGTTGCATTCTCTTTGCAGTTTTGACCATTCGGCGAAACCGTTGATAGACTCGCCTGTCTTATAGTTGCGAGCTTCGCCCAGGCCAGCGCCTTGACGATTAATCATGTGCACCTCATTCGTGCAGTTGTTGGCATGGACGCCTTGAGGCAACCATTCGTAGCGGCCGGTACCGTCAAAACCGTGATGGGCACCAGGGTAGACTTTCCACCGGATATTCGTGCCGCTGGCTTTCAGCTCGGTGTAATAGTCCACGCATGCGGATGCAATGGTCCCGTTGTCTGCGCCGCCCATAAGCGCCAAGATCGGCGCTTTGTTCGTGTCTCCCCGGTCATAGCGGAACCGCGTGCTGCAGTTGCCCTGGTATAGCGGAATGTTGCCCGCGAACTTGAGGTCCGTATCTATCACGGCCTTGCGCACCATGTCCCAGTGTGTTTCAAACGCCACGGAGCCACCACGTGAGCCGCCCATGCTGAAGATGCGATTGGCATCGATTTTGGGGTGTGTAGCCAGTAATTTCAGCGCGTTCAGGGCATCCGCGACATTTGCCGACACATCAAGAAGACCTTGATTGTTTGTGGTGCCAGCTATTTCACGCGGCTTGAAGCTGTCCACGATGAAGACGGCGATACCGGCATCATTCAGCGACTTTCCCCAGACGTCATAAAGCTTGGCCGATACGCCTCCGCTACCGGGGCTAATGATGACGGCTGGCACTTTGCCGGTGCCGTTGGGCTGGCTCGGCATGATCAGGTCGCCGTACACGACGACAGGTTTGGTGTTTGTCATGTTTTTGCGAACAAACTGCCAGCGGTCGGGTGGGGTGATTGAGTTGAACTCGATTCGTCCGGTTTGACCACCGCTCAAGTCCTCGAGCGGAGTCGCGGCTGCGGTTAAGCCACAAGTTGCGAGAACTGTCGCAACCAGAGCTTTGAAAAATAAGCGCTTCATTTGTCTTCTCCTCCATTCGTTTGCGAGATTTGTGTCGTTTAAGACACTCAGTTTACCGGCAATGTGTCGTTTAAGACGTTTCCCTGAGAAGCACATTCGCCGAGTCTCAGGGAATGAAAAAAGCCGCTTCGAAGAAAGGCGGGGGTGCCGCACGTTTGACTAGTCCACTCCCTAATCCAGTGACGCTTGCGCTGGGTCAGAATCTCAAGCGGCACCGTGAAGCCGTCAAGAAAACACAGCTCGAGCTTTCGTATGAGGCTGAGGTCGAACGCTCACGCATTTCCAAGATCGAATGTGGGTATGTCAACCCGTCATTGCTAACGCTTGCGACGTTGTGCTATTCACTTGGCATCACATTGCCAAAGCTGTTTGAAGGCATCACCGCGACCATGCCTCCAGTCGCAGAAGGTGGCGCACCGCGCAGGACAAACCAGGCTACGCTTGATAAGCCGGCACCTTGGCTGTCTCGCCGCAAACACAAGCTCTAATTCACCCGCGTAACGCTAGTCCAGTCGGCCGGAACCGCACTGCAGCCAACAAACGTACTGACTCAGCGGGCCACGCGCACGCTTCGTACCGCCAATGAACCTGCTTGGAACCGACTGCGGACCCATTCAGCAGACTGATAGCCTTTCTGCGGCTGCCTTTGCCGGCCGATGGAAGCCGCAGCCGTGCATTGAATGTCGAAAACACAGGACCTTGAGCCGACGGATCAAGAAGGAGAAGCGTGTCCGGCACGATTTCTTTGCCAGAAACGCGGCCTTCTACCCCGATAGCCAGTGCCCAATGCTTGGTGTTCTGGCTATCGGTACTGCAGAATGCGAGCGCTGTCAGTTCGCCGCGCATCAAACACTGGACTGCAAAACGGTCGATATTGCCTGTGTCACCACATTCCAGCGCCACGGCCAATGGCAAGCCAAGTGAACGGATGAGCTGAACATACTCATCAGGATCCACACCGGTGAAATACGTATGTTGGAAAGCGGCCCATACTTCAGCTGGAACCCCATATTTCCGTCTGGGCATTTCTTCTAATGCACTGGCCTTAGCTATTCCAAAAATTGCGAGAACCATGCTGAAAACATTGATGCCGCAACTCCCGCAAATATCTCCTTGCTGAAAGAACACCGGCACAGGATCTTCGCGCTTGAGCTGTACCGTCACGTCGTGGCCGCTTTGTAGCCTAGCGTACGTGCGTTGAAATCGGTAATCCATGGTTTTTATTCCAGATCGTTAGTTTGATCGTTCGCACTAAGAGCGTTAATAGTCTTGGGGCCGCAAGATGATCGTGGCGGATCTGTCGGCTTCCGTGATGATCCATAGCGTGGGGAGATCGATTCGCTTGAGCCGCGGCGTGGCCGCGAGCTTTGCGTTGTGCACCAGCCGATAGACGCTGATGACTTGCCGCTGCCGGACTATCGCAAGCTCATTCTGGGCGGCGTCTTTTGGATCGCAATCACCCCAGTCGCCATGGACATGGAGATTCAGAAGCGCAGCTGCGCTAAAGCCTGTTTGTTCCAACAATTCCATCGCACCTGGGGTGGCGACAACTTGACCGAGTTGAAACTTTGCGGCATTGGTGAAAATAATGACCGCCGTTGGTGGTCGTTTAGCTTCAGGGAAATTGCTCTTGTCATTCATGGTGAGACCTTTCTAAAGGAACGGATGGACGTGCGCCGGCCTCCGTCATGGGGTCTCGGATACCACGCTGTCAGTTGATAAGTAATAGATGAAGCGATTCGCTGCGGGACGTAGCGCTTTCGCTATTTGGCTATCGCATAAACCGCTTGTAAGACGGCAAGCTGTGTCACCGGCTGCTTGTTCCGGCTGTTCTCGATGAAGCAGCGGCGAACGGCGAGCTGAATCGAAAAGTAGTGCAGAAAACCTTCGAGCGGGGTACAGCTCTCCTCAGTAATCGAATATTGGCTGAGCCAGCTTGTTAGAGCCGCAATGTGAGCGGCTTTGAGGGGCTGCCTGGCAATGGCCGTTTCATAGGCCAGTGCGACCGGTTCAGGGAAAATCTCATGAGCGATGTCCGGTGGCATGTCGCTCTCGGAATCAAACAGCAAGCTGATTTCCGGTTCTAAGCAGCGGGTGACCAAACCCTCGACAGAACGATGCGGAATCTCGAGCGCATCCATCAAAGTCGGTGTTGGCGTCAGGAAGTGATTCAGCTTCGGCACATCGCCCCGATGCGACAAGTCGACCAAACCCATTCCGTGCAGACGGCACGGTTCAGCCAGCGTCTGTGCGATGGCATCCGCCGACTCATTGAAGAACAGTCCGAACGCACGCCATATTTGCTGCGCGTCGCGACAGGGGATTTTGCTAAGAATCCCCAGCAAGCAAGATGGTGTGCTGCTGTAAACGCAGTATGACCAGAGCAAGATTTTCTTCTCAATGCTTGAGAGATGCAGAGCAAGACACAGCCAATCCAGATTCTGCGCTACCGCACACGGAATATCGGAAGAGGGTAGGGCCAGTGTTGCAAGCCGTGCTGTGAACTGCTCTGGTGTCACTTTCGGCGTAATGTGATGGCGGTTGGGCGGCGTTGAACGCCGCTCAATAGGACCAAAGTGGCCCGCAAAAATTTGCTGAATTTCAAAGGAGATCGACTGAAATACTTTGCCGTTGCAGAGCTGACTTAAATTCACGCCAAGAACTTGGATCAATGAGGCAGTCGTGGCTCTGCAGAACGCCAAGTTGCATGGATGTGGCACCACGTCAAATGGCAATACAGATTTTGGATTGGTCAGGGCTGCGCTGCCCGATTGGCGGTATTTCATGGCAACTCCAGAAAATGGACAAGAACCGGCGAAGCTGCGCCGCGCCAAGCTTAGACAGCAAGGCAAAAGATTAGAAAAGTGGGATAAAGCACCAGAAAAGCTGGTGTCAGAGTGCAAGTACTGCCAAAAATGCAGAACCGTTGAAACCGTAATTCCGAATTTATCGAAGAAAACGGTTTCTATATGCAATTATGGCATATAATATGCTATAAATCTAGTCAATTTAGCATAAAAGACGGTAAAACGGCTTGAAACGCATTTTCCGCTGCCGAGCAATTTGCCTCTCAATGGGCGACGGCGCGTTCTAGTGGACGTTATTAGCCGCCATCGATCATTGCCCAAAGTCATCTGCGAGGGACCTAGTCTGCAGCGCGGCCTCGCCCAGATTCTCCGATGAGGCCAAGCCTTGCGCACGATCAAAGCTGTTGACTTCTAGTCCTCGCAGATTGAAGTACTTGTATGTGTACTCCCCTTTGGCACTTCCAGCTGCGACCGTGTACTTGACCAGTACCTGCTCGTCCATCTCCTGTGCCAAGCGTGAAATGTGTTCACGATAAGAGTCGAAATTAGGGTGAATGAAGCGGTAGTTCGCGCTGTCGACAAGCAATGTAGCGTTTGTCCGATCCACGACGAAGTCAGTTTTACTTCTCTTGTATTCAATGTTGCACCGTTTGCAAGCAATGCCTAGATTCCACATCGTGTACGACAAGGGCTTAAAGCTTGGAACGGATTTTGGAAGAACATGCTCCCTGTCTGTCAAAAATGGGCCAGCCCCAAAGAGGTTAATTCGACAATAGCAGCATTTGTTGCCATGACGCAGTAGGTGATAGTCGCAAATCTTTTTCTTGACGGCGGCTATTGTGGCGGACAGGGCACCCTTCGGTTTCCAACCCCATGGATTGGTAGTGTTGAGGGCCGACGATACGGCGTCCTGCTCGTCCTTGGTGAGTTGGAACGCGTCGAGTGCTGGTAAGTATCTATCCACCATTATTGGCCGTTCTCATTTCGCGCCGCTTCAACTTTGCCGAGTAGCGTTTTGACCGCAGCAAAGAAGCTTCGCTGGCGCTCATCAAAACTTTTATCCTCCATCCTTTGGATTAGTTCCAGGACATCTTCCTTACTCGTCTCGCCCTTCTCAAACCGGGAGACCTCGGCAACAATTTGCTCGCTGACAAAATGGTTCGCCGGTGTCACGACTTCGAAGGCCCGCCAGAGTATCTCTTCGATGCTGCTCTGCGCGCTAGCGGCACTATCGATCGGCAAGCGTTGCGTAACGCCATTCCGGACCGCAAACACCGAAACTATGGACGGGCTGTCCGAAAGCGCTCCGGTGACAACTAACGGGGCATGAGTCGCCACAATAACTGTCGCACCGCGATAGCTCAAGGCTGTGAGGACCTTTTCGACATATTCCCGCTGCCAAGTCGGATGCAAGCTGTTCTCGGGTTCATCAATGATGACCAACGGATTTTCGCCAGCACTCGCTATGAGGAACAGAAGCGAAGAGATCATCGCTAGCTGTCCGGAACTGGCATGCCGCATCTCGATAGCGTCGTCATCGTCGAACCGCTGTAGGAAGACGCGCATGCCCCTAAGGACCTTCCAAGCTCGCAATTTAGACTCAAGTCTTAGGACGGCCGCGAACTCTCGAGAGCGGCTGAATTCGAGAACTTTTTCCGAAACATCGATCCAAATGGTCTCCGACTCATGGTGGCGTGCGAGAAACCCTAATGCGTTTTCGATGTCGTCCTTATGAATATCCAAATTGAGCTCGTCGTCGAAAGGTCTTTGTAGTTCCAACCTAATTTCATCAATAGTTCTGCCGTATAACCTGCCTGGCTCAATTCGGAAACCGAAGCGTGGGCGATAGCCACAATACTCCAGGGTTGAGCTGATCTGATAAAACTCGGCACCGGACCCAGCAAGCGACTGAGCTACGGCGTTCTTAACAATAATCTTTGGGGAGCCCTCTTTCTTTCCGACTGATATACGCCGTGTCCCTCTAAGGCCGGCGAAGCGATCATGGGGCGTATTGCATACGATCACGATATTGCGATCGTGGCAGTACCTGACCGCTAAATCGCGAAGAAAAGAGCTCTTACCTGATCCATTCGGACCCACGAGTATCGAAACGGATTCCCGAATCGGGCCCGAACTATCCAGATTAAAGTCCACTTCACGCCCCCCAACTTTTTAGTTCTTTGTTGCCTCCTCAGCAACTTATGGGCGTGAGAACGGCCAGGAAACTGCACATCCTGAAAATGTCAAGTCTACGAAATTTGTCCGTACACGTCCATCTTTGCAATTCGCATTCGGGCTGCACTCTGTTAAGGGGCTTACTGTCCAACGCGCATCAAGGACGCCGAGTTGAACATGGCCAAGCAGCTGATCAAGGAAATGAGCTCGACATGGAACGCGGACAAGTTCCGAGACACCTTCCATGACCAGGTGATGAAACAAGGCCGGCTATGTTGAGCGGGTGGAAGAAATCGGTGCGGATGCTGTGGCGCTTGGATCTACCAACGTGGTGGACCTTACCGAACTGCTTCTAAGAAGCATGCGCGGCAAAACGCCAGTTGCGCCAGCAAAAAAAGTTGGCGCCAAAAAAGCACCGACCAAGGCAAAAAAATGCAGCTTGAGATGATTCCGGTTCACTGCTTTGTGGGTTCGTATCGATTGACATGTTAAGCACCAGCGTTCTTGCGGAATTGGCACTGATAGCAGAGAGGCTGAATATTCGAAATGTCATTTGACCCACCCTTTGACAGCGGCGCAATGTGATCCTTGGTCCAGGTGAACTTGTACCTCTTGTTCGGGCGTGGCGGGACCTCATTCCAAGAACGGTTGCAACGAGGACACGCAACATATTCCGCAAGCTTTTTTAGCCATTGGCCTCGCGTGTGGTGGCCGCCGTTCTGAATCTTCCTAGCATCGTAAGCAGTGCGACGATCATTTCTGCAAGGGACGCAGTACCGAGAGACTTTTCCAGTGCTCGAAGAAGTCCACAGACCGAAATTCACGTTGCCGCATTTGGTGCAAGGAGTGTCGAGGAGTGACAGCATTTCGCTGAGGCTTAACGTTGGAGTTCAACCGACGCCGGAGGCGGTCGGCTGGGACGAGAGGTTAGTGACAGGTGCTTGAGCGTTGGAGTTGCCTCATATAGCTGTTCCTATTGAAGGTCCATTGTGGCGACTGTGTACATGAGGGCCAATGCTTCCTTTGAGCGATGGTAGAGCACTTCATTCGGATGCTGTCTTGTACGTAGGGACACTTGGCCGATTGTGTGCTCGTGCTGGAACGGCTTTAGATGCGTGAATGGATTGCGGAATGCGCGCAACCGATCAACCCGTTCCAAGATGAAGGCGTGCTGCGGGCGAATGATCTGTAGGCGTTTGATAATCGCGCTCACCCCTCGGGAAGCTGCGTCGTGCTCGCCGATGGAATTCATGAAGATTTGAAGCCGGTGTTCGATCAGGGCTTGAGCCAGCATGACTGTTGCCACGTGGAGGCCGTTTACAAAAGCATCCCGTGCCTCAGTAAGGACCAAGAACGATTCGTGCGGCATCATTAAACCGTGCTCTGGAGCGATGCTGATGACGTAGTTCAGGTTGGCTGCTCTTGCTTGGATGGTCTCTTTATCCATCTCTGCAAGATATTTTTCCACCTCGTCAGTGTCGTCTACGTCGTTGCCAAACAGGTCTTTCATGAGAAGCCTATCAACCGTAAACACGTTGGTACATGGCACCGAAAAATAGCTAGTCAGCAACTCGTTTCGAGTTTGAGATGAAATGGGTTTGGGTAAGAGGAGATTTGTAGTAGTCCTCATCCAGAAACCTCAATACGCGACGAAGCTCAGTGCCGTTAGTCGGCAACTCTATTCTGCCATCTGGCGCAAGATGGATGACCATGTTGCATGATTCCGCTGCGGCAACAATTTGAGTTGCAGTGAAGTTGTCCAAAACTCCAGATTGACGAATAAGTGCAATCTTGCTTCTGGTGAAGGCGCTTGCGGCTGCAACAAATCCTGGCACGTCTTGCACTGAAAGTTTGTCATGTCCTGCGAACGTGATTACTTCCTCGTTGGTGGCTTCCCTGAAATATTCGGTCAGATCAAAAACACGTCGCATAAAGTGAAAACTCTGAAATTTGAGCTGGGTCCCTTCTAGAACAGCCAGGAGCTTTGTATCTAGCGTCAACCCCGCGTCACTCATTTTTTGGAATGTGTTCCCCGAATAAAAAATTGCAAGCCCTTTCGTAGCGATAAGGCGACGAGACTCGAAGAGTTGAATAAGGATACGCTGAGCTCCATCCACTTCGCAGCTCGTGAAAAGAGCTTTCATACAGTCATAGGTATGAAAGAGCGGGTCGAACTGATCGACGGCTAATGGGTTGTTTACCGCATCTTGTAGACCATCAACATCCGCGAAATCATTGATTGCGAGCAGTTCACCTTGTCCTGGGCGATATCGTCCGTCAAAAGGAATCACTTCTTCGATTCCAGCTAAAAAAGCGTTCATCTGGGTTTCGAAAACCTCTTCAATGTCATTTTGAAGTTCGCCATTTAGCGGGAATCTGAGTATTCGTGAGCCCGGATTGTTGGTTAGTGCAAAAAGGTTCAAGGTCGTCTCCCTATCTTTTTGTTGAAGCTTCCAGAATTCCGTGTTCGCTAAGTTGCACCACGGACTCCACGGTCAGGACGTTGCTGATTTTGCGCCTCGTGATCATCAAGTAGGTAATACCGTCTGCTGTTTCGACCTCATAGAAGTGGAATCCCACTAGACCGAGAACTGGATTGACTTGGAGAGAGTGGGTGGTCCAAAGGACGAAAAGTAGCATGGCGGCCGCGACCATCCATGCGCCCAGGTCGATCGATGCTTCCCCCCGAAAAACAAGAGGGAGTGCGTAGGCTACAAAAAATCCTATGACTTCCTTATCTGCGCTGCGAGCTTTTTTTATGGAGATGGGGAGCTTTTCGAGCCGCTTTCCGGCTTCCGCAATGATCCAATATGCGGCGCCTCCAAGGGCGACGCAAGCTAGAGCGGCGATTATGGCCAAACGAATATTGTTTTCCCGCGCGGCGTAGACGTACGCAAGCGACACCGAAAGCGGTGCTATTGCAGTTAGAGCAAACAGCATTCGAAAGACGCGACCTAACACAAGATTCCTTGATCAGTAGTTCGAAGTGAATCGTAACTTCATGGCATAAAAACGTGCCGGATACGTTTTACTGTATTAATATACAGTATTGTGCCATGCCCCTTCTTAAACGCGTTGCATAGCGTCGAAGGAATCGAAGCAACGGCGAATGAGTCGCCGATGGTATAAGTCTGTTCACGAGTCCGGGACGGATCAAAGAAGGCGCGGCCCTTGGCGGTGCCTTGTTGCTCGAGGGCGAAAAGAAGAAGGAGGCGGGATATGAACTTCGACGAGAAATTGGTGAGTGGGGATTTCAGCGGAAACCATCAGGACATGGCAGTCTCAAAAAAGCCGCAGGAGCCAGTGCAGGTGGACATTAAAGCTAGGCTTCTGAAGGCCGGTAAAAACGTAGAGCCGGACATGCTGGTTGAGGATTCCCATGCAATTTGGCAAGGTGATGCCTTCAAGTTCTTGAAGGGTCTCCCTCTTGAGCCAATTTTCGATTTAGTAGTGACGTCTCCGCCTTACAACATTGGGAAGGAATACGAAACCCGTAAGGGACTTGACGACTATCTCCAGTGGCAGGAGTCAATCATTGACGAAATAGTCCCGCGCCTAAGGCCGGGCGGAAGTCTCTGTTGGCAGGTTGGCAATTTTGTCGACGATAACCAGATATTGCCCCTCGACATTGAGTTCGCACCCATATTCAAGAAGCACAAGCTTCAGATGCGAAATCGGATTATCTGGTCGTTCGGGCATGGGCTGCACACGCAAAAGCGGTTCTCGGGCCGTTATGAAGTAGTGCTGTGGTATACCAAAACAGAATCTAAAAAAGACACCTACACGTTCAATCTCGACGCTGTGCGTGTGCCATCTAAATATCCAGGCAAAAAGCACTTCAAAGGGCCGAAAGCGGGACAGCTCTCGGGAAACCCATTGGGCAAGAATCCGGAGGACGTTTGGGACATCCCAAACGTGAAAAGTAATCATGTGGAAAAGACAATCCACCCCTGCCAATTTCCAATCGGTCTTGTAGAGCGGCTTGTCCTAGCACTCTCGAACGAGGGTGATTTGGTTTTCGACCCATTTGCAGGCGTCGCATCAGCCGGCGTGGCGGCGGCGTTACACGGCCGACGTTTTTGGGGTTGCGAAACGTCTGGCGATTACGCAGCAGTTGGCCGACGACGCGTGCAGGAAGCGCTTGACGGCACAGCCGTGTACAGGCCGCATGACAAACCAATTTACGATCACACACAGAGTTCGCTCTCGAAGCTCCCTCCAGGTGCGACAAAAATCACAAAATCTAGCGGCGAGAAGTTGTCGTGAAGCACTACTGCATGAGTCACTGCGATGGCGATCGTGTGGTGACCGCAGCTTTGCGAAAGCAAGTGATTGCAGCTATCGACGCAGTCACTCTATCGAGCGCCACCATCAAGCCTGGTCTGGGTTTCGCCACAAAAATACGCAACACGATTGTTGGTCAGCTTCGCACATCAGGGTGGTCGGGCGAGGTCAGTGTCTCATCAAACTCCGACATGACTATTACCTCGGCCAAGGATGACATTGGCCTTTGCCTTCAAACAGGCAACATGTCTCGCATATATGCAGATTTGATAAAACTTCAGGCGATGTATCTCGATAACCACATCAAAGGGGCTGTGATCATCGTTCCTTCACAAGAAGCAGCGAAGCTTCTAGGCAGCAACATTGCCCAGGCCAAAAGGCTTGAGCGCGAACTTGCGATTTTTAAGAAGGCATATCACGTGCCGACGATCGTTTTTGCACTGGAAGTTTGATATGCCTGAAACAACAATGCCGTTGTCGCCAAAGGATTCCCGTTTCGGATGGACCAAGGCAGCGCGAAAAGATGAGTTCACCAAGCAAACACCGGAGTCAAAAGGCACTCACCGCGTAGTGATCCGAGGACAAGTCCGGGACATTCCGATCATCCGGGTACACCAAAATGTTCCGAAATATCGCCTGGAGAATGGTCGGACGGCATCTGCCCAAGTTGAATATCTCGCAAAAAATCCGGGCGAAGGCCAAGACCTCTTCACCGCTGATCCTGAGCTTTGGAAAGTCCAGGAGGTGCAGCACAGTTTGCTGATGAAGCTGGCAGAGAAATCAGATCTTCGAAAGTATTTCGAAGATACGTCCAAGCAACAAGTTGACCCAATACTCCTTGATGAGGACGGTTTCGTTATTAATGGAAATCGGCGTTTGGCTACTTGGCGTGATCTGTTTTTCGCCGAGGCAGGTAAATACAGCCATTTTGAATATATCGATGCCGTAGTTCTTCCTCATATCGATAGCAAGGCGATCGACCGGTTGGAGGCTGAGCTTCAGATCGAAAAGGATATTAAAGCTGATTACACCTGGGATGCTCAAGCGAACATGATGCTGGCAAAGCGGCAGCGAGACAAATATTCAGATAAGGATCTCGCAGATCTCTACGGAAAAAAGGAAGCCGAAGTTAAAGAACTTCTGGATATGCAGGCTTACGCGAACGACTACTTGAAATCCCGTAAGAGGGACAACATGTGGTCGACAGTCTCAGGGGCTGAACTGGCGTTTCGAAGGATTGTGACCACACGCGGAAAGGTCGGGGGACCGGGGCGGCAACAGCTTTTTAAAGAAGCCTCTTTTTCTTTGATCGATAAGCCTGAGGAAGTGCGAGACAGCTTGCACGATGCGATTAATGGGATGGCTCAAAACATCGATCAAATCGTTACCCACCTAAAAGATACCTTCAAAGTCGATATTCCCGTTGCTGATGCTGCGACTGCCGAGCTTTTCGGTGGCGCTCCGTCGCTTTCGGGGGCGTCTGAAGCATTTGATTTAGAGTTGTCAAAAGAAATCGCTAAGCCTGAAAATGCATCGAAAGCGCGGGAACTAATTGTTGAATTTATCGAGAGCCAGAAAGCAGCCAAACGTGAGAATAAGTCCGCTGGGAAGTTGCTCGATTGCTGCGCAAGGGCCAGCGCGGCTCTGGAAGATGGTCTGAAGCTTGGTCTTGGCGCTGACACTAAAACAGAGGGCCTTGAAGCTCAGTTAGACCGACTCGAAGCTCAGATTGCCAAGATCAAGGATTTCGTAGCCTCCAAAAAATGTTGAAGATTGACTACCGGAAGGCGGACTTGGTAGCGCTTCTTTCCTGGGAGGCGGTAGATGATATTCACGTTTGGCCTTCGCTGCTTCGCCGTTTGGCGTTGGACCATACTCCAAACGCCAAACAGGAAAATGAGCGTCTGGTTTCCATGCCCTGGTGGAATTTCGTAGCGCTTCGCGGACATCTACAAAACATTATCGGCACATATGGGTTGAAGTATGGCGAGGGCTACGTTGCTAGTGATGAAGCGAGAGAGCTTCTCCGGAAATCTCACAGCGCAGCCAGCAGTTACGAAAACGCCATCAAGCAAGGTTCGATACCTGAAGCGGACTTGAGAGCGACATTGAAGGGTCTAGGGTTTTCTAGGCATCTTTCTCCAGAGCAGGCGCGCAATGTCGCGAAGATGGCTGCACTACCTTCTGCGGCAACTTTCTCAGTGCCCGGAGCCGGAAAGACTACAGAGGCACTCGCCTTTTTCTATTACAAAGCCCGTGATAACGAGCGACTTCTCGTAGTCGCACCTAAAAATGCGTTCGCGGCCTGGGATGAACAAATTGTGGACTGTATGCCGGAGTCAGCGCCGACCATAGTGCGGTTACGAGGCGGGCGGGACAAGATTGAGCGCGCGCTTTTTGACGATCCGCGCTACATGCTGATTACTTATCAGCAGCTGGCGAGGGTTGGAGATATCTTGGCAGCGCATTGTGCGAAGCACAAAATATTCGTGTTCCTCGATGAGAGCCATAGAATTAAGAGTGGTGTGGCGAAGCAAACGGCCAAGGCCGTACTTGCTTTAGCCCATCTACCCGTATCCAAGTTGATCATGTCTGGCACTCCGATGCCACAGTCAACAGAGGACCTTATTCCTCAATTTGCGTTTCTTTATCCCGAGATCGAGTCGAACGCGGACAACGTAGTAGATCGCGTCAAACAAATTTACGTGAGGACGAACAAAAAGGAGCTGGGTCTCCCCGAAGTAACGCGCCTTCGCATACCACTGCAGATGGCGCCACTCCAGCGTGAGCTGTACAAGCTCATGAAGCATGAAGTGGCTCGCGAAGCGACGTTTGCGCTCAACTCTAAAAGTAGGCAGGCTTTCCGAGTCTTAGGTCGATCAGTCTCACGTTTGCTCCAATTCGTTTCAAACCCAGCATTACTTGCCTCTGAGCTGAATTTCATGAATCCGGATTTGCTCTCGGCAGTGCTGGATGAGGGGGACGGGCCAAAGATGCGCTACGTTCTGAGGCAGGCACGGAAGTTGGCGATGGAAGGAAAGAAAGTTCTCATCTGGTCTTCTTACGTTCGCAACGTGGAGTTCATTGCGTCCAAACTCTCCGACCTGGGCGCCGTTTATATCCACGGAGGAGTCGATGCAGGGGATGAAGATGATGACGAAACCCGAGAAGGCAAGATTCGACTCTTCCATGATGATGAGACTGTCATGGTCATGGTGGCCAACCCGGCGGCGGCAAGCGAGGGTATTAGCCTTCACCGCGTTTGTCACCATGCGATTTATCTCGACCGTACGTTCAACGCGGCCCATTACCTCCAATCCGAAGATCGCATTCATCGTTTTGGCCTAGCGGTAAACCAAGCTACAACAATTGAAATCGTTGAATGTGTAGAAACGATCGACGAGACCGTTCTAGCTCGTTTGGACTACAAGATCAAGAAAATGGGTGAGGTGCTTGATGACTCATCTCTTGGTGTGACTCCCATTGCGCTGGAGCCCACTGATATCGAAGATTACGACTATTACTCGGTTGGATTAGGGGATGAGGACGTGCAGGCTTTGCTGGGTGATTTTGAGCGAGGGTTAGCTTGATCGCGCTGTCTCCAGGCATCGCCGATGGATGCTTTGAGCTGCTTAGGCTGGCGGATACGCATCCCATGAGCTTCGATCAACTTCGCCATGAGCTTCCAAAAATTGGCGGCATAGAGATTGAGCGGTTGAGTGTAATCGCGCAGGATTTGGGTTGGCTGAGAGCGAATGATTCAGGCGTCGCAGTGTTGGCACCTGCGGGTGCTAAGCTTCTGGCTATTGGTCCGCAGCAGCACCGATTACGGCAGGCTCTTTTAGATTACGTCGAAGTTTTTCGACCTCCATGGATAAAAAATGCCATCGATGGACGGTTAAAGACCATAAGTTACGCTCCAGGGGAAATCGGTCAATCGTTAGTAGAGGCTGAGCTGGCAACCGGATATGCAGATGACGTGGTGGCGTTCTGGGACCACCTTGCTGGGATCGCTAGAGGACTTCGAGGCGCCGAATTGTCCGTTATCGGAAGAGCGGGCGAGCGATTGTCGATGCAATATGAGCTGGCTCGAACCGGAAAAATTCCGAAGTGGAAGTCCGTTGAAAGCAACAGCGATGGATATGACGTGCTCTCTGTGATGTCTCGTGAAGACGCGCGCCTGAGGCCTATTGAAGTCAAAACTTCGACGGTGGGGATAAGAGGCTCATTTTTCATCACTCGCAATGAATGGGAAACCGCAGAGCTGATGCCAACTCATACATTCCATTTTTGGGATATTTCGAATCGGAACGACATTCGTCTTGCCGTAGTAGATCGAAAAGATATCGGTGCACATGTTCCTCAAGACGCCGGGGAGGGGAACTGGAAAGAAGTCGAGATTCGTTTTTCACCGTTTCGGGAAGCATTTGCGCCCGCAAAGCACTCTTGACGTGAAGTCGGAAACAGAGGATCGCGATCAATGATCGCCAGTGACAAACCGCCACGTGATAGGAATATCGCTTGTTGGGTCGTCGCGTCCGCGCGCGACTATCAAAAGATTAAGAATCGACCGCCGCCAGTGATGCGGCGGTAGATGTCCGTGCCGTACCTCGCCTCTCAGGTTAGCTGAGATTGAATATCTTTTTCGAAGATGTCCAGTGCCGTTCTTCCGCATGGCTTGTAGCCTGTGATGCCTTCAAGAGGTTCCGCGGTGGCAGCAACTGCGATGATGACGTATTTGAGTTGTGACTCCCCTAGACTCACTTCGCGTGCGGGAAATACTCTCATACGCTCAAGCATAGAGCCATACTGCCTGTTCAAAAATTCGTCGAAAGACATTTTTCTGTTTTTTAGCTCTTTGAGAATTTTGGTGTTGGCTATGTCTTCCGGTTTCCAAGTGGCTGGCACCCAATTCTCGGCGAGGATTGGTGACTTTAGATATGTTGCTTGATTGGCGCGATAGTTTTGGTGCATTGCTGTTAGGTCCACGACGCCAAATGGGGGCGCGACCACGACAGCGTGAGGGGCAACGAAATTCCCCGAATCGACTGCCCAGAAATAGCTTGGACCCAGGCCGCTGGACTTTGGAAACGCAATGGTCAATGTTGATTTAGCGACATAGTTCCAAACGCCGAGCTTGTCCAGCATTCGTCCAAGCATTCCCGAAACATCTACACAAGCGCCTTTTCTGCCATCCTTCGCCACGATGGCTTCGAGGGTCGCTGCAGCCACAGTAATTTTATTTTTTGCAGACGTAAGCTCTTCATCTGTGTACGCCCGGGCTTCGACATATCGCGCATAGTTCTCTAAGAATCGAGGATCGGCGCGTTCGGCCTTTAAAAAAGGCGGTAGGTCGTAAAAACCAGGTTGGGTGAAGTCAATGCCAATGCTAGCGAAGAGCTTTTCCAATCTGATTTGCTCCGCTGAATTTGAAAGTCTCCACTGCACGAATACCCCCTCTTTATGGTCAACTGAGATTGACTGTCATTAGCCATTGCGGCCAGCATATCTTCTCATGGTGTAAGCCGTCGTGGTGTGGTGTGTGTTGAATTCCGCTGAAGTCTGACCCGAGTTTTCCATCGAATATTGACCCACACTCTTTGTGAGCAGAAGGTGCTCACGATGTGGATAAGTTCTTGGTTTTCTCCTTTTTGGGCTGAGTCTGTGTGGATCTGCCTCAAAGTGCGCCGCTGTTTCCGCGATTTTGTTGCCTCGATTCCCAGCCAGGTGGCCAGCTTCTCGGCATAGGGATCGAGCTTGGTTGAGCTGACCCGCCTTGGGTACTTGGG